>LKMJ01000398.1_pt1 | contig 32596 bp, 16 predicted proteins | sample 643391 | NCBI WGS metagenome assembly LKMJ01 (sample SAMN04112250, study PRJNA286221) | soda lake metagenome | biome: soda lake; feature: Kulunda Steppe; material: water; isolation source: sample PL-Br10 brine of Picturesque Lake | place: Russia: Kulunda steppe | collected 2010-07 | reverse complement strand
GCTCCAGGGAGAGTTCGATCTTATTGAAGGTGATACCACCCAGACGCTCGAAGTTCAGACCACGAAGTACATGCAGGCCGCTGGACAAGGACCAGACTATTTGTTTGTTGCTCCGGATGATGAAGAACCCGAGTCGGTAACGGCTGATATAGATGACAGTGCCACTGCGACAACAGATCTTGGACGCGATACAGATGACAGACGGTCGTTGATGGAGTTGTCGGGAAGTGGTGACTACGTGACTGTCGAAGCGGTCGTCGACGACATACTCACAGTGGCCAAAGATGAGTCAAATATACCTGACATTATCGGCGTACTGCGAGAGGAGGACAGTAAACAGAAACGGATGTTCGTGGTGAACAGTGGGGTCAGTCATCCATACTTAGAGGAAAACCGACGGTTCGTGTTTCGGAACGTGAAAGACCACTACTATGAAAATGCAGACAAAATCCAGGTGATGATAACACCGCAGACACAGTTCACCGAGAAGGACCTCGTCGAGCCGAGTACACAGTCGACCACGAAATCCTCATCATCACAGTCAGCGTCGACCTCACGATCCTCGTCCTTGACGACGAACCTCGATAAGATCGCACGTTCAATGATCGGTGAGGAAGAATTCACTGTGACACAAAAAAGTGAGTCAGCTGTCGGACAGGCCAAAAAGAAGGCCAAGCGACAACAGCGCGATCCAGCAATTGATCCGAAACTCCAAGGCGGGGAGTAGGGATCTTCTCTCCCGATTTGTAACTGATCCGGCTATAAATAATATACTGCAACAATGGGAACAGCAACTGCGTTGAGAGATTACACTCAGGCCGATCCATCCAACGGAGTTAGAGACAATTCAACTTGATAGCCTACAAGGCTCGTTGTGGTTTGTTCGTATACCTGATTAATTGAGATTGAACACTACCTAATTACCAGAGACAAAATACTTATTATAAAATAAGATTAATATCCAGTAATGATTGGTGACGTTTCAGTATTGTCAGTGCCGACGAACTGCATTCGTCCATCGAACGTTTCAGGGGATCACTGAATGTGTGAGAGTCACCTATGTGCGGGAGAACTCGCAGAGGAAATCCAAGAATCCCCCAACCGCTGGGGTGTGTTTCAAAAAATCACGGGCTTGGATACAGATCCGGGATTCGATCTTGATTGTGTGGCAACTCTCGTAGAGGTACTCTCAGAATCACTGAACGAAGCCAACAAGTTAGAACAATCTCAATCTTGGAGTAGTCTCTACAAGGTAGCCGTGTGGTATCCGTCGATAGTCGTAGAGGAGGCATCCCACATAGAGACCCGTGTCTCCGAGGGTGGGGAAACCGAGCTCGAAAATTTTGGGCAGCTGGTCGAGATTCTCGTCGATACGCGAACCGACCTCTCGTCTACTTTTTCGCTGAAGGTGCTCGAGTCACTTTGTGAAGCTGAAGATGCGTCGGTCAGGCGAGCTGCAGTCGAGGCACTCTCTCAGAACGGAAGCTACGACGCACTGAAACGACTCATCAATGTCAGAGGGTACGAGGTTCCACGGGTCGTCTCGGCGGCAAACGATGGTATCGACGAAATCACCACGGACACGTTGAATAGATTAGCTGCAGCGACGAGTGAGATTGGAGAACCAGGCGATACGAGAGAGGCCGAACGACTCATCATCTACCTCGCGCGTCACCTCCCAGAGCACCTCGTTGGCGAATCAGCACGGTTGCATTCGTTACTTGGCAGCAAGGAAGCCGATGCTGCGGTGACAGCGATGACGATTCTCTTGCGGACTGAGGCCGTTGATACGAGCGGCCTTCGATCCAGACTGACCGAGACGGTGAGCGAGATTAACTCGGAGTCGACTGCTCGCGATCGGTTAGAGGCCGAGCAATCGATAGAGGCACTTGCCCGTTCGAACGTGGGTGAAGATGACACCGTCTATATGGTCCAGCAGTGGGGCCAGTGGTTGGAATCCGACGACCCTTCGCTCCGTGAGCACGCGTTGACTCAACTGGGTACGATGGCAGACGAGAATCCGGACACCGTTCGATCACAGATGGATAGAATCTCACAAGTGATCTCTGAGGGGTCTTCCGAGTTCGCCCCGTTAGCGAAAGACGTACTCTCGTCGTACAGTCACTCAGAAATCGATGATATCGTAACGTACGTACAGAGGACGCTGGAGGCGCACGATGCACCATCTGCCGTAGAGAACCTTGCCGAAGTAACTGGAGCGTTGAGCTACCGTCCAGAGGGTGAGATGAGCTACGAGCAATTGACCTTCGACGAGACGTGTCTGCTGTCGCTGGGGAACCTCTGGAGTAGCATCGAAGACGCCCGGACGGTGCCCGTAGTTTGGCCGTTGTACAGTCCACGTGTCTCGGTCTTGCTATCTCTCGAAGTGCTCTTTCGTTTTCTATCTAGTGGTGAAGATGTCGTCTTATTGACTGGCGGCGGTGGTAGCCACTGGGGGAACTTGACCGAGGTTCGCTCAGAGTACGCCCGGTACGGACTACAGTCTGCTACTGACGACCAAGACGAGCTGGTTTCTCTCAAGGATGTGATCCCACACGCACGGATTTCCGACGGGGAAATCGAGGAGGTATCAAATGGTACCACAGATACGAGATTCGTGATCACCAAGCGAGCAGAGGAACTCAAATCGATAGACAGTGCTGGATGTATTCTGTTGAACCTCACCTCACGGGTCAAACCCGAGTACGACGAGGTTATCGACGAACTGATCGAAACGTTCCCCGAGACACCGATCATCCCGATATACAGCCAGTTTGTCAAACACGAAACAGACGAGCGACGTGTCCCTCGGTATGGCCCACCAGCCCAACTAGACAACGTCGACACGCTCCCAGGAGTAGATGCACTCTCGGCAAGTCTCGACGCCAAAGACAGTATAGAGGGGCGACCAGTGGAGTTCCCTGGTCACGTCGCAGATGATCTCCGAGATCTGTCGACGGCCACCAATGTGCGAATCGTCGAGATCGAAGACGACGGGCTAATGGACTATCTAGAACCGGGATACCGAGCCTCGGCCGAACTCCGTGATCACGACGAAAACAGGGTCGCCGGCCGGATCTTTTCGACACTGCTGCAGTTCGAGCGGATGCCGCTACCGTATGGGCAATACGATCAATGGGCACGAGCATACACAGAGGGATTCTTCGGTCCCCGCCAGATTTCTGTGAAGGTCGACAAACTAGAGGCCCACGGGATGGATACCGCCGGGACTGGCACCGCCCGCTCCGTACTCGACTCCGTAGAGGGGTTGCGCCGAGCACTGAACACGTTCGACGAGACGAACCCGATGTACGACGCGCTCATCGACGAGATTCGGAAACACCGGGACGAAGGGGATTCGCTCACCATCTTCCTGCCGAAATCGACGTGGCGAAAAGGGGTACGTGACATCCTTCTCGAAAACGGGGTCATCAAGCAGTATATGATACAATCAGGAAGCGTTTCGTTCGTAGACCCCGATTCTGTTCGATCCCTGTCTTCGACGGATACACTTCTGTTTTTGGGTCCACAACGCCCACAGTACGCAGGTTTCTACACACACCCACAGGCCCAAGAGAGTGTCGTGTTGACGTATCCTGGTGGGTGGGATCGGATGATCGAAAGCGACGCACGTGGGTACGTCGATCGGCTGAACGAGGCACTCTCGGGAACAGACTACGAACCAATCGAGTATCCTGAAGTCGACGTCGAACCACTTCCAGATCCCAAACCAGAACAACTCTCTGAGCCCCCGGAGCCAAGTGCCCCAAGCCCACAAGAACCGGGTTCCCCGGGTCCACGAGAACCGAGTGCTCCAGAGCCACGTGCGACCGCTGATACCGGTTCGACAAGCAATAAGAGCACTGAGGGTACTCCCAGATCACGAACAAATCGATCTGCGGTCGCCGAGTTGTTCGATCAGGATCGATCCCGTGACTACTCCTCGGAGGGTGGTGACCGGTACGACGAGTACACACACGCCGACTTCGACGTGACGACTGTCGACGGTCCCACCCTTACGGGAGTCACGCGAGTGCTCAAACGTCGTGAGGTTCCAACGTCGAGTGATGGGCGCTATCATTGGATCTCACCACGAAACCTGGATCCTGGTGACGAAATTGCGATTATCGACGACGATGTGTATCAATCGTTCTGGTCCGAGTGGCTGGGCAACACCTACTCAGAAGAGTTGGGCGATACCTCGGTTATCGACGACATCGAGACGTGGTACGAGACGGTCATGTCGATTATAAACGACCTTTCTGAAGGGATGAGCCCAGAGTCTCCCCGGCAGTCTTTGTCCACGGTTCGACGGCGAGTACTCGCTTCGACACCCCATATCGACCGTGAGGATCAGACGATCTGGAACTGGTTCCGATCTGTCGACGGTGGAGAAAGCGGCTTAGACCTCGTTGAGACGCCATCACTGACTATTGGCCCCCAAAACGCTAAAGATATGCACAAAGTCGGTGATGCCTTCGGCTACGATACGATCACCGGCGAGAATGCTCGTAGAATCGAACAGAGTATGCGCAGAGCTCGTAGCGTCAACGCGAGTCAGGGCCACGAATTCGCCGACCACTTGAAACAGAAAATGAACTCTCTGGAGACCAACGATGTGAGAGACGCCGCCGAACGTCACGTGGTACAATCGGTCACGAAGAATCAGAACCTCTGATTTACTTCGTCGGTGGATTTTTCACGAGTTTTAATCACACAATCACGACACATCAACCGGACAGATACATTGGTTGTATAGATATATTTATAATCTATCTGTTCGGATTCCTGCGTAAGAGTGCATCGAAAGTTCGATACAATCCCCGACCAGTCAGATCCTGAGTATACACGTCCACCAGAACCGAGATACGCCGAAGGTGGAGATGTCGACTTCAGACGTCATCAGGCAATCAACCACGTGATTACGCAGCGACTGGTTGAACGAATCTCCGGGTCGGGCTCTGGGCAAGAGACGTTGTACGGCGTCAATCCAAAGGTCCGTTGTTTCGCAGCGACGCTTGCAAGTCAGTATCGATTCCAAAAAGAACGACGTGAGGCCGAGTCGGACGGTGAAGACGCTTCTAGTTCGATTACAAAGAACGTGGCCCCGTTCAGTATGGGGCTGCGACTGCGAGTCGATCCAGCGGAGTTAGATGGTCCAGTAGAGATCCAACCGGAATCACGACTGTACGTGAAACGATTTCCCACGTACGAAGAACAGTTGCAGTACAGCGGCGTCGCATCAGCAACCCCCGACGAAGACGAGTTTGACGACGTCGACCCAGATGTATACACCGACGGCGGGGTAGTCGACGTCACTTCGACACAACCGTTGGTAGACGTTTACGAACGCGTCGATCCGACGTTCGAGACGATTGAGATCTCGACGGCTCAGTTACGAAACGCCGCCAATTCCGGTGACGAAATAACGGTCTCGCTCTCTAGTACGTTGGATGCAGTTCGCAAAGAGGTGGTGAACGACCCAGCGACGATCGCACCGCGGAAAGACAGCGCTTCGTACGCCGATGCGATGAAAGTCCACCCGAGTGCAGTAGAAGACGAGTCGGCGTTCGAACGACATTTAGCGTCGACATTCTCCGACCAGAAGCGAGACCCACTGTGGTCCGCAGAGGTACGCGTAGAGGTAGACCGACGTGAGGACGGCGAGTACGATCTCATCGCGACCTTACTCAACACCCACGGTGAAGACTTCGAGTCTGCAAAAGAAGCCAACGAAGAGTGGCAGACGTTTCTGTTCGACGCGTCGATAGCCGTAACAGCTCCTGGTGGAGCGTTCCAACCGTTCGAATCCCAAAAAATTAAAGACCGATACGAGTACGATGGCGATATCTGGGGTCTTGGAAAGAACTGTTCGGCCGAACCAGTCACGAGTGATCCCGTCACAAAGATCGTCACCGATCCCGTTCCAATCCATCAACAGCCAAAGTACGTCTCACGAGAGACGATCGACGCCCCGTTCGACGCGCTCGCCGAGCGTGAGTTCGGCACTGTTCTGAATCGTATCGAAGACGAGATGCGCCGGGCCTACGACCAGTACGAAGAGATTCGCCAAGAGGTAACCGAGCACAAGACCGTCGATGCAAAACAGAGCTTCGACGAGATGCTCTCTCAGTTCGAATCTGAACGGCATCGTTTCCAGCGTGGCAAAGAACTCCTCTTGGACGAATCCAACGAGGACGCTAGAACAGCCTTCGCAGCTCTCAACCAGACGTTCACCCAGATGGGTGCAGAGTACAAACATTGGCGTCTCTTTCAGATCGTCTATATTGTGATGTCGATTCCCGATATCGTCTCACAGTCGTCTCCACACCGAGATATCCAGGACTCACTCAACGTCTGTGATATCATCTTTTTCCCGACCGGTGGGGGGAAGACCGAGGCGTACCTCGGGTTGGTTGTCTTTTCGGCATTTCTCGACAGATTGCGTGGAAAAGACTATGGAATGACGGCGTTGACGAAGTTCCCACTTAGGTTACTGTCACTACAACAATTGCAACGAATCACCGAAGTCCTCTGTAGTGCAGAACAGATTCGTCGAGAGCATGAGGACATGGGTGGTGAGCGGTTCAGCGTGGGCTACTTCGTCGGAAAGAATAACACTCCGAACGCGATCGAAGAGGAGGGTGAGAACGTCGTCCGATTGGCCAAAGAGAGTGAGGAACACAAAGACAAGTGGCTGATCATCCCCGAGTGTCCGTTCTGTGGCGAGGAATCGGTCGAAATAACTGGTGATTTAGAACAGCTTCGAATCATCCATCAGTGTACCAACCCTGAATGTGAAGAGGTACAACACCAAGGCGGAGACACCGCAGAGTTACCCGTCTACGTGGTCGACAACGAGGTCTATCGATACATCCCGACGTTCGTCGTCAGTACGATCGACAAGATTGCGATCTTCGGTCAGAACCGCCGTTCGAGAGGCCTCTTGGGACAGGTGAAACATAGATGTCCAGATCACGGCTATACCACCGAAGAAGGGTGTCTCGTCGCTGGGAGAGGAACACCAGCGGACGTCAGATGCGACCACGGCACACCGGACGAGATGGATCCTGTAGAGCCAGCCGATCCGCCGTCCATTCTCATTCAGGACGAACTCCACTTGCTTCGTGAAGAGTTTGGAGCCTTCGACTCACACTACGAGACGTTCATCCAGGAGCTAATTCATCAGTACACCGACGGTGAGTGGGAGATGAAGGTCGTCGCTGCGACTGCGACTATCGAGGGTGCACAGAACCAAGTGCAGTCACTGTATCGAAAAGAGCCCAACGAGTTCCCGTCACGAGGACCGCGACTCAAACAGTCGTTCTACGCCTACGAAGACCCACATCGTCTCGGGAGACAGATGATCGGGTCGATCCCACGGAGTGTCGGTCCATCCCGGGCGATGAACATCGTGATGCGAGAGTACGCGAAGATCACACAGTGGTACGATTCGTATCCCGACCAGCTGTACGACGACATACAGGACGTTGCCGAAGACGTCGTCGCTGGTCCACTCTCGTTCGCTGACGACCGAGCGGATCGGCGCCGAGAGATACTAGACGTCTTAGACGACTACAAAGTACAGATTGCCTACACCATCTCGAAGAGCCAATCCGATCTGCTCAATCGTTCGATCAAACAGATGATCAACGAGCAGTTGGCCGAGGATGGTGACGAGTACGAACGGTTGACGCCCGTCTCGATGACTGGAGAAACCGACATGGAGACCGTCCGGGACGCACTCTCGCGGTTGGAGGCAGACGATCCAGACGAACCGATCGATGCCGTCGTCGCAACCAACATGATCTCACACGGGGTCGACGTCGACCGCTTCAACTTCATGTCGTTCCACGGAATGCCGCGGAACACCGCCGAGTACATCCAGGCGTACTCACGCGTTGGCCGAAAGTACACCGGATCGGTGTTCTTGTTGTTCAACGCGATGCGTGCGAGGGATCGATCCCACTACGGGAGGTTCGACCACTACCACCAGTATCAGGACCTCTTGGTGGAGGCGACACCGCTCGAACGCTGGGCAGAGTACGCTATCGAGTGTACGCTTCCAGGTGTGGTAGTGGGGCTGTTGTTACAGTACTACGATCTCCACTACGAGACCGACTTCGAGAAACGGATCTACAACGTGGAGGGACTGCGGGAAGCAGTGAAAACTGATGTGGTAAACAAAGACGAGCTTCGGGAGATGACTTTCCGGGCGTACGATGTTCACGACGCTACGGAACATAGCGCCGGTGAGATCGGTGCCCGGATCTATCGCGAACGGATCGAGAGGCAGTTCGAAGCGATTTGGAGTTGTTTGATGAACGCAGACCCAATCATAAACGATCCGAGAAACGCTGGGCTGAAGAATTTCATCGGAAATATCCTCGCCACCGAGAGTGACGATATCCGAAAACCGATGCGGAGTCTCCGCGATATCGACGAACAGATTCCGGTGTCGTTGGATTTAGCCACCAAAGATATGATCGATACGATGATCGACAGAGGTGAGTTCGATGAGTGACGACGAAGGCGAGCCAAAGATGGAGCGCGGAATCGCGCAGGTGATGAGCAATATGGCTCCCGGAGCAGTATTCACGTACTCACATCAGGGAGTGACGATGAAAGTCGACAAGTGGTACAACGAGCCACTCAATGATATCAACACCAGTCGGGTCGTCGATCACCTCGCTGGCAGAGTCGACGGGTTCAGAAACGACGGCGTTCCACCATGGAGTGACCTTCGGGATCGAGAGATCGACTTCTTCAGAGTGACGAGTGTCGGAAGCGAACTGTTCCCCCGGACGGTGGTCTGTAAGAAGTGTAACGCTGTCTCCTTCCGTAACGAGGTAGCCAGTCTCAGACAGTTAGACGGGACCTGCCCAGATCCGAGTTGTGACGGCCGCCTGCGCCAGTTGGGGTTCGTCTTGGTCTGTGATTGTGGTGGTCTCAGTAATCTCCAACCCTCCCAGTGTGACCAACACGGATGGGACCATCTCTATCTTTCACAAGGCTCTCGGCAAAACATCAGGACGTGGTCGTTCAAGTGTCGAAGATGTAGTTACGAAGACGAGTTCTCTGGGTGGTGTGGCGACTGCGGGAATCCAGTGAGAGGTGCGACACCGGTCGATTCTGGGTCTGTCCACTACTCCCAGCGTGACGTCATCGTCGACATTCCGCCCGTCGGCGTAGCCGAAGCCAACATCCCGTACGGAGAAGAGTGGTGTCGGGTTCTGATGGCCGATCATTTGGAGGAGCCAGACCTAACAGCAGATGGAGTCACACTCGAAACGGTCGCGACGACACCGGGTGCTGACGACGAAGATATCCAAGAGTTGATCGACACGGTCGGCGCAGAGAACCGAGAGGCGATCATGGATTTCGTCAACACTATGACTCCCGGAGAGGGATACAGTCGAAACTCGGTCGTCGAGATGAACCGAGGCTACGTCTCGGTTCCAGACGATCGGAGCTGGCACACCTTGGTATCACAGCAGTTGTACACGTTCGCACGGTGTACCAACCCCGAATACAACGCCGGAAGTAGCGACGACGTCGACACGGAACGAAACCCGTCGCCTCGTCCGTTGTCTGAATTTGTCGAAAACGAAGAGTTCGTACAGAAACACTACCAGGCGAAGTACTATCCACAAGAGTTAGCGTCGATCCGGGTCGAAGACGCGTGGTTCGTGGATAATTTCCCGCTGCTGAATCTCTTGTTTGGATACACACGTGATTCTCCGAAAGCAAGTGACGCAGATCTGAGAGCGTTCGACCATCCGTACGACGACGATGCGCTCGCAGTCTACGGAGACCGTTCGCCTTCCGAGGCGATCATCTTAGAACTCGACAGAGCGGCTATCGTCAAATGGCTGTTGGACAACAGCCCCTTGGTTGCGAGTGATGCACCAGATCTGGACGACGAACAGGAACTCAAACGGTGGTTCCTAGAGAATATCGATCCCAGAGAGACACAGAACCCATTCACACCGATCGACGACGAGCTGACCAAACTCGTCTACACCCTCATCCACTCTATGAGTCACACGTTGATGAGTACCGCTAGCAAGCAGTGTGGCCTTGACAGCGACAGTATCTCTGAGTTGATCTTCCCGAACGTTCCAGCCATCGTCCTCTACGCCGAGAGTATGGAACACTTCGCTCTCGGTGGAATGTTCACGCTGTTCAAGACACAGATCCGAAACTGGGTCGAAGATTCCAAAGCGTTCGCCAGAGAGTGCATCTACGACCCGGCCTGTGCAAACAACGAGAGCGGCGCTGCATGTCACGCGTGCATGCACGTCAGTGAGTTCACGTGTGAAAACTTCAACGCGAACCTTGATAGAAACATGCTCGTCGGAACTGGTGGTCGATACGGGGCCTTTTGGGATGTCGATGCGTAGCCTCTTGGCGATCCGAAGCAACCGAACTTCGGGCAGAGAGGTGGACAGAGAAGGGACGGAGCTACTCGGGTCGACAGATAACTCGACCGCTGTAATACGTTGTGACGAGGTGAAAACGAGATGAGCAGCTGGGTCGTCGAATGTACCTGTTCGAATCTCGAATCGTTCTCGGGTACCCAAATCGTCCAACACGACGAAGACCATCGTTTATCGAGAGGTGATACTGTATACCTCTTGGATACTGACGAATCCATCCTGGTAGGAAGGTTCGATGCAGCCTCTGAGAGTGGAGCTAGCCGAGAGGGACAACGCAAGACCGTAATCAACATAGATGGCGATGGAGTCCAATCTGTCGATACTGCTGTGTTTCCGTTTCCAATAACTGCGGGAGCAGTCAGCACGGAACTGCAATCAGATATCGAGGTCGCCTTCGAATACGAAGGCGAAGAGTTTCAACTTGGTGATAAGACTGGGAAAGATCAATCTGAGGAGTCAGAGACTCCTGAAACGCTACCGTCTGGAATCTCTCTGTCGGAAGTGCTCACACAAGAGTACGACGTAGAGAACAGAGATTTTTCTGGAGAAAAAATAGCCAGAAACCAGACTGTCGAAGACCGTACGCTTCGAGGCTGTGATTTCAGCGACGCACAACTTGAGGGGATTACGTTCCGAGGGACCGACCTACGAGATGCTGACTTTCGTGAGGCGAATCTCGAAGACGCCACCTTCAACGAAGACGTCAAAATTCAGGGTGCGGATTTCACCAAAGCACAGATGAATCGGGTGACACTGGCGACGGATATCACTGATTCAAAGTTCACTTTGAGCGTACTGAACGATGGCGATTTTACAGAAGCTGCACTTGAGGGGGCAGATCTCTCCGATTCCTACCTCAGACGGGCGAATTTTAGCGGTACCAACCCTAGACGAACCAACTTCGAGCAGGCGATACTACGATGCGTTCGCACAACTGGTGCCGAATTCGAACGCAGCTCGTTCGTCGATGCAGATCTCTCCGAAGTGAATTTCGACGGAGCTCGGTTCGAAGATTGCGATTTCTCGGATGCGCAGCTCACCAACGTGAATTTTTCCGGTGCAAAGATGTCTGCCAACGATTTCACGAACGCACACATGGAAGGATCTAATCTGTCGGGGACGACCGTCGATAGACACGATTTCAGGGGTGCAGATCTGCGAAATGCCACGTTTACCGATACCTCTGCAGACGGGTCGACCTTCGAAGATGCGATACTGACGTTCGCAGATTTTTCGACCTCCAATTTAAGAGGGGCACGCTTCGTCGGGGCGAAAGCAGACAATGCTACCTTCGACAAAGCGTACTTGAGTGGTGCAACGTTCGCAGATGCAGATCTCTTTGGCTCTTCGTTTTCGGATGCTTTTCTCTACGGATGTCACCTCGCCTCGGCGAGAGTAGATAGTACCGCCCCGTTTGACGAAATTTGCATATACGAGCGAGATTTTCGGCAGATTTTCGAAGAACACAGTGCGGTAGTCGATAGACGAACCGCCGAGACGGTCTCGTCCAACGAAAAGGCTGCCTCTGTCTACCGAAGCTTAGAGGCAGTGATGGATAGAAACTCCCACACATCTGCCGCACTGAGGTATGCCTTCAATCGTAAGGAGGCTGTACGACGTGGCTACAAAGAAAGACGTGAGTGGATGGCTTGGATCGTCAGTACGTTCTCAAAACATATCGTCAGTCACGGGACGCAGTTCAGACGGCTCTTTTTGTGGACCAGTATAATCATCTTTGGATCTGCTATTGTGTACGGCAATGGATTGCTCTATCACGGAGATCAACTGCTGTACGTTGGTGCCGATGGCTACTCGAACGCTGCCGTTCTCGGATTGGCGTTGTTGTTCAGTGCCTACTCGTTTACTGGTCTCGGGTTTGGTGAATTTCATCCAGTCGGCATCGGTCGACTGCTTTCGGTAACTGAAACGGGGCTGGGTATCCTGTTTTTTGCATTGTTCGTCTACGTCTTCACTACGAGAGCGTCTCGGTAAAAGCGGACAACGAGCTTACCAACGAACAATATAACACATTGTAAAATAAACGGCTACGATTGTTAGTAGAGTGGTCTACGGATAGAGACGACCAGATTGGATCGGGCTGTATTCTCAAAACGTCTGATTCACAGCATCTAGAACCGCTCGACCCTCGGCAGTGAGAACGATGCGATAGTCTTCGTTTCGTGTATAGTATGCGTCCAGACTCGACGAGAGGTATTGATAGAGTTCAGATCCAGTATCGTATCCCCACCGGTCGACGAGTTCGTCATTTTTTGTGGGTTGTAACTGCGCTATGATCTGTAAACGACCGATGTCTTGATCGGAAAGATCGTCCGGTACGGTCTCCGAGCGTTCTGTTCGTTCGGATTCCGTTGTGGATCTGTTCTCGTCGTCCTCGACGTCGGGTTCTGCGACCTCGGATTTGGCTCCATCTGTACTGTGTAAAAACGAAACATCGACGTCTCGTGAGAGGAGACTCTCTAATGCACGTGCGTACTTCTTGACATGGCGTTCGATCATTCTCTCGCCCCAATCGGTGTAAGTTAAGACGATCGTGTCTTCGGCTCTTGGATGGATGTAGAAGCTCGTGTATTCGGGTCGTTGTGGACCACAGACCACGACCGTATCGACACGAGCGATGTCACGTCCCGAATGTAGGTTCACGACGTCCACGTGTGGATGAAGTGTTTCGACTGACAGCTCACGGCAAAGTGCTGTTTCGAGCAGTTCACCGACTGTCTTTGAATGCACAAATATCGCGATTCTGTGGTCTTCGTTACGTGCCTGGATCGCGTATTCGAGAAGCTGCTCGAACATGGGATTGTCAGTTTGGAGTTCTCGATGGACTCCCTCCAAGGTTTTCTGCGCATGGAGGAGTGAATACTCTCCTCGTGGCGTGTGAGATTCTAACTCGTCTAAGTACTCCTCTCCAGTCTTCGGGAGGAAGATCTCTCCATCGTATCTCCGTTGAAGGATTATCTCGTCAAAATGTTCACGAGGAAGTGGCAACCGATGAAAGAACATCAACGCATTAAATAGTAAACTACTGGACTGCTCGGCTCCAGCATCTGAGAGGTTTTGCCACTCGGAGAAGACATCCTCCAGCAATCCCGTTAGAGACTGTGCAGGCAACCGTTCCAGTGTGACCGAATTGTCGGAACACAAACGAGAAAAATCCGTCGTCGTTGGCGGTGCGGGAAGAGACTCGGCATCGACGCTCAGATCGGGAGACAATCGGTCTACACCCGTCTCGTGCGGGTCGATATCCGACGGCATTTGTGCGACGTTCGGAGTGGCCAGGTTGCTGTCGGTATCCAACGGTGGGCTGTAGTTGGGAACGCCATCGGATTCGCGCTTGGTGAACGTACTCCACAACGTGAAGATGGCTGTGTCTGACCATCGAGACGTGATTGTCTCTAGTGCCTGCCGATCGTCTAATTTGGTCCGTGCGAGGTGGTTGACCACGAGGTAATCGAGTTGGGGTCCATCGAGAAGTTCGTCAGCGTCCCTAGAAACCACGAGTCGCGATTCGGGATGAGACTCTTCAGACGGACGTTTCGATGCGCTGACGCACGGAATAACCTCGTCTAAGGGTACTGCATTCTCCAAGACACCCATCTTTGGGGAGAGGCCATATCTCCCGTACTCGGAGCGGAGATCACGTATCGTTCCCCAGTGTGTTTGCGTCCCTGGCGAGTAGATTCCAATCGTCGAACCTCGGGGTGCATCCAAGGCAAGATCAATTCCAGCGGCTACTGCCGCACGTGGATCGTACCCTGGGACGAAGACGTCTGTCGACCGGGTAGCTCGTGCTTCGATCACGAGTTGCTGAAGTAAATCGTGTTCGACAGGCCCACGATTCGCTGGGAACCACCGACCGGCCTGGGTTTTGTAACGAAGGCCCGTTCGAGTACCTCTCGCAGCCGTTGTCGCCGATGGAATGTCGACCATGGTCGCACGGGCCGTGTTCGGACCGAACTTCCGTCGAGACACGGATTCGACGTGCGCGTAGACGAACGAGTTATCAGGTGCGTCGGGAACCGTGATTTCGTACCCACCCACGACGATCCGTGACTCTTCGACCGTTGGATCAGAGTCGGTCGCTCCAAAGACGTACACTCCTGGCTCTAGAGACAAAGATCGTAGCCCGAAGTCGACTCGTGGTGCCATTGTGAAACCGTGTGTGTGGTAATATAGAACGAATCGAGCGTGAAAAACTATTGTATAAATTTCCAACGTGTCCGTATAGAATTTAGATTTCTGACACGGATTCGCCGTGATTCGTACGTGAAAAATTAGTTACTGTCGCCGAAATTCCCCTCCATCGAACTCTATGGCGTGGAGATACTTCGAATCGAGTAGATTGTCTGTAAAGCGGACAAATTGGCTGGCAGTTTCGTCACGGAAAATAACCCCTACCTCTAAATTGTCACGGAGTCCACGATGTGTCAGGTTAGCAGTCCCCATATAAACTGTAGATCGATCCGACACAAGCATTTTAGCGTGTAGTGTCGCATTCGCTCCCTGTTGGGGATCGATATATTCGTAACAGTTGAGATCTCCAGTTGGTGTTCCCGAGCGTAGTCGGCGAACGAACTCACGACTGTCGTCGTCGGACCCATAGGTGAGATAGCGTGTGATAAGTACCACTGAGACACCGCGATCGAGTGCACTCACTACTGGAGTGACGATATTGTCGAATGCTTGCACAGAAAAGAATGGATTCAAAATCACGAGTTCCTCGTCGGTGCCGTGAATAAGATCGGTGAGACGTACGACCAGACTACCGAGAGAGCGTCCAATACGTTCGTCGTCACCTTCTGGTACGTTCACTACCACGTCGTTTTCCGCAGGTGGTGCTCCAGAAACGAGTGTTTTAGCACCACCAACGACAGTATCGAACGATTCTCTATCGAGTGAGTGGCCGTTCCAGATATCCGTCTCTTCGAGAACGAAGAGGAGTTCAGTGTATGCTGACAGCGGCAACGAGGCGTCGTAGAGCTGCTGTAGCTTGTAGGGTGTCAGTTTTCTATCTGGGTGGGCGACGAGAAGTTCCAAGCTGGCTCGGAGTGTCTCTATCTCACTTGAGTTCCCAGAGAGGCGGACAACTGCTTCGGCGACGTCGCGAAGATTAGACATCTGGAATATCGGTATCTAAGTAACCGACGATCTCACGATCGTCAAATTCACCGCCGTAGATCGTCGACCGGCTCAGATTGTGGTTTCCGTTGTCACACGAGATATTCGAAATGTAGAGACAGTCTTCACAAGAGGCGTTTTCTTCTTCCTCACAGACTGGGTCGTACATACAGACGTCAGCGTCACTCTGTATATACTCGGCGACCTCTAGGAATCGGTCTTCGATGAGTGTGTGCATCGCTCCCAGACTAAAGTCCGTATCCGAGTGTTTGTATATCACGAAGCTCAGCGTGTGAGGAAGGAGATACTCTATGAGACTACTCTTGGAGTATCCCGAGAGGGCGTCGATACCGTTCATCACTGTATGCGACATCGTGTGGAGTAACGAAAGTGTGTGCCGAGCCACGTCGGATCCGTCCTCGTCCGGTTCTATCTCTTCGAAGAACGGGTACTCCTGGAGATGCTCTAGGAGCCAGCGTCGATTGTCGATATCTGGCCAGTCGTCGATAACGTCGTTTTCGATGAGCCAGGCGAGAACCTGTTCCTCGTTGAGCGTAAACATAACCGCCTCAGCATCGGCCGTCTGGGCGAACATGCGGTCATTTCCGTCTTTTCCGTTGAATGTGTTGAGTTCGGAGTCCTCTCCGGGGCCTGGATTGAGGCGTGAGTATCCGTAGACGACGGTAGTGATCGGGAAGTCAGTTATCAGGCGTACAGATTCGAACGATAGTTCGTCTCGAGCCTCACGGAATCGATCGATTTCGGCTTGGACGATATCGGTGCGGGTATCTGCGATCTCGTAAAGATCTTCGAGCGTCGTGTCGGTAATATCTCCACTGCCAACCAGAGAATCGTATTCGAAGAGCTCTTCGCTGACGACTCTCCGTTCGTCGTCTCCGAGATTCTCCCTCGCCCACTGTTCGGCTTCTCCCCGTACTTCGGCTTGCTTTTCTTCGTATTCGGCCATCTCTTCGAGGTACTCTTCTTGGCTCACGCCGAGTTTCTCTAAGACCTCGTCGGGAGGGATCTCTGGGTCACTCTGGGCTGATTCGGCCTCTTCGTCGACGAGATAGTTTGCAATCGTCTCCAACTGGTACGTTTCACTGTCGGTGATGAATTCAAGATCCTCGTCGGTGATATTCACGAACTTTTCTACCTGTGGATAAAACGTAGACGACGACGAGTGGACTTTGATTTGTTCACCCTTGCCACAGTAATCGCAGTTACCGAGCGTGTAGTACGCATCACCGATGTGTGTTCCGCAGTCTGAACACTCCCAATACGCATTGTTCATTCTCGAAGTAGGACGTTTGAACTTAGGGTTGCGGTCCCCACAACGGTTACACGAAGGCACAGAGAGCGAAGAGAGAGTACCCCCGGGACAGACAGTGACGAACTGAAGCTGTTCGGTGTCAGAAAACTGTTTCCCACAGTTTCCGCAGCTCGGAGTGGTCGTAGACTGGACCTGAGTTTCGGAAAACTCGGTACAGGCATTACAGTTACGACATTCGAAGACACGCGGGAACAGTTCGAACGTCGCACCGTCGGGAGAGACGATTTCGGTGCTGCTTGGCCGAAGTGGGACGGTGTTCGGCCACCGTTCTACCCGTGGGCGAATTCGGCGGAGCATATAGTTGAGCGGAAGATCTTCGACTGGCGAAGATCGATCTTTGTACACCCACGAGATACGGCCGATCGTCCCGTTGTGTGCGTGATTGAATGTGTCGTCCGGCAGGAAATTGAACAGGAGTTGTGATTTTTTTCGTTCCATGATTACTTACTCTCAGTGAGACTCGAATAAAAGCCAATTTCGTTGTTGTCGGGTGAAATCTCTACTTGTTCTCCGATGTCGCGAAGACTTCGCATAGCGTTGCCCTTGATCGTCGTATATGGTTTGTGTTGGAGTTTCTTCAGCCAGTAATCCCAGTAATCCTCTGTCTTCTCTTCGATTCGCTGCTCGAAGTACTCTTCGTGCCGCTTGTGTACGCCGAATGAGCGCTCCAGCAGTTCGCCGTAGCGTTCACGACTAAATTCGGAGTACTCTTCGGGAGCACCGATGATGTCCTGCAGCTCACGAGAGCTTTGGACGTTCAAATCGTATTCCGAGTGAATGATCGGTCGATAGTACTGAATGAGGAGGGCTTTGTATACGCCTGCGAAGGTTTTCTCCAAGCTGAACTTCGACCACCGATCGATAGAGACCGACTCAACGGAACGACGTAGGTACTCGTGGGTCTTTTCGAAGTACTTGTAGCGGTGTTTGTCCCGTTCGTCGTAGGGTCGGAAGATGTCGACGACAGTCCCAGGGTACTTTCGGCCAACACGAGCACTAGATTGGATGTACTGGAAGGTCTCCGACGGAAACCCGAAAAAGAACATCATATTGAACCGGTCTACGTCGATCCCGTGACCGATGAAGCTCGTCGCGGCAACAGTGTCTGGGCGGTCTTCGAAGCTACCCGTGGCCTCCTCGAACTCGTCGAGTATCTCGGTCGATTCAATATCGGCAGTGAGTTGCTCGGTGTTGATCGTCTCTGTATAGCCTTCGTTCCTCATCTCACGGTCGATTTGATTTTCGATACTCCGAAGGAACCGGTCTTTCTCGGTCTTCCGAAGGAAGTAGACGACGCTCAACTCGTATACGTCCAAAATCTCCTCGAAGGCCTCTTCGTCGACGTCGAGGCCGAACTCCTCGGGGTTCGCGTCACGCGCATCTCGAATGACTTTGTGATACCGTTTGACTAAGTCGAGAACCGCGTATATGTGCGTCTTGTTGACCGGAGTGATCCCGATATATCGCCGTTCTGGATCGTCGAAGTCGACTGCACCGTAGAACGACTCGTGGAGTGTCGGTCCTTCCTCTGGGAACCGGTTGCCCTCCTTGAGGAATAGGTTCTCCATGTGCGTTTCGTATTCGGCGATCGTCGCAGTTGAGGTCACGATCTTTGGCTCGGTACTCTCTTCGGATATTTGTCTACAGAGTTCCTGGTACAGCGTCTCGTACTGCCCAGCGAACACACCGAGTTCCTCGTTGAGGAGGTGAACTTCGTCTACGAGGTGAAGCGTCGGAATTGGATCGTAGAGCTCCTCTTCGACGGGCTCTAAGTCTCTTTGACAACCGAGCGTGCTGCTCTCGGAACACTTGCCAGCGTAGCCTTTCCCGTGAACGGGGCACGTATCGGTGAAGTTACCTAGCAGATTGGTGAACCGTGGGTTGGCACCGGTGATCGAAATCTTGTCGAGAGTGCCCAACAGAACTGACGGTATGTTCCGATAGATGTCGTGATCAGTGACGTAGAGTGGCAGCTGGTCGACCGAACAGTCGTCCGCAGTGCAGTGATGATGAACGGTATTGATTTTCGGATCGAACTCTACGTCGACAGTGCCTCCACATTCGGGACAATCTGTGACAACACGACACTTGTCACGAAGCACGTCTTTATTCTTTTGGAACGTCGACCAGAGGTTGTTGCGACCGTCTTTCTGGATACTGTTCGGGGTGTCGTGACTGCCAACGAAGTACCCAATGCTAAACGGCTCGCCGCAACTGTCGAGAGACGCTTCACGAACCTTGTTTGCCTCGTGGAGGATAGAGAGGAACCGATCTTTCTGTTGTTTCCCCAACAGACGAAGTGGGAAGCGAATCCACGACGTGACGCCTTTTTCCTTGCCCCGAATGCGGTCGAACAGGAGGGCGAAGACGACCAACCCGAGGTATGCTTCGGTCTTTCCACCACCAGTCGGGAACCAAAGAACTTCTGCCAGGTCGTCTTTCTCGGATTCCACCGAGGGGTATTCCCGAGAGACGATCGCTCCGATGTTCGAGACGATATACACCATCTGGAACGGGTACCAAGAGTCCATACCGTTGTCCTGTTGGGCAAACGCTCGATTCATCAGCGTGAACGCCCGTTCGGCATCTTCGATCTCCGCGAGAATTTTCATCCCTGCACGAAAGTAGTCGATCTCCTGTTCGAAGGAGTCTGCGGCCTCAAGAAACTGTTTCATCTCCTCGTCGTTGAGCTCTTCTTCTTTGGTTCGCTTGAGCGGTCCTCGCCAACGTGAGAGGTACGCAGACATGCCTTCTTCGACTGCTTCGAGCGCGGCTAGGTATTCGGAGGGATCTGAGAGACACTCTGGTCGAAGAGCGGCTTGGTACTCGTCGTTCTGTTTGAACCGGTAGGACTGATGTTCTGGAACCGAGCTCGTCTCTACGTGCCCACGGCCTGTGTTTCGGTCGACGGACGTGTCGACCGAGCAGTTCTGTCCTTTGCCCCAAATTTCGCGTTCGTAGCGGAAATCGCTCGGGATGAGACTCAACTGATACTGTTTGAATTCACCGTCGACCGCTATTTTCGGGTTGAACAGATAACGGTCGGTCACACCGGATTCGTCTTCTTCGGTCCTGTTGGCGAGCCGTAGTCTGAGTTCGTCAGATCGCTGGACGATATCGAACTCTACATCCCAGGTTGGAATCGCGGTATCTCGCCGATAGATCTCCTGCCGGAGGCGCTCGAAATCGTCTCGATTCGTAATATCGAAACGGTCGTTCGCGCCACCGGTGGTGGTTCTGAGTAGGTATTCGTCGTGATACTCCGAGACGACCGTCTCGATAGCACACTGGAGTTGTTCGGTGACACGGTCTGCCTCTTGATGGATATCACCAGGTGTCGTATCGAGTTCGGTCGTTATCGAGACGGTTTGTCGTCGGAAGAACGACGTCTCCGGCCGAAATTGTCTGGTAGCCTCTGTGTAGGTGGGAGGTTGGAGAGACTGATACTCCTGCCAAGTCGGAAACGAAGGAAGGTAGATATCGAACGAAACTGCCAGACTGAGGTAGCGACAATCGTCTTTCGGACGCAGTTTGAGACCGATGTGATTCGGCTTCGATTCACTGAATTCTCCGGAATCACCCAGTTCCTCTGAAGCGAGGCTAGATACGAAGTAGGTATCTTGTGGTCGGTCGAACGCACAGTACGGTCTGTGTCGACCGCGAGCACGGTCAAGCGTCTCTTCGACGAGTGCACTTCCGAGTTGGTCGTAGTGATCTATCGTAGGCATATGTTGATCGACGTTGTGGTGGGCAGCTTGGAGACCTCGAGAGCCACTCTTGCGCCCAGTAGTTTTCTTGTTCATCTATCCAATCTGTTAAAAATGTTTGGAGAGTTTCGCCAGATCCGTTATCCTCTCACGATCTCGTCGAAATCGAAGTGGTGTCACTAAGACCGATCTAAATCGTGTCGAACGAATACGTGATGATTTATTATATCTCCCTAAGTGGAAGACGTATAGAATGTCTACTGTTGGAGAGTGTCGACATGAGTCAGAAACAACGGCCTGGGACTGTTCACGGAAGGAGCATCCGAACAGTGACTTTTGTATCTTCCACACAGCAGGCGTCGAAACCGCCGAGGATCTCCGTGACGAACTGCTGAGAGAGCTACACGACGCCGAGCCGCACGACACAGACGCGGTACAACCCAGATACATCGACGCCAAATTTGGTACTCTCAATCTCAGTCATACCGAACTTGCCAAAGGGTGTCCATTTCCTATCGATTTTAGATTTGCCGATTTAGAAGCCCTCTTGCTCACAAATTCAGAAGTGATCCGGCCACTGCACATACAAAATACGACTATCTCTTCGCCCACAAATAAGATACCACTCAAATGCAATAATACACTGTTCCGATCCGAGTTCAGGGCTGACGGGACCACACTAAAGGGGACTGTCGATCTCACGAGTATCGAGTGTAGACGAACGATCTCGTTCGAAGACGCAGACATCTACGGTGATCTCGTACTCGATGGTGCCCAGATTGATGGAGATCTGAGCCTCGTTGATCTCGAAATCAGCGGTGATCTACACGTCAAAAACGTCACCGTCGGCGGAAACGCGAACCTCAAAAATATAATCGTCAATGGGAGTATTCACGCACGTGGTCTCAATATAAACGGTGATTTTTGTTGTGATGGTGCACTGCTGGCTCCACTCGGAAAACAAGGACGACCGATCGATTTCTCACATCTCTTCGTAAATGGCACTACGACGTTCGACGACGCTACGTTCGAATCCGCAGCCACCTTCGCAAACGCCGAACTCAACAGGCCGCTCAGGGCCGAGAATATAGATGCGAAAGGAGATCTGGAATTTCGAACTGCAAACGTTCACAGTTGTCACCTCGTAGACATCGATACTGCTAAATTGTCGATCGAACAGACAGATTTCGCAGATAAACTCACGATAGAAGATTCGAATATCAAAAGACTCGACTGCACGGGTGCGAGTATTCTGGGCGACGTAACGATAGCAGGGACAGTCGTCGACGGTCGGTTCCTCTCTGAAGACGCGTCTTTTGGCGGGAGAGTCGAGTTCGAGGAGGTCCAAATCAGGTCAGATGCCAACTTCTCGGAAGCGGAGTTCCTCGGACGAGTTACCATCGACAAGGGTCGTTACAAATTACTGGATATCGAGCGAGCGACGTTCCACGACCAATTCCGTGTCCACAACCGTGTCTGGTTGAATCGGTTAGCGGCTTCCCGAACCCATTTCGAAGGCGATATACTCTTCGACGAAATTCTCTGTTCGGATACGATCACTCTCGACGATGCAATATTTCGTGGCACCGTCGAAATTGACGACGTACGGATCGTCACAGCTGCCACCGCAGAAGGTGCCTACTTTGGGGGACGTGTGGTGATCACCGAGTCTAGCTTCGGAGCTGGACTCTCACTCCGAAATTCGGTGTTCGACGCACGGTTACGGATTACATCACTGACGGCTAGTGATGCGGGTGTCGTCGCTGTTGATCTAGCGCATGCTAAAATCGAGAGCGGAGACCTCTGCAAAAGCTCTTCGGGAGAATATACGTACGATTTTACCCATGCAACCCTCGGAGATGTTCGGTTGGATACAGATTCGACTACATTTGGTGATGCTCGTATCCACCAGACGACGTTCGATACGTTCAATTTCAGCAGCTACCGAAACGAACTAGAGAAACATTGTTGGAATCTCCACGACAAGAGCTTCGATTCTGACGTTCCACTCGCAAACCCAGACTGCCCACACGATTGGTTGGGATGGCGAATCCTCTATTACGTATTCACGCCACTGTTTGTGACCGTTCACACACTGGCAGCTGGGCGTCGAATTGCCAACAACGAGAGTAGTGGGGACGTCGACTACGAAGGGTCGTCTGAACTGTCCCTATTTACGGAGAACTCGGATCCTACAATCAGTGAAGTCGAATCAGTCGCCGGACCAATAACGATACGAGATGTCGAAGAAATCCAAACGACGTACTTGAAAGTCAAGAATGGTGCAAATCGAGAAGGAGCAACGAAGATTGCATCAGAATTTTTCCTTCGTGAGATGCACTATCGGCAGGTTGTTCACGCATTGAAATTCTATGCTGGACCGAGACGAGGGACCAACTTCCTTCGATGGGCAGAAAATGGTGTACTACGAACCACTGCAGGCTACGGAGAACGAGTAAAGAGAGTCATCGGTTCTGCGGGTGCTACGATTGTACTGTTCGCCCTACTTTTTTATATAATGCGCCCACCCGAGGTTCGATCATTCGGCGATGCGCTTACGATCAGTTCGGGTTCGTTTGTCACACTCATCTTTTCCGACACACCACAATTATCGTCTCAGGTCCTCCAGCTCGCTGCGACGATAGAAGGGTTCTTTGGAGGCTTGTTCATCGCTCTGCTGGTATTTACTCTGACACGGTCGATCCATCGGTAGCTGTGGGCCAATCGGAGAACAGTGACTGAGGGTAACACCTAAATGTAAACGAGAGAAAAAGGATAGATAGCGATACCTCGAATACTATGCCCAACCACGATCCATATCGCTCGGAGACAGGGCAACCCTCTGATCCACGTCAATCATCTGTTAGCGCGGGTGTCTACGAAGAACGAGAGTGTCGGTCGTGTGGTGAGACGATTGTGGCTCCGTTTCCACATCAGTACGAGTGCGAAGATTGTGAGATACTCAAATCAGAACTCGAGGTAGAAAATCAATCCGCCGATCAAATCGGGACCCAAAGAGAAACACTCAATCGGAATGTAACCAATAAATCGAAGCTAGAAAAAGACATCGTCCAATCCGATCTGCCGGACATAGAGACGAAGCCGAAGAGTCGACAGAAGATTTTACGCTGTATCGATGGTGCTCGGAACGAAAATAAATTCAGGGCACTTCATATAGATGGGAACTGGGAGCCGTATTATGGAGATTCGACGGCCGAAGAACCATTCGAGGCGGCTGTCAGCGGCTATCTCTGGATACTCGCGTTCTACTCGAAACTCAGTGTCGTCGACATGGACGCATTCTATCGGGCTTCGAGACTGTACGACCCAGACCTGTGGAGTGGATGGGATCGACTAGAGCTGCTCGAGAGTGCTGTCGAGGGGCAGGCTCGAAACGATCCAGGGTGGCGCGTGTACGGATCAGAAGAGGGGTTCGAACACCACCTCTCACGGGCTCGTCGTCGTCTGGACCTCATCGAACGGCGTATAACCTAACGTTGCAGGTTTGCAATTGGGCGGATGCTGAGTGTCGAGAATCACGAACGGGGTGCTCGGAGACTGAAATCAGAGAGACTCGACTGCCGATCTGACCACTCTAAGAATTCAACTACGCGAGATCCGATTACGTTTCCTAATTTCGGTGGGACCGCATTACCGATCATTCGACCAGTCTTGGTTATCCCAACCTCGTCGAGATCTTCTACAAAACGATACTCCTCGGGGAACGTCTGAATCATCGCGCCTTCTCGAAGTGACAGTGCTCTATTTTGGGTAGTGTCGTAGTGACCGAATCGACCACTCCCGAGATTGTAGAACTGCGTCGTGATCGTCGGTGCCGGCTTGTCGGCCACCATGCGTCCGTAGACAGACTTGTAACTCTGTCCAGTCGGTTTCTTGTGGCACTCTAAAAGTAGCTCTTCGTCCCAATCCTTCCAGCTCCCCCCGGGTTTCGATTGTTTGATTCGTTGGAGGTTCTTGTCGGACAACGTTCGAGCTGTGTGTAGCGGATACTCACTGTGAGTTTCCCCAGCCTGAATCGCAGGAAGGTGGCCGATACACTCCGATACGGTCGGATACTGTTTGGGATCGGAGCGGATCGGCTCTCCGAGGTCGATACGCCCATCTCGAGAGGCGACGAGGACCCATCGTCGTCTGGTCTGGGGAATACCGTACTCTGGGCAGTAGACCCGCTTGTCGGAGTCGGGGTTGAGATTGTAGCCGATCTCTCTGAGACCGGCTACGAACTCGTCGTAGACGTCGGCATATCGTATCTCGAAGACGTTCTCCATTACGACGAAATCTGGATCGGTATGCCGAACGATCTCCAGGAACGCCCGGAGCATACCGTACTTGTCGTGGTCGGTACTATCGTCCCCGTGAGTCAACGGCGAAAAGGGTTGGCAAGGTGCACAGCCGGCTACTAGCGTCGCATCGGCTTCGGCGTCGAGGTAGTCCGATACGAGTTCTGGTTCCTCACGCGCGATCCGACCAATATCCCGAGACAGAAACGTAGCGTCGTTGTTTTTTTCGTACGGGAATCGGCTATCGCTATCGACGTCGAAACCCGCCTCTACCGAGATTCCGGCCTGCTCTAAACCGTTGGTGAGACCGCCAGCTCCACAAAACAGATCTACAGCAGAGATGTGCATTTGAGTATATTAACGAATCACATCGGATCGTAAAGCGCTTTCTTCTACCGATTTCAGATCGATAGTTGACGATGTTTATAGAGTAAGTCTCACGAAGAAACTATATCCGGTTACAGCGATCTGAATCAGTCGTCTGCAACACCGACTGCTTCGGTCGACGTCGCTCCCTCTACGTGCTGAACGATCCCCTGACCGATTCGCTCTCCGAGTTTCGGTGGGACGGCGTTCCCGATCAGTTTCCCCAAATTGGTCATTCCGACGTCGTTCCAGTGCTCGTAGAAGTCGTAGTCTTCGGGGAACGTCTGTAGAAGGGCTCCCTCTAACAGTGAGAGAGCTCTATCCTGCTCGGTATCGTAGTGGCCGAACCGACCACTGCCGTAGTTGTAGAACTGTGTTGTGATCGTCGGTGAAATCTTCTCTCCCTCCAGTCGACTGTACGGTGCCTTGTACGAACTACCGCTAGCTCGTTTGTGACAGTCTGCAAGGAGATGGTCCTGGTCCGATTCTTCCCAGAGACTCCAATCGCCTCCAGGTTCCATATTCCGGATCCGTTCTAAATTCAAATCCGACAGATTTTGTGATCGATGGAGTTCGTTGTCAGGATGAACGTCTCCAGCTTGAATCGCTGGAAGGTGACCGATGGTCTCTCTGACAGTCGGGTACGCTGACTCTTGGGAGTAAAGTGGCTCGGGGAGACTGATTTCTCCCCGTTTCGATGCCATCACGACCCACCGTTTTCGGCTTTGTGGGATCCCGTGTTCCGGGCAGTACACGTTTCGATTTTTAACGCTATTTATGTGGTATCCGTTATCCTCGAGGTATACGATAAAATCGTCATAGACGCGGTCATCTTGGATTTGAAGGACGTTCTCTGTGACGACGACATCTGGCTCAACGTAATCAATAATCTGAATGACATCTCGAAGCAGCCCCCATTTGTTGTGGTCAGCATGAGACTTGTCTTTGGCGTGGCCCATCGTAGAATACGGCTGGCAGGGCGCACAAGCACTCAGAACTTTCAGATCTGTGTCCCACGGAAACATCCGAGCGATACGTTCAGGGTCCGAAGATAGGGGTTCAATTTTCGATTGTACGTACGTGGAATCTGTATTTTGTTCGTAGGCATACTTGCAATCTGGATTATTATCTATCCCACTGGCAACAGAAACTCCAGCCTGTTCCAAACCATAGCTAAGCCCACCAGCACCGCAGAAGAGATCTACTGCAGAGATTTTCATGACATTGCTTTTCAACGAACCTATATAAAATCTTGCTAAGAGTTATATGAAGGGAATATTTGGCAGTCGGGGATCCATAGCAGAGTAGAACGATCACAGTCAGATCGGGATATCGGTTTGCGTCAACTAACGAATTTAATAAGAGAATGAACCCGGAACAATGATATGTGTCGAGTACCATACCTATTTCAGGATACGTTGGTTCTTCGAAAAATGACAATCAGTCAAAATATCAAACCCGATTCTGAGTGGTTCTTTTTCAACGGCGGCCCTGGTGCCCCGCGATATGGTGACGATCCGACGAAGCACGCCGTCGACCACGATACTGAAACGTTCGTTCGCGAAGTCCTACAAAACGCTAACGACCAGAAACTTCACGACGAGAGGCCGGTCCACGTCACCTTCCGGTTTGTCACACTATCGGGAGACGAGCGACGTGATTTTCTAGAGGCTCTTCGATGGGGAGATGGGCTCCGTGAAAGACTAGAGACGATCGCCGCTTCCGACCAGGGTCGTGGGTACGAACAACTGCTCGATCAAGTGGACGATCCCGACGAAGAGATACGACTGTTGATCGTCGAAGATCGAAACACCACTGGACTTACCGGTGGGTGGGACGACGATTCGAACTACGCGGCGTTAGTTCGAGACGAACTTTACAGTAGCAAACAAGACGATACTGCCGGTGGCTCCTACGGGCTGGGCAAATCAGTGTTGTGGACCTTTTCTGGTGCGTCGACGGTGATCTTCAACTCTCATCCTGCATCCTCCGACTCCGAAACGCTTGCACAGCGGCTCATCGGTCGGACGAAACTCCCAACACACGAACTTGCGGGTGACGAGACGACGTATCAAGGTGCAGGTTGGTTGTGCCAGCCTAACCGAACAGACGAAGGCGTTCGGCCCGAGGCTCTGACAGGAGACACAGCCGCGAATCTCGCCACAGACCTCAATATCTCTCGGCCAGCAGTGAGTGGGACGAGTGCGATGGTAGTCGAGTTTCGTGACCCGACGAGAGAAACTCGCCCAGATCTGGAAGATTTGGCCGACGAGTTCGTCGAAGCCGCTGTCAAGTACTTCTGGCCAGCGATCTATCGTGGTGATTTGAACGTTACCGTCGAGACACCTGACCAAACGATGGAAGCTGATGTCGACAGTGTGCCATCGATCAAACCGTTCGTCGAGTGTTTCGAACGACGCTTCAGCAACGAGAAACGGTCGTTGAGCACACCAGGAGACGTTGCTGGACTCGATATCCCCATGAACATCCCGTCACGGGCAGACGGGAGCAAGACACCCGACGGGACGGTTAGACTTGCTACCCGGCTCGCTTCACCCGCAGACAACGATACCTACCTCAATAGAGTGGCTTTGTTCCGCGGTTCGGGGATGGTCGTGAAGTATCTAGATCAGAGTCGTGTCGCCTTCGCTGATCGGAATTTTCACGGCGTACTCGCCTGTGGAGAAGCCCGAACCGACGACGAGCCGACCGACAGCGACAGAGAGATCGATCGTTTCCTTCGTTTCGCCGAGCCACCGGATCACGACGAGTGGGAGTCGACCGAAAACCTCCGTGAAGAGTACCAACGTGGATTCCGGATGGCTATCGACGATATGTTTGGGACGGTCCGGGATGGACTTCGACATCTGATCGCCGAGAGCGATGCTAGCGAGAGTATGCTCTCCGAACAAGTGTTGAAACGGTTTCCTATCCACGGGCGGGGGAAACCACGTGTAGACAAAACCCGGGTCCGGGTGTTCGAATTCGAGAGTAGTTGTCGATTCGACGGAAGCTGTTGGCAATTCGAGGGGGAGATTACGCCACTCGTAGACGACTACGAAGGATGGAGTGCCGAAGTCGCGCTGACCGGTATCGGTGAAGATGGCTCCAGCTACGATGCGGTCCCGATCGAATCGATTCGTCTCGAAGAAGAAGCACTGACATCGACGATCGAAGACGGTGAAGCTCACATTAGTGTCGAGGGGAATATCGGTGAACTGAGATTCGAGGGCCAATCACACGAGATCGGTGCCCATGACGTTTCTAGCGGTACCGTCGGCGAGACACGACTAGAGATTCGGGCAGAAATTCGAACGACCGAGGGTGACGAGACGTGACACAACGCTCACAGCGACATCGATCGACGAGCCTCCCGTTTAGATTTCGACAGACGGGAGTCGAGTTCGACATCGATCAATACACTGTCGACGGTGGCAAACCGACAGACGTAGAGTTGAAACCCGGACAGGCCGAGATCGATATCGTCCCGTCACTCGAAACAAAGTACGGTACCGAGACCGAACGTGCAGAGTGGACGGTGATCAAATTCTACGGACAGCTATCGATCTCCGAAGCGACGATAGAACACGTATTTCCACCCGAAGAGCGTGAGAGACTTCCCGCGAAGCTGTACGTCGCAGTCAGGTGCCACGAGACGATCTCCAGAACCAGAGCAGATATCGACGGATCGTTCGAGGGGCCTGGAACGTACGAGATTACGATACCCCTGGAACGATCGGAGTTACGTGGGGTGGTCGAACTACATCCGTTCTTCGTCCGCACCGAAGATGGGAACGACGGAGGCGATTACGCCTCTACCAAGAACGTCCGGGTCGCTGGGGGTCACAGCTACAGAGTGATCATCGACAGCGAAGAAAGCGAGGAACCCTCTCACATCGACGGCGAACAAGTCAGTTTCTCCGACGTTGCACACTTACCAGCCGGTGAGAAGCTCTACTATCTCGACTTCCGAAACGAGAATCGACCAAAACTCTGGATCAACGGTGATCACCCACGGATTACCAACGTGCTACAGAGTAAAGGGTCGGTGGGCGCCGAACCGAGGATGCGAGACGTGATTTTGGATCAGATCGGACACGGAGTGTGGACCCAGCTACTGATTCGGGCCGGGACGGCTGTCGACGACGATGGCGATGTCCCACACGAGTGGCAGCGGATGGTTATCGACACCTTCGCCCCCAATCTCTACGCCGTCGACGATCAGAGAGAAGCAGCCCTCCAACTCCGAGCCGATCTCGAGAAGACAGACACCCTACCACACTTCGTGGAGCGAGTCGACCGAGAGATACAGGAGTTCCTGAAGCCGCGCGAACAGTTGATCAACCTGATGGAAGAGGGGCTCCGGATCTAAGATGACCGACCACGAAATACTCTATCGATTGACCGAAGACGGACGTCGACTCGTCGGCGAGCAGTTCCTCACGGGCGAGACGACCATCACAGATGAAGAACTGGCCGAGTACGTCGAAGTGATGCCTGAGGAACCGACTGCAGACTTAGCGACACTCGATTCGAAAGTCGACGAAGTAGTTGCCTCCCACTCGGAGTACGACACGGCGATGGATGGCGCACTCGCTGCAGAGGTCCACCAGTGTCTGGACATCTCGAGACGGACAGCCGGTGATCCGGGACTCTGGCACTGGCTTGCGGTCGTCCGCTATCCTCAGTTCGTCCGAAAACGCTGGAAGTACCGTTCAGAAGCGGCAATGCGTGAGAAGTTCCTCGGGGCTGGCTCCGATCTGTATTCGAATGCAATCCACCGACTGTGGTGGATTGCCGAACTGACCGTAGACGAGGGAGACTACTCGTTGACCGAGCAGGTATTTGCGAACCAGACGATGGTCAACAAAGTATTCGATCGGTGGTTCGCTCGGTACCAGCCCGCGGTGATCGCCATCTGTTCGGAACTCGCCGACGAACCGTCTTGGGTGATAGACGACGTGACGCGACGCTTCAATCACGCGCTGACTAACGTCCAACTGGAGGGGCTGACAGAAGCGGATGCTCGGGAGCTCGTCGTACGAATCGTCGACGACGTGAAAGCAGTGCCACGAGACTGACCCACCAAGGGGAAGTTCAAAGGTGTCCCTCCGAGAAAGAGGAGTATCGACTACATTCAGGTATGAGTGAGGGCCAAGACACGGAGACAGACGACTTACAGATCGCATACTGCTTTGCCGACTACGGTGTCGAAGCAGAGGCACTCTCGACGATCGGTGAGGTCCATCGGTTCACTATCGAGCCGAAAGGCAACGATTGGTGTGCGTCGACCGAAGCGATCGATCTGATGGAGGAGACACCCGACGGAGAGTTCGATTTATGGTTCGGCCACCCGATGTGTACGCGCTATTCTGATATGCCGGGCGTCGAACCGGAGGATCACGTCGACCAGATCCCACGCGCACGTGAACTGGCAATAGAGATGGCAGACCACTACGTCATAGAGAACAAACCGAGAGCGCCGCTGGAATCAGCGACACACCTCACGGGAAAGATGTTCAACCTCCCGATCGCCTACGAACGGGCATTCGAGACCTCCTTCGACCTCCGGCAGCCGCCGCGTCAATCTACCTTTGGATCGGAGGCCAGCCAGACTTCGCCGTTCTTCTACAGCGAGCGCTCGCATCTGTGGTGGAAGGCAGTCAAGGGCATTCGTGGTGAGTATCCCAAGGAACACGTCGCGAAGAATGCCCTCCCACTCGCCTACGTCGACTTCATCACGCGAAACTATCTCGAAGCGACCGGTGAGTCCCAAGGCGTTCGCGACTATTCGAACTACGACCGAGAGATGGACCAGCGACGGGCCCGGGAAGACAACCACGAACTCGACGACTTCTGGTAAATGATGATTGACGTTACGTCGCCTACGTAGAGTACTGTGACCAGTTTCCTCGAAGAAGACACGAAGTTGGTGTGAAGCTTCGTGGTTCCGAGATTAGGTCCGCGAATTGCTAACTCAGTCAATATTTTCTAACACAACGATACAGGTGTGCAAATAGTCGTACTCGGTAGCCAGCTGTGGAGCACCACGTTCGGGTTCGTCGTGTGTCGGTCGTTCGGTCATCGTATGAACGATCGGGTTGTAGTGAGCAACTGCGTTCCGTAAATAAACCAGATCGTCGAGTCCGACCTTCGATGCAGACGGCAGTTTCGTCGTCAGTCCAACCGCACGAACGATCTCGACGAGCGTACTCAGTTCTGCACACGTGAGTCGGTCAGAGACAACGTTTTTTTGACCACGGTACGAGACTCTGATGTCAGTTCGTTCGTTCCAGTCTGGTCTGTGAGTGCGAAGCAAATCACGGAGACCGATCTCGAACTGCGAGAAAAGATCGTAGAGATGTGTGTATACCGGCAGTCTGTTGAGGTCGAACCTGGTGATGATACCCTCCACAGCGTCCTCAGCGTACACGAAGACGAATCGAGAGTCTTCGAGTTTGTAGAGGACCTCTCCGAGACCCGTCTCGGGAGCTACCGTAACGTCGGGTGTGAGTCGACGAGCCTGGGTCTCAAGTGTTGCATCGTTCGTCGCTCGAAGCTGTTCTCGTGAGACGTAGCCGTGACATTCGGTTCCGACGGACGGATCGTCGTAGATCGGTGCTGCATCGTAGTCGGCTGCCATCAGTTCGACGTATACTCGCGAAATCGTCTCGTCGATCCCGTAGCCTGTGGGACCAGGTGTCATCAGCGCACCTGCAGTAAACGGGTCTCGAACGTCGGCGATACTGGTGTCGAGATCGGCCTCGTGTGCTGCTGGATCGTACGTCGAAGCAGTCGACTCCCACTCTTTTGCGTCGTTGGTTACTGTCGTGATCAGGCGTGGGACGTCCAGGCCATCGTACGGCTCAGGATCGAGTTCGTCGATCGCATCGATCTTGTAATAGTGACGTTCTCGAAGGGTATGTGCAGCGTCTGAATCGAGGAGCGAAGTAGGTGTCACGAACACCGCTCGACCACCGAGATTCAGATCACGGATAGCCTGTGTCACGAAGAGCAGATGCGAGTCGATTTCGTCGTCTTCGACCGTGAGGTGCCCGAAGTTAGTCGCGTAGGCACGTTTTTGTTCGCGTGAGAGATCCGGCCACGGCCGCGTCGGTGGATCGCAGAGAATGTAATCGAACGTCGAGTCGAAGACGAACTCTTCGTGGAGATAGTCACCACTTCGTGCTTCGACTTCGTCGTACTGTTCCGAAACGGTCACCGCGTCGTCCGTCTTGACGGCGACGCCAGACGGCGGTGTCGCCGCAGCGCTCTGTTCACAGTAACGGTGAACTGTGGCGACCAGTGTCCCAT
>LKMJ01000397.1_pt1 | contig 32601 bp, 27 predicted proteins | sample 643391 | NCBI WGS metagenome assembly LKMJ01 (sample SAMN04112250, study PRJNA286221) | soda lake metagenome | biome: soda lake; feature: Kulunda Steppe; material: water; isolation source: sample PL-Br10 brine of Picturesque Lake | place: Russia: Kulunda steppe | collected 2010-07 | reverse complement strand
CACCAGGTCGACCGCCATTCGGGAGGTGGCCGGCAGTGTCAGGTGCTCGGTGCCAAGGTGGGCCGCCACCGCCTCGGCATGGGTGGATTCGTCGTAACGGGCATCATCGAAACCCACCGAGAAAGTGCGCACCGGCCGTTCGGCCTGCTGCTGCATCAGTGCCACGATCAGCGAGCTGTCGATACCGCCCGAGAGGAAGGCCCCCAGCGGCACATCGGCAAGCATACGGTGGCGTACCGATTGGCCCAGCGCCTCTTCCACCGCGGAAACGGACGCCTTGGGGTCCTCGATACGCCCGGTCTGCATGGCATCACGGGCGGCCTGCTCCGCCGACCACCAGCGCACCGGCGCCGGCAACCGGCCAGCCTGTACATCGGCCCGGGTGATCGTCAGCAGTGAACCCGGCCGCAGCTTGGCAACGCCCTGAAAAATACTGGCCTCGCCCCCCACGCAGCCGAAGCGTAAGTAGCCTTCCAGTGCCTCCGTCGCCAGGGTGCCCTGCCATTCGGGGTGGGCCATCAGGCTCTTCAGCTCGGAACCGAACAACAGCGAGCCATGGCCTGTTACCACTCCTTCTTCACTTCTGTGCCCTTGAGCAAAGCCATAATAGAGCGGTTTTTCACCAAAGCGGTCCCGAACCAAGGTCAGGGTTCGGGATTGCCGATTCCACAGTGCAATGGCGAACATCCCCACGCAGTACTTAAGCGTCGTCTCGACGCCCCAAAGCACAAACGCTGCCAGTAGAGTTTCGGTATCTGAATGCCCGAGCCAGTTGTGCGGTCCCCATCGTTCTTCCCTTTCCAATGCCGCTCTTAGTTGGTGATGGTTATAAATCTCGCCGTTGAAGGTGAGCACATAACGTTTGCAGGATGAATGCATGGGCTGGTGGCCAGCCGGCGAGAGATCGAGAATGGCGAGCCGACGGTGCCCCAATGCCACGCCAGCGTCGCCTTCGACCCAGACACCCGCGTCGTCGGGGCCACGGTGCTGGAGGCTATCAGCCATTACCGTTATCTGACCTTCCAACTCGGCGAGCGAAAGCGACCCTACTGACAGAAAACCTGTACAGCCACACATGGCGTATACCTGCCCAATTGAGAAATTTGCGCCACGGGCGGCTCCACCAGGGTGCCGCCGAGGTTATTTGCGAAGTAGGCCAGTGGCTGCAGGATGCTATTGCTCAAGGCATTCATGCTGGCAAAGAGCATTACCGCCGCGATCTTCCGCTCGTCCCCCGTCATCGCCTGGGTCGAGCCATTGGCCAGGTTGTCTCGTGCAGCCGCGGCATTGCTTGCCTTCAGCCGTGCCACGCTCGAACAGGAGCCGATATAGCCTACGCCTCCGATCAAATGTTATCGAAGAATCTACTCTCTTTTTTACTTTCCTGATAAAACGTAGCTTATACTGAAAGTCTGATCGGATTAAGACTGTAACCAACAAGCTCATTCACACATAAAAATAGAGGAATTCCGATATAGCTTTACCACCTAATTCCGTACAGCAGCTTGGAACCTCCTATAGATATATCGCCATAAAAATTGGCAAGAAGGCCATACTAGGCATAGTTACCCTAAAAGTTCTCAGAGGTTTATCAAGTTTTTTAGTAAAATCCAAATCAATAAGCTTAAGTCATTTTATAGAGCAAAAGAGCATATTTTAATGGCTAAAATCCAAGTACTTTCAACCGAGTTAATTAGTAATATCCCGAGGATGAAGCCAGAAACATAGAGTCTATAAGATGAATATAAAATTGCTTCTAATGCAAACCACATCTAACTGATGGGAATCCAGAACTCTGCCAATCTTGAAAATAGCATTACTTCCTATATTCAACGACTGCCGAATCCAGTAAGAACAGTACGGATCGTGCGAATAACTATCAGCAGGTCGAGCCACAGCGAAATATTTTTTATGTAGTAGAAATCGTATTCCAGCTTGAGGTTCATGCCAGCCACTTCGGCAGCATACCCCTGCTCCACTTGTGCCCAGCCTGAGATGCCTGGGCGCACAACATGGCGATAGTGGAAGAACGGCACATCCCTCTGGTACCAGTTGGCCAGTTCCATGGATTCCGGTCGCGGACCGATCATGCTCATGTCACCTTTCAGCACGTTGTAGAGTTGAGGAAGTTCATCGATTCGATACTTGCGAATAAACTTTCCTACCTGAGTGATACGTGGATCCTGGCTATCCTCGGTGTAGCCACTTCCCTGATGATCGGTGAACATGCTGCGAAACTTGTAGACAGTGAAAGGCCGACACTGGAAACCCATGCGTTGCTGGGTGAAGAGCACTGGGCTCCCGCTCTCCATACGAATAGCGATGGCGGTTACAACCATCAGCGGCAAGGTGAGAGGCAGCGTCGACAAAACGATGAGCAGATCCAGGTAACGCTTGAAAACCTCGTAGCCCTCATCCGGGCGCAGGCTGCCATAGCGATTCTCGTAGAGGTGACCAAGTTGCACCCGTCCAGTCAGCCACTCATAAGTCGTGGTGGAGTGATAGACTGGAATTCGGTTAAGGGTGCAATCAGCCAGGAAGCGCTCCCACTCCGGAGGGAGGTCCTCGTACAAGTCGGCAACCACGCCATCCACATCGACACCCCCCAGCCCAGGCACATCGAGCCTATACCATTCGACCCGTTGATTTTGGCATAGGCTGGGCGCCTTGCCGAAAGGTACGACAGCGAGCTTGAGTACCCGATGGTGCCGGCCAATCCAGTAACCGACCGATCCGTACAGCAACGTAAGGAAGTAACCGGCGAAATAAAGCTCATTCAGCATCCTCTGTTCCGATACCGTCACCACTACATAGGGAATCGCGAAACATACCGAGGCTACCGGGATGCTGATCAGATACGCACAGGCTCCGGGTAGTCGACTCATTCGCTGCACGGTCGTCATCGACCACCAGTAGGCCAGTGCTGTGAGCAGAAAGGTTAGCCACTGAGTCAGACCGGCGGCCTGCCAGAAACGGCTTCCCTGGCTGACCAAAATAGGCAGCAGAACGATGAAGAAAAAACCCAACCACAGCTGTAACTTGTCATTTTGAAAGAGCCTTTTAACAAAGCGTGATTGCCTTCCTTTACCTTGGAGAGTAATTGTAATTGTGGCCATGATATTTTCTATCCGCTGGTGGGGAAACAACATGCTGCTGGCAATAACGTTTTATTTATAAGCATAAGTGTAATAACTGTATTTAGTGGACATTTTTCGGCGTATCGCATTGAGAATGGCACCCTTGAGTAAAATGCCGCTGTTTTCCAGCTTCTTCACCGTCGCCTCTATCTCACCTGGCGGGGTTACCCCAAAACGGACCACCAGCAGGCTGGTGCCGACCTGCTTGCCGATGATGGCAGCATCGGTCACTGCCAATACTGGCGGGGTATCGATGATCACTAACTCATAGCGTGACGATACGTCAGCAATCACACGAGAAAAGCAGGCCTGCATGAGTAACTCGGAAGGCTTGGTCGGAGAGGTGCCACGTGCGATGTAATCCAACCCCACCACCCCTGTGCTGCGGATAGCCTCGTCCAATGTCAGTTGACCACTGAGCAATTCAGCGAGCCCTCCTTCACCGTCACCATGAAATGCATGATGAAGATGGCCTTTGCGCATGTCCCCATCGATCACCAGTACCTTCTGGCCAGCCTCGGCACAGACTGCCGCCAAGTTAGCGCTGATGAAGCTCTTGCCAACCGCTGACGAGGAGCTCGTGAGCATGAGCCGATTATCACCGGCCTCCAGCATGGCAAAGTGCAAGCTGGTTCTTAGACTACGCAGTGCCTCGATAGAGAGAGCGGTCGGATTTCTCAGCGCCAGCAGGTCGCGCAGGCCAGCACGCTTGCGACGTTGCAGCCCAGCCTTGCCCCCTCCGGAGTGCTTTATTTGCTCCGCGGAGAGGGGGACGGTGGCATACACTGGCAGACCGAGTTCCTCGATCTGCTTAGGCAATTCGATACCACGGTTGAGAAGGTAGCGAATCATGACAACGGCTATGGCAGCAATCAGGCCCAAGAGCAAGCTGACCAGCATGATACGATCTGAACGCGGCTGGATAGGCCAAGGCTGTACCACCGCCGTGTCGAGTATCCTGACATTGCCGATGGTACCGGCCTGGACCAGACGCATTTCCTGCTGCTTGTTGAGCAGTTGGATATAGATCTCCTGATTGACGCGGGCCGCCCGCTCAAGACTGAGAATTTCCTGCTGCGTCTCGGGCAGATCCATGATGCGGCTTTCCAGTTCTGCCTTGTTGGCCTGTAGTTGTTGCCGTTTGGCTATCAGAGCCTGGTAGGTGGGGTGGCTGCTGGTGAACCGTCGCTCAAGCTCGACCCGCTGGAACTCGATATCCGACAACTGGTTCTCGAACGATACCAGCTGGTTCAGCATGGTTTCGGTCTGGAAGTCCAGGTCAACAGAATCGTGCTGGGCGCGATAGTTATTCAGGTTGGTTTCGGAAGCAGAAAGACGATCGCCAACCTGGGGAATCTGCTCCTCGAGAAACTCCAGTTGGCGGTCCGCCTCAGCGGAATGTCGCTCGATATTCTGGGCCAGGAAAACCTGCATGATAGTGTTGAGTGTATTCTCGATCCGGGCCTTGTCCTGACCGACCAGGCGAAGGTTCACCAGCCACTCGCCCTGGGCCTGGTGGCTACGCAAACTCGACTGGAGAGCATTTATCGCACTCAGCCGAGTGCTCCGGTAGAGCAGGAACTCGGCGCCTGCATGCGCCTCGAGTCGCTGCACAAAAAGCCGATGCCCATCGTCGCTGTGCACTGTTTGGCCGGCCTGACCGGTCAGCAGAACCCGCTCCCCCTGTAGCAAGGCGTAACCGCCATCACCCGACGAGCGCAAGATATAGAGACCTGGATTCGCCCCTTCAGGCACCTCGAAGCGCGACACATCAGCAAACTCGTTGGCCCAGACATAGGGCCTGTCACGCATGAATGACGGCACGGACACCCCCCGGTTGACCAGGAAGTTACCGAGGAATGGTAATCGCTTGGGTATGACACGAATGGTCAGATTTTCTCGGTCGACAGCCTCACCCAACACCATCCTGGATTGCAGGATGCCAATTTCCGTCAGGGTGCGGTTCTTCTCGACGCTGACCTGACCCGACATCCCAGGTAGGTTTATCAGCGAGCCGTTCGCGCTTTCCACCTGAACAAGCGAATCGGCACTGTAGATACGGGGCTGCGACCCGGCATACAGGTATCCGCCGATGCCGAACAGCAACATAAACGTTACAATCAGCCACTTATGATCAACCAGACAGCCGAAGAAGTGACCAAGGTCGATATCCGGCACAGCGGAGGTTGGCGAGGAGCGCTTCTCTGTCACGGAGCATCCTTCGGTGGACGTTGATGCAACTTGGCCAGGAAAATACCAAGATGGAATACAAAGAAAAGGCTAATTTGGTAATATAGCTTTGGTGAAACAACGAGACTCGGACCACGCTACCGCCCCGGGGTATCGGCGTGGGCCCCAGAGCCAAACATCGCTCGCAGCGTGCGAGTAACAGTAATGTTAATAACTGTGTGAAAAAAATACAGGCACTTAAAGAGTGAAGCTGGTCATAATAAAGCCATGATAAAACTGGCACTAACGGTTTAAATATTTAATGTTAGATGGGTGGTATTAATGACCAAGTGCAACATCTGCCCCTTCCTGGAGCGGCTCTCTAACTAAGCTCCGATCATTCCTGCAAGGAAAGCCTGGCCATGAGCAAGAAATGTCGGCAAATCAGAAATAAAATTTTTAAAATCAGGTATTTATGACCAACCAGGCAGGCCAGGAAGTGACCAAGGGCAATATCCGGCACGCGGAGGGGGCGAGAAGCCCTTCTCTGTCAAGGAGCATCCTTCGGTGGTCGTTGATGTACCCTGGTTAGTTAAATACCAAGACGTACCACTAGGAATAGAGTGCTTAGTTAATAAAGTCGTGGTGGAAAAATGAGACTCGGTCCGCGCTATCGGCCCGAGGCATAAGCGCGGGCCTCAAAACCAAGCATCGCGCACAACGTGCGAGCAACAATACTGTTAATAACTGTATAAAAAATACAGGCGCTTTAGAGCCAAGGTACTCATGACTAAGTAATTATAAAACTGGCACTAAAGGTTTAACCACTTTAATGCCTGGAATCATAGAACAACCGCAGCAGTGCGCTAGGCGAAGCCTTGTCACCCGGGAAACCTACCGCTCAAGTGTCTTGGAAAAGGGGAATTGAAACCCAGTGGGTGAGAGTTTCACCCGGCCAAGACTAGCCACCAGTCGGTAGCGAGTCATGCGTGGCGTCCAGATCCATGCCCGCCATGACCTAAGCGTGAGCCAGCGGCAGATCGCCCGGGAGCTGAGCATTCACAGCAGCACGATCAGTCGTGAGTTGCTCTCCCAACAGAGTTGACTGCTTTGGTGACATTCGGGCTGTCACAAGACGCCTACGAAAGTTGAAGGATGACATCGTGAATCAGCCGCAGGTGGTTGAACGGGCTGGCCTGGGTCTCCTGCTGATGCAGTCGAAAGGCGCGCTGTTCGCCCCGCGGCAGGCCCTGGTGCTCGGCGATCACCTGGAATAGCCAGATCTCCTCGCCCCACTCGAACTCGCTCTCCTGCAGGTATTCCAGCGCGCTGAACGGCTCACCGTCGCCATCCACCACCGAAAGGTAGAAGCGCTCCACATCCTCCTTGAGCGCTTGATGGCGGGCGGCGACGAGGGTGTTCTCCTGCGGTGCGGCGGCGCCGGCGGCGTTGACCGGCTCGGGGCGCGGCACGAGCCTGGGCAGGCGGTGGAGCAGCCCCACAAGGGAGCGGGTATCGGCGTCATGATCAAGAGCAGCGGCACCGGCGGCGATCAGCGGCGCTGCTCGGTTGACCAGCGCCGGCACCTCGCTGCGCCGTGCGTAGTTGCCGGGCACGAAGCCGGGGTGCTCGTGCAGGAAGGCGGCCATGCCAGCCACCAGCCGGCTTCGCGACTGCTGCTGTCGGAAGCGCGCCAGCAGCTCGATCATCCGCCGCTGCACCTCGCGCAGATTGGTGTAGTGCTGGGTGAGCTGATGCTGCAGGCCGCTGACCAGCAGCTTGCGCAGGGCACCGTCGTTGCCCACCAGCTCGATCAGCTCGCTGAAGTCGATCAGTTCCAGGCCGTCGAGCAGGCGTACGATCTGCTTCTGGGCGCGTTCGTTCTCGCGGATCTTGTCACCCAGACGACTGACAAAGCCGAAATCGCTGTTGAGGCGGCGCCACAGGCTGTCGATGGCATCGGCGAAGCGTCCGTTGAGGTCGTCCACCGCCTGGCGCAGGCGCAGAAGCTGCTGCTCCTGGCGCCAGTATTCGCCGGCGTCGCGAGCCTCTCGGTAGCTCTGTACCAGGCTGCGCAGTAGCTCCAGGGTTTCGGCCACGTCGGCGTTCACATGGCGGCGGGTCTCGTCGGCAAGCATCTCGGCGATCAGCTCGCGAACCTTGGGGGCGAGCTTGACCCCGCCCTGATCGTCGGGTCGCCACAGGATGCGCGCGGCCAGCAGCCGATTCAGTGCCGTCTTGCTCAGTCCCGCAAGCGGCACCTCGTCCCGAGCGTAGCCCGCCATCAGCGCCTCGGCGTGCTTGCCAAGCAGCGCAAGGCGCTCGGCACCGGTGCTGATCAGGCGGTTTTCCAGGGTATGAGGGTCGCTGGCGCCGTCCATCACAGCAGGCTCTCCTGGCTGGAGGACGCCTGATCGTCGATGGGCAGGTTCTCCTCGTCGCGAATGAAACGCACCAGGTCAACCAGGTAGTCGATCTTGGCGGTCACCACGAAGTACTGACGATCGGCGTGGGGCTGGAGCAGATAGCCATGCTCCTTGAGACGCTTGAACACCTGCTTGATCTGGGCGTCGAGCTGATCGCTCTGGGAGCCGAAGAAGGGGTCGGTGGCCAGGCGCTCCAGGCGTTCGCGCAGGCCCTGGTTGTCCTCGCAGCGGGAGCTGAAGTCGGCGGGTTTGAGCACGTCGCCGGGGGCAGCCATTCCGTCGCGACCCAGGGTCTCCTGCACCAGCTGCAGCCACTCCAGCAGCGGCAGCAGACTGTTGACCGTATCGGCCAGCTGGCGCGAGAGCTGCTCACGGGCGGTCTCGTCGAGCGCTCGCCAGGCCAGGAAATAGACGCTGCCTTCATCGTTGGTGGCCAGCCGGCGGTTGAGCGGGCGCAGATAGGTATCGAGCTGCGCGCGGGTCTCGTCATCCGCGAGCCGACGAAAGGCGTTCTCGTCGCTTACCGCGCAGATGAACTCGCCGGCCAGCAGGCGTTCGAGCAGGGGGCCCAGCTCAACCATGGAGCGCTCGCTCATGAGTCGGCCTCCTCGGCGCGAGCCTGCAGGCGCTGGGCCAGGCGGCTCAGGCGCGGCTCGATGCGCTTCAGGAGGCGCCTGTCGGGGGCTGCCTCGTCACGGTCGATCAGGTAGCGGTTGTGGAAGAGCAGCAGCACGTCCGACTCCGGGTTGGGGAAGGCGCCGACGATATGGATGCGGTTATTGTCACAGGCGTCGAACAGCTTCTCGACATTGTGATAGGCCAGGGTACCGATCTCGTCGATGGGCCAGTGGATAGCGATCTGGGCCTGGCCGCGCAGCAGTCGAGTGAAGGCGAGCAGGAACTTGCACAGGATCAGATAGGCCATGCCGTGACTCGAGGACTCCAGCAGCTGACGATCGTTGCGGATCACAAGCTCGGTACCGCCTTCATTGAGGTGCAGCTCCAGGCGCAGCAGGCTCTCGAAGCTGTACTGCTGGTCGCTGCGCAGGAGCTCCACCACATCCGACAGGGCTTCCAGATAGTCGTCGCTGGGCAGCGGCTGGCCGGACTCACGCCATTCGCGGTAGCGCTGGGCGAAACGCTTGAGCGGCTCCCAGAAGCCCAGCTCGTCGATGGTTGACTGAATCTTTACCTCGGCGCGACCGATCCCCTCGAGCTTCAGGTCGTCGGCCACCTCGTCTGAGAGCCGCCGGCTCTGGGCGTTGATGCGCCGGTTGAGGTCGCGGAACACGGTAAAGAACTTGTCCAGGTCGTCGCTGAGGTTGCGCCCCTCCTGCAGCAGCTGCTGTTGCTGACCCTCCAGCAGCTGGAGCATGTCGCGCAGCACACCGAGCAGGCGGCGGGGGCTTGGATCCTCGATCTTGGCACGCTCTGACTCCAGGGCGTCCTGGAAGTCGGCGCTGGCCCCCTTGACCAGGTCGACCTCGATCTTCTCGCAGCCGCGGCGCAGCTCGTCGAGCTGGCGGGCGTGGTCGGCCAGCGCCTGGCGTGCGCGCTCGATGCGCTCGGCGGCATCGCCCGGTGCCTCGCCGCGGGGTTCGGGGGCCGGTGGCGTGGCCAGGTCCGCGAGCTTGTCGAGCAGCGGGGCGAGGGTCTCGACCAGCGCCCGCTCGGCGTCACAACGGCTCTTGAGGTCGCGGACCGCGGCCTGATGCTCCTGGCTGGCGACACGAAAGTCGGCCTTGTGCTGTTCGCGCTCGCGCTCGACGGCCTGGCGCTCGCGGGCGAGCGACGCCTCCTTCTCGACCAGCCGCGGCTTGCGCTCACCCCACTCCACTCGCATGAAGCGGGCGTAGTCATCCAGCTCCTCGCGGCGGCCCTCGGTCTGACGAATACGCTTGCCGAGCGCCTCGAGTCGCGTGCGTGTTTCGTTGAGACGAACGGTGTCGACGCCCTGTTCGGAAAGCTCGCGGTCGAAGGCGGTTTCAAGCTCTTCACGCTGACGACCGTTCTCCTCCTTGAGCTCGCCGAGCTGGCGCCGCTGCTGCTGGATCTGCTGCTCGAAGCCGGCCAACCGACTCTGATAGTCGGCCGTCAGCTCGAGACGCTGAGCGCGGTGGGTGTCGGCCAGGGACGAGAGCGTCTGGCGCTGCTCGTCGCGAAGCCCCTGCTGTATCGCCTGCTGTTCCTTCAGGGTCGCACGGCAGTCGGTCTGGCGGGCCTCCCGGGCGGCGGCGTGGCGCTCCTGGCACTGGCGGCGAGCCTGCAGGGCATATTCGACCTCCTCGCCGGCTCGGCGGTTAGCGCTGCGCGCACGATCGAGGCGCGTCGAGGCTTCCTGCACTTTTTCATGGCGCGCCTTCAGGGCCTTCTCCGCCGATTGAACCGCTGCCTGGGCGTCGCTTAGGGCATGCTCGGCGGTCTCGATCACGACCAGCAGGCTGGCCTCGTCCTGGGCGTAGTCGGGTAGCGCGATGGCGGCCAGGTCCAGCGCCAGCCCGAAGAGGTCGTCACTGGCCTCATCGTTGAACTGGGGGGCCAGGTCTCGGCGCTCCAATAGCTCGGGGGCGATCACCTTGCCGAGGCTCTGCTCCCAGCCCGGGCGATGATGACGCAGGAAGTGGCGCAGGCTGCCCTGGGCGGGGTCGCGCTGGATCAACAGCGTCTCCAGGTTCACCTGGGCCCGGGAGTGCTGCGCGCGAGCCAGTTCCAGGTCGCGCTCGGCGGTCTCGCGCTCATGTTTACGTTCATCGAGTTCGCCGCGCACGCTCTCGACGCCCGCCGCGGCGACCTGCTGTGCGCTCTGGGCCTGATCGAGACGCGCCTGGGCCTGCTCGGCCTCACTGGCCTCCTCCGGGGGCTGAGCGGGATGGTCAAGCTGCGCCTTCAGCTCGGAGAGCCTGGCGGTGCCCTGCTCCAGTCGAGCGCGGTAATCGTCATCCAGGGCCTGGCGACGAGCCTGGTACTCGGATTCCAGATGGTTCTCGGCGTCACGCTGTGCGTCGCGGCAGGCTTCCTTCTCGTCGCCCAGAGCATCGATCAGCACCTGGATCTCGTCGCGGCGCTGCTCCAGCAGGTCGCCCAGCTCTACCAGGCGCGCCTCCAGTCGGGCCTTGCTATCCTTGAACGTCTGCTCCATGAGATCGAGGTGTTCGCGCAGCTGATGCTGCTGTTCGCGCCACTGGGGCAGCGCCTTGAGGTCCTGCTCGAGGCCGGGCATGTCGGCCTCCTCGAAGGCCTCGAAGCGACGCTGCAGGTCATCCAGGTCGGCGCGGGTCTTGTCCAGTTCGCTATCGAGCTCGCTGGCACGGTCGTTGAGGGCGTCGCGAGCCTCGCGATATGCCTGTTCGCGGGCCTGGAAATCACGCTGGCGCTGGCTTAGCTGCGCCTCGAGATCGGCCTGGGTACGCTCGGCGACATGGCGGTCGGCCTCGAGCTGTGGCCTTAGCTGCCACAGCGATGCCTCGAGGTCAGCAAGCTCGCGATCAAGACTCTCCAGGGCAGCCAGCGAGCGCTGAAGGGGCGCCAGACGCATGGACTGGCGCATGCGGGCGATCCACTCCCGCGCCTTGGTGTTGCGGATGCGGGTGACCGGCAGCTCGACGCCATCCTCCTCGAAGATCGCCGCCAGCATGGTCTTGAGGGTGTCCATCTTGCCCTCCTTGGCATGCACCGCCGAGACCAGCTTCTCCATATGGCGGATGCGCTGCCCGGGGCGCACCAGACTGAAGCGGGCGGCGACCTGGCGCAGGCGCAGCCCATCGCGGCTGTTGCTCCGTGGCTGGGAAGGATCGAGCCGGGTGAAATCATTCTGGATCACCGAGCGGTACTCGGAGGTGGCGCCGAGCTTGGACGATAGCGAGACACCCTGACGCCGCAGGCCGTTGGCCCACTGGGCGTAGTCCAGAGCGGCCACCCCGGCCGCGCTCTCGACCAGGTAGTCTTCGGGGCGATAGGGAGCGCCCACGAAACGGTACTCCACGCCGCCATCGCTCTTGCGCGTCAGCACGGCCTGACAGGTATCGCCCTCCTCGCGGCGATACTCGTAGACCAGGTAGCTGTTGCGGTGGGGCAGGTAGAAGGCATCGAACTTGAGCCGCGTGCGCGGTACCACCTTGTTGGGCAGCTCACCATAGAACACCGGCACCAGGCGCTGCAGGGTGGTCTTGCCCGAGGCGTTGGTGCCGCATATGTTGGTGTGGCCGTCCACACTGAGTTCGACCACGCCCTCGAGGTGGCCGTGGATCATCACGATGCGTAGCAGGTGAGCCATGTCGCGTCCTTGCTCCTTGTTGCTCGCCGGGCGTTCACTCAAGGGCAACATAGTGCCGGAGGCGGGAGGCCATCTCAATCTGTCCCGGTGAGGTAACCTTGGGGCAGCGCCGACGCCGGAGGAGTCCATGCTCCATCCTTTTGCCGCCCAGCGGCTGAGAAATACCCTGCAGCACCTGCTGATCCTGACCGGCCTGGCATTGCTGCTGGCGGTGCCAGGCTACCTGCTGGCGGGCAGCCTTGGGGTGGTGTGGGCCTTCGGCCTGGTCGCGCTGACGCTCTACCTTGGTGGACGCATTCCCCCGCGCATGGCGCTGGCCCGCGCCAGTGCGGGTCGGCTGCATCGCCATCAGGCTCCTCAGCTCTATCGAGTGCTGGACATCCTCTATCGACGCGCCGGGCTCTCCAGCGAGACCCAGCTGTTCCTGGTGCCGGCAACCGATCTCAACGCCTTCGCGGTGGGCGACGCTCGGGAAGGCGGCATCGCGCTCACCCATGGTCTGCTGCGCGCATTGACCCTGCGCCAGCTGGCCGGGGTCCTGGCCCACGAGGTGAGCCACCTGCGCCACGGCGACACCCGGGTGATGTCCATGGCGGCGACCATGACGCGACTGACCATCTGGGGTGCCTTCCTGGTGCAGCTGGGGCTGCTGCTGATGCTGCCCATGGTGGTGGCAGGAGAGATCCGCATGCCCTGGCTGGAGCTGCTGGCGGTCGCCGTGGCACCTTCGGCCAGCACCCTGCTGCAGCTGGCGCTGTCGCGCAATCGAGAGTTCACCGCGGACCTGGAGGCCGCCGCCCTGACCCGAGACGCCCAGGGCCTGGCCGAAGCGCTCAAGGTGCTGGAGCGCCGCCAGGGGCTGTGGCTCTCGACACTGCTGCCAGGCGGCCGCCCGCCTGGCTGGTTCTGGCTGCTCCAGACCCATCCTCCCACCGAGGAACGCATCCGCCGACTGCTCACCCTGGCCCAGCGCCAGCCGCCACGCCCACCCTCCCCGCGACCCTATCGGCCGCGGGATGAACCGGTGGTCGATCGGCCAATGCCGCTGGGCCACCGACAATGGCTGAGTCGCTGGCCGAGACGCTAATGAAAAAGGCGGCCCCGAAGGACCGCCTCTGGCTTGACCCACGCCCCGCCAGGCGGGGGCGTCACGTTCTGGAAGCGCTTACTGGAGCGGCATCTGCTGCTGTTGCATCTGCTCCTGCTGCTGCCGAGCCAGGCGCTCGAGCTCGTCGCGCTGCTCTGCGGTCAGGGTGGACTGGATGCGCGCCTGCATCAGGGCGCTCTCGGCGGTCATGTCGCCGGTGAGCTGGCCGAGGCGCTCGGCGTCGCGGCGGATGGAGGCCTCATCGAAATCCGGCCCGATCTGCTCGTGGATCTGCATCTGCACACCCTGAGCCTCGGCCTGCAGGGACTGCAGCCGCTCCTGGCCCTGGGTCAGCAGCGAGACCAGCTCCTGCTCCTGGCCACCCTGCAGGTTGACCATCTCGTCGAGCTGGGCCACCTGCTGTTCGGCGCTGGGCGCACCCTGGGGCATCTGCTGGGCAACCGCGGGGGCGGCCAGGGCGAAGGTGAGGACAAGGGCGCTGCTGGTGATCACGGCAAGGGGCTTAGCAAAGGGCTTGGCAAAGGGCTTGGCAAATGACATGCAATCTCCTGAAAAATCATGTGGATCCACCGACCCTAGCACGCCACCGTCGTGGATGACACCTCGGCTAAGCGGCCATGGCATCCTCCTTCCCGGGGCATCCTGGGCTAGAATCGCAGGCCATTCCCATGACACCAGTGGAGCCTGCGCGTTCTCATGAAATATATCGGAGCCCATGTCAGCGCCGCCGGCGGCGTCGATCAGGCGGTGCAGCGGGCCGTGGAGATCGGCGCCAACGCCTTCGCGCTGTTCACCAAGAACCAGCGTCAGTGGAGCGCCAAGCCACTGGAGGATGCCACCATCGAGGCGTTCCGATCCGCGTGCCTGAAGCACGACTTCGGGCCGGGACAGATCCTTCCCCACGACAGCTACCTGATCAACCTGGGCCACCCGGAGGCCGAGGGATTGGCCAAGTCACGGGCCGCCTTCCTCGACGAGATGCAGCGCTGCGAGCAGCTCGGCATCGACCTGCTCAACTTTCACCCGGGCAGCCATCTCAGGAAGATCAGCGAATCCGATTGTCTGTCGCGCATCGCCGAGTCCATCAACGAGGCGCTGCTACACACCCGGGGCGTCACCGCGGTGATCGAGAACACCGCGGGCCAGGGCAGCAACCTGGGCTGGCGCTTCGAGCAGCTGGCCGAGATCATCGAGCAGGTGGACGACAAGTCACGGGTAGGAGTGTGCCTGGACACCTGCCATGCCTTCGCCGCCGGCTACGACCTGCGCACCGCTGCGGCCACCACCGCCATGCTGGACGAGTTCGGATCCGTGGTGGGCATCGAGCATCTGCGCGGCATGCACCTCAACGACGCCAAGAGCGAACTGGGCAGCCGGGTCGACCGTCACCACAGCCTGGGCCAGGGAAATATCGGCCTGGCGTGTTTCACCGCGCTCGTGCGCGATGCGCGTACCGACAATATCCCCCTGGTTCTCGAGACCATCGAACCGGCCATCTGGGCCGAGGAGATCGCCTGGCTGCGATCGCAGCAGGAGAACCCATGATCACGATTCGCCCCCTTGAAGCGGCGGACTGGCCGGCCCTGTGGGCCATGCTCAAGCCGGTGTTCCGCGACGGCGAGACCTACGCCGTGTCCCGCGAGATCACCGAACAGGACGCCCATCGGATGTGGGTCGAGCTGCCCCGGGCGGTGCGGGTGGCAGTCGATCCAGCGGGAGCACTGCTCGGCACCTACTACCTCAAGGCCAACCAGGCTGGCCCCGGCGACCACGTCGCCAACTGCGGCTATGTCGTCTCCGCGCAGGCCCGCGGCCTCGGCGTGGCCGGACGGATGTGCGAGCACTCCCTGGGACTCGCTCGCGAGCTCGGCTTCACCGCCATGCAGTACAATCTGGTCGTCTCGACAAACGAGGTGGCGATAACGCTATGGCAGAAGCACGGCTTCACCATCGCCGGCACCCTGCCCCGCGCCTTCCGCCACCCCACGCTGGGGCCGGTGGATGCCCACGTGATGTACCGTCTGCTGTAGCTGCCACATTCGGTCAATTGACCGGCTTTCCGGGCCGGTGCATGCTCGGCAGGCCATGAATCGCAAGACGCTGACACAAAAAAGGAAACCAACAATGAGAGGCTTTGCACGCAGCACGCTGGTTGCCGGTATTTCGCTGGCCATGATGGCCTCCGCCAACGCCTCGGACTTCGCCGAGATGGATCCGGTGACCCTGCGCCTGGCCCACGTGGTCAACGAGCAGGACGGCTTCCATATCGCCGCCGTGAAATTCCAGGAACTGGTCCAGGAGCGCACCGAGGGCGCGGTGTCGGTGGATATCTACCCCAACGCCAGCCTCGGCGACGAACGCACCCTGCTCGAGGGGATGCAGATCGGCACCGTGGACATGGGGGTGATCACCAACGGCCCGGTGGCCAACTTCGTCGAGGAGATGGCGGTGTTCGAGCTGCCCTTCCTCTTCCCCAGCCCCGAGGCCGCCTACGGGGTCCTCGACGGCCCCATCGGTCAGGAGTTGCTCGACAAGCTCTCCGAGGTAAACCTCAAGGGACTGGCCTACGCCGAGCGCGGCTTTCGCAACCTGACCAACAGCGAGCGGCCGGTGAACCGCCCTGAGGATATGGATGGCCTGCGCATTCGCGTGATGGAGAACCCGGTCTACGTGGACACCTTCCGCGAACTCGGCGCCAACGCCATCCCCATGGCCTGGACCGAGGCGCTCACTGCCATGCAGCAGGGCACCATCGACGGCCAGGAGAATCCGGTCAACGTCATCCACTCGTTCAAGCTCAACGAGACTCAGACCTACATGACCCTGTCGCGGCACACCTATGCGCCGGCGATCTTCGTGATGGGCATGCCGATCTGGAACCAGTTGCCCGAACCCGCCCAGGAGGTGCTGGTGCAGGCCGCCCAGGAAGCCGCCGAACACGAGCGTCGCGTGAACGCCGAGATGGAGGCCGAGCAGCTTGCCGAGCTTCGCGAGGCGGGCATGCTGATCATCGATGACGCCGACCTCGAGGCCTTCCAGGCCGCCGTGGCGCCGGTCTACGAGAAGTATGGCGAGCAGTTCGGCGACTACCTGGTACGCATCCGGGAGGCGCTGGAATAAGTGAGCCTGCTTGCGCGCTACCTGCTGCGACCCCTGCAGTGGAGTGAGCGCGCCCTCGACGCCGTCATGCAGCCCGTGGTCTTCGCGGGCATGGCGGCGTTGATCGGCGTGATCACCCTGCAGATCGTCTCGCGGGTCTTCTTCACGGCGGTGGGCTGGACCGAGGAGGTCGCCCGCTTCCTGCTGGTATGGATCACCTTCCTCGGTGCGAGCCTGGCCTTCCAGCGCGGCCGCCATATCGCCGTGACCTTCGTGGTGGATGCCCTGCCGCTTCGGCTGCGCCAGCTGGCGCGCATCGCCGCGGTGCTGGTGGCGCTGGGTTTCATGGTGGCGCTGATCGTGATCGGCCATCGCTACATGCAGGTGCAGAGCTTCCAGAAATCCGCCTCGCTGCGGCTATCGATGACCTACGTCTATGCGGTCATCCCGCTCGCCGCCGCAGTCATGGCCTGGTATGCCCTGGTCGATCTGCTGGAATTGCTGATCCAGGGGCCGCAAGCCGCCCGGGGAGATGACAAGCGCGGCAGCGGCAACGCCGAGGAGCCTCCCGCATGACCGGCGTGCTGTTCCTGCTGTTCTTCCTCTTCATGCTGCTGGGAGTGCCCATCGCCCTGGCGATCGGCGCCAGCACCCTGTTGGCGCTCAACGCTCAGGGCGTGCCGCTGATGGTGGTCACCCAGCAGATGTTCCAGGGCATCAACTCCTTCGCCCTGGTGGCGGTGCCGATGTTCATCCTCGCCGGGGACCTCATGGCCCAGGGCAAGGTCAGCGAGAAGCTGGTGGATTTCGCCGATTCCCTGTTCGGCTTCCTCAAGGGCGGGCTCTCCATCGTCTCGGTGGGGGCCGGCATGTTCTTTGCCGCCATCTCCGGTTCCGGCGCCGCCACCACCGCGGCGGTGGGATCGAGCCTGGTGCCGGAACTGCGCAAGAAGGGCTACGACCCCGCCTCCGCGGCCAGCCTGATCGCCGCCAGCGGGACCATCGGCGTGGTGATTCCCCCCTCGGTGCCGATGATCATCTACGCGGTGATCGCCCAGCAGTCGGTAGCGAAGCTGTTCCTGAACGGCGTGATCCCGGGGCTGATCATGGGCCTGGGGCTCGGCACCATCGCCATCGTCCAGGCCTATCGTCGCAACTACCCCCGCGGCACCGCCCTCTCCCTTGCCACCATCTGGCGCACCTTCCTCAGCGCCAGCTGGGGCCTGATGACACCGGTGATCATTCTCGGCGGCATCTTCTCGGGGATCTTCACCCCCAGCGAGGCGGCGGTGGTCGCGGTCAACTACGCCCTGCTGGTGTCGCTGTTCGTCTATCGAGACCTGAGCCTGGCGGACGTCTACCGCATCCTGATCCGCTCGGCGATCACCACCTCGGTGATCATGCTGGTGATCGCCACCTCGGCGGTGCTGAGCTGGACGCTCTCCAGCTGGCAGGTGCCCGGGGCCATCGCCCAGGCGGTGCTCTCGCTCTCCACCGACCCGCTGGTGATCATGCTGCTGGTGGTGGCGGTGATCCTGCTGACCGGAGTGTTCATCGAGACGGCCAGCGCCCTGATCATTCTGACGCCGGTGCTGCTGCCGCTGGTGACCCAGCTCGGCATCGATCCGATCCATTTCGGCATCATCATCGTGATGGGTCTGGCCATCGGCATGATCACTCCGCCGGTGGCGATCAACCTCTACGTGGCCTCCTCGGTCACTCAGCTGCCGCTGGAGAGTATCACCCGCGCCATCGTGCCCTATCTGCTGGGGCTGATCGCCGTGCTCCTGCTGGTGGTCTATGTGCCGATTCTGGCGGGCTGGTCGGGATGACCCCGGCTCGTCTAGATCCGACACTGGCCAGCCAGCAGGCTGGCCTCATCTACCCAACCCTGTCATCAAGGAAAACCCCGTGATTCTATCCCGATACCTGCTGCTGCCCACCGCTGGCCTCACCCTCGCCCTGCTCGCCGGCTGCACGACCTATACGTTTCCAGACGGCAGCCAGGAAACCCTGTGGGGCGTGCCCACCGAGGATGAGACCAAGACCCGCGAGGAACGCCAGGCAGAACCGCTCCGGTACCGGGTGCCCGGCGAGATGCCGGAGTGACGGCGAGACGGCGTATCCGCGGCGCGCCGCCCGGTACCTGACCGCTGGCTCCCGCGGCCAGGCTCCGACTAACCGGATTTTTTGATGGCCAGGCCATGCCGCCGAAGCTTGCGCACCACGCTTGGCTGGCTGATGCCGAGTCGTTCGGCGATGGCATAGGTGCTGGGCAACCGTTGACACAGATCGTCCAGCACTCCCCGCTCCACCCGGCCGAGATAGTCGCGCAGGGTCTCCCGATCCCCCAGAGTGGCAACTGGCGACTCCGGCGAGCCCGCCTCGCCGTGTTCCCCCCGGGGCACCCCGTAGTCCGCGCGGAGAGTCGGGGCCTCGATCAGATCGCCCACCGATGAGAGCCAGGCCCTCTCGAGCCAATTCTCCAGCTCCCGGACGTTGCCGGGCCAGTCCCGGCCCATCAGCTCCGACCAGACGCTGGAATGCAGCAGTTTCTTGCGCCCGTAACGGCCGTTGAGCCCGTCCAGGCACTGCTCCACCAGACCCGGGATATCCTCGCGGCGGTCGCGCAGCGGCGGAAGAGTCACGGGTATCACGTTGACTCGATAGTAGAGGTCCAACCGAAAGGTTCCCTCTTCGACCTGATCGGCCAGCGCCTTGTTGGTGGCGACCACCAGGCGGAAGTCGACGCGACGTGACCGGGTATCCCCCAATCGCGTAAAGGTGCCATCCTGGATCACCTTGAGCAGTTTGGTCTGCATGACCATCGGCAGCTCTCCGATCTCGTCCAGGAAGAGCGTGCCACCCTCGGCCTGTTCGAGCAGCCCCGCCTTGCCCTGTCGTGTCGCACCGCTGAAGGCCCCCGGCTGATAGCCGAACATTTCCGATTCGAACAGATTATCGGGTATCGCCCCGCAGTTGACCTCGACGAAGGGCCCCTCGCTACGCTTGCTCCAGCGATGCAGCTGGCGCGCAAAGGCCGTCTTGCCCACCCCCGACTCTCCCAGCAGCAGAACCGTGGCATCCGCCGGCGCCACCCGCTTGAGCAGCAGCGCGACTTCACGCATCAAGCGGCTTCGCACCTGCAACGCATCCAGGTCCTCATCCAGGTCCCCATCTTCCGTCGGACCCGCATGGCTGCGCTTCAGGTGTTCACTGAAGCGACGCTGCAGCAGGGCATACTCATCCTGCAGCAGTTGCAGATCGGTGAGGTCCCGTGACCGACTGATGATACGCTCGATCCGCCCATTGACCTCGACCGGGTGCGCTTCGGCAATGACCCGGCGGCCGGTCCCCGTCACCTGCATCAGTTGGACAGGCTGCCCGGTTCGCAGCACCTCGAGACTGATCGATGGTTTGAGGACGCCCTGCGCCTCCAGGTTCTGCACCGTGGTGGCCTTGAGGGCTTCTCGCGACATGCCGTAGACGGCAGCCGCACCCGGACTGACATCCAGCACCCGGCCGGCGCCATCGACGATGAAGAAGTGGTCACTGGCGGTCTGGACGATGGTTTCCAGCACCCGACTGTCGATATGCATGGTGGCGTCCGCGTCGGCGATTCATTGGTGCATCAATGATACATAACTGGATCAACTTGCGCCCGGAGGTGATCCACAAATGGATCATTGGAAACTCTATTTTCATATAAATCAATAGACTACGATCTGGCACGATTCCTGCTGTAGGTGAGGTGATCATCCCGTCACCAGCAGGAGAGACCATGAGCACGTTCAATCAGCCCCTGGGGGGCAACGAGATGCCGCGCTTCGGTGGCCCCGCCACCATGATGCGCCTTCCCACCCAGGAGAGTGCCGCAGGTCTGGATGCCGCCTTCATCGGCGTGCCGCTGGACATCGCCACCTCCAACCGGCCCGGTACCCGCCTCGGGCCTCGGCAGATCCGCGATGAATCGCGCATGCTGCGTCCCTACAACATGGCCACCCGCGCCGCGCCCTTCGACAGCCTCCAGGTGGCCGATATCGGCGACGTGCCGATCAACACCTTCCACCTTCCCAAGACGGTGGACATCATCAGCGCCTTCTACGATGAGGTGTTGCAGCATGACTGCGCCCCGTTGACCCTCGGGGGCGACCATGTCATCACTCTGCCGATTCTTCGAGCCATGGCCAGGAAGCACGGCCCGGTCGGGCTGATCCACATCGACGCCCACGCCGATGTCAACGACCACATGTTCGGCGAGCCCATCGCCCATGGCACCCCCTTCCGCCGAGCCCAGGAAGAGGGTCTGCTGGCCCATGGCAAGGTGGTTCAGATCGGCCTGCGCGGCACCGGCTATGCCGCCGAGGATTTCGACTGGTGTCGCCAGCAGGGCTTTCGCGTGGTCACCGCCGAGGAGTGCTGGTATCGCTCGCTCGAACCTCTGATGGTCGAAGTGCGCGAGCAGATGGGTGACGTACCGGTCTACATCTCGTTTGATATCGACGGCCTGGACCCCTCGGTGGCACCGGGCACCGGCACCGTGGAAATGGGGGGCCTGACCGCCAGCCAGGGTCTCGAGATCCTGCGCGGCGCGGCAGGCCTGAACGTCGTCGGCGGTGATCTGGTCGAGGTCTCTCCCCCCTACGACACCAGCGGCAACACCGCGCTGATGGGCGCGACCCTGCTCTACGAGATGCTCTGCGTGCTGCCTGGCGTCAAGCGCCGCGACTAGTCACACCAAGACTCTTAACGAGCCTTTGCCCGGGCTCGACAACGACACGATGCCAATCACAACAATCCGTGGGGTTATCCATAATGTCCTCTCTCGAATCCACCGGCAGCGCCGCCGCCGACGGCACCTTCAAGCGCAGGGACCTGCTCAAGTTCCTGATTCCCTCATTGATCGGGATGAGCCTGTTTCTCGTTCCCTTCAAGGTCGGAGATACCATCAACATCGGCATGGGGCTGATGGCCGACGGCCTGAAAACCCTGCTCGGCGATGCCCTGCCGGCCATTGCCGTGATCGTGCTGTGCGCGTCCGTCGCGGCAACGCTGCTGGTCAAGGTCGCCAAGCCGGGCTGGGCGGACAAGGGGGTGCTGCACGACATGTTCCATGTCGGCCCGGTCTGGTTCGGCATGCGCATCCTGGGTGCCGCCTTTGCACTGATGACCTTCTTCCAGTTCGGCCCCGAGTTCGTCACCGCCTCATTCACCGGTGGCGTGATGCTCAACGATCTGGCCCCGGTGCTGCTCACCTTCTTCTTCTTCGCCGCCCTGCTGCTGCCCTTCCTGGTCGAGTTCGGCTTCATGGAGTTCATCGGCAGCCTGGTGCGCAAGCCCTTTCGAGTGATCTTCCGGCTTCCGGGGCGCAGCGCCATCGATGCCACCGCCTCCTGGATGGGGTCCGGAACGGTGGGGGTGCTGATCACCACCCAGCAGTACGAGAAGGGGTTCTATAACCGTCGCGAAGCCTCGGTGATCGCCACCAACTTCTCCATCGTCTCCATCGCCTTCGCCCTGCTGATCACCAGCTTCGTCGACCTGAACCACATGTTCGTCCAGTTCTACGTCACCGTGGTAGTGGCCGGCCTTATCGCCGCCGTCATCGTGCCCCGGCTGCCCCCGCTGTCGCGCAAACCCGACACCTACTACGAGCCGGTGGGCTGCCAGCTGGCAGAGAAACCCACGGAGAACATCGGCCTGTTTCGCTACAGCCTGCTGCAGGCGGTTCGGCGCGCCGAGAAGGCACCCGGTCCCCGCGAGATGCTGCGCATCGCACTCTTCAACGTCGCCGACATCTTCCTGGCCCTGCTGCCACTGGTCTTCGCTATCGGCACCGTGGCGCTGATCCTGGCCGAATTCACGCCGCTGTTCACCTGGCTCTCCTACCCCATGGTGCCCGTGCTGGAACTCCTGGGCGTTCCCGAAGCCGAGGCTGCCGCGCCGGCAACGCTGGTGGGGTTCGCCGACATGTTCCTGCCGGCCGTCCTGGCCACCAACATCGAGAGTGAGCTCACCCGGTTCGTGATCGCCTGCCTGTCACTGACGCAGCTGATCTACATGTCGGAGATCGGGGCCCTGCTGATGAAGTCGAAGATCCCGCTCAAGTTCTGGGAACTGGGCGCCATCTTCCTGCTGCGCACGGCCATCACCCTGCCGATCATCACCTTCATGGCCCACACGTTCTTCTTCTGAGGTATCACCATGGCAACCCAGAGCATGACCTGCGCCGACCTGCTGCTGCACCTGCTGCGCGACACCTACGGCGTTGACAGCGTGTTCGGTATCCCCGGGGTGCATACCGTGGAGCTCTATCGCGGCCTGACCGGCAGCGGCATCCAGCACGTGACTCCGCGCCACGAGCAGGGCGCCGGCTTCATGGCCGACGGCTATGCCCGTGCCACCGGCAAGCCCGGCGTCTGCCTGATCATCACCGGACCCGGCATGACCAACATTGCCACCGCCATGGGTCAGGCGCTGGCCGACTCCATCCCCATGCTGGTGATCTCGAGTGTCAATCGTCGAGACACCCTGGGCCGCGGCCAGGGCCGGCTCCACGAGCTGGCGAATCAGCAACAGCTGATGAGTGGCGTCTCGCGCTTCAGCCATACCCTTCTCGACCCGAGCGCGCTGCCCGAAGTACTGGCGCGTGCCTTTGCGGTATTTCACGGCGAGCGGCCGGGACCCGTGCACATCGAGATTCCCATCGATCTGTTCGCCGCCCAAGTCGCGGCCCCGGTGCCGAGCGCACCTCCACGGCTGTTTCGGGCCAGCCCCGATCCGGAGGGAATGGCACTCGCCGCCGATTGGCTGCGCCATGCCGAACGACCACTGGTGTTGCTGGGTGGCGGGTGCGCGGATGCACCCACCTCGGCCAGGCGACTCGTCGAACGCCTCGATGCCCCGACGGTGATCACTATCAACGCCAAGGGGTTGCTGGGGCGCGACCACCCGCTCGATCTGGGCGCTAATGCCGCCCTGCCTGCCGTGAGGCGGCTGGCGGCCGAGGCCGATGTGATCCTCGCCGTGGGTACCGAGCTCGGTGAGACAGACTACGACGTCGTGTTCGACGACGGCTTCACCCTGAACGGCAAGCTGATCCGTATCGATATCGATGCCCAGCAGCTGGTGCGCAACCAGTCCCTGGCACTGGGACTGGTGGGCGACGCCGGACGCAGCCTGGCATGCCTGCTCGAGCATTTTCCCCATCCCATCGCCAGGGGGGGCGCAGAACGCACGGCTAAGACCCTGACCGAGCTGGGTCTTCACCGCGATCCCGCCTTCACCCCCTTCGTGCCCCTTTTCGGCGTGCTGCGTGAGGCGCTGCCGGAGGCGATCCTGGTCGGTGACTCCACCGCCCCGGTCTACGCCGGCAACCACCTGGTGGCTCAGCCTGAACCCCGACGCTACTTCAACGCCTCTACCGGCTACGGGACCCTCGGTTACGGGTTGCCGGCGGCACTGGGAGCCCAGCTCGGAAGACCCGACCTGCCGGTGGTGGCCCTGGTTGGCGATGGGGGCATCATGTTCACCCTCTCCGAGCTCGCCACCGCCGTGGAGGCTCGCCTGCCGGTGGTGATCCTGCTCTGGCACAACGCCGGGTACGAGGAGATACGCCGCTTCATGGATGCCGAGGGTGTCGAACGGCTGGGCGTGGATATCCAGGCCCCGGACTTTATCACCGTGGCTGCCGGGTTCGGCTGCCTCGCCACCCGAATCGAAACACCCGCCGACCTGGCGATTGTCCTGCAGCAACGTCCGCTGGATGGCCCCATGCTGATCGAGATCGATGCCTCCGCCTGGCAGCAGGCGCTGGCCTAATGGCGTCAACCTGTTCACCGCCCTCCCCGCCGGGCATGAGGGCAAGCATGATTCCCCTGCACCGATCAACGAGAGAGTGACCATGCATCGACTCGACCAGCAGTTTATCGACAACCAGTGGGTGCGGTCTCGAGGCACCCGGTACCTGCCGGTGATGAATCCCTACCGGGAAGAGGTGATCGCCGAGGTGACCGCCGGCGCGCCCCAGGACGTGGATGACGCCGTGACAGCCGCGCAGCGCGCCCTGCCGGCCTGGCGCTCGCTCGGCGGAGTCAAGCGAGCCGAATATCTCGAGGGTTTCGCCGATGCCTTGACCCGCCGACGCGAGGCCCTGATCCGCCTCTCGTCCACCAACAACGGCAAGTTACTCGCCGAGGCCGCCATCGACCTCGACGATGCCATCGCCTGCTATCGCTATTATGCCGACCAGGCGCGGCGTCTGGATGAACGCCAGGGGGCTGTGGTGTCCGTCGAGATGGCCGACGTCGAGGCGCGGTGCTACCACGACCCGGTGGGCGTCGTCGGCCTGATCACCCCCTGGAACTTCCCGTTGGTGACCAGCGCCTGGAAGCTTGCGCCTGCGCTGGCGGCAGGGTGCACCGCGGTGCTGAAACCTTCGGAGGTGACGCCACTGCCCGAGCAGGCGCTGGCCGAGATCGCCCTGGAGATCGGCCTGCCCGGCGGTGTCCTGAATCTTTTGAACGGCGATGGCGAGGGTATTGGGGCGCCCTTGAGCCGGCATGCCGGTATCGACAAGGTCTCCTTCACCGGCAGCAACCGGGTGGGCGAGGCGGTGATGGCCGCCGCCGCCGAGCGGACGGTCGGCGTCTCCCTGGAACTGGGCGGCAAGTCGCCGATCCTGGTCATGGAGGATGCCGATCCGGAACAGGCCGCCGATTGGGTGATGGCCGGCATCTACTTCAATGCGGGGCAGATCTGTTCGGCCACCTCGCGGCTGCTGGTCCACGAGGCGGTTGCCGATTCTCTATATGCGGCCCTGGAAAAGCGCATCGATGCTCTGGTGCTGGGAAATCCCCTGGCAGAACAGACCGACATGGGGCCGCTGACCAATGCACGCCAGCGCGAGACGGTGAACCATTATCTGGCCCTGGCAGAGCAGGAGGGATTGCCCGTGGTACGAGACGGCCGCCATCGCCAACTGCCTTCCTGCGGCTACTTCGTCGCCCCCACCCTCTATCGAGACGTCCCCCTGACGAGCCGCCTGTGGAAGGAGGAGATCTTTGGACCGGTGCTCTGCGGGCATAGCGTGGCGAATGAGCAGGAGGCCATCACACTGGCCAACGACAGTGATTTCGGGCTGGCCGCCACGGTCATCAGTGGTGACAGTGACCGTGCCCGGCGTATCGGGCGTGAACTCAGGGCCGGCAGCATCTGGTTCAACACTGAGCAGCTGGTGCTGCCGGAAACCGGCTGGGGAGGATTCAAGCGCAGCGGTCTGGGCCGTGAGCTGGGCCCCTGGGGCCTCGCCAGCTACCTGGAGGTCAAGCACGTGATCGGACCTGCACACGACTAGTCGGTTTGGCGACGCAGTATCAGGATGAGGTTATTGGCGGGCATGGGGAGCACTCGCGCGAGGAGGAGGCCGTAGCGCTGTGCTTCCTCCTCGACCTCAGCCAGATCGCGGATGCCCCATTGTGGATCCCGTCGCCGCAGGTCGGCGTCGAAGGCCGCGTTGCTGGCCGCCGTATGGCACCCCTCCCGCCGGAACGGCCCGTAGAGCACCACCACGCCTCCCGGCGCCAGGCAGGCGGTCGCCCCCGCCATCAGCGCCTCGCTGGCCGTCCAGGGTGAAATATGCAGCAGGTTGATGGCCACCACGGCATCGAAGCGCTCCGCCGGCCACTCGCCGGTCACGTCAAGTCGCAGGGGCTTGCACAGGTTGTCCAGACGCACGGCTTCGCTCCAGGCGGCGATGGAGGCCAGCGCACGGGGATGGGGGTCACTGGGCTGCCAGATCCAGCCGGGAACGGCACCCGCGAAGTGGACGGCGTGCTCGCCGCTGCCGCTGGCGACCTCAAGCACGCGCGCCCTGGCGGGCAATACCTCCCTCAGGACCCGGAGGATCGGCTGTAGGTTGCGGGCCGCAGCGGGGCTCTGCAGGCGAGAATCGGTCATGGCGCTCCTCATGGCCACTGTCTCGGCGGTTGGCTACTTACTGCCCCGGGGCTTGCCCGGAGAACCGCCGGATTTCGCGCGCGCCCCCGAGGGTCGCCCGCCCTTGGCCGGCTTGCCAGCCGCCCTCCCCTTGTCTGATGTCCTGCCCCTCGCGGGCTTGCCGCTGGCCGCTTTACCACCGGCTGGTTTGCCGCCTGCAGGGGGGCTGCCTTCGCCACGGCGAAGAGGTTTTCGCTGCTGGCTCCCCGCCTTTCCGGCTACCGCTTTCTTTGGCCCCGCCTTGCCGCCCTTGTGCCGGGCCTTGCGACGGCCAGGCGTCTGGGTCTCGGAAGCGGAGTGCTCGGTCATGGCGAGGATCTCCGACACCTCTTTGGGTGTCAGGTCGCGCCAATCTCCCGTTGCCAACCCCTTGAGGGACACGTTCATGATGCGGATCCGCTCGAGCTTGACCACCTCATAGCCGAACACCTCGCACATGCGGCGAATCTGGCGGTTCAGCCCCTGGACCAGGGTGATGTTGAAGACGAACCGGGACTCCTTGACCACCGGACACTTCCTGGTGACCTCGCCGAGGATCGGCACGCCGCCGCCCATGCCGTCGATGAACTCGTCGGTGATCGGCTTGTTGACGGTGACCCGGTACTCCTTCTCGTGCTGGTTGCTCGCCCGCAGGATCCGATTGACCAGGTCACCATTGTTGGTCAGGAAGATCAGCCCCTGGGAGTCCTTGTCCAGCCGGCCGATGGGAAAGATGCGCGCACCGTGCCCGACAAAGTCGACGATGTTGGCCTTCTCGGCGGGCTCGGTGGTACTGACGATGCCCACCGGCTTGTTGAGGGCGATGAACACCAGATCCTCTTCATCCAGTTCCAGCGGCTCGACGAGCTGGCCGTTGACCTTGACCACGCTTCCCGGGAAGACCTGGTCGCCGGGGGTGGCACGCCGGCCGTCGATTCGGACGTTACCCTGCTCGATATAGCGGTCGGCTTCTCGTCTCGAGCACATGCCGCTCTCGCTGATGTACTTGTTGATCCGTTTCGAGAGGGTCTGGGCCATGGGACGCGTCCGGGACAGGGTAATGTGGGCCGAGAGGGCACGGCACGTTGCCAGGCAGTGTAAGGGCTGACCCGCCCGGCGGCCAGCCGCAGGGAGTCACGGCTACTCCGATCCGCAGCACACCTTGAACTTGCGACCGCTGCCGCAGACGCAGGCATCGTTGCGGCCGGGCTTGAGACGGGTGACGGTAGGGCTGCCGTCGAGGTAGAACCAGCGGCCACCCTCGCGCCGGAAACGTGAGGCCTCTTGCAGTGCGGCGAAATGCCGTCCCTCGCGGAAGGTGGCGCGGAAGTGCACGTAACCCTCATCGGCCTGATCGACGCTCTTTCCGGCGGACGCTTCGACGCTCTCCAGCACCTCGAGACGCAGCCAGCGGGTGGCGCTTTCCGGGGCCAGCACGGCGGGGCGAGTGCTGGGGTGCCAGCTCGCCAGCAGGTAGTCGGTAAGCTCGAGGGCAAAGGCGCTGAAGCGAGAGCGCATAAGCGCCTCCGGGGTGGGAGCCGGTTCGCCGGCGTGGAAACGGCCGCAGCACTGGGCCAGCGATTGGCCGCTGCCGCAGGGACAGCCATCGACAGGTAACGACATGACAACTCCTGGTCAAGTGACGATAGAATCACGACTCGTGTCCAACAACGGATGATCCCCATGATACCTCTCGACGGCCCCGTCCTGCCCGACCACCTGACCCTGGAAGCCCTGGCCAAGCGCCTCGACCCCGCTTCGCCGCCTGCCGTGGAGGTACAGGCGCTGGACATGGGCTACTACCTGGTGCGCCTGCACCATGCCGGCGGCGAGAGTCTGCTGGTGGATGAGCGCGGCGAAACCCGGCGATTCACCGGCACCCAATGGATCAGCCGTGCCCTGGCGCCGCTGGGCCTGACCCATGGCACCCTGACCTGGGCCGACGTGACCGACGAGATGGTCGGCCTCCCCGAGACGCCCCCTGTCGCGACATCGACACGCCTGGCCCATGGCACGCGAATCGCTTTCATGACCCAGGGCTGACGCGCACTTGTGGGCGATGCTTGTCCTGGATCACTGCACTGCAGCATGGTTGTATGGTAAGAAACTAGTTGACCCAATGCCCTCACGCGCCGGAGACGACGGATGACCGAGTCCAAGCAAAGCGAGCCCACCGCCTGGCATGCCCTGTCCGGAGACGAGTCCCTCGAACACCTGGACAGCACCCCCGACGGGCTGGACAGCCAGGCAGCCGAGAGCCGACTTTCCGAGTACGGTCCCAACCAGCTCAAGCAGGCCGAGTCACGCCCCTGGTGGAAACGCCTGCTGCAGCAGTTCAACAACATCCTGATGCTGGTGCTGATCGTCGCCGCCATCGCCAGCCTGGGACTCGGCCACACCCTGGACGCGGCGGCCATCTTCGGCGTGGTACTGATCATCGCGTTGATCGGCTTCTTCCAGGAAGGCAAGGCCGAGCAGGCACTGGATAGCATCCGCCAGATGCTCTCGCCCCAGGCCAACGTGCTGCGCGATGGCGAACGCAAGACCATCCCCGCCGAGGAGCTGGTGCCCGGTGATATCGTGCTGGTGGAGAGCGGTGACCGCGTGCCGGCCGACCTGCGGCTGCTGGAAGCCCGGCGCTTTCGCACCGAGGAAGCCTCGCTGACCGGAGAGTCCACTCCGGTCGACAAGGAGACCGAGGCGGTGGCGGATGACGCCGACCTGGGCGACCGCACCAGCATGGCCTACGCCAGCACGATCGTGGTCCAGGGCAACGCCCGCGGCCTGGTGGTGGAAACCGGAGCGCGCACCGAGATCGGTCGCATCTCGGAGATGCTGCGCGACGTCGAGCAGTTGAAGACGCCCCTGCTGCGCCAGATCGACCGCGCCGGCCAGGTGCTGGCCTTCTTCATTCTCGGCGCCGCAACACTCACCGGCGCCTTCGGGGTGCTGGTGCACAACCAACCCATGGGCGAAATGTTCATGGCCGCGGTGGGCCTGGCGGTGGCCGCCATCCCCGAGGGCTTGCCGGCCATCGTTACCATCGGCCTGGCACTGGGCGTGCAGACCATGGCGAAGCATAACGCCATCATCCGTCGCCTGCCCGCCGTGGAGACCCTTGGCTCCATCTCCACCATCTTCTCCGACAAGACCGGCACCCTGACCCGCAACGAGATGACCGCCCAGGCCATCTGGCTGCCCCAGGGGGAGGTGCGCATCGAAGGCATTGGCTTCGACCCGGAGGGTAGCTTCCATCGCGTCAGCGACGGCGAGGCCGAGGAGGCGGAACTCGACCTGGACGACGACGATGCCCTGCGCCACTTCCTCAAGGTGGGCGTGCTGTGCAACGACGCCGAAGTCACCAAAGAGGACAACCGCTGGAAGATTCAGGGCGACCCCACCGAGGGCGCCCTGGTCGTGGCCGCCGCCAAGGCGGGGCTGACCACCAAGCAGCTGCGCGGTGATCACGACCGCAAGGATGCCATCCCCTTCGAGTCCGAGCGCAAGTACATGGCCACCCTTCACGAGATCGACGGCGAGGATCTGCTGCTGGTCAAGGGCGCGCCGGACCGCCTGCTGGAGATGTGCGACCGGGTGCGTGATAACGGCGAGGATAGCGAGCTGGACGTCGACCTCTGGGAGGAGCGTATCCATGACCTCTCGGCACGGGGGCTGCGGGTGCTGGCCATCGCCGAGAAACCGGTGGGCGACGTCCATGAGCTGACCGACGAACACGCCGAGGAGGAGCTGGTGCTGTTGGGGCTGGTCGGCCTGCTGGATCCGCCCAGGGACGAGGCGATCGAGGCGGTCAAGGACTGCCTGACCGCCGGCATCCGCCCGGTGATGATCACCGGCGATCATGCGGTCACTGCCCTGGCCATCGCCAAAGAGCTGGGCTTCGCCCACACCGAGCGGGCCATCAGCGGTCGCGAGATCGAGGCGATGTCCGACGAAGAGCTCGAGGAGACCATCCTCGATATCGACGTCTTCGCACGAGCCTCGCCGGAACACAAGTTGCGCCTGGTCAAGGCGATGCAGGCCCAGGGCGGCATCTGCGCCATGACCGGCGACGGAGTCAATGACGGCCCGGCACTGAAGCGCGCCGACGTCGGCGTGGCCATGGGGATCCAGGGCACCGAGGCCGCCAAGGAGGCCGCCGAGATGGTGCTGGCCGATGACAACTTCGCCACCATCGTCGGCGCCATCCGCGAGGGCCGAAAAGTCTACGACAACATCCGCAAGACCATCACCTTCCTGCTGCCCACCAACGGCGGCCAGGGCCTGGCCATCATGCTCGCCGTGCTGGCCGGCACCAATCTGCCGGTCACCCCGCTGCAGGCGCTGTGGGTCAACATGGTGGTCGCGGTGACGCTGGGCCTGGCGCTGGCCTTCGAGGACGCCGAGCCGGATATCATGACCCGCCAGCCCCGCGACCCTGACGCCTCGCTGCTCGACCTCTTCCTGCTGTGGCGGGTGGTATTTGTCTCGATTCTGCTGCTGCTCGGGGTGTTCGGCATGTTCACCTGGCTGCAGGCTCAGGGCGGCAGCATCGAGTTGGCCCGTACTGGGGCGGTCAACATGCTGGTGATAGGCAGCGCCGCCTACCTGATCAACAGCCGCTACCTGCTGCGCAGTACCCTCTCCATGGCAGGCCTGTTCGGCAGCCGCCCGGTATGGGGTTCCATCGGCATCATCGTGGTCCTGCAACTGGGCTGGACCTACCTGCCCTTCATGCAGGTAATCTTCGGCAGCGAGGGCCTGGCGCCAAGCCACTGGGGCGTGATCCTGGTCGGCAGTCTGGCCATCTATCTGATCGTCGAGGTCGAGAAACGCGTGCTCAGCGCCCGCGGGGTCAAGAGCCATCCTAGCGCCCACCAGGGCAACAAGGAGCGCACGGAGCAGAAGCCCTCCTGATGGCGGCCCGTTTCGCCAGGCGCCTCGTCCTGCTGGCCCTGCTCTGGTGGGTCGTCAGCGGCGGAGGGGGCGCCTGGATCTGGGGACTGCCCGTGATTCTGGTGACCGCCCTGGCGATGCCGAACAGCGGGACCGCGCGGCTCAGGCCGCTGGCGTTTCTTGCCTTCCTCCCCCTTGCCCTGTGGCTCACCCTGCGCGGCGGCCTGACGGTGGCGGTCATGGCCTGTCGCCCGCGGCTCGATCCCGACACGCGAATCATCAACCATGTCTGGTCCCACCTGCCCGAAGGGCCGGGGCGCCTGTTCATGGCCAGCCTGATCAACCTGCTTCCCGGCACCCTGACACTCGGCCTGACCCCCGATACACTGCAGGTTCACGTGCTGCAGATGGACGCCGGCACCCGCTCCGGGCTCGACCGACTGGAAGCGCGTGTCGCCCGACTGTTTTCCCATGACGTCTCCCCACAGCACAAGGAGCCCCGCTGATGTTTCATGCGGCTATCGCCGCGCTGCTGCTCCTCAACGCCGGGGTGGCGCTGTGGCGCCTGCACCGGGGCCCCACCAGCGCCGACCGGATGCTGGCCGCCGAGCTGGTAAGTGTCTCCGCCATCGCCGCGCTGCTGCTGCTCGGTATCGGGCTCGCGCAGCCGGCCCTGGTGGATGTGGCGCTGATCTTCGCCCTGCTGGCCGCCGTGGCCACCGCCAACTTCGTCACCCGCACCTGGACGCTGCTCCACGAGGAGAGCGGCAATCGCGAGGAGGCGGGACGTGACTGAATGGCTGTCTCTTCTGGGCAATGGGCTGATCATCGCCGGCGCGATCTTTTTCATCACCGGCAGCCTCGGCCTGATTCGCTTCTCCGATCTCTATGCCCGTCTGCATGCCCTGACCAAGGCCGACAACCTGGGGCTGGGACTGATCTGCCTGGGGCTGGCCTGTCAGGCGCCGGACCTGGCCGCCGCACTCAAGATCCTGCTGGTGTGGGGGCTGATACTGATCGCCACCAGCATCGGCGCCACCCTGATCGCTTCCACCGCCCTGGCCTGCGGCCTGCGGCCTCGCCTGGGTCGGCCCTCGCCACCGGCCGTCACGCGCGACGACACGAGGCGGCCATGAGCGGGCTGGTGATCGGCTTCGACCTTCTGCTCGTGGCGGGCCTGGCCTGGCTCGCCTGGCAGGCGCTGTTTGACCGCCATCGCTTCTCCGCGGTGGTCCACTTCATGGCCTTCGGGCTGGTGATGGCCCTGGTCTGGGTGCGCCTCGATGCACTGGACATTGCCCTGGCCGAGGCGGCCATCGGGGCCGGGGTCACCGGCGCGCTCCTGCTGGCGGCTCTCGGTCGGCTGCCCGCCACTGGTGGACACTCGCCCGCGTGGCGGGCCGCCCAGAGGCCGCTGGTGTTGCTTGCCCTGTCCACCGCCCTGCTCGCGACCCTGGCTCTGGCCTGGGTCGCCTGGCAGTTGCCACGCCCGGGCCTCGCCGTGCCGATAGCCGAGGCCCT
>LKMJ01000396.1_pt1 | contig 32637 bp, 26 predicted proteins | sample 643391 | NCBI WGS metagenome assembly LKMJ01 (sample SAMN04112250, study PRJNA286221) | soda lake metagenome | biome: soda lake; feature: Kulunda Steppe; material: water; isolation source: sample PL-Br10 brine of Picturesque Lake | place: Russia: Kulunda steppe | collected 2010-07 | reverse complement strand
TCGCCACGTCCACATAGGGCGCCGCCGCGGCGCAGTCCCACAGGGCCAGGGCACCGTGGCGGTGCAGCAGCACCGACACCGCCCGGCCGTCACCCCCGAGGGTGCCGGGAGCCCGCGCCGTGCTGCGGAGGGCGACCCGGGGGCATCCGGCCTCGACGACGGCCACCTCGACGACGGCCAGCTCGACTACAAAGACGCGGTGTTCGTCTCACCCCACAAGCTGGTGGGCGGGCCCGGCACGCCGGGACTGTTGATCGCGCGGCGGGAGCTGTTCGCCAACCGGGTGCCGACGGTGCCGGGCGGCGGCACGGTCGCCTACGTCAACGCCGACGAGCACCGCTACCTCGATGTCATCGAGGAACGCGAGGAGGGCGGCACCCCCGACATCCTCGGCGCGATCCGTGCCGGGCTGGTCTTCCAGCTCAAGCAGGCCGTCGGGGTGGAGGCGATCCTCACCCACGAGCGCGCCGCGATCTCCCGTGCCATCGCGGCGTGGTCCGAGGAACCCGACATCGAGGTCCTGGGCAACCTCGATGCGGAGCGGCTGTCGATCGTCTCCTTCGTGATCCGTTCCGGCAGCGGCTACCTGCACCACGAGTTCGTGGTGGCGCTGCTCAACGACCTGTTCGGTATCCAGGCGCGGGGTGGGTGCTCCTGCGCGGGGCCCTACGGCCACCGACTGCTCGGCATCGACGTCGAGCGCTCCCACGCCTATGAGCGCGCCATCGACCAGGGGTGCGCAGGGGTCAAGCCCGGTTGGGTCCGTATCAACTTCACCTGGTTCCTGACCGACCAGGTCATCGACTTCCTGATCGAGGCGGTGCGCCTGATCGCGCGGCACGGCCACCGGCTGCTCGACGCCTACGACTTCGATCCGGCCTCGGGGTGCTGGACCCACCGTGAGGGCCGGGTGCCGCCACCGATGTCGCTGCACGACGTGCGCTACGACGCAGGACGTGTGAGCTGGCCCACCCGCCGCCTGCAGGTGGCGGATGAGGTCCTCGAGGACGTGCTCGCCGAGGGGGAGCGGATCCTGGGTGCCGGCGCGGCCCCAGGGGTGCCGCTGGCCCCGGGGCTGCCGCCGGAGGTCGAAGCCCTGCGGTGGTTCCCACTGCCCGGGGAACGCACCGCTTCCGCGCCCGTGGGACGGTAGGGCCGGCGGCGGGGCCGCGCGGGTGCGCGTCGGCTCAGCTGGTGACCTCGGCACCGTCGAGGTGGCCGACGTCGCTGAAGCGTTCGAGGCTGAAGATGCGGCGTCCGGCGATCGGGCGGCTGCGCAGCACCGTGATCGACGCGTGGGCCGAGGCGAACCGCTCCCACTCCCAGGGCTCAGGATCCAGCCCCAACAGGTTGCCGAGCACCACGGAGTTCGTGCCGGCGTGGGCGACGAACAGCAGCCGGCGGTCCTCGGCCTCCTGCGGCACGGTCCACAGGTCCTCGTCATCTCGGACGACACCGTGCTCGGCCAGTTCGTTGGTCAGCCCCAGGGTCACGCGGGCGTGGAAGTCGTTGAAGCTCTCACCACCGGGCATGCCCTCCCACCACTCCTCGCGGGAACGGTCGCGCGCCTGTGCCATGGCACGTCCGACCTCCTCGGCCGGTGACCCCTGCCACGCGGCGGGCATACGGATCTCGTGCAGCCAGGCCCGCTCCTGCACCACCGTGGCGTGGACCCGTTCGAGCAGTGGCGTGGCCGTGCGGCGCGCACGTTTGGCGGTGGAGACGAGCACCTCGTCGAAGGGTTGACCGGCGAGGTGGACCGCGAGCAGCTCGGCCTGCTGTTGCCCGAGCGAGGTCAACCGGGGGTCGACCTGGGCTTCGCGGCCCCGGTTCCACTCCGGCTGTGCATGTCGGACGAGGACGAGTTCCATGGGGCCAACGCTACCCGCCGCCACCGCCGCGTCAGCCATCCCGCCTCGCGTGCGCCCGTCGCGTCGCACGCAGGGCCGGGGAAGCGGGCCCCGGTGGGTGTTCTCGGTCGCGTGCCGGGCGTGCAGCGCAGTGGCGTGCGCTCAGCCGGCCTCGGGCGACTCGGCATCCTCATCGAGGTCGAGCTCGACCTCCCGGTTGACGGTCTCCGCGAGCCACGCCAACGCCTCCTCGGAGGAGACCACATCGGCATCGGCCGCCTTGCGGGCGGCGTCGATGCGCTCCCGTACCCAACCGAGGTCCAGGTCGCCGTCGCCGCGCACGGAGGGGTCCGGCTCATCGGTGCGCTGGGTCAGTTCATAGGCCTCGATGGCGGCATCGACGGCCTCGGCGCCGCGGCGGGTCCGTGGGGTACGCGGTTCGGTCATCGTTGCCTCCTCGGGCACGGGATGGGGCGGGGCACGTCGTGGGGTGCTCGGCCCCGCACCGTACTGCCACCGGGCCCCGGTGCGGGCGGCCGATGGCCGCCCGGTGACCGGGGTCAGCTGCCGGTCAGCTGCCGGTCAGCGCCCGCGCGGCGGTGCCGCGGCGGCCACCACCTCCCTGGCCTCCTGGCCGGGGGTGAAGCAGCAGTCGATCGGACAGGCGTCGTGGTTGGGGCCGCGGGTGCCGAGGGCGCGCTTGTCCACATCGTCGTCGATGCGCTCGCGCACCAGTTCGCGGATCATCGCCACGAAGCGGGGGTCGGTGCCCACGGTGGCCGCTCGTGCGAAGGGCAGGCCGAGCTCCGCCGCGGTCTCCACGGCTTCGACATCGAGGTCGTAGATGACCTCCATGTGGTCGGAGATGAACCCGATCGGCACGCAGACCGCGCCGGGGACCCCCTGGGCGTGGAGGTCGCCGAGGTGGTCGTTGATGTCAGGTTCGAGCCACGGGACGAACTCCGGGCCTGAGCGGGAGTTGAACACCAGCTGCCACGACCGCTCGCGGCCATCGGGCAGCGGTGCGCGCTCGGCCAGCAGTTCCATCACGATGCGGCACGCCTCGTAGTGCTGGGTCTCATAGTCACAGTGGCGTGACATCGTCCGGGGGATCGAGTGGGTGGTGAAGGCCACCTGGGCGTCGTCACGCACCTCCTCGGGCAGCTCGGCCAGGGCGTCGAGGATGAAGTCGACCTGGGGCTCGAGGAACCCGGGGTGGTTGTAGTAGACCCGGATCTTGTCGAGCTGCGGCGCGCCCTCCACCCCGGCGACGGCTTCCGCGAGGTTCTCGCGGTACTGCCGACAGCCGGAGTAGGAGGAGAAGGCCGAGGTCACGAAGCACAGCGCCCGCTCGACGCCGTCGTCGCGCATCTGGGCGAGGGTGTCGGGCAGCAACGGGTGCCAGTTGCGGTTGCCGAAGTAGATCGGCAGCTCAGGTCCCTCCTCGGCCAGCAGTTCCTCGAGGGCGGCCTTGAGCGCACGGTTCTGATCGTTGATGGGGGAGCGTCCACCGAACCCGAAGTAGTGCTGGCTGACCTCCTCGAGGCGTTCGCGGGGGATGTCGCGTCCACGGGTGACATTCTCCATGAACGGGATGACCTCGTCAGGGGCTTCGGGTCCGCCGAATGAGACCAGCAGGATCGCGTCGTAGGTACTCGCCATGGTGGTTCCTCGCGTCGTGGTGCCGTCAGTGGGGAGAACGGGTCGGGGAGGGTGGAGGCGGAGGGAAGGGTCGGGGGGTGGGGCTGGCACCGGGGGGGTGCGCAGCGGTTACTCCCGCTCGCGTCGCTCTGCGACGGCCAGTCCCCGGGTCAGGGACACGTCCGCGCCGCGCGCCGCCCATGCTGCTTCGAAGCGTCGCAGGCGTGCGGGTCGGGGGCGCACCCACAACAGGATCGCGACCGCAGCCGCGGCCCCGATCGCCACGTTCCAACGTGGTCCGATCAGTGCCGCCAGGATCGTCGTCACGAGCACGAGGGTCTCCGCCAGCACGGCCTGCAGGACCATCCGGGTGCGCAGCTCGCCGACGGCAGCGGCGTCGTCGGCGGGCGGGCTGGCGGCGAAGATCCGGTCGATGGCGTGGACGCCGACGGCGGTCGCGCACGCGATCGCCGTCGACAGCAGGAGCGGCAGCGCCACGGGCAGCGTCGGTTCCACGTCGACGACCACGGTCAGCACGCCGCCCAGCAGCACCACACCCACCAGGAAGGCGAGCCACAGGCGGTGCTGCACGACCAGGGGGCCGCGGTCGGTCGTCTGGTGCACCGGTGTTCCTCGAGGTGGGTGGTCCACAGCACAGGGAGCAAGGCTACGACGTCGTGGGGCAGGAGTGGTGCACCGCCGTTGCAGACATCGCCCACGTGCCGACCACCGTGGTGGGCCGGTGGTCCGGCGAGGTAGGCGGCGGGACGCCGGCCCGGGTGGATCAGCGCGTCGTGCCAGGACCCGGCGCCCGTTGCGCCAACCAGATGCCGACCAGGATCAGCGCACCACCGGCGAGCGCGCTCGGACCCAGTCGCTCATCCAGCGCCAGCGCCCCTGCCACCACGGCGACGATGGGGATCAGGTAGGTCGTCAGCGTGGCGTTGGTCGCTCCCACCCGGGCCACGAGGGTGTAGAAGACCAGGAAGGCCAGCCCGGTACCCAGCGCTCCGAGCGCACCGACGCTGGCGAGAGTGGCCAGGCGCAGTTGGCCCACGCTGACCGGCCCCTCGACGACCAGGGCCACGGGCACCGTGAACGCTGCAGCGCTCAGCACCTGCCCCGTGGCCAGGGCCAGGGGTGGCGCGTGACCGGAGACCCGGCTCTTGGCGAAGACCGCCCCTGCGGCGTACAGCATCGTAGCCAGCACCACGACCAGTACGGCGGTGACACGGCCGGGCTGCTCGATGTCGGCACCGACGATCACACCGACCCCGCCAAGGGCGAGCAGCAGGCCCGTCATCCGACGTGGGGTGATGCGTTCCAGTCCCACCAGGGCGGCGACCACCAGGGTCGAGGTGGGCACGATCGCCATCAGCAGGCCCGTCAACCCCGAGGGCAGCGTCTGCTGGGCCCACGCCAGCATCGTCCACGGCGCGGCGTTGTTGATCAGCCCGAGCACCAGCAGTCGGCTCCACAGCCCCGCACCGCGGGGCAGGGGCTTGCGCCGCAGCAGCAGGATGGCCAGCAGGACGAAGCCGCCGACGGTGGTGCGTCCGGCCACGATCCAGAAGGGGCCGAGCTCAGCGAGCGCGACCTCGACGAACAGGAAGCTCAGGCCCCACATCGAGGACAGCAGCACCAGCAGCAGGGCCTCGCGTGGGCCGAAGCTGGACACCGCGGGTGCGGTGGATGCGGGTCCGGCACCAGTGTCCGGCGAGGTGGCCCCGGCGCTCCTCGTGCTGTCGCCGGTCACCGATGCCTCTCGCTGGGCAGCGCCGGGTTCGCAGCGGGCACGGGCAGCCTGACGTGAGGGGAGAGCACGGGGGCGCTCAGCGGGTGAGACGGGACGGTACCCCGGCCCCGGGACCGGTCGGGGCATGTGACGGGAACGGACGACGGAGCCCGGGTGCGGAACGGGTTAGGCTGAACCGTTCTGTGAAGGAGGTTCGTGTTGCCCATCCATCCCACCGGTTCATCGCGTCCTGGCGGCCCGGCACCGGCACCCGCCTGGTTCGAGGAGGCGTTGTCGGCACCCATGGAGCAGGGCGAGGTGGAGGTGGACGGCGCCTCCGTCGCGTGGTTGGCCTGGGGGGCGCGCAACCACCCCACCCTGCTCCTGGTCCACGGCGGTGCCGCCCACGCCCGATGGTGGACGGCGATCGCACCGAGCCTGGCGTGCGATCACCGGGTGGTGGCCCTCGATCTGTCCGGCCACGGGGACAGCGCACATCGGGAGGTCTATGCCGCCGAACAGTGGGCCGAGGAGATCCTGGCGGTTGCGGCTGACGCCGGTGGCACGGGGCGCCCCCTGGTGGTGGGCCACTCGATGGGCGGGTTCGTGACCATCGTGCTGGCGGCGACGCACGGTCCCCGACTGGCCGGTGCGGTGGTACTGGATGCACCGGTGCGTCGACCCGACCCGGAGTCGGAGGAGGGCCGCGGGGGTCGGATGTTCCGTGCCCCCAAGACCTACCCCGACCTCGACACGGCCGTGGAACACTTCCACCTGGTGCCGCCCCAGCCCTGCGAGAACGCCTGGCTGGTGGATCACGTGGGGCGCCAGAGCCTGCGGGAGACCGAGCAGGGGTGGACCTGGAAGTTCGACCCTCGGGTCTTCACCGCCCGGATGGGGCCGTCGATGCCGAGCCAGTTCGGTCCGCAGCTCGCCCGTGCCGGCTGTCGGATGGCGATCGTCAACGGCGAGCGCTCCGCGATCGTGGACGCCGATGTCCGGGCCCACATGTCCGAGTTGCTGTCGCAGGCGCCCGCGGCTGCTGCCGGTGTGCCGGTCCTGGATGTGCCCTTCGCGCACCATCACCTGCTGCTGGACCAGCCCCTTGCGGTCGTCACGGCGATCCGTGGTGTGATCGCAGCGTGGGAACCGGTTGGGCGGGCCCCGGCGGAGGTGGCGACGGGGTGAGGGGCCGGGCCTGTCTCACAGCTTGCGCAGCCACACCCGTTCGACGGCGTGCTCGGGACCTTTGCGCAGGATCAGGTCCGCGCGGCTGCGCGTGGGCGCCACGTTGTCGACCAGGTTGCGCCCGTTGATCCGCTCCCAGATCTGGCTGGCCGTCTCATCGGCCTGGTGATCGTCCAGTGCCGCGTAGCGCGAGAAGTAGGAGCGCGGGTCCTGGAACGCGGTGTCGCGCAGCCGCCGGAAGCGCTGCACGTACCACCGCTTGATGTCGGCCTCATCGGCGTCGACGTACACGGAGAAGTCGAAGAAGTCGGAGACGAACACCCGGTCGTCCTGCCCCGTGCCGGTCTGCAGCACGTTGAGGCCCTCCACGATCAGGATGTCGGGCTGGTAGACCACCACGTGCTCGTCGGGGCTGACGTCGTAGCGCAGGTGGGAGTAGGACGGCGCACGGACCTCGGGAACACCGGACTTGACCTGGCCGACGAACCGGACCAACGCGGCGGTGTCATAGGACTCCGGGAACCCCTTGCGGTCCATCAGACCCCGTCGCTCGAGTTCGGCGTTGGGGTGGAGGAAACCGTCGGTGGTCACCAGCGCCACCTCGGGGTGGTCCGGCCAGCGCGACAGCAGCGCCTGCAGGATCCGCGAGGTCGTGGACTTGCCCACGGCGACGGAGCCGGCGATACCGATGACGAAGGGCACCTTGGCTGCCAACGATCCCAGGAAGGTGTCGGTGGCCCGGTGGAGGTCCTGGGTCGCGGCGACATAGAGGTTGAGCAGGCGCGACAACGGCAGATAGACGTCAGCGACCTCCTCGAGCGAGATGGCCTCGTTGATCCCGCGCAGCCGCTCGAGGTCCGCCTCTGTCAGGGTCAACGGCGTCGCCGATGCCAGGGTCGCCCAGTCGCTGCGCCGCAGGGCGACCCACGGTGACGGGTCGACGTGCTGCACGATGCGCCTCGCGTGCCGGTGTGGGCGTTGGGCGCGCAGACTAACGCGCCGACGCCGCAGCCCGACCATCTCGGGGTGAGGGGGTCGCTGTCGCCGTGGGACCGGTTCCGGTCGCGTCGGGCCGCCTGTCCCCGGGGCTCGCGCGCCGCCCCGGGTGTCGTTGGGTCGGTGCTGGCTGTGGGCGGTTACACGGCAGATCGCCCTTCGATGCGCGACACTGCGGATCGCGGCCACGAACGCGGTCGGCGACAGCGCCCTGACTCGGAGCCTCTTCCCACCGTGAGTCCCACCCAACGGCAGCTTCTGCTGCAGCGTCTCGTCGCTGCAGCGATGGTCGTGCTCGTGGTCCCGGTCTTCGTCGCGCTGGCCGCGGTCGCGGACGAACGACCCGTTCGGGCCGGTGAGCCGGCGCCCCGCACGGTGTTCGCCGAGGAAGCCGTGCAGGTCACCGACGCCGATGCGACGGAGACGGCACGACGGCAGGCGGCGGAGGGTGTCGAGCCGGTCCTGACCCCTGATCGTGAGGCCCAGTCCGCGATCGTGCGCGATGTCCGTGACGTCTTCCTCTCCGCCGGTGAGGTCCGAGAGCCGTCCGAGGATGAGGACGGCGTCCGCCGCACGCAGAGCACCGCACAGCAGCGTGAGGAGCTCGCAACCCTGGAGCCGGATCTCGATGAGGACACGGTTGCGGCGTTGGTCGGTCTGTCGAGCGTCGAGCTCGAGGTGGTGGAACGCGAGACCATCGCCATCGCCCAGGAGTTCGCCCGACAGCGGATCGGTGAGGCTGACGTCGCGACCCTGCTCGAGGACACCCTGCCCGTGGAGCTGTCCCTGCGCTCGCTGCCCGGCGACAGCGGGGTGCGCATCACCCTGCCGGTGCTCGAGCAGCACCTACGGCCGACGGTCACCGTCGACCCTGACGCGACCGCCGCTGCCCGTGAGCGCGCCGCGGAGAGCGTCGATGACGTGACCGCCACCTGGCGCGCAGGCGAGGCGATCGTGCGTGAAGGTGAGGTCGTCAGCCCGATGGCTGCCCGCGCGATCGAGGAGCTCGGGCTGACCGGCGGCAGCCCGTGGCTGGCCTGGCTCGCTGCCACAGCGGCCATGCTGCTGGTCACCGCGGTGGCCGGCGTGTACCTGTCGAAGATGCAGCCCATCGTGTGGATCACGGGCAAGAAGCTCATCCTGCTCGCACTGCTCGTGGTCTTCTACGCCGCACTGGTGGTGGGCGTTGCTGCCATCGTGGACGCCACCTCGGCGGGATGGTTGTTCGCGGTACCGGCCGGCGCGTTGGCCATGCTGGTGGCCCTGCTGGTCCACCCGGTCATCGGCATCGCCACCATGCTGCCGGCAGCGGTACTGGTCCTGTTGGTGCGGCCCAGCGCCGGCTCGGTCGCCCTCTTCGCCGCCGTCGCCGTCCTGCTCAGCGTGCCGCTGACCACCACGATCGCGAAGCGGTCAGACCTGCGGTCGGCCACCCTGCGAGCCGGGGTGGCGTTCCCGTTCATCGCCGGTCTGGTCGCCCTGGTGTTCGGTCCACGCGATGAGGTACTGGTCGCGATCGCTGCGGGTGCGGTCAACGGGCTGGTCACCGCCATCGCGGTCCAGGGCGCCATGCCCTTCCTGGAGACGCTGTTCCGTCTGCCGACGGTCACGGCCCTGCTCGACCTCGCCGATCGCAACCATCCCCTGCTGCGGGAGCTCGAGACCAAGGCGCTGGGCTCCTACAACCACTCGGTGATGGTGGCGTCGCTCACCGAGCGGGCCTGCCGTGAGATCGGCGCGGATCCGCTGCTCGGCACCGTGGCCGGGCTCTACCACGACATCGGCAAGGTCCGTCAGCCGCACTTCTTCATCGAGAACCAGCAGGGCATCGCCAACCCCCACGATGAACTCGAGCCGCGCGTCTCCGCCACGATCCTCCACAACCACGTCATCGACGGTGTGGAGATGGCGACCGAGCACCGCCTGCCGCCGGAGGTGGTGGCCTGCATCGGCTCCCACCACGGCACGATGTTGGTCAGCTACTTCTACGACAAGGCGGTGCGGGCGGCCGGGGGTGACCGTGACGCCGTCGACGAGTCGTCGTTCCGCTACCGCGGCCACAAGCCGCGCAGCAAGGAAGCGGCCCTCCTGCTCCTCGCCGACTGCAGCGAAGCCACGACCCGGGCCATGGCGATGTCACGCGGCACACTGCCACGCGATGAGATCGAGGCGACCGTGACCCGGCTGCTCCAGGAACGCCTCGACGACGGGCAGTTCGAGGACTGCGACCTGACCTTCCGTGAACTGCTGCGCGCTCGGGACACCATCGTCGAGTCCCTGGTGGGCATCTACCACCCACGCATCGCCTACCCCTCGAAGGATGACGCCTCTGGCGACGGCGGGCGAGATGAAGGTGACGTTCCCGCCACCACACCACCGCCGCCGATCCCTGCGCCCCCTCGACGGTGACCTCGCTCAGTCCCGCGGGTCCTGGCCGAGCGCGAAGCCGGCGTCGAGCACGTCCTCGGCGTAGGACCGGAAGGCGATGACGGTCTCCGAACCGCGGATGCCGGCGATCTTGCCGATCCCGCCGGTCACCACGTCAGCCAGCGCCTCGTTCTCGGGGACGCGGACCTTGACGATCAGGTCGTAGCGGCCGGTGACGGAGTAGACCTCGGTGACACCATCGAGGTGGCACAGCGCCTCAGCCGCCTCGGGGACCTGGTCGACCTCGACGTCCAGTAGCACGAAGGCGGTGATCACCGGCGCTCTCCAGATCGGGGGAGTGGACAACGCTAGTCGCGGCCGCGCCGCGTCTCTCTCTCCCTCCCCCCGCCCTCGACAGGTCGGCTGCAGCCGGGGGGGCAGGTGCGGGAGGGTGCACAGCACCAGCGGCGCCGCCTGCCAGTACAGGCGCTACCTTGTCGTCCTTGCGACCGTGCACCGTCGCGCGGCTTCGGGATGTGCGTCCGCTGCGGGCGGCCCTCCCGTCCTTCGGTGTGCGTTCACCGCACGTACGTCTGGCCACGGGATGGTCCAGGCGGCAAGGTGCGTTCCACAGGTTACGGCCAGTCAGTTCTCCCGCCTGGGCCGAACCGCCAGTCCACCACCTCGGTCCTCCGTCGGTGGACACCCCGCGAAGGACGGCACCACAGGCCTTCCGGCTCCGAACCACACACGCGAGGCGCAGCAACGTCGCGGCCCCGCAGCCATCCGCTCCCGCGGCCGTCCGTGCATGCGCACGCGCAAGTCCCCCCCCTGAAGAGGAGGCGCCAGGTGACGCCCACCGAACTGCCGACCGCCGAGGTCGCCGTCGAGGAACTCCTCGAGCGCTCGTCCGAGCGCGGTTACGTCCTGCTCTCGGAGCTCCAGGAACTGCACGTCCCCGAACTCCACGGGGACACCTGGGTCGACGATGCGATCGTGACCGCCACCGACCAGGGCGTTCAGGTCATCGACGACGTCGCTGACGACGCACCCGAGGAGGTCAGCGACGTCTCCGCCGCGTTGACGACCGACCTCGTCCGTCAGTACCTCAACGACGCCGGGCGTCACGCCCTGCTCACCAAGGAGGACGAGGCGGACCTGGCCAAGCGCTATCAGGCCGGGCTGGCGGCCGAGCGGTTCCTCAAGGAGCTCAACGACCAGCTCACCCGCTCGAAGAAGGCCCGCCTCAAGCGGGTCGCCCGTGATGGTGAGCGCGCGAAGGAACGTATGGTCCAGGCCAACCTACGTCTGGTCGTCCCGCAGGCACGCAAGTTCTCCGGCCGTGACCTCGACTTCATCGAGCTCATCCAGGAGGGCAACCTCGGCCTGCTGCGCGCGGTGGAGAAGTTCGATCACACCAAGGGCTACAAGTTCTCCACCTACGCCGTGTGGTGGATCCGCCAGGCGCTGCAGCGCGGTGTCGCCAGCAAGGGCCGCACGATCCGTGTCCCCGCCCACGTGTGGGAGCTCTACGGCAAGCTTCGTGCCGCGGAACTCCGCCTGCGACAGCAGAAGGGCGGTGACCCCTCCGAGGAGGAGGTCGCCGAGGAGGTCGGGCTGACCGTCGACCGGGTCCGCGAGGTCCGCGACGCGATGCAGGAGCTCGTCAGCCTCGACCGCCCCATCGGTGAGGACGGCGACGCGACGATGGGTGACCTCATCGCCGACGCCGATCAGATGGACCCCGCTGACACCGCCCTCGAAGGCGATGCCCTCAGCCAGATCGACGCGGCGCTCAGCGCGCTCGACGACCGCGAGCGCATCATCCTGGTCCTGCGCTTCGGGCTCGGTGGCCAGGAGCCGCAGACCCTGGAGGAGATCGGTGCGCACTTCGGGCTGACCCGGGAACGGATCCGTCAGATGCAGAACCGGGCGCTGGCCAAGCTGCGCCACCCCTCCCGTGCCCACAACCTCTCCGGCCTGCTCGACGTGCTCGACCGCGCCGCCTGAGCCACCGCGCCCGGCGCGACCCCGCCGGGACCAGGCTGCGCCATCTCCCCCGCACCACGGTCTGCACCACTCCACGACGACACCCGCCGGCCACCCGCCGGCGGGTGGTCGTCTGTCCGGGCCCGGGCAGCGGTCGGGGCTGCACCGCCCACCCCGTAGCATCGTCTTCGCCGCTGCCCGCAGCCGGGCCGGTGATCGTCAGATCGAGGAGGGCGTGTGTCGGGCGCTGCAGTGCTCACCCACCGGCGCCTGGTAGGCGTCGTGGGCGTCATCGGCGTGGCCGCGCTGATCGGTCTCGCCCTGCTGTGGCCGCGGGGCCCGGTGCTGCCGGCTGACGATGGCCCGGCCCTCGAGGAGCTCGTCGAGGGTGAGGTCCACAGCGTGGAGTTCTTCCAGGGCGAGCCCGATGAGATCGCCGGCCTGTCAGGGGAGCTCGCGATCATCGAGGTCGAGCTGCTCGACGGGCCCGACGCCGGGGACCGCGTGGAGCTCGAGGTCAACACCGACGGCTTCCCACCCATCGAGGCAGGTGACCGGGTCCTGCTCGACCGCACCACCGATGTCGACGGCGAGCTGCGCTACTTCATCACCGACTTCCAGCGGCTGCCCACGCTGCTGTGGCTGCTGGCGCTGTTCGTCGTGACCGTCCTGGTCATCTCGCGATGGCACGGCCTCCGGTCGCTCATCGGCCTCGCGCTGTCGTTGTTCCTGGTGGTGCGCTTCATGGTCCCCGCCATCATCGCCGGCACCAGCCCTCCGCTGGTCGCACTCGTCGGGGCGATGACCATCATGATCGTCACGCTCTACCTCACCCACGGTGTCAACGAGATGACCACCTCGGCGATCGTGGGCACCGGCGGGGCCCTGGTGCTGACCGTCGCCCTGGGCTCGTTGTTCATCGATCGGGGCAAGATCACCGGTTTCGCCTCCGACGACGCGGTCTTCGCCCGGTTCGCCGTGGAGAACCTCGATCTGCAGGGCCTGGTCCTCGCGGGGTTGATCATCGCGGCGCTCGGGGTGCTGGATGACGTCACCATCAGCCAGGCGTCCACGGTGTTCGCCCTGCACGACACCGATCGGCGGCTGACCTGGTCGGAGCTGTTCGCCCGCGCGATGCGGGTGGGGCGCGACCACATCGCTTCGGTGGTCAACACCCTGTTCCTCGCCTACACCGGCGCGTCCATCGCGCTGCTGCTGCTGTTCTACACCGGCGGGGTGTCGACGTCGGAGATCGTCAACTCGGAGGTGCTCGCCGAGGAGATCATCAAGACCGTCGTCGGGTCCCTCGGCCTGATCGCCGCCGTGCCCTTCACCACGGCCCTGGCGGCCTCCGTGGCGATCGGTCGTGGGAACGGTGGGCCGAGGCGTGGCTCGGGCCACGGCGGCCACGGCGGCCACGGCGGCCCCGCCGGCCCCGGCGGCCCCGGACCCGGCGGCCCCGGCGGCTCCGGCGCGCCGGACCACCCCGACGACCTCGACGGCCTCGACGAGGATGAGCGCGCAGCCCGAGCATGGCAGCGGTATCTCGATACGCGCGGACGGGGTGAGGTGCGCGGGGTGGAGGGTCCCGGCGCTGACCCGCACGCCCCTCGGGACGACCGCTGAGCGACGGTCGTCGACGGGCGGTGCGCACCCACCGAGCTGCGTCCTGGCAAGCGTTCGCACCCACGGTGTGCACAGCCGCTGACGCGACCGCCAAGGGCGCGTACCCTCACAGGCTCCGCCCGGGACCGCCCACCGGTCCCGGCTGGTGCGGCCCCGTCGGCCCGCCCCGCCCCCCATCGAGCGCCTGGACCCGAGGGAACCGACCACGTGAGCGACGTCACCCCCCTCTCCGAGCTGTTCGAGCGCGGCGCATCCCGGGGCTACGTCCTGCTCTCCGAGCTGCAGGAGCTGTTCGATCCGCTCACCCAGCCCGACAACTGGGTCGAGGACACCGCCCAGGGAGCCCGCGACCTCGGCATGCAGGTGCTCGACGACCTGGTCGAGGACGCGGATCGGCCCGAAGCCACCCCGCTGTCCGCCTCCTCGGACTCGGTACGGCAGTACCTCAACGAGATCGGCCGCACGGAGCTGCTCACCCCGGAGCTCGAGGTCGACCTCGCCAAGCGGTACCAGGCGGGCTTGGCGGCCCACGTCGTGCTGGGCTCGGGGGAGAGGTTCACACCGCGACGCAAGGCACAGCTGCGGATGGTGGCGCGCGGTGGTGAGCGGGCCAAGGACCACATGATCCGGGCCAACCTGCGTCTGGTGGTGTCCGTGGCCCGCAAGTTCCGGGGACGTGGCGTCGATCTGCTGTCGCTGATCCAGGAGGGCAACCTCGGCTTGATCCGTGGGGTGGAGAAGTTCGACCACACCAAGGGCTACAAGTTCTCCACCTACGCCACCTGGTGGATCCGCCAGGCGCTCCAGCGTGGCCTTGCCAACACCGGCCGGACCGTCCGTCTGCCCGTCCACGTCCACGAGCTGATGGGCAAGGTCCGCTACGCCGAGTTCGCCCTGCTGCAGCAGCTCGGCCGTGAGCCGAGCGAACATGAGATCGCCGCGGAGCTCGGTCTGCCCCTCGAGCGCCTGCGGGAGGTGAAGCTCGCTTCCCAGGACGTCGCCAGCCTCGACAAGCCGATCGGTGAGGACGGCGACGCCACCATGGGTGAGTTGGTGGCCGACGACGACGCCATCGACCCGGAGAACTCCGCGACCGCGGTACTGGCCAAGCGCGAGGTGGAGCGGGCCCTGTCGGCCCTGACCGACCGTGAACGCACGGTACTGATGCTGCGCTACGGCCTGGTCGACGGAGAGGAACACACCCTCGAGGACATCGGCGCACAGTTCGGGCTGACCCGCGAGCGGATCCGCCAGATCGAGAAGAAGACCCTGACCAAGCTGCGTCACCCCTCCCGAGGCTTCCAGCTCCGCGGGCTGCTGGACAGCGTCGACGCTCCCGGCTGATGCCGTCATCACCGGCGGTGTCGCGGCCACTGCTCCGCTTCCTGGCGGGTGCGATGGTCGCCGCGCTGCTGGTGGGCTGTACGGGCGGTGTACCCGTAGACCTCGGCAAGGATGTCACCTTCGGGGCGCTGGACGGCGGAGCCGCTGGGGCTGGTGCGGTCGCTGCCCCGCCCCACGAGGCCCCCTCCGAGGGCTCCCGCACCGCGGCCCCCGGCGCTGTTCGCCCGTCCCCACCGCAGACGGCTCCACCGCCTGATCCGCCTGCCTCCCGCGCCGCCATCGAAGCCGAGGCACGGGCGATGCTGGCTGGATTGGTGGCGCGTCGTGCGGGCGAGCAGGTCGCCGTGCTGGTGGTGGACGAGCACGGTCGTGAGGTCATCGCCCACGATCCGGACGTGGCCGTCCTGCCCGCCTCCACCATGAAGACCGTCACGGCGGCCGCTGCCCTGGTCACCTTCGGACCGCAGGCGCGCTTCACCACCCGCCTGGAGGCGACGGGCCCCGTCGACGCCGACGGCGTCCTGCGCGGCGACCTCCTGCTGATCGGGACCGGTGACCCCGTGCTGGCGACACCCGAGTACGCCCGGTGGATCTACCCGGCCCGCCCGCGTACCCCCTTCGAGGACCTCGCCGAGCAGCTCGCCGCCGTCGGGGTCCGCCACATCGAGGGTGACGTCGTGGGGCTCGTCGACCGCTTCGATGGCCCTCTGGTCGCCGACGGCTGGCCGGACCGCTACTTCAACTCCTTCGATGCCCGCTTCGCCGATGGGCTGGCAGTGGACGCCGGCGTCCGCACGATCGTGACCTACCCCGAACCGGAGGAGGACGAGAACGGCGAGGTGTCCGATGCCGACGGCGACGACGACGCTGCGCCCACCGGGTCACAGGAGGACGACGCGGATGCGGGGGAGGACGCGGATGCGGAGGACGAGGAGCCGACCGGCCCGCCGGACGTGCGTATCGAGCACACCCGCGAGCCCGCGGCACACGCCGTGGGGGAGCTCATCCGCCTGCTCGAGGCACACGACATCGAGGTGGCTGGCGAGCCTCGGGTGGGCGAGCCGGTCGGGGCGAGCATCGGACGTCTGGCCACGGTCAGCAGTCCGCCGATGGAGGAGATCCTGCGGTTCGCCGTCCAGCGCAGCGACAATCAGATCACCGACGCGGTGTTTCGAGCGGTCGGCCGGCAACGCACCGGGATCGGCTCCTTCGCCACCGGGGCACGCGCCCTCGAGCAGGTGCTCGAGGGGCTCGGCATCGACCACCAGGGTGCGGTCTTCGCTGACGGCTCCGGGCTGTCGCGCGAGGACCGACTGACCGCGCAGCTGCTCGTGGACCTCGATCGCACCATGCACCGCAGTCGGCATGCACCCACCTGGCGCTCGCTGATGGCCGTGATGGGGGAGTCGGGGACCCTGTCGGGACGGCTGCCCAACACCATCGCGGCAGGGGCCTTCGAAGGCAAGACGGGCACGCTGCGCGATGTCACGGCGCTGTCGGGGGCGGTACTCGGCAGCGACGGTCGCCGCTATCACCTCGCCGTCATCGCCAACGCCGATGGGCAGGCCCGGTGGTTGTCACGGGCCTTCGTGGACGAGCTCATCCTGCTGCTGGCGGGTGACCTGCGCGGCTGCACCGTCCGCACGCCGACCGCGGACGCGGGCGAGGGGCCGCTCGGTCGTCCACCCCTGCGGCTCGACTGCTGAAGGGGCCACCGCGCTGCGATCGCCGGCACGGCGCGGTCACAACCGCTCCACCGGCAGCAGCCGGTGCCGGTGCCCGAACCGGGGCGGCCACTGGCCGGCGGAGGCCAGGAGCCGCACGACCCGGCCGCGGTGACCCGCGAAGGGGGCGAGCAGTGCCAGCATGCGCTCGTCGGTGGCCCGGGCCTCGCCGGCCAGGTTCCAGGCCACCAGGTGTTTGACGTGGTCGTCGCCGACCTCAACGGCATCGGCGTCGCCCGCGCCGACGCGGACCAGGTGGGCCGCCGTCCACGGCCCCACGCCCTCCACCGCGGTCATGGCTGCCAGCCGGTCCGCCCCGCGGGCACCGCTGAGCGCCGCGTCGAGCTGGTCCAGGGCCGCGCAGGCCCGGACGATGCGCCGAGCGCGTGCCCGTTCGATCCCGAGCTGGTGGAAGACGGCGGCCGGCGTCCGGGTCAGGGTCGCCGGGTGTGGTGGCAGCAGCAGGGGCAGCGGGCCGGGAGCGGGGGAACCGAGCATGCGGACCAGGCGGGTCCACGCGCGTGCCGCTTCCAACGAGGTCACCCGCTGGGCGATGATCGTGGGCACCAGCACATCCGCCACGGTGCCCGTGGCCACCATGCGCAGGCCGGGACGGCCGTGGGCTGCCCGGGCAACCGCACGGTGCAGTTCCGGCCGGAAGCCCGTGAGATCGTCGCTGCCGCCGAGCAGGCCGACCACCCGCTCCAGGAGCCAACCACCCCCCGGCCCGTGGACCCGCACGCGGAAGCGTGGTCGTTGCCGATGTCGGCGCGAGTGGTGGGTGGACGTGACGGCAACGGGTGACCTCGGTGCGTCTGCGAGCCGCTCCGCCACCACGGTTCCCGGGCCCTGAGGGGTGTGCGCGGCCCGGGCGATCGCGTTCGGTCGCAGACGGATGGTCGGATCCTGGCGGGAGGCCACCAGTGGTCCCAGGGTCTGCAGCAGGTCCACCGCGAGGTCGAGCTCCACCACGGTGCTGTCCGCCACCTCGGTGTCACGACCGGACGCGCTCACGTCGGCGGTTCCTCCTCGGCCTCGAAGGCGAGCAACAGCGTGCGCAGTCCGGCGCTCAGATCGGCGTGGACCTCGGGATCCAGGCCGGCGACCAGGGCGTTGAGCTCAGCGGTATAGGCGTCCATCACCTCATCGACCCGGGTCCGGCCCGACGCGGTCAGGGTGACCAGCACCTGTCGGCGATCGTGTTCGGCACGCGAGCGGGTCACCAGGCCGAGGTCCTCGAGCCGGTCGAGCCGGTGGGTCATCGCCGCGGAGGACAGCAGCAGCCCCCGGTAGAGCTGGGTGGGGGTGAGGGTGTGGGGAACGCCGGCGCGTCGAAGGGCCGCCAGGACGTTGGTCTCTCCGATGCTCAGCCCGCGGGCCGACACCACCGCCTCCGTGCGGCGATCCAGGAAGCGTTGGAGCCGCACCACGCGCGCCACGATGCCGAGGCCGGTGACGTCGAGCTCGGGGCGCTCCCGGGCCCACTGAGCGAGCAACTGGTCGACGTGGTCGCCCATGGCGGGGTGTGCGGTGTCCATGACGGCCTGAGGCTAGTCCGAGGTGGGCGGCCGCTCAGAACAGCCGGTCCTGCTCGGCGGTGCGCGCCGCCCGGCGCCGGATGGTGGTGCCCGGCGTGGCGAGGTCAGCCTGCGGCGCAGTGGAGCCCTCCGGCCGCCCCTGCGCCTGTGGACCTCCCCCGGCGGTCACCGGGTGCGGTGCCCGGGGAGGTGCCGGCACCGCGGTGACCGCGCGGGCGAAACGGCCGGCCGCAGCTGCCAGCCCCAGCGGCTCGAGCACCTCGCTGACGCGGTCGGTTCGTACCTCGGCCGTGGCCAGCAGGTCAGGATCGACATCGAGGTGGGGGACGGGCGCCATCAGCAACAGGTTGCGCTCGACCCGCTCCCTGGCCGCGCGCAGCGAGGCTTCCAGGCGCGGCGGCAGGTCGGGCAGGGCCGCGTACACCGCCTCGAGTGACCCGTAGGTGCGCAGCAGCTTCGCCGCGGTCTTGGGTCCGATGCCCCGCGCGCCGTCCAGCCCATCGGAGGTGTCGCCGCGCAGCGCCGCGAACTCCACGTAGCGCTGCGCCGGGATCCCGTACAACGCCTCGACCGCAGCCGCATCCTCCACGACCAGCTCGGAGAAGCGGGCTCGCGGGCGCAGCAGCCGCACCCCGTCCCCGACCAGGGCGGTGAGGTCGCGGTCGGAGCTGAGCAGATCACAGCGCCAACCCCGGGCCGTACAGGCGTCGGCGGTCGCCGCCAGCACGTCGTCGGCCTCCGCACCTTCGTGCTCGACGATCTGGAACCCGCAGGCGGCCAGATCGGTGCGCAGCCGCTGCAGGGAGGCGGTCAGCGCAGCCGGCGTCGGCGGCCGGTTGGCCTTGTACTCCGGGGCGAGCAGCTTGCGCTGATTGACGGGGTGATCGAAGCCCACCAGGACCGCGTCGTAGGGCCCGTGCACCCAGGCGGTCGCCAGCATCGACACCACGGCGCCGGTGACCAGGGGGCGATCGTCGCCGGCCAACAGCTCCTGCTCCGCGGAGCGGTAGGCCCGGTGCCCCAGCGCGTTGCCGTCCACCGCCAGCACGCTGCGTCGTGTGTGCCCGGTGGGGCCCACACCGACCTCGGCTTCCGACACCTGTGCACCTCCAGCCCTCTCGGCACGACCGTAGCGGCTGGGTAGCCTCAGCATCCCGCCGATCCCCAACCTCAGAGGGTGGCGATGGACCTGCAGGAGGCGAGGTGACCGGCCGTATCGCCCGTGCCCTGGTGACCGGCGCCTCCTCCGGCATCGGCACCGAGTTCGCCCGTCAGCTGGCGGCGCGCGGGGTCGATCTGGTGCTTCTCGCACGGCGTGAGGACCGGTTGGCAGCCCTGGCTGACGAGCTCACCGCCGCCCACGGCAGCGCCGTCGAGGTGGTGGTGGCCGACCTCGCAGTGCGCGCCGACCGGCAGGCTGTGGTCACGCGCCTCAGCACGCAACAGGACCCCGTCGACCTGCTGGTCAACAACGCCGGTCTCGGCGCCTACGGCGCCGTCGCGACGCAGGACCCCGCGCTGCTGCACCGGATGGTCGAGGTCAACGTGACCGCGCCGTTGGAGCTCACCCGCGCCGCCCTGCCCGGCATGCTCGAGCGGGACCGCGGAGGGGTGATCAACGTCGGCTCGACGGCGGGAGAGCGACCGGGTCCGCACGCGGCGGTCTACGGCGCGTCGAAGGCCTTCGTCAACAGGTGCACCGAGGCGGTCCACGAGGAGGTCAGGGGCACCGGGGTCCGCGTGCTGCTGCTGGCACCGGGGTTCACCGCCACCGAGTTCCAGGCCGTGGCCGGCGTCAGGGACGGGGCCGCCCCCGCGGCCCTGGCCGCAACACCAGAACAGGTCGTCACCGCAGGGCTCGAGGCCTTCGCCGCGGGGCGGGCGGTGTGCGTGCCACGGGCGGCGGACCGGGCCCTGCTCCAGGTTGCCCGCGCGCTCCCGCGAGCCACCGTGCGCCGGGTCAGCGGCCTGGTACACGCCCGCGGCGGCGGCCGATGATGGCAGGTGCAGAGCAGGAGGGGAGCCGATGAGCGTGCACACCAAGGATGTCCCACCGACCGACGGGGTCGCCCTGCGGTCGCTGCAGGTCGGCAACCTGCCACTGCTGGTGGCCTCGGTCACCGACGAGGGTCGCGGTCCGCTGCTGCTGGCGGCGCTCGCCGATGCGCAGCTGCCGGAGTTGGCCGGCTTCCTCGGTGCGGAGCTGCCCAGGGGAGCCAAGGTCGGCTTCCAGCTCGACGGCCGTGAACTGCGCCTGGTGGACGAGCGTGAGGACGCGCTGCTGCGTGCGCCACGGGGTGGACTCGATGCGGGCTGGGTGGAAGCCGCTCTGCGGTTGAAGGGCACGATGCTGCTGGTGGTGACCGGTGGTCACCCCGAACCGGAGCTGCCTCCCCGCACCCTGGCGGCGGCGGTCGATGAGCGGGCACGTCAGGGGCAGGTCCGCGGTGCCATCGTGGGCGTGCTCGAGGAACGCACGAGCCTGCCGCTGGTGTTCTGACGCCGGTGTCCTGACGCTGGTGTTCTGCCGTTGGCGCTCTGACGCCGGTGTGCTGACGCTGGTGTTCTGGCCCGGCTCAGCCGGGTTCCGCGCCGTCGTCGGCGGAGCCGGCGGGTTGGTTGGCGTTACTGCGGATGACCACGGTGACCCCCAGCAGCACCAGTGGCGCGCCGAGGGCGAAGAGCGGTTCCGGCAGTTCACCGAGGAGGAGCCAGGCCAACAGCCCGGCGCCGACCGGTTCCGCGAGGATCGCGATCGACACCGTCGTGGCCTTCAGCGTCGCGAGCAGCAGGTTGAACACGGTGTGACCGAGCAGCTGCGGGCCGATCACGATGCCGGCGATCGCCAGCCAGCTCGGGGTGGAGAAGCCCGACAGCGGGGTGCCGGTCACGAGCACCAGCGGCAACAGCAGCACCCCCGCCCAGCCGTACACGATGGCCGCGTAGGTGCTGGTGCTGATGTCGCGGCGTGCGTGACGGCCGGCGAGCAGGTAGCCGGTCGCGGCTATCGCCGACCCCAGGGCCATGACATCGCCGAGCAGCGCCCCGCTGTCATGCCCCTGTGCACCGGCGTCAGCCAGCCCGATCACCACGGCACCGACGATGGTCACGGCGATACCGGCCCAGGCACGCCGTGCGGTCCGTTCCCCCAGCAACCACCATCCGCCCAGTGCCACGAACAGCGGCGTCATCGTCGCCAGGGTCACGGCCGAGGCCACGGATGTCAGCGCCAGGGAGCCCTGGAAGAGCGCGAAGTGCACCGCGAGTGCCGCCCCGGCCATGGCGAGCTGCAGGTGGCGTCGCCGCCCGAGCACCACTCCCTGGTGCCGCTGGCGTCGTTGGTTGCGCCAGGCCAGGGGTGCCAGGGCCAGGGCGCCGAGGCTCGTGCGCCAGAAGGCAACCGCCAGGGCGGGGGCCGCACCCGGACCGGACCGGGTCACCCCTGGCTCGTCACCCATGGCGAGCCGCGCCAGCACACCTGCGGTCGATACGGCCAGCATCCCGACGGCCAGCAGTGCCACCACGGTGGGGCGGCCCAGCGCAGGAGAGCTCCCGCTGGGTGCCGGTGACGGCGTACTGGTGCCGGCGGTGGGCATCGGATCCTCAGGGGCGGCGCGGGCAGGTCGGCGCGTGCGGGGCGGCGGGACGGTACCCGGTGCGGTACCACTGTCGGCATGGACCCCCTCGACCTTCTGCGCCTGCTCCTCGACCCGGATCGGCTGGCGGTGATCGGTGACGTGGCCGCCGGCCCGTGCACCAGCACCGAGCTCGCCGAACGCCACCACCACACCGTCGAGCACGTGCTGCGCTCCCTGGCTCCCCTGGTACAGACGGGGCTGGTCTTCCAGCGGGACGGGGCCTACCACCTCCACGCCCCCGCCTGGCAGGCACAGGCCCGCGCGCTCCCACGGAGCAGCCCGCCGAGTCCACGGGTCGCCTTCGGCATGACCGCCGAGGAGGCCGAGGTGCTCGGGCGCTTCTTCGCCGGTGACCGTCTCCGGGAACTGCCCGCCCAACGGAGCAAGCGGCTGGTGGTGCTCGAGCGGCTCGCCCTGGAGTTCGAGCCCGGCGTGCGCTACCACGAGGCCGAGGTCAACGCGGTCCTGCGCCGCTTCCACACCGACCACGCCACGCTCCGGCGGCAACTGGTCGACGAGGGCTACCTCGATCGCTCGGCGGGGGAGTACTGGCGCTCCGGTGGCCGGGTGGTGTGATCGGTCAGCCGCCCAAGCGCTCGTAACGATCGAGGACCCGTCGCACGTAGACCTGCGTCTCCACGATGTTGGGGATGCCACCGGCGCGCTCTACCCGACCGGGACCGGCGTTGTACGCCGCGAGGGCGAGGTCCACGCGCCCGAAGGTCTCCAGCTGGGTCCGCAGGTAGCGGGCGCCCCCGTCGAGGTTGTCCAGTGGGTCGCGCGGGTCGACACCAAGCCCGCGGGCCGTGCCCGGCATCAGTTGGGCGAGGCCGAGCGCGCCGGCGTGGGACACCACGCCGGGGGAGAAGTTCGACTCGCTCCAGACCAGCGCGGCGAACAGGCGCCCGTCGATGCCGTTGCGCGCGGCGGTCGCCTCGATCGCGGCTGACCAGCGGGGCCCGTCACCGGGTAGCTGCGCGCCCCAGGCGGGCGGCGGACCGAAGGGGTCGAGGTCGACGTCGATGGGGACGAACACCCGCTGTGCATCCAGCTCGAGTCGGGCCACGGTGGCCTCCAGCTCCGCCACCAGCATCGCCCGTGCCTGCAGGTCGGCCTCGAGCCCGGCCAGCGCTGCCCGGCGCGCCTGCTCGTCGGCGTCGATACGTGCCGTAGTCGCGGCGGCCGCCGTGGTCACACGGGCGAGCTCCTCGGCCTCGTGCTGCGCGGTGCGGGCGGCGACCAGGGCCAGTGCGCGTGCGTCGTCCGCGGCGGCCCGTAGCTGCGCGATCGCCCGGGTGTCGCGGGCTTCCCGGTCGACCGCGTCCCGCCCGTCGGACGCCAGCCGCTCGACGGTGGTCAGCGTCACCGCGACCTCGTGCCAGTCACCGGCGGTCACCACGCCCCGTACCAGCACCTCGCCCGCCATGCCGTTGCCGTGCTTGTAGGCGTGCACCGCCTGATCGGCCAGTCGCCGGCGCCCGTCGTTCCACCGTGCCAGGGTGTCGGCGAGTGCCTGGTCCCGCCGTGCCACCTCGGCGCGGGTGTCGTCGACGTGCTCGAGCGCGGTCGCGTGCGCCTGCTCAGCGGCGGTGCGTTCCTCCTCGAGCGCCGCCAGCTGTGCCCGGGCAGCCAGCAGCGCGTCCTGGAGCCGGGCCAGCTCCCCCGTGGCCGCCGCGACCTCCTCCGAGAGCTGCTCGCTGGAACGCTCGGCCTGCTCGAGCTGCTCGCGCGCACCGTCCAGGTCCAGTGCATCGGGTGCCGCCGCCGCTGCGGCAGCGGGCATGGCCAGTAGGGCAGCCAGCAGCAGGCAGGTGGCCGCCCGGCGCGGGGTGTGCAGCGCTCGCGATGCCACAGGACCCCCTGGAGGGTGACAGAAGCAGGGATGGGAGGTGGGCCGTTGCGGCCCACCATCGCAGCATCGGCACCGACCTGCCCGGACTACAGCGCAGGCGTGCGCGGACAGCCCGGTCGTGGCGCGGTCCCGTGCTCCCGGTCCCCCGGTCCCCCGGTCACCGGTCGTCGGCCAGGGCGCGCAGGCGCTGGGCGTGCGCCGGGTGCCGCAGCTTGGCCAGGACGTTCTTCTCGATCTGGCGGATCCGTTCGCGGGTGACCCCGTAGCGCTCACCGATCTCCTCGAGGGTGGCGGGGTCCTCCCCGGTGAGGCCGTACCGCAGCTCCAGGACACCACGTTCACGCTCGTGGAGGTCCTCGAGCGTGGCCAGCAGTTCGAGCCGGGCGAGCTCGGTGGTGGCGCACAGCTCCGGGTCGGGTGCATCGTCGTCGCGCACCAACTCGCCGAGGGTGGTGTCACCATCCTCGCCGACCGTGCGGTCCAGCGAGGTGATCTCCCGGCCCGCGAGCCGCAGCTCCAGCAGCCGTTCCGTGGAGATCCCGAGCGTCTCCGCAACCTCGGTGTCGGTAGGGTCACGCCCGAGCACCTGCAGGAGTTCGAACTCCGCGCGGCGCACCTTGGCGACCAGCTCGTGGACGTGGACGGGCAGACGTACCGAACGGGCCTTGTTGGCCGTGCCACGCGTCAGGGCCTGCCGGATCCACCAGGTGGCGTAGGTGGAGAACTTGTAGCCCTTGGTGTGGTCGAACTTCTCCACCCCGCGCATCAGGCCGAGGTTGCCCTCCTGCACGAGCTCGAGCAGGGACAGTCCACGGCCGAGGTAGCGGCGTGCGATCGACACCACCAGGCGCAGGTTGGCGGTGACCAGACGCTCCTGCGCACGGTCGCCGTCGGTGATCACCTGGGCGAGGGTGCTGCGCTTGGCCGGCGTTGCGGCCAGGGCCGGGTTGACGGTCATGGCGCGCGCCGCGACCCCGGCGTGGTAGCGCTTGGCGAGGTCGACCTCCTCCTCGGCGCTGAGCAGCTCCACCCGACCGATCGCGTTGAGGTACTGCCGCACCCCGTCGGTGGTGGAGCCGGTGCTGGTGGGCTCCGGCGGTGTGGCCCCGTCCTCGCTGAGATCCTCGACGACCTCGATGCCGCGGTCGCGTGCAGAGGTGGCGACCTCCTCGACCCAGGTCTCCGGATCATCGAGGGGGTCGTGCAGATCGTGGATCTCCGACAGCAGGATGTACCCACGTTCTGCGCTCCGGGTGAGGAGCTCACCCAGGCCGGCACGTTCGCGTACGTCTCGTTGCAATGTGTCCTCGGACACGCGACCCTCCCGTTCGCTCAGGCCAGCTTCAGCCTGTGCCGATCGATGTCGGCCGACGCTGACCGACGGTCATCGTCGATCACTGAACGTACCGCGGTGGTGGCAGGCTCGTGCGGGTCGCAGGTCCTACACCTGCGGGCCCTCTGCCGGACCCGGCTGTGGCGCATGGCGGGGTCATCCCTGCTCGAGGCTCAGCTCCAGCCACCGGTCCTCCACCGATGCGAGCTCCGCATCGGCCTCCACGAGCTGCTGCTGGAGCGCCATCAGCTGCTCGGGTTCGGCGGCTGCGGTCACCATCTGGCTGAACAGCTGCTCACGGTGGGACTGCAGCTTCTCCAGGCGTTGCTCGAGGCGGCGCAGCTCCTTGCGTTCCTGCTGGCGCCGGGCGTTGTCGGCGGCGGTGTCGCTGGGGGCGCGCACCTGGCGGGCACGGCGAGCGGCGGCGGACTCCCGTGCGGCCAACTGCTGCTCGCGGTAGCCGGACCAGTCGAGGTGTTCGAAGAGCCGGCCATCCTCCACGCCGATGATGCGGTCGGTGACACGGTCCAGCAGGAACCGGTCATGGGAGGCGACGATCAGGGTGCCCTCGAAACCGTCGAGGTGGTCCTCGAGCACCGCCAGGGTGTCGAGGTCGAGGTCGTTGGTGGGCTCGTCGAGTAGCAGGACGTTGGGCGCTGCTACCAGCAGGTGCAGCAGGGCCAGGCGGCGCCGCTCCCCACCGGAGAGCAGCGCCACCGGGGTGCGCTGGGTGCGCCCGTCGAACCCGAACCGCTCCGCCAGGCGGTGGGCGGGCAGGCGCTCACCGTTCTTCAGTGGCACGTGGGGGGCGATGTCCAGGACCGTGTCCAGGGCCGTGATCTGGCCCGGCGGCACGCTGGCGAGCTGCTCGAACACCCCGTGCTGCACGGTCCGGCCCACCGTGACCTCGCCGCTGTCTGGAGTGAGCTGGCCGGCGAGCACGTGCAGCAGGGTGGTCTTGCCCGCACCGTTGGGCCCGACGATGCCGACCCGCTCACCGGGACCGATGGTCAGGTCCACGCGGTCGAGCACGAGGTGGTCGCCGCGGGTGATGGACACCTGCTCGAGGTGGAAGACCTCGTCGCCGAGCCGCGTCGCACCGGTGCCGAGCTCCAGTGGCCGCGACTCCTCGTCACCGACGGCGGCCTGGCGCAGCCGTTCGGCCTGCTCGACGCGGAAACGGGGCTTCGAGGTGCGGGCCTTCGGGGATCGGCGCAGCCACGCCACCTCCTTGCTGTAGAGGTTGCGGGCCCGGGCGGTGGTGCGTTGGCGCAGAGCCTGGCGTTCGGCGCGGGCCTCCAGCAGGCTCGAGTAGGCGCCCTCGTGCCAGTACACCTCCGCCGGTTGGTCCGGTGCCGGTGGCTGCAGGTCGAGCATCCGGTTGACGACGCGCTCGAGCACGTAGCGGTCGTGGGTGACCAGCACCAGCCCGCTGCGGCGTCGGCCCAGCTCCTCCTCGAGCCAGTCGACCGTGTCGACGTCGAGGTGGTTGGTGGGCTCGTCGAGTACCAGCAGGTCGCTCGGGGCCAGCAGGCTGCGGGCAAGGGCCACCCGCCGCCGTTGGCCGCCGCTTCCGCGCAGCACGGGCAGGTCGCCGTCGACCCCGAGGTGGTCGAGCAGTGCCGCCACCTCGTCGTCGCGGGCCAGGGGATCGCCGGTGGCCACCACCTCGGCGGCGGTGGCGTCGGGCAGATCGACGTCCTGGGCCAGCCAGCCCACGCGCAGCCCCGAGCGGGGCACCAGGCTGCCGGCGTCGGGTTCCCGGTCGCCGGTGATGATCCGCAGCAGGGTGGTCTTGCCGACACCGTTGGGGCCGACCACGCCGACGCGGTCCTCGCTGGACAGGCCGAAGGAGGCGTCGGCGAACAGGGTTCGACCCTCGACCGACGCCCCGACCTGCTCGAGCGACATCAGATGCATGACGGCGAGGCTACGGGGTCTGCAGGGGTAGCCTCGTCACCCCTGGCCGACGTCGCCGTCATCGTCGTCGTACAGGTCCTTGCGTGCACCGCCGGCGACCCACTGGCTTGTCCCGCTGCGTTGCCGCCCCTGCCGCCCCTGCTGTCTGTGAGGCCCCACCGTGCTCAGCTGCTCCGATGTCGCCGTCACCCTCGGTGCGCGACAGCTGTTCTCCGGGGTCACCCTGCGTTTCCCGCCGGGGACCTGCACCGCGCTGGTGGGTGGCAACGGCGCCGGCAAGACCACCCTGCTCTCCACCCTGATCGGCGACCGTGAGCCCGACGAGGGTGTGGTCACCCGGCCGAAGGACCTGCGCATCGGCTGGTTGCCCCAGGACGTGGTCGATGCCGTGGGGCAGACCACCACCGTGCTCGAGCACGTCCTCGAGGGCGCTGCCCACATCCGGCAGCTGGAGGCACGCCTGCGTGAGATGGAGGAGCGGATGTCCGCTCCCGGCGCCCAGGACGGTGACCAGGAGGCGCTGCTCAGGACCTACTCCGAGGTACAGGACCGCTTCGCCACCCTCGGCGGCTACGAGCTGGAGAGCGAGGCCCACCGGGTGCTCTCCGGGCTCGGCTTCGCGCCCGAGGACGCCCACCGGGACACCAGCGAGCTGTCCGGGGGGTGGCGGGTGCGGGTCGCCCTGGCCCGCCTGCTGCTGGCCAAGCCCGACCTGCTGGTGCTGGACGAGCCCACCAACCACCTCGACCTCGACACCATCGCGTGGCTGGAGGGGACGCTGCGCGAGCTGCCAGGCGCCCTGCTGCTGGTCAGCCACGACCGCGACTTCATCGACGCCACCGCCGACGTGATCGTGGAGCTGGCCGCGGGCACGACGATGTCCTACGAGGTGCGCTCGGGCACCCTGGCCGCGGAGCTGGGTGGGTTCGCCTCCTTCGTCGCCCAGCGCGAGGAGCGCCTGGCGAGCCTGCGTGCCGCCAAGTCCCAGCAGGACCGGGTCATCGCCCAGCAGGAGCGCTTCGTCGAGCGCTTCCGTTACAAGGCCAGCAAGGCCCGCCAGGTCCAGTCCCGCATCAAGGCGCTGGACAAGCTGGAGCGCATCGAGGTCCCCGACCACAAGCAGCTGGTCGCCCGCTTCGCCTTCCCCGAGCCCGTGCGTTCCGGCCGCATCGTCGCCGAGGCCAAGGGGCTCAGCGTGGCCTACGGGGACCTGGTCGTGCTCGACGAGGTGGACCTGGTGATCGAGCGCGGCAGCACCGTCGCCCTGATCGGACCCAACGGGGCGGGCAAGACCACCCTGTTGCGTGCCCTGCTCGATCAGGTCCCGATCACGGGTGGCAGCGTGGAGCTCGGTTCGGGCGTCGAGGTGGCGGTGGTCGACCAGCACCAGGCCGAGGTCATGGACCTGGACAAGACCGTGCTGGAGGAGTTCCGTACGGCGCTGGGGGATCGCCACCGGGGGATCAACCACCGCACGATGCTGGGCGCCTTCGGGTTCCCCGGTGACCTCGCCGAGCGGCTGGTCCTGGAGCTCTCCGGCGGGGAGCGCACCCGGTTGGGGCTCGCCAAGGCGATGGCCTCGCCGGCGAACCTGCTGCTGCTGGATGAGCCGACCAACCACCTCGACCTCGCCTCCCGGGACGTGCTGGAGGACGCCCTGGGTGCCTACGCCGGCACGGTCGTGCTGATCACCCACGACCGGCACGTGATCCGCGCCACCGCCGACACCATCGTCGAGGTGGGCGACGGTGGGCTCGAGGTGTTCGACGGCAGCTACGAGGAACTGCTCGAGCGCCGGGGTGGCGGCGGTGCCGCGGCCACGGGTGGGGCTGCCGCGGGTCGCTCGCACGGTGGGCGTGGCGGCGGGAACCGGGCAGCCACCCCGACCACCAGCGCTGGGACAGGGGCGCCGGCCGACCGGCGCAGCGGACGCCGCACCGAGGCGAGCGCAGGTGCGCCGCACAAGCGTGACCCGGCCGCCAAGCGGCGTGACGCCGAGCGGCGCAACGCCCGGCACCAGGCGACGCGCGATCTCAAGCGCACCGTTGACCGGCTCGAGCGTGACCTCGGCAAGGTCGAGGCGGAGATCGCGGAGCTGAACCGCCAGCTGGCGGATCCTGATCTCTACAGCGATGGGGAACGGGTCAAGACGCTGGTCGCACAGCACGGGGCGGCCAAGGACCGTTCCGCGGCGCTGCTCGCACGCTGGGAGGAAGCCCTGGTCGAACTCGAGTCGGCCGAGGCCTCCGTGGACAGCGCCTGACCCGCCGCAGGGCTGCCGCGCTGTCGCGGTGCCCCGGCGTCGTGCTGGTCAGGATTTGGAGCGGACGTTCCAGGTTGCCGTAGGCTCTGGAGTACGAAGCGACCAGGAGCGAGCCGTGACCGCCACCGCCTACTACGTCGACGGGGTGCGTGTCCCGATCGGACGCGCCAAGGACACGGGCTACTACGCCCACACCCGCGCCGACGACCTCGCCGTCCGCTCGATCCGGGCCCTGCTCGAGCGCAATCCGAGCGTGCCCGCCGACCGGATCGACGACGTGGCATGGGCCGCCACGGCCCAGGTCGGTGACCAGGGGCTGACCCTGGGTCGGTCCCTGGCGATCCTGGCCGGGCTCGGGAAGACCGTCCCCGGCTACGCCATCGACCGGATGTGCGCCGGGGCGATGACCGCCATCGTCAACGCCGGCAACGCGATCCGCGTCGGGGCCCAGGACCTGGTCCTGGCTGGCGGCGTTGAGCACATGGGCAACCACCCCATGGGTGCGGAGATCGACCCCAACCCCCGGTTCCTGTCGGACAAGCTGGTCGATCCCACGGCGCTGGTGATGGGCAACACCGCGGAGAACCTCCACGACGACCACCCGGACGTCACCCGCGAGCGCTGCGACGAGTTCGCCCTGCTCTCCCAGGAACGCACCGCCAAGGCCCAGGCTGACGGCATCTACGACACCCACGTGGTGCCGGTCACCGTGCGCAGCCCCGAGGGGTGGCGCGTGGTCGATGTCGACGAGCACCCGCGCCCGGGGACCACACCGGAGTCCCTGGCGGGTTTGGAGTCGCCCTTCCGTCCCGGCGGGCGCGTCACCGCCGGCAACGCGGCGGGACTCAACGACGGCGCCGGTGGGGTCCTTCTGGCCTCCCAGCAGGCTGTCGACGAGTACGGCCTGCGACCGAAGATGAAGATGGTCGACTACGCCTTCGTGGGCGTGGAGCCGGAGACCATGGGCTACGGCCCCGTGCCCGCCACGCGCAAGCTGCTCGAGCGCAACCAGCTCACCATCGACGACATCGACGTCGTCGACATGAACGAGGCCTTCGCGGTGCAGTGCGTGGCCTTCCTCGATGCCTTCGGCCTGCCGCTGGACGCCGACAAGGTCAACCCCTACGGCGGGGCGATCGCCATGGGCCACCCCCTGGCCTTCTCCGGGGCCCGGCTCGCGATGCAGCTCGCCACCTACTTCGACCGTCACCCCGAGGCGCAGCGCGGGATCACCACGATGTGCATCGGGCTGGGCATGGGCGCCGCCGTGCTGTGGGAGCGCGCCTGACCGTCGTCGGCGTCGCCACCCGCAGCGCGTGTGCGCCGCGCGGGGCAGCCGCCACCTCGACGTCGACCTTCGACCCGTCACCCGCCACCACCCGCGACCACCCGCGACCAACTCGATGACCGCGAGGAGCCAGCCGTGTCCGACCCCGTGACCCGCTTCCACCTGACCTACGCCGACCGTCCCGTGGGTCGCATCGCGCTGATGACGATGGACAACGGTGAGGACCACAAGAAGCCCAACGTCTTCGGTCCTGCCGCCTTCGACTCCCTCTCCGCAGCGCTCGACGAGCTCGAGGCCGCCGAGGACGTCGCCGGTCTCCTGCTGACGGGCAAGCCCTTCATCTTCGCCGTCGGTGCGGACCTCAAGGCCTTCAGCCAGCTCGACTTCGCCCTCAAGGCCGGCAAGCTCGGCCATGACGCCTTCGCCCGGCTGCAGGCCCTGCCCTACCCGACCGTCGCTGCGATCAACGGCGCCTGCATGGGTGGTGGGCTGGAGATCGCCCTGCACTGCGACGCGCGCACCCTGTCAACCGGCGCGCAGGTGCTCGCCTTCCCCGAGGTGTTCCTCAACATCGTGCCGGGCTGGGGCGGAACCCAGCTCGCCCCGCGGATCGTCGGGGTGAAGGACGCGATCGAGACCATCGTCACCAACCCGTTGAACAACAACCAGACCATGCGCCCCAAGGAGGCCTTCGAGCGTGGGTACGCCGACCGCTTCTTCGACTCGGCCACCTTCCTCGACGACTCCGTCGCCTTCCTCGAGGGGCTGATCAGCGGCGAGGAGACCATCGACCGCTCCGGCCTCGACGTCATGGAGGGATTCGAGGAGGCACGCAACAACGCGCTCGGGATGATCGAGGGCAAGACCGCCGGCGCCACACCCGCGCCGCACAAGGCGCTGGAGCTGCTCGAGTTCGCGGCCCGCGGCGGCGACCTGTCCGAGGGGCGGGTCAAGGAGCAACAGGCCCTCACCGAGCTGGTGTCCGCCCGTCACGCCCAGGCGAGCGTCTACAGCTTCAACCTCACCCAGCAGCGGGTCAAGAAGCAGCCGGGCAAGCCCGATGTGCCGGCCCGTCGCATCCGCAAGGCCGCGATCGTCGGTGCCGGCCTGATGGGTGCGCAGCTCGGCTCGCTCCACCTGCAGCGCCTCGAGGTGCCCCTGGTGATGAAGGACATCGATGAGGGGGTGCTCCAGCGCTGCCGCGAGCACATCGAGGGTGAGCTCGACAAGCGGGTCGCCAAGGGGCGGATGAAGCCCGGCAAGGCGGCCTTCCTCAAGAGCCTGGTGACCTACACGACCAGCTACGACGACCTCGCCGGTGCCGACTGGGTGCTGGAGGCCGTCCTCGAGCGGATGGACCTCAAGCAGGCGATCTTCGCCGACCTCGAGGACGTGCTCGATGAGACCGCGGTGCTTGCGACCAACACCTCGTCGCTCTCGGTGACGGAGATGGGGTCCAAGCTCTCGCACCCCGAGCGTGTGGTCGGGCTGCACTTCTTCAACCCCGTCGCCGTCCTGCCGCTCGTCGAGGTGATCCGTCCCGAGCAGGTCTCCGACGAGGCGCTGTCCACCGCCTTCGACGTCGCCAAGAACCTGAAGAAGTCCGCGGTGCTGTGCACCGACGCGCCGGCCTTCATCGTCAACCGGTTGCTGACCCGCTTCCTCGGCGGCTCGATCGAGGCGCTGCGCAGCGGCAACAGCTTCCAGGAGATCGACGACGCGATCCGCCGGCTGGGTCTGCCGATGGGACCCTTCGTGCTGCTGGGCCTGGTGGGTCTGCAGGTCGCGCTGCACACCGCGGAGACCCTGGAGGCGGCCTTCGGGGAGCGCTTCACGATCGACCCGGCCTTCCGGGAGATCGCGGGCTCTGGCCGGCCCGGCATCTACGACTGGAACGCCGGCGGCGAGGTCTACCCCGACATCGCCGCGGCTGTCGAGGTTGCGGAGGGGGCCACGCCGCTGGAGCCCGAGCAGATCCGCGCGATGGCCGTGGAGGCCGTCGCCGACGAGGCGCGCCGGATGCTGGACGAGGGTGTCGTCGCCGACGCCCGCGACATCGACACCGCGATGCTGCTGGGTGCGGGGTGGCCCTTCTTCAACGGTGGCATCTGCATGTACCTGGACCAGACCGGGGTGTCCGAGCGGCTGTTCGGACGGCCCTTCGTGACCGCGGAGGACCACGGCCGGCGCTGACCCTGACGACGCGGGCGTGAGCGGACGGCGGCGGGGCCATAGCCCACCGCCGCCCGCCCCTGCCGCCGTCCGCCCCCGTTGCGGGCCCTACGCCCGTCGGGATCGACCCGCCGCCGTCCGCCCCCGTTGCGGGCCCTACGCCCGTCGGGATC
>LKMJ01000395.1_pt1 | contig 32657 bp, 44 predicted proteins | sample 643391 | NCBI WGS metagenome assembly LKMJ01 (sample SAMN04112250, study PRJNA286221) | soda lake metagenome | biome: soda lake; feature: Kulunda Steppe; material: water; isolation source: sample PL-Br10 brine of Picturesque Lake | place: Russia: Kulunda steppe | collected 2010-07 | reverse complement strand
TTTGAACAGTTTACAGGGAGTGAGGATGGTTACTCTCTCTGAGTCCATGATTGATTGGGTCACACCATCAAACGGACGACTTCGACTCAGTTTTCCTGATGATTCAGAATACTAATATCGAAACCTTTTTATACGGCCACCTCCTATGTAGAGGTAAGATGGTCACTACAACCACTTCCGCTCTGTTTGCTCGGATGGGTAGTGACTCCTTTGTTTCTCCTGAAGGTGAATCTGAAGAAGAACGCTTCTAGTTACTGCCATACAATTCTGAAAAACGAAGAATATGGCGGTGTTCGCCCATAAATCTCTCAGACGATTACAACCAATAATTATGTGTACTGGTTGAGAGTCCCGTACACAAGCCATAATGAATGCTGGATTGGGGTAGTGGACGCACGGCATTAAGCCAATCCTTCGACCCTTTCGAGGTCGAGACACGGGTTCGAGTCCCGTATCCAGTATTTTTCAGGCTCCTATAGTCCAGTCAGGCCAACGACATCGCCTTCTCATGGCGAAAGCCTGGGTTCAAATCCCAGTAGGAGCATCTGTCCAAGTAGTGTAGTTGGAATACAGGCGAGTCTGTAAATCGAGTCGCTCTCGATGGGACTGACTCGAACCACATTCCTTGGCCAATCATACTCTGGGTAACAGGGTAACACAGGTTCAAATCCTGTCTTGGACACCGTAAAATATCAAGCTGGTGGAGTCTCCGTTGGCGAGAGATGCTAGTCTTTCAAACTAGAGGTCGTGGGTTCGATTCCCATCACCAGCACTACGCAACATCATACTGTTGAATGATTGCTTGACTCCCTTCTTCATTCTCAGCGATAACACTAATAGTCCCTCCAGAGTGGACATCTTCTCCTTTCACAAAGACAGCTGTCTCACCAATATCTGAAATTTCCACCCTACTCTCCCCGCTATCCACGATAACAGTATCAGCTTGCCGTGTATCAATAATTTGAACGACTACCTCCTCACCAGACTCATCAAAAGTAACACTAGCCTGTGGTGTTGCTTCAAGGTCACTACCTAGTCCAAGAACAAAATCACCGACAATAACAGCAAGAACTACTGTCACAGCAACCATCACGAGTGTTCCAACAACTGGACTCACCCCAGTAGAACTATACTCCTCATCCGTACCTGTAGTTGAACCAGGACGGTTTTCCTCAATATATACCTCAGCATTATCAAACGACTCTACTGAAGTCAAAACCCACTCCCCTGTCTCATCCTTCGTCACAGGTCGAATCTCATCACCAAAATCAAACTCTTTAGAGATGACAACATACTCACCCTCAATATGTTCAACAAGCCCATTCCCAACATCATCGATGAACTTAGATTTGTTACAAGTTTCAGGATTTGGAAGACTCGGAATAGAGAAATTAAAAGTAATCTCATTAACACTCGGTGTATCAACTGAAACACTCACCACATTATCAGAAACTGACACATCCGTGACTCTCCGAACCCACCTCCCGTCCGATTCAGCATACTGCTTCTCAATCGTTAATTCCCTATTCAATTCCTCAAATCCATCTCCCCCATAAGTGACATCTTCAGGATGAACTAACCGATACTCACAACCAGTCGCATCATTCACAGTTACAGTTGAATTATCATCATTAAAATATACTACAATTCTACTCCCAACGGGGTTTGAAACATCTATATGTTCTAAATCATATCCTGTATCAATAATAAATGAACTAATTGTATCAGCAGTATCAGACCACTCTGACAAAGGTTTACATAACAAGTAAAATACATACCCTCGAATTTCGACTTCATACCCAATCCGAGTTCGATTCCGAGTATCTTTAACCCAGTTCACTGAAAGAATCTCAACTTGACGAGACTCCTCACTAAACACATCTCGCTTCGATAAATATTCTTCCGATTTTTGTGAAAACGGTGTATTCATTCTACATACTCCGATAATATATAAATATAAAAAGATATCTAAATCGACCTGACAATTCTAACTCACAAAACACTAATCAACTACCGCTACAAACTAAGTATCTATGCCAACCCAACAAATATCTGAAGTTGAAACAACCACAGGAAGATTAATCCTATACAACAGTAAGAACGCTATGGAGCGGATAAGTAGTGATTATACAATCTCAATTCAAGCCTAAATCGGTGTGATTCCCACCCGCTCCCAAGTCTCCATAGAATCAACGCCCTCAATCAAACGCTCTACGAGTTCCATCTCCTCCTGCGTCTCTGTAACCAACAAGAACTCAACACCAATATGTTGACCACCACCATCATAAGTAGACACCTCTGAAATCTCCGCACCAGCATCAACAACATCTGAAATGTCAGCAGTTGCCGTTGAAATAGCTAGCTCAACCTCATCAACGAACTCTGTACCAATAATTACACTAATTGCTTCCATACCCAATATACGCAAGCAGGAGAGTTAAACCTTCTGATTCGCTTTAGGCACGCCCATCAAGAATCCTAAGATTAGATTCACGAACAATCAACTCCTTCCCTTCAGGATGATGTGGATACACAGGAGAATCCTCCCACACAGTCGCAATCCACACCGTCTCATCACCACCGAGATTCTTAAACTCAAAGAAGTCATCATCACCAGCCTCTCGTTCAAGACGAACAGTCGTCCCTGGATGTTCCTTCCGAATACGATTCACTATATCGCCTTCCTTGAACTGTGGCATACTTAGTAAAACACACGCTACAATTATAATAGTTTCGAATTTAGATATCAGAGGTAACTATACCCTAATTCAGACTCTAACGCAACAATCTCCTCTCCCACAGAGATTCCGGGAAGACTATCGCCTTGAACCGTCACAACCCAGAGCGTCTTCATATCTGGATTAAACCCATGAAGTCTATAGATACTGTCCTCTGCTTCTTCTTCGATTCGGACTTTCACAATTGATGAGTCATCCCGATAATTCAAAATCTCGCCTTCCGAATATTTGCTCATACCACCCTTTAGGTTTAGGTCACTATAATCGTTATGGGTGGTGTCTCATGGGACTTAAATCCCTATGATTAGCGAGATACCGAAGGGGTTTTATACCATCCGCCCGTATGTAGATGTACGGAAGCAGACCAACACGCCTCCCTGGTGTAGTCCGGCCAATCATCTTGGCCTTTCGTCCAAATCGGGAATCACCCCCGTTTGGGAAGATAGCCGAGGACCTGGGTTCAAATCCCAGGGGAGGCATTTTCATAAACTCTACAGTCAAGAAGGGGAACCTATACAGAATTGATTCCCACGGTACTTCTCTATCTTGGTATGTTGATTGGTGGAGAGATGTTACGGCGAATCATATTTGAGTCTGAATAGCGGGAGAACATCGAGAGGTTTAAGTATGGGTACCTCCTATATTGATGTACACGCCGTGGGAACCGTGGCACCCATATCAGGGGAAAGCGTAGTACCTTATCACAGGGCGGCTGGGGTAGTTTGGTATCCTCGTGCGTTTGGGACGCATGGACGATGGTTCAAATCCGTCGCCGCCCATGGGTAATATACCCAATTGCCGACTCTCGGGTTGGTGGTCTAGTCCGGTTAAGACACCTCCTTTACATGGAGGGAATCGACGGTTCAAATCCGTCTCAACCCATTCATCCTTTTCACCTTGAATACTCCAATACAATAGGTTTAAGTGGATATACACCATACTGTAGAGTATGTCACTAAGTGGAACCCACCATGAATATACTCCACGACTCACCGCAACTCAGGCCAAACTACTTGGCGTGTTCACTATCCTTATAACTGAACTCGGGATATACCTTGCCTTCCTTGTTAGCCTACTGAATTCCACCCCTGTTACGGATTCATCATCCGTTATACTGGCTGACCTATATCATAACGCTCCGTACTTGTTTGTGGAGGTAATGGTCGCACCGTTGCTTATGACGGTGGCTGTGAATATGGTTATTATCGGGACAGTAGGCGTAGGATTGATTCTATTTATGGCGCTCAACTGATGGTCAGTTGAGAGAGTAGGATGCTGTGATGCGGTCTGTTGCTGAATCAATTGTGAAACCCATATGGTCTCTGATGAATCCTTCTACATCATCTTCGTCTCTCCCTCGCCCGATATGAAGTATAATAAGTGTATAGTGGTTTTCCTCTGCGGTCTTAATTATTCGGTTTAATGCTTCTGTGGCATAGCCATTTCCTGTATCTCGGGAAAGGAAATGTAGTATTCGAACTGTATCTCCACTTGGGTCAGCTGTGATGTCAATTGGAAGGTCTGAAACGAGGGCTTCAAAATCTACATGTCCGTCAGATAGCGTAGTCATTATAGATAGTTTCGGGCTGGATGGATATTAATTTACTGGTTCAGGATTGGTAAGCATAATATGTTTAAGTGTGTGTTGTTTAGATGTATGTATGACACGAGATTATGGTGATTGGAAGTATGAAACTGATTTGTCAGGGTACGGTGACTTAACTGAACATGCGTGGTGGAATGAGGAGTTAGATGGGAGTATTCGAGTGGCTCCGTCTGAAGGTATGCATATAATGAAGTGTGACCGTGGGGATTGGCAAGTTGATGTTTCAATTGGTGGCGGTGGTGTCGATAAGACTTATTGTTTTGAGAGTGAACAGGAAGCATTAGATAATATTTCTGATTTGCTTCCAGCTTAAATCGGAATCTTTTTGTTGATGTGTGGTGAAGTGTAGTGTAACTATGAGTGATACGCACTTCACAAATGCCGCATTTACCAGTGTAGATGAAATTGAGGTATCGAGTTTAGATATTTTGCAGTTTGATGTTGAAGAGTATTTTGTTCGAGCTAATCAGGAGCATAGAGCTGTTGTGGATGAGGTTTCTGACAGTCCTGATGGTATCTGTGTGTATGTTGAGGGAGATGTAACGCATGATGCGCCGCCGAGTAAGTTATTGGATAAAATGGTTGAACACGGGTATGTGTATGATTCGTGGGTGATGAATGGGCGGGTTGGTGATGACCGTTCGATTTTCAATTTCAAGCCGATTGTCCCTGTGGAGTGAGTGGTGAGGATAATCGGTAGATTTTTCAGTATTCCCGTTGTATTGTAGTGTATGTTTACTCGGCTTAAGACAGCATTTTCACGGTATCTTCAACCAGATACATGTGAGTTTGGAAACCACTCATATGGTGAGTGGGTTGAGACGAATTCGTTAGGGAATCCGATGATTGTTGGGCGGGAGAAAGTGAAGTGGCGGGAGTGTGATGAGTGTGGTCAGTCTGAAGTGGAGTTTATGGATATTGAAGAGTTCCCGTTTGAGGTTAATTTAGCGGAGCCTGTATCTCGGGGGACAAGTCGTGGGTTGTATGATTTTAAGAACTGTGTTGTATTTGCTGATTCGCTTCCAGCCGTAAGTAATCATGTTGAGCGGTGTCTTTCGGAGGAGGATGGTCAGAAGTTATATGTTGTGAAGCCTTCGGGTGATTTTCGTACAGTGAAAATGCGTGCGGATTCACCAGAGAAGGCGTTACAGGACTATATGCGTCGTACACTTATGTCGGGTGCTGCGGATTGGGACTCTGAATCAGTGGTTGTCTTTGAGGTTGGGTTAGAGTTTGTATTTTCAAATGTGCGGTTGAAGGAGGAGTATTCGGATTCAGATGTAGAGTATACGGAATATATACGGGAGCGGAAGTTATATTCCGAGGAGGAATTGGAGGAGTTAATTTGAGTTGGCTTTTTTGAGGGCTTCTTTTTCGATGATTGAGATGTAGAGTTCTTCTTTGAAGGCGTAGATGATATTATCGTCTTCATCGGGGTGTTTTCCAAATTCGATATTGTCCCGGTCCCATCCTCTGAGGGCGATTGTTACAATACCATATTCGTAGACAAGTGCGACTAATGTTGATAGGAGAATACTTAGGAGGATACCAAGTTGTAGTTCGAGGAATGTGAATGCTCCAGCAAGCCCAAATATGAAGAGTCCTCCCGCAGCTAAGTGGGCTATCATTGGAGCAGGAGCATATCCTTGGGTATGGAATAGTTTGTTCCATGTGTATAGTGTTGAGAAGGCTGTTACATAGAATCCGCCGATTACGGCGAGTGCTATGTAGAGGAATCCGTTTTCGATAGCGTAAACGATTCCACCGAGTAGAATGAGTATAACGAGGAGTGCTGATTTTGTTGGGAGTAAGTCTACAGCTTGTTCGTTGACATCTGTAGATATCATTTCAGTGAATAAGCCCTTTGAGTCATCTGCCATACTGGGTAATACTTAGGATATGCTTTTAAATCCTCTGGCGATATTATTGTTGAAGAGTGAGTTCAGCTGTTACGAATTCTCCTTGTTGGATTCCTCGTTCAGAGTGGATATAAAATGAAGTGTTAAATGTAATGCTTTCAGGAGGTTCAGAACAGAATGATTGAGCTGGGGCGTATTGGACGATTGCCATTCGTTGTGTAATTGTGCCATCCTCAGATATTGATTCTGTTTGGATTTCTGTTGTTTGTACTGGTACTTCTGTATTCAACCAACATGAATCAGATAACTCAGCCATTGAGTCAATCTGGTCTTCTGGAAGTAAGATGTATGAATTTGTTGTATCTGTTGTATATGTGAAAAATGTGTCTCTTACATCTGAAACAAAGATACTTTCTTCTCGATTATTTGTTAGCTCGAATTCAAGAATAATTGGAGATTCATCTGTTTCGACAATATTGTCTGGAAAATCAAGTCCAAATGTTGCTTGGCTATCTATTTCTAAGGATGCGTTTGAGAATCGGAGTTGTCCATCAACTTCGGTATACTCTTCAAAAGCGTCATCCTCTGTCGAATCTGGGTTGATATCTTGAATTTCATCAACACAACCAGCAAGAATCGTTGAAACCCCAATAGCCGACATAGATAAAAACGCTCTTCGTGTGGGACTATCCATACTAATGTATATCTCCGACGCACTATTTAATTGTTCGGGTGACTGTGTTTTGCTGCTGGTATTTACTAGTTCACATCACTAATGGTACAATATCTTCTGGATTATCTGTGAAGACATACGCTAAATGTAAATCTGATAATGGGTAAAATGAGGGCTTTATTAGTTCAGGTTCAGCGTCTCCCTTGACATATTTATATTCCGAGTCATTTGGTTTTCCTGTTTCAATTACTACTTCAGGGTGTTCATCTGTGATTGGCGTGAACTCTACTCTAACTTCTGATTGTGTGAGTGGGTCAGTAGTGTCTTGGGTTACAGTTTCTTTGTTACTCACTCTGTATGGTATAGGTTTGATTGAGAGTGGCTTGTACAGAGCGTCAAGTTGAACTATCATTCCTGGTCTGTTTGCTCGGAGGGCGATTGACCCGTTTACAGCCCAGTTTATATCTACTTGAGATTCATCTACTCGTTTCCAGTCGTCTTCTGTGACGGTTACGCCACATTTCGTTGTTTTTCTCGCTCGTAGTTTTGAATCAATAGCCCGTGACCGTTGGTATTCTGTTTTCATTTACTGCTCCTCTTCGTCAATATCATCAGGGTCATCTCCAATCACACGGTCGATGATTCGGTCGATGATACTGTGAGGGTTCTCTTCTTCTTCTGGTTCATCGGATGGGAATACGGCACTCATACTTCTCTATTGGCGTTCTATGCCCTTAAATCTGTTGTTTACTTTCGGAGGCACGAAAACCCTTTTTAGATTGAATTTAAATACAGTATTAATGAATTCCCAGTCCACTACCGATTTTGGTGTTTCAAAAGTGGTGGGGGTAATTCTTATTATTGCACTTACTGTCGCAATCGGGTCTGTAGTTGGATTAACAGCCATGAGTTTCTCACCAAGTGACCCAACACCAACAGCAAGTTATGAAGTCACGATAGACACAAGTACAGATACACTTACTCTTCATCAAACAGCTGGAACATCAATTGAAGTACAGGATATTGAGTTAGTAATTAATGGAGAGGTTGTGGATATGAAAAGCGAGTATGAAGGTCAAGAAATATCAGAACTTAACTCTATCGAATACCATCTTCCAGCAGATGTGGATACATCTGATGAAGCATTAGTACGACATGTTACGGAAGATACACAAGGTATTATAGATAGTGAAATTGAAATCTCGCTTGAGTGACCACTCACTCTAATGTAATCAGTTCTTTATCCCCGAATTCAGAAACCCACCCGCTGGGTGTTGATTCAGTAGAATCCTGTATTTTTGCTAATAGGTTTTGTTCCTCATCCATTTTAAGCAAAATATCAGATGTATCTAACCGTTCATCCGACCATTCTGGAAGTGCGTTGAAATCAGTTAATGGAATTCTGAATGTAACAGGCCCTTCCGAATGGTCACATTTCAGTACACAGTCATTATTCGATATGAACATATCCACGGAACAGTACTCCGCAGTATTTTCTGACTGTGAGACAAGGACAGGTTCGCTCTGGAGCGTCGGGATATCATAGACATTATGCGGGGATGATATCGTGAGATTCGTGAGTTCTATCTCTGAACGGTTCAATAGACGAGAAATCCATGAGGACTCCGTGAACTTGATAGTAGAACCATCTTTCTCAAACTCTCCTTTTACTGAATGGATTTTCGGAGGAGAATCTGGAATAGTATTCGGGATGGAATCAATAATTCCATAGAACTCTTGATTAGACTCATTTGGGTAGATAGTGAATATGAGTCTGTATTCGGGTTGGACAACCAACAACCGCTTATGGTATTCTAAAAGCACATATTCGTACTCTGAAGAATCTAATTGGTCAAATAATGAACATACTTCTAAGAGAGAATTAGCGAGTTTCTCCGTGTACACTAAATCATCTCGGATGATTCTATCATAACCCTGTTTGATGTACTCAGGGGCTGTATCGATTATCTCGGGATTAAGCGTAGAGATTTGAGAGTCTTTGTATTCTCGTACAGCCCGAAGTGAAACAGAGATTCCTGTATATTCAAGAGTTCCTGTAAATGGATAGGAGGGTGAGTCCTGTGAACGGGCGAGAACTTCCATCACTTCATCTTGTGACTGCGACATAGAGTACACTATGCTTTCAACACTCTTAAAATGCTTGATTCATTCCTCTGAAAGGTTATGAAGTCCTGTATACAGCCCACTCATTCCATAGGCTGACAGGAATATGGGTTGGAACAGTATCGAAACCCAAATGAGAAGCAGGATAGGTTCAAATCCTAACCCGAACGCATATGACAGAAGGGAAAGCGGGAGAACGACTGCCGCTGTTCCGAGGTAGAACCATCGAGTGTACCAGAATTGCCCTGTTTTATCGACTGTACAGTATTTACCGTCACGAACCGCAGACGAGATGAAATCGGTACTGTATGAGATTTTCCATCCATCTACAGTATATACCACAGGGACTGTTCGGTACAGGACATTCATCTCCGAGGGAGTTGTCTCTAACTGTGTAAGAAATTCTTCGAAGGCGTTTTTGGAGACGCCTTCTTTTGTGAATGATATATATCGAACTGTTTCCATATCAGGCATTAACAGTTTGAATTTAATATGTTCCGTATCGTCTAAGACATCTTCATCGGTAATCACTTCTTGAACGATAGCGTCCCCGAATGTTCCTTTATATTGGTCACGAGTCCGATTTTTAAGTCGGGTGTCAGAGATTTTCTCTGATGCTTCACAGATAGCTTCTGCTTTCTGGTCAAGCGTGATTTCGTCCATGAATCAAATAGTACAGCAATATAGTTAAATCTATTGGTTACTTAGTACCCTTCAACAGAATCAACAGAGTGGACTCCGTTCCGTTCCTGAGTGGTTGGGCTTGTACGGATAAACTTCGCATTCAAACGAGCCTCATCAAGAGTCTCACCACCACAGTAACTACATCCAGACCGAACACCCCAGATAGCCTCAGTAATCACCTCTTCAACAGACCCTTCTACTTCCTTCAGGGTTTCAGCTCCTTCGGAAGCACTCGTGTCAACATCATCCTTATCTGTTCGGTCACTACGGGCGTCATTTGAAGCCATCCCACTATACTTCTGATATTCAACTCCCTCAATCTCAATAATCTCTCCAGGAGCCTCATAACAGCCAGCGACGAACCCGCCAACCATAACTGCGTCAGCACCTGCCATTAACGCTTTCATCATATCCCCGCTTGTTCGGATACCACCATCCGCAATTACACAAACCTTTCTATCTTCACCAAGTTGAGCAAGGTACTTGTTCACTCCTTCGACAACAGTCGTTACGGCTGTAAACTGTGGGACACCAACACCCGTAACTGTTCGAGTTCGGCACGCCGCCCCTGGCCCGACTCCAACTTTAATACTATCCGCACCAGCAGAGATTAAATCAACAGCACCTGCGACTGTGACAACATTTCCAGCCATCACATCGACAGGAACCGCATCAGAGACTGCTTCAACAGTTTCAATACACATTTCCAAGTGCCCGTGAGCAATATCAATACACACGAAGTCTGCTCCCGCTTCAACGAGGAGTTCTGCCTGTTCAACAGAATCAAGAACACCGTCAGTAGACTCAACGGGATTCACTCCGATACTCCCACCAACAACACCATCGACAGAAGCAATTTCTTCTGCCTGTTCCTCAGGAGGCATATACCGATGAAGAATACCAACAGCACCTACATCAGACATCGCTTGTGCCATTTCTCCTTCAGTCACCGTATGCATATTCGAACTAATAATTGGTGTTTCAACCTCAACAGACGGAGTGACAAACGATGAAGTGTCAACATCATCCCGAGACCGAACCGGAGAACGCTGTGGAATTAATAGCACATCATCATAAGTCAATCCAACCTCCATCGAATTTGGTGAGACAGTCATTGTTACCAGTAACAGACAACACACAGAACGCATAAATAACTATCGAATCCCTCTGAGGGCGAGATAATAAAACACCCCACTACAAACTATGAGATATGCACAGGTTCAATCCAGGAACAAAAGTAGAATACGACGGGCAAGAAGCGACAGTTAAAAAACAATATCCGTCCTCGTTCGACAACCCAGCTCCGATGTACACAATCGAACTCGAATCTGGAGAAGAACAACTTATCAGAGAGAACGAAGTGAAACCACTCATGGCAGCTTGACATCCTCCCCGCCCTAAAGGGCGAGTTTTAGCCTCATAACTCTCCCATAATCAGCCCAGAGTTTCACAACCCACTCTTTCTTTCTATTTCCTTCAAATCCTAATCGTTAAGTAACTACAACACATACACTATTGTATGTACAACAGCCCACATATCGACCCATACCTCCGTACCATCGAGTATGAATACGGAATCAACATCATCGGCGCATGGGATAGAGGCAGCAGAGCATGGAACCTCCATACTGATGAGAGTGACTACGATATTCGTATCTGCTTTACACAACCGCACTCCAATTACCTCACCCTCACCCAGTACACGAGTTCCATCCAAAGCCGAGGAGATAAACTCAACGATAAAACCATCCCGTCAGACATTCCCGCAGATAAAATCGAATTCCAAGGATGGGATATTAAACGATTCCTTGAACTACTGACTGATAACAATCCATCTATCTACGAATGTCTCGCCAGCCCTATTACCTATCAACATCACCCGATATTCGATGATATTAGTGAATACTGCCTCAATAGAATTCACTACATCGAACTATGGAAACACTACCTTAGTGCCACCAAGTCTAATTACAACAAATACATTCTTGGGGAGAAGGATTTGAGCGCAAAACGGAATCTATTCATCTTACGGAATATGTTGTGCGCCGAGTACATCAAGAATACACATGAATACCCCACGATTGACTTTGATACGCTACTTGAGGAATCCCCTGAAGACTCATTCAGATACATTCCGAAGACAGAGTATCAAGAGTTAGCTGAGTTGAAACGGTCTGGAGAGGGTAACAAAGAGATTGGGAACAAGTATCAGAGTGGGATTGAAGAGTTCCTTCAACAGGACTTTGACTATGAAAGTCACATCCCTGAACAAACAATCCAGTCAGAGGATTTAGATGAGTATCTCAGCCGTCTAATCCAATCAACAACGCTATTTCTTTAGATTTTGAATCACTGTATTGATTTACTATTCTCCTAACAATGTTGTTAGGTGGTTTTCGAGAAGATTCGTCAGAGACACAGCCCTTAACGCCCTTTTAGGAGAGAGAGTACACTCTAACGGAGGGAGAATAAACAAACCCTGTTTGTTTTTAATACAAGTTGACTTGTATTTTACTTTATTGTCGTTTTATATTGGTAGGGTTTTCCGTTGCTCCTAACAAAATTCTCCTAACAACTTTGTTAGGTGGTCTGTTAGGTGAACTTTGACCTCCGTTTCAAAGCTCATGTGAATACATCAAGTGTTGAAGTTAAAAGCGTTCTGGATTCGGCATTCGATTTTCAAGTTAGAAAGTTTTAAATGCTTATGATTCTAATTGTACACATATGCCGAATAAACATTTACCGTTATCGGACTCTCTTGTATTTGTACCAGAGAAATATGTGTCTCAGGATGAGGAGTCTGATATGTACCCACTTTTAGAAGTATTGTTGTTGAATCCAGTTGGTTCAGCGATGCGAAGACTCCGTTACTGGAATTTCAATATCTTCTTTGTGCTATACATTCTCAATTTCTTTGAGATTTGGACAGGAGAAACCGTGTATGAGTTGATGTTATTCTCTGCTCTCTTTGCGTTTATCTTCTCTTTTGGGTTGTTAGGTATGTTCCGATTCAACGGATACAGTTTCACAGAGTATTATCGAACAATCACAAAAATGGGTCGATTAAGTAAACTTGCGCTTATTGGAATGGCGCTTGTTGTTGTTCTTACAGGGATTAATTTTGTGGTTCAATCCTCTATTCCAGAAGCTGCTGTTATTGAAGTAATCGAAATCCATATTGGATTCTTCCTTATTGGAATTTCCTTGATGGTTTCATATCCAATAAGTGCGTTCAGTACATTTGATGCGAAAGTTCGGAAAGTTGTTCGGTACAGTCTAAAGTTGCAGAAAAACAACTCGTTAGAGATTCCATCAAATACAATTGTACTTGACAACGATGGAGGGCAGTATTATATTGTTGGAGTTACTTCTCGTATTATCCCAGAGGATGTCGAAGAAGTACAAGAAGACAATATGGATGCCGTAGACTTAGTTGACCCTGAACTTGATGTTGATTCATTAGATGACGGTGAAGAGATTGTTTCGTGGGAACAGTACATCAAGGATAAAAGTTCATCTACTTCTTCGGAGATGACTATCCAACCAGTTCTGATTGTGTCTGAATTAGGTTCGAAGGGTGTTGCTGAGATAGCGTCTCAGGTTGCTGACCAAGTTGGACATGAATCGGAAGGTGCGGGGTCACTGTCTATGGAGCAGGAACAGGTGATGGAGCAAGTTCGGAGCGCAACGAGTGGAAACCCGATGTTGTTATCCGCAGACTTGTTAGAAGTGCTGGAGGAACACGATGTTGTTGATGAATATATGACTCGGTATGGTCGCAGATAGGGTGTTTTGAATCGTCCGAAGGTTTATTTTAGTCTGTTTTTAAAATAGAAGTATATGACTTCAAATCGTGTTAATGAAATAAGTTCATTAATCTCAACCTATGTCTCCTTAACAGAATCAGTATTTGGACTCGCTGTTATCTTTGGAATGAATTTCTTATTCCTCCTGTCCTTTGTGCTGTCTGTCTTTGCTGAGTTACCGTTGTTTATTCCAGCAGGGTTACTTTTGTTAACGGCTGTACTGTTTAATGTGTACATTTATGTACTCAGTTTAACAATTCCACAAGCAGATGTGATGGAAGTGTTCCAAATCTTCCTATATAGTGGTCTTCGTCGGAGATATAAGTTGATTCAAGTTACTTTATCGAGCTTCGGGTTTGTGTTCTTATTTGCGGGTATATTCAGCATTGTGTTTCCCGTTCCGACACTCATCGAAGGTTCATCATTAAGTAATTTTATTGGATGGGGTGCGATTATCGTCTCTAGTTTCGGTGTAAGTATCTATTATTATCTGTTTAAATACATTTCAACACACCACAGAGACCCTGAGGAGTATGCTGAAGAGGTGTTAGAAGAGTATCATGATGAAGAAACTGAGTCTTAATCGCTAACAGCGTTCGGTTGAACTGTTTTGGCTTGTGTTGGTTCCAGCTCCATATCTACAGGTGGGTTGAAGAATAACGCATGGCTTATCAGAACGATAGAAAGTACTGTTCCAAATGGTATTGCTATAAATAAATCGATTCCTGCTGTGTATAGTCCCCCTGTTGAAAAGAGGATTGTGAGGGGGATTGCCATCAATATTTTATCATAATAGTTCATACTATGTAGTAGGGGGTATTTTAATATAAATCTTTGGGTTGGTTTTAACTGTGGTATTTATATAATCTTTATAACTTATGAGAAGATTCGGATAGACACAATCATTTTTATACTTGTACATCATTCAGTCTATTGTATGTCTACTGATGTACCCAACACAAATGGTGGTATTGTTGATGATTATGTTGAATCGAAACCATCGGGTGCTTCTGAGTTTTCTGAAGTGAAGTTCTCGTTTGGGACACATCGAGAGGTTGAGATTGTTCCAGAGGATTCGGGGTATAAGGCGAATCTTAGTTCGACTGGTGATGAATTTGATTCCTATACTCGTCGGTTCTTCTCTGCGATTTTCCTTAACGGGAGTCTTATCAGACCAATTGAACCAATCACATTACAGGATGTATTCATTGGAATCACTTCGACAGAGACAGGAAAATATGCGTTGTCTATTGTCCAGTAAGTAAGTCCAGTAGTGCGATTTTTACTGGATTTCGGAAGGGTTAAGTTTGTAGAAGGCGTATCTATTATTACAGATGACGACTTTCCTGTACACGACTGTGAGTGATGGCGGACAGATTACAGATATGACAGCGGTTTCGGAGTTAGTGTCAGAGTACTACTTTACTGTCGAACCTCAGATTACGGAAACCTCTATCGCATTCATGAGCGATAGTGAACCGAATGGAGGGTTTGGAGTTTACACGAACCCAGACCAGACTTCGGAAGCCGAACAGGAATTCTTCGAGCGGTTGGCAGAGTTCTTGGAGTCAGATTTCTCGGTGAAATGTGTTGAAGTTCAAGGGACTGGTGAGCCAGCCAGTTGGAAGTGGAGTGTTGATACTGATGACTCTGTACAGTTTATGAGTATATAACTACAGTTAGAACTCTTTTCTGTAGGTTACTGTTTTAATCAAACTCGGTCTCTGGTCGCCCCACCAAAACGACCAGAGTGAGTCTGAGTGCCCACAGCGACTGAAAAAGTTCAGTATGTGGAAAGCGGTGTGCGAAAAGCCCAGTGAGGAAGTCACCACCCTCCTTCTACTGAGCTATGAGAGGACTCTTAACGGGTTCACATACTATACCTTCCTGCTCCCCACCGAGAGAGCGGGAAATCATATGTGAGCTACCCGTTAAGGCTCTCCGCACCCAGTTATACATACGAGGGTACAGTATATAAATTTTCCGATTAATAGTTTGCCGACTGAATATGAATACATTAAAGTGGATTCCGCACATAGATACAACTATGGATTCAATTCCCGTTATTGACTCGCCTCCACGAGGGTGGGACCACCAAGACTCGAATCGAAATACACACATTTACCGAAACAACGCATGGGACCATCCAGAACTCTTGGAAGTTCTGGTTGTCTATCAAGGGGAAGTCGATGGAAAAACGAGAGGACTGGTTGCACTAGAATATACTGATGCTCAAATTCTGATTGATGACAGAGAAGTTATTGGAAGTCCTTCAGACATTAATGCTGTAGCTTCAGAGATGATGGAAACTGGTGTTGACAAGACAAAAGAGCATATTAAGGGGTAGAATATGAGCGGTTCAATTAGATTAAGTGATTCGTTTAAAGGTCCGACTGACATTTACTTGGACGGAGAGGTCATCGGAGTTATTTGGGGTAATCTTGAACATTTTGATTACATCAAACTTGATGAAGAGTATCGTGGGAATGGGTATGCAACACAGGCGTTAGAATTGTATATAGAGGAAGCGAGGAAGTCTGTTAAACGGATGGAGACAACTGAAGTTTTATCATCGACTGTTAGGGAAGTGTTACTTGCGAATGGGTTTGAGGAGGTTGAACCTAACAAGTTTGTGTGTGAGTTTGACGACTGATACCGAAGTGTTTAAGTTATTGTATCGAGTAGTATAGGGTGTAGCAGTTCCGTGGTGTAGCGGCCAAACATCAGGGTCTTTGGAACCCTGGCCCCTGGTTCGAATCCGGGCGGAACTATCCCACTTTTTCACTCGTGCGAGGTATGAATCACAAGACTTTTGATTGTGTCTGACAATTATTGTGTATGGAAGAATTCAATGAACTGTTCCTTGTTGAGTACCAGGGCTATCCTGAGCAGTTGGACGAGCATATTGATGGGTTAGTTGGTGTTACTAAAGTGTCCGTTGATGCTCGATTTGAGGAAGTTGAAGTAGATACGCAGGTGGAGTGCGAGATTAACTATGATGCGTATGCTACTGATAGGACTCGATTGTCGAATCAGATTGAACAGTTAGATGGTGTCAGAGGTGTGATTTTCGGCTGAGTAATTCTGATTGTGGTTTTTGGATGTAGTGGTATTATCAAGAGGGTTCTCGTTGTGTTTCTTGTTTTTCCCCTCTCTGTAACATTTAAAGTGTCGCTTTGTAAATAGATGAGTAATGACAGAAGAAATTACTGATGAAGAATTTTATACTTGGAAAACATCTGCTTCTGAGGAAGGATTAATTAGTGATGCTGCGTTCTCGTATTATGTACAAGACTCAAAATACTTATACGCAGTATTCGTAGATGGAACGCCTGTAACGGCTCCTGTATTCACTTTTCGAACTTGGCTGACAGATGAAGATATTGATACGCCATTAGCAGAGTTCGATAAATCAAAAAGTGTATTAGAAGAATATGATGAGGATTTACTACAAGAGTTAGCTCGGCAAATTGCGTTTTCAGCTGGTGAAGACCCAGATAACGCACAGATGCAGGATTATTTATGGAACTCTCCAGTATATGCGGTTACAAAAGTAGACCGAGACAATATGGAGTTTTCATTAACTGTTTCAGATTATTTCACAACCCGCCAATCAGCATTTGAACTCGAAGAGGAATTAGCACAGGGGTTATTCAAAACAGGCATTACACCAGATACAAAATTTATTGATATTCGACAGAGCCTGAATGAGTTCACACCAGAGTACAGAAACAAATATGCTGAGAACTTTAATCAGGTGATGAACTTTGAGGCTGGTCCAAGTATGGCAGGAGGGGCAGCATTAACTTTCTTTAACACAGAAGATGGATATGTATTCCCTGTCGCAAAGCGGAGTAAGGATGTTGCTGAGGCACGAGGGTGGATGAGTCCTGTACCATCTGGCGTGTTCCAGCCATACCGAAAGAATCTTGATGAGATTGAGGCACCATCACTACGGGAACACTTACTAAAAGAATTCTCAGAGTATTTCTTTAACACAGACCCACGAGATAGTATCCCAACTCATTTAGACGGAATGGCTGAGTTGGAATCGTTATTAGAGTCGGGAGATGCGGAGATTCGATATACATCTTCAGGGATTGACTGTAAGAACACACATGTTCAATTTAATGGCGTCCTGACTATCGATGATGAATCATATTTCCATGAATATATTGAAAATGCTGACCTTGACTCGTGGGAATATGAATCAATTGAATTCGTCTCAATCGATGACGGTGACAGAATTAAGGAACTGCTTCATAAGTCGAATATGAACCCATATGATATTGTATGCCTTAGTGAAGGGTTACAATGGATTGAACGGTATCGGAACCAGACACTTCCGATTGACTTACGACCAAGTAGTTCGCATCGGCACAGTCAATCAGAATCGAAACAGTAACTTACTCGGTGAGGTGTGTTTTGATTGCGGTTCTAATTTCGTTCTTCAGAGGTTCCCCGTGAGAGGTGACATACTCCAGGAACTCCATCGGTCGGTTTGCGATTCCTTCAGGGCTACATCCAGCCGCTTTAGCGTGTCCACCACCGTTCAACTTCTGGGCAACCAGATGGCACTCATCGAACCCGTCGTCGGCTCCACGGAGAGAGGCTTTCGGCGGATACATCGGTTTCGTGTGAACCAGCATATCAATACATTTGGTTTCGACCAACTGTTCAAGAAGTTCACCTGGAGACGCACGACCGTGTGCGAATCCAACAGTTACGCCTTCGATTTCTTCGATACTGGTTTCATTATCGATAATGTATTCGATTTTGAGGTTGTGTTCGTTCTCACGAGTGGCGATGAACCCACTCCCTTTATCGCCACGGAGTAACTCAGCCTCATAGTCCATGAAATCCAGCCCGTAATTAAGGACTGTATCCATAAACACATCAGAATCGCTGAAGAACGCCATCTGGCTGAACGCTTTGGAGATACACACATCGTATTCTCCAAGTTTGATAGTCTCCATTTCGTGATTCCAGAGGTCGTGGTCTTCAGTGAGTTTCACTGTCTCACGAACCGAAGGTCGGCTCTCATAGCCACGGTCTTTGAGGTAGTTATACACAAGACCTGCCGCACATCGGTCTTGATTGATGTGCATCTCGATGCCCCAGTCCGAGAGGGCGTCTTCTTTGTCGCCCCATTCGTGATGGTCAATCCACACGAACTCAGGAACCATCTCTGCGACTTCTTCGATGGCAGGGTACAGGTCGTCCAGATTTAGGTCGGACACATAGAGTTCACTGATACCGTCCCCTTCTTCAAGGATATACTCGAAAGTGTCTTCTATCTGGTCGTAATCAACTTCTACGACTTCGATTCCGTCTTCTTCACCGTTCTGTTGGAAGAAGTCTTTGAATAGTGCGCCCGAAACAAGCCCATCAGCATCCGTGTGCGTGAGGAGGAGTCGGGAGTCACAGTTCTCGATTGCTCGGTGGCGGGAGTTTTCTCGCCATCCATCCCACCGCTTTCCGAGGAAAGTGGTTTTGCTTGGGAATAGGACTTTCTCTGCGAGGTCTCGATTGGTGGAATCGATTGCGTCTTCAAAGTATTCGTGCATCTCTGTCTGATAATAGGGGTTACGGGAATATAAACCTGTTGATTAGTATTGCGTGTTATCTTGTGTATAGGTGCGTGTACACGGGAACATACCCGTCTGGAATCAAAACCCTTAAGTCAAAGTAAGCCCTTACTATTAACTGTACCAATGGCACGAAACTACGATACCCACCCGATTGTTGGTGTGACCGCAGACGACTCCCCTGACCGCCATTCGATTGGTGATTGGCTTCAGCACAACTTCCGTAATTCGCTCCCGCTCGACACTTGGGCTGGGACTGTCACTCGGCACAGTGTTGTTAATGTTGCGTTCGGAGAGGGCGCAGACCCCTGTGAGTACGAAGTTAGTGGCTCCACTAAAATGGTTGTCACCCGTGAGAAAGGCAAGGAAGTAACGGCTGTCTCTAACCGGTTCAATCTGGTGGACAACAAGAAGGTTGTTGAGACGATGCGAGATGTTCTTAACAACTTCAACCTCAAGGATGAAGTGTACGGAGAAGGTCGAAATTATCACGACAAGATTGTGTTCGACATTTACTTCGACACCGATTCTGCTGTCTTCCAGAGCGATACTGTTCAGGATGTCTTTGCGTTTGGGATTTCGGTGACGGCGGCTAATGACACCAGTTCCAGCGTGACGGTCGAACCCATCGTGCGTGACGGTCGAAACAAGGCGACCATCCGAGGTATTGCTGACGGAGAAGAGAAACTCCGACATGTGAAGAGCGAAGACGAAGACGAGCGAGATATGTACGACGATATGTACGAGATGTTCGCTGGAGCAGTCTTCCAACTCGGGTATCTCGCTGACTCGTTCATTCGGGATGTTGAGACGGCGGCTAACTTCACGGTGGACTTCGCACAGGAAGACTTCACGGTCGAAGAGTTCTATGAGGAGTGGCTTCCTGAGACCGTTCAGACGGACAAGATTATCGATATGGCTGTTCCACGGGCGCAAGTTCGTGCGGGTCTTATCACCGAGAACGGACAGCCTGTTGCTGAACCCACGCTAACGATGTATGAACTGGTGAGCGGATTCACCTACGCAATCGCTTACGGGTCGAATGTTAGTGACGGGTCTACGAAGGACAAACAGCACAAGGTTGCCCGTGAAGCCATCAGCGACCCTGACTTCACACTTGAAAAGGTTCGGACGGATTACGAACCCGACGAAGAGCCAGAAGACCCTGATGTCATCCAGCAAGCCGCAACCCTCCAGCAGGAACTGGACGCCATCCAGCAGTAACACTGACTAACTGAATTCCGCTATCCTTTTGTAGTCTAAGCCCATACAACCGTGTATGTACTGGGCATACGCATCAATAGATTCAGAACTTCGACAACTAAGTGAGTCACTACTACATAAAATCTCTGACCCAGACAACAAATACGAAGTGGAAACTAACCCACACATTACACTTATTCCTGGATTCCAAACAGAGCATCCAATCAATCTTCCAACAACTGTAATCGGAGAGGACATTCCAGTAAAGGGATTTCGGTTCTTTGAGTCAGAAGAGTTCCCATTAGTTGTAATGCTTGAGTTTGAAGAAACAGATACGCTCACCCGCCTACGAAATACACTTCAATACCAGATTGGTGAGTCTAATATTGAATACCCTATACATCCGTTTCATGCGACTTTATTCAAAGCTGGAGATGCCGCCCATATGGATTCGATTATGCTGGAAGATGAATTATGTAGAGATGTCGTACAAACAGTTACTAACTCGGAACCTCCAGAAATCGTCTCAATAACTGGTGTCACGATTGGAGATTGGGAATCTTGATAGGAACTTTTTTATACTTTTAGACCCTATGGGTATATATGCCATACCAAAACACTCGCCGTATTATCTTTGATTTAGATGACACTCTTATTGAGACAACTGCTCTCTATTTACAGGCGAGAGATAATCTGGCAGAATATATCAACTCGAATTTCGATACTTCATACACAGCCGATGAAATCACAGGGCTACAGGAAAGTATCGATGTAGAGTTGGTTAAAGAACACGGATTCAGTACGGATAGATTTGCTCTTTCATTTGAGGACACACTTCTCCAAATCGCAAAAAATGATAGTTTCACGGTGTCATTGTCAGATATGACCGATGTTCGGGAAATTGCGAAAAGTGTGAGTTTAACACCAGAAGAATATGCGGAGCGAGGGTGGAAGGGAGAGGCAAGATTCGTTCTTGAATCTCTTTCAGAAGAATATGAGCTTGCCTTACTTACAAAGGGTGAACCTGAACTTCAGCGGAAAAAAGTGGATGCGCTTTCAATAACAGACTGGATTCCTGAAGAAGATATACACATTTGTAACCGAAAAACTCCTGAGATGTTCGAAGAAGCACTTGATGGTGTCCCTCCTGAAGAAGCATGGAAAATCGGTGATTCTATCAAAAGTGATATTAATCCGATGCTTGAGTCAGGTGGAAATGCGATTAATATATCTGGTCTAAAGTGGGCGTATGAGGAAAGCGAAGTTCACCCGAACCCGTCTGGTGATTTCTACGCTGTTGAGACACCAAGTGAGATTCTGGATATATTGTGAAGGTGTCCCAATAGACGAAACAATTTAATAGCTCAAAATGATACCAATAGATAATGGAGGATAATGGCTGGAAACTTGTAAGCGCCTCCCCTGTTGAAGCATCGAAGATTGAATCAGTCCGAGATGATATGTTCAAAATCTGCCCACCAGAGAAATATCGGAAGATAGACCCCCATATCACTTTAATTCCACCATTCCGAATTAAGGATAAATCTCGATACCCTGAAATTAATTCAGCAATTAATCAGTTAGATTTCAATTCATGTGAATTTACCGTTAACGGGGCAAGCATCTATCCGAGTTTACAGAATCCACGAGTTATATTACTGGATATAACACCGTCAAAAGAATTACTCGATATTCGGGAACACATCTTAGATGTTATTAATGACTATGATGTTGAATTTTGGTATGAACCAGCCCCACTTCATATCACGCTATTCAAGTGTGATAACGGATATACATTAGCTGATGACCGAAAAGATTTATTACAGGAAACTATCTGGGATAACCGTGATTCATGGACTGGTACGATAGAGTATATCGATTTAGTATGTACAGTTTCTGACAATTGATTCCGCTTTATTCCGCCATATGAGTGGTGTATATAACTTCCAGATTATAACTACTTAAACACCTATAAACAGGTGTTAGAGAGGTTATAAAAGGGTTTTCACCAAATCAATTCCAAAGGTTTTATATTGGTGTGTATCCATTACTTGAATAAGGGTCATGAAGGTTCTACAACTGAAAAACAGCGGAATTATCCGAATCTTGATGGGGGATTTACAGAAGTTCGCTATCAGTCTACTTTGGATAGTCGGTGGGGTATTAGTATTCGGTTCTGCGTTGCTACTCGCAGCGGTAGTGAATGGGCATCCGATTAGTGCCGTTTTGAATCCAATCGCAGAACTTATCGCAGATATGCGAGTCTTGGTTCGACCAGTTAACACGGTTTTCCTTATGAGTATTGGTGTTGTTCTTGTAGGGTATAGAGTTGTGAATACGGAGTAAGTTACTTTCTGATTTTTGGTGACTCGGCGTAACTCAAAACACTTTTACCCTTAGAGGTGGTACGGTGTAGTATGGCACAAAACCCTGTTAACAACTACGACCGTGTTTTAGATAGCGTCAAGGGCGTCTGTCCGAACGAAGAAGATGATTGGCTGGTATCTCCGGTCTACGATGAGCGAATCGAGGATGCGTGGATTTGCCCGATTTGTGGAATGGTACTCGGAGACTCTGAGGATGAAGCAATTGAAGCATTCGAGCGTCATGCGATTCTCGAAGAGGATATTCCTGGAGAGTATCAGGAGTAACCACTCAGTTCAACATTTTTATTTTTGATTTTTAATTTCACTATAGGAGTATCTGAAAGGTTATAATTCCGCAATAGAGCGAATCAGGGGATTTATATAGGTATGCTGTGTATTTGTTATTGGATATGAGCGAAGACACCGAAAAACCGAATGCCGTTATTGGCGTGATTGCGCTACTTGGCGCACTGATTGTACTGCTCGGTCTGATGTATGTTGTCCGTCCGTGGTTCCACACTATCATCTACGGACTACTGTTTTCAGCACCTGAACTATTAGCTCTTGTCGTGTTCACGAGCGTTGCGGGTATCGCTACCTATGCGACGACCCGTTCTACCACGGCAACTGGAACGGTCGTGAGTATTGTGTTTGTTGTGATGATTGCGGGTGTCCTACTTGGTGGGGCGTACTCACAGCAGACTACTGCTGAGAACTTAGAGTTCACAGAGACTGATAATCTGCCCGACGCAAATGCTGACCAGCCACGGATTCTGCCACAGACTGTTGCTGACCAGTACGCACAGAACACGCTTCAACTGCCTCAGCATCACCTCTCCCAAGGAGATATTACGATGGTCGATGGGACTCCGCAGTGGTCGTATGCGGCTGAACCTGAAGGGCTAATTAATAGTTGGCGGATTTCTCAGCAAGGTGGTGTGTTTGTGGATATGACCACTACCCAAACCTCTGTTTCGAATGTAGATAACGAAATGGAGAACGGGATGGGAATGGCATTTAATGATAACTACAAGTGGAATGCCGTGAAAAACAATTACTGGACTTCCTACCAAGACCCATACCTTGTCCCACACGATGATGAACTGTATATCGCAGTTCCGACTATTGACCACAATCACCATATTGGGAATCCGCTTGAAGGTCAAGTGCCTATCGTGTATTCGACTCCTGAATGGGGTGGTGTGACGCTACTCGGTGAGGATGGTAGTGTGGAACACCTCTCCCCTGAGGAAGCACAGAACCACGAAGTACTTGAGGGTCAGCGACTTTACCCGTTCGACCTTGCCGAGTATGAAGTTGAATCCCAAGCCTACAAGAACGGTATCATTAACGCTTGGTTCATCCACGAAGACCAGTTGGAACTTGCCTCTACTGGTGAAGGCAACTCACAGCCGTTTATGACGGTTAACGAGGATGGTAGTCTGTCTTACCTCTCTGCCGCTGAACCTTACGGTGATGCGGCTGGTGTGTATCAGATTTGGATGCACGATGGTCGGACTGGTGAGATTCAGCAGAATTATCTCGGAGATGGTGATGCGCTTGTCGGTCCTGACCGCTCTACGAACTATGTGGAACAAGCCGTCCCGCAACTAAGAGAGGATATGCGAATGGTTGAGCCACTCCCTGTTGTTGTTGACGACACGCTCTACTGGATGGTTCGTGTTGTTCCGTCTGAGTCTACGGGAGTTGCGTTTAACGCATTCGTTAACTCTGAGACAACTGATGTACTCCTCTTTACAGAGGATGAGGAAATCTATGACTTCCTTGCGGGAGAAGTTGGCGAAGAAGATGTTGCTGTTGATGGTGGAGAAGAAGCCCCTGATGGGTCGAACACCATTACAGTAATCGTTATCGAAGACGGAATGCCTGTCGGTGAAGTTGAAATCGATGCCGATTCGGACTGGGGTATCGAAGTTGAACGAGGTGAAGAATTCACCGAGGAAGAATAACACAGAATCCAGTTCCTAATTTTTTGTAGCGTACTGCGGGAAAACCATAACACTTAACCTAAGAGATTAGCAATTAGTGTGTATGTACACAGACTTTTTTAAGTCTCTTGAATCCAATCTTTATACAGATACACTACAGAGTATCCAGTACCCGCTAAATGTACCGCCAGGAGATATCACGACAACACACCCTGAGATGGACTTCCGTGAATTAGCACCAGAATCAAACCCTGAAATCGATACTTCATATCTTACTCATACGATTCAGAAACACCCAGCAACATTTATCCCACACATCCCAAGTTATCTTATCAGAACGATTGTCGGGACTGGAACAGGTAAAACTATCCTTGATTGTTTTAGTGGACGGGGAACAACAGGAATTGAATCTCTTAACGCTGGACACAACTATGTTGGAATCGAATTGAACCCTCTGTCACACCTAATTAGTACTGTCGCAACACAACCAATCCCAGAATCAGTTGGAGATGAACTCATGGATACCATCCAAACACAGTTACAGGCTGGATTGACTGAAACTGATACAGTTGAGTTCCCTGGACGGACAAAGAAATCTCATTGGTTTGAACCGTCTGCGATAACTGCCCTCGAACAGTTACGACACTTAATTAAAACCGACCCTATACCTGACAATATTGAAGTGGTTCTCACAGAACAGGAAAAACAGACACTTACTCAGTCAGATATCTCATATTCGGAGTTGCGGAATCGGTGTCAGAACATACTCACATTAACCCTCGCAAATACTGTGTTCAAAGTCTCAAATGCTGACCCTGGCGTCTCAAAGGCATACAAATCCCCAAAGATGAAAGAAGCTATCAAAGATGGGTCACACCCTCCTGATACCCTTACAACATTTGAACAGGAATGTACACGAGTTGTAAATTCAATAACTGCGTTTTGGACACGCCTCCAAGATGCGTACACAACGATTCCGATAAGTACAGTTATTCTTGGAGACTCTCGGACATTCGAACTTCCCGATGAAATACCCGATATTGACTTAGCGATTACTTCACCCCCGTACATCAATGCGATTAATTATTATAGAGGCTCAAAATTACGGTTATTCTGGATACAGGACTTACTCCCAGAAAGTTCTCTGTCACCAACAGAACTCCGTAAAAGCATCATCGGCAGTAATAGCTCTGTGTCTCAATCAGATGTGCCTGAGACTGCCCCTACGCTCCGTTCACTATGGAACGGTACAGACACCGAGTATACTGCTACTCGCCTACCAGAGCTTGATGAGACACTTCAGAGTATCTATCAGGGTGAATCAGACACGGCGGAAAAGAAATCTGTGCTTACACAACAATTCTTTAGCCGAGATATGGCACAGACATTAGCACAAGTTCAAGATGTATTGAAAGATACTGGTATATTCTTCTTTGTTGTTGGAGATAATGTTGTTGAGAAACAGCCCGTACACATCCATCGCTATGTTGAAGATATTGCGACAAACCTACATCAGTTTAGTACAACCGACTGTACAGACCCATACACTCATATCGGAACCGCATTTGATACAATCACGAACCGAGAGTTATTCAAAACTCGAAACCATGAGGGTGGTGTAATTGAATGTGAGTGGATTATTACACTCCAAAAATAATGAAATCGATTTCAGTACATTAAAGTGATGTACGCCACGGCTAAAGGCGTGGGCTTTCTGCCTCACCTTGTGTAATATCCTCCCGAGTTGGAGATGAAGGAGTGAGTCTCCCTGATATTCAGAAAGTGATTGAATATGATTTCCATGGTGGAAGCCGAAGGCAGGAATTGCAACGAGTTGGGCGAGTAATGCACGGAGATGATGGAGCTGGTTAGCATTATTTATTGATGACTGATGAGGAATATGAGAAGTTCGGACAGCGACTGTATTCGTTAGAAGAAAAAGGCTGTGATATTCGGATTATGCGGAAGCAGTAACCTCTCTGAAAACGGCACATTTATTACTCCCCCGTCCATATAGTATGGTATGTCAAGCTTCAGTTTTGAAGACGCCTACGACCGCCTCACCTGCCCTCATTCATCGGGATGTGGTATATATGAGGAAGAATATGAAGTAGGTGGTTCGACTATGGACGGGGAGTTGGTCTTAGAGGTTTCTTGTTGGAACTGTGAAGGGCAAGACCACCTCACTTTTGACGCTACTGAACACGAAGTGTCTGTCCCTCACGCAGAGATTGGAGATACTTTTGAAGTGACTGATTACATTAGTCAGATTCCTGCTGAGGAAGGAGATATATTGACAGTCACTTCTATCGCAGACAACCCACTATACTCAAACGAGAAACCGTTGATTGCTGTTGTAAAGAACAGGGCTGAAGATAGCCCTTACGCTGTAACAGCGTTCTCTGTTGACCAGTTTGAATACTACAATCAAGATTCATTCATTAAGTCAGAGTGATTCGTTATGAATGATTACGCACCACCCCTTCTATTAGATTCGATTCAACTGAAAGAGAAACTCCCGACAGATTATACTCTGAATGAATCCGTAAAAGGTGTTGAAATTGATAGTCTTGATTCACTCTCTCGCCAACCGTATATCATTCTTGCCGAGTGGTGTAGAGACCCTGAACCAGGAGTATGGGGGAGTGATAAGATTGTGAAAGACCTACAGGATGAGTATGATAACATACAGACTTGTCTTGGTGTGTTCCTTCAATTCGACTCGCAGGCAGAACCTCGGACACGATTAGGTAATACGCCGCTTTTTGTGTCTGAGAAACGAACGCCAGAGTGGTCGGATTTATTCAATAATGGGTCTGTCGTTCCGGAAGCAGAAAAACGATTATTCGCAATCCCTGATGTTTCGTTTGAAATTTATATCACTTGGTATCATCGACTTGATGGGTGGTTGTATGATAAGTCATTTACTCGGCAACTGTATGATATTGTTGAATACACGCCCCGAAGTTTCCGCTCTGACTTTGAAATGCCATTAGATGCCGTAAATAAGGGTATTAAACAGGCTATTGGGAAGAGTCATAGTGATTGTCTGTATCTGATGCAACTGGAGCGTTGGCGGCGGTATAACAACCCTGTGTGAATTCACTACTGTTTGTGTGGAGTAGTATTCCAAAGAGTTATATGCGTATCTCACTACTATCTACTTGTCATGTCTGAAGAATCTGAAGCAGAAGATGTGGAATCGACACCAGCCGAGCTAATGCGAGCAGAACTTGCTGAAAAATTTGCCGATACAGAGTTCCCTGTCAAGAATCAGATGGCATTCGCAACTGGACTTCCGAATGGGCCAGGAACCAAGTTTAGTGCTGCTGGAATTGAAGTTACTGCGATGGAACTCGCCGCTCGTGGGTCGTCATATCTTGACTTCCCTTACGAGACTCTTGATGAGTTCCTTGACGATTCTATTGAAGCCATGAAGGAGGAAGGCTTCTTTGACGACGACGAGTAACTAATTCTATAATTCCCGTTTTTATCTCCTGAAGAGCAGACGGAATCGTAACTTTTATATACCACAGGCTCTTAGTATAGCGTACAGATGATGACTGTGACTGAAACTTCAGCGTTCGAGTTTGTCCATAGTCATCACCATCGATTTTTCTGATGGTTCTTTAACCGTGAATAACGGGAAACAGAACTGGTTTACAATAATAACCCAAGAGTAACACACAGCGTGTCCGGATTGGGGTAGTGGTTATCCTTCAACCTTGTGGAGGTTGAGAGGCGGGTTCGATTCTCGCATCCGGACTACTAACAATTTATACTCTTGGTAAAACACAGCGTGTCCGGGTTGGGGTAGTGGTCTATCCTACTGCCTTGTGGTGGCAGTGACACGGGTTTCGAATCCCGTACCCGGACCTCTATCGAATGTCCGAGATGGTCTAATTAGATAAGATTTAGCCCTGTGACGGTTAAGATGAGGGAGCATACCCCTCTCTCGGACCTCTACACTTATATATCATAAACTCCATTATTAATAGTATGACCAATCTCAAACTGTTTAACGCATTATTGAATCCTGCCGTTATTATCGATAAATCTGGTGAAATACAGTTTGTGAACAACGCATGGTCTGAGTATGGAGTCAATCGGGATGGGACTGATGAATTTATCGGTCGTAATTATTTAGATGCCTGTACAACAACTAAATCGGCAGAGACACTTAAAATTGCACTACAAGAAGTATTAGATGGTGATAGAGACTCCTTCAGTATGGAATACCCTTGTCATAGTGTAGATGTACGAGATTGGTATAGAGTAAATTGTTCAAAATTAGATACTGACGAAGATTATTTCCTATTACATCATATTAATATCACAGACCAGAAAATTGCGGAAGCAGAACTTTCTCGAATCCAATCATTTTCGACCTCACATACACAATACCTGAATCATGAAGTAAGAAATAAAATGGCTATTGTGACAGGACATATAAGTCAGATTGAAGATGAAATCGTTGATACTCATCCAGAAGTTGTTGATAAACATATTATTCCAATTAAAACCGCATCAGACGAAGTTGTACAAGTCCTCAAAAATCACATGCCTGAATCACCACTATTCCGGGACACTTATAAAAACGAAACAGACCTTGACACAATTGCGCTCCAACTTAAACAAAAATTTGAATCTGATTCTGTTACAATAACATCCAATTTATCTGGGAACTTCCTCATTGACCCACTACAATTCACTCATCTCCTTGAAAACCTTATTTTAAACTCTATTCATCACTCTGATGGATTCACGAAAATTACCCTTGGACTGACAGATGATAAACATAGTATTTATGTTCAAGATAATGGGCCTGGATTTGATGAAACTGGAATCTTTACCGAAGTCTACACACAATTACCAATTCAAGGAGAAGGAGTTGGATTAAAAGTAGTTAATAGAATTATACAAAACCATGAATGGGATGCTGTTATTGAAAATACGGACGAAGGAGGGAGAGTTACAATTTCAGGGTTAGTCCCGATAGAAGATAATTAGTTTATCGAACCCTCAATTCGGGTTTATCTGCTCCGACAAGTTTCTGCAATCGAGAGCGTCGAACGGGTTGTGTTAAGACTTCATTTGTTCGGTCAAAAATATAGGATTCCATACGGATACTGGCGGAACGACGACAGATATTAAGTGCAACTGCTACTCCATCGTCTGAGAATGATTTGGTACTGTACTCATTCTCAAACTCGTCCCATTCAGAATCGATTCCATCCCGTGTCGGAAGTGAGAACCTATATACTTCATTTGTAGATGAAAATGTATCTGTTGACCCATCATACACCTCAATGCCAACACGCCCAAACTTAGCGAAGTTAAATTCGATAGTTACTGAATCACTACCCTCGGTAAACGCAGGTTCAACATATCGTGAGATATCTGAGTCACTCATTCCAGCGTTCTGGCAGATTTGCTGAACAGTTGTGTTGAGGATGGATGCGTGTCTATCAATCAGACTATTCCGTTCGAAATCTCGTAACGAGTCATCTTCAAGACCTGGGATTTGAGTCTTAAAGATATGCTGGATATCTCTGTACAGATTCTGGATGTTGTTTGGACTCTCGATAGTGGCTCGGTGTCTAGAGCGAGTCTTATTCATACATACTTCTACAACGCCAAGAAAGTTAAGGCTTCTCAATTGGAATAGTCTTATGCGAGTTGAATTCCGACACCATTATATGCCTCTCACCCGTATAGTATAGTATGTCATCGTTGTTAGAACGATATCAGGAACTCCCACCATTAGACTCCTATCATCAGAACCCGTTTGGCGGATTGAAACCTGAAATTCGAAAGTGTACAGATGAGGATGAGTTGATTGCTCTCAAAAATGAGTTAGATGCTGTTTCAATCGGGCGTGGTAATTGGCGGACAAAGAAAGCAGAGCGGCGGCGAGACCTTCTGCGAACGATAGATGAGACTATCGAATTTCTGGAGTATCCAGCTCCCTCTGAATGGAAAGTTTCAAAACAGGAAATTGAGTCTGTACTGGATACACCCGTCCCTGTTTCAGGAAGTATGTATCGAGACGAATGGCTTTCAGTTTATACTGAATACACAGCCGATGAACTGTTGTTTATACAGGAGGCGTTGAACTGTCACTATCAACATATAGTCAGTAGTTATCAGACTGAAGAATGGTCGATTTCTGATATACGAAATACGGAATCTATGCTTCTAGGTCTCGCATTCACCGATTCCGACATCGAATTGGATGCGTTTATTGATTTCTGTAATAAGGGTGGCGGTCCTGATGTGGAAACAGTAAAACCATATGTAGAGTTTTTAGCAGACCTTGTTCACCCATACTATATGGGAGTTGTTGGTGTGGAGCTTCATACAGTGAAGACTAATCGGACGAATCATCTGTATGGTGGGCGGTATGAAGACCGTACTGGGGATGGTGGCTGGTATAATCATTTTGAGCGGGTTGTGAATGTTCGTACTGAGTGGAGTATTGAGGATGAATTAACGGTTGATAATCGTTACGACCGATTATTTGACCGAGATTCCTGGGAATCGGCTCGTGGGAGTAGTACAACAATCCATGAGTTTGGACATTTCTTCCATAATATGATTGGAATGAAGTTCACCTCAATCGACATGCGGGATATAGACGATTCAGAGTGGTTTTGGGAGACAACTGGGAATGAGGAGTCGATTGGTTCATTCTCGGGGATGAAACCTGAAAATGAGTCAATTATAGCGGAATTTAGAGATATCTGGATGGATTGGTACTCACAAGATGATAGACCAGTTATTCGTGACTATCAATGTAAAAATCCAGCAGAATTTTTCTGCGTCTGTTTTGAGAATTGGGTCTTACATCCCCGACTGCTACAGGAAGAACTCCCTAATATGCACGATTACTTTGAGAAAACCTTCAACCTTACAGAATCACAAGAGTGATTCGGTTCGGTCAACAGATTCGATAGACGCTTCGGCAAGGTCAACGGTAATTTCCCAGTTCACTTCACCGATTACCGTTTCATTCACATCAACAACGCCTTTCACTCGGTCTACTTCATCGAAACCAAGCCCGCTGAAAACAGGCTTGAGGGCTTGACCATCAAATATTGGGTAGACTGTTGCAAGTGCCCACTCATCATCATTTGCTTCAGAAATAACCAGCTCCCCGTCATCCCATTTATAAAAGTGCCCTTCAATGGTTTCCGTAGAAACCTCTTTTTCGAGTTGGAACTGTTTTAGCGGGACTTGGTAAGTCCGAACTGCTGTAGTATCAACACCAAATGCTTTCTGGAGTTTATACCAGTACTTCGTGAGCATACCATATAGTACGGGTTCCACATAAAAAAATACTGCGTTTTACTCCGAGAAACAGTAGTCACGCCCGCAGTTCTCGGAACTTCAGCGTCCGTTCTTGGATGATGAGGTCTCTGATTTTCAGACCTTCCGATTGGTCAACATCAAACTTATCCATAACGAAGTGACCATCGACTTCATCGATAGCGTTACGGGCAAGGTCAACCTTTTCTCGGATGAGGTCAGTATCTGGCTCCGTGGATGGGACTCTACCAAGAGAGTCGGCAACCGCCAAGTCGATGAGTTCACCCATCTCCATCTTATCACCCGCCGTTTCCTGAGCGTCAACGAATCGGATGATGGTAGACTCATTCATCTCATCGAATGAGTGCATCTTCATGTGGTGGCGAACCGCATCTCGCATAACCTTCTGATGTTCATTCGTCATCTTGAGTCGTTCCGTCATCTCATCGACAACATTTAGACCCGTCTTCGTGTGTCCAGGATGGTTTGGAAGGTCATCCTCGTCTGTAACACCCTTACCAAGGTCGTGGGCAAGAGCGGCAAGGAGGAGGCGCTCATCGTTCGGGCGGATGTTGTGGGCTTCCTCTAAGACCATCATCGTGTGTTCAAATGACGACCCTTCTTTGTGGGCAAACTCTGGCCCTGCTGGAACTTCCGTGAGTGCGTGTAGTTCAGGGAAGAGCGTTTCAAGGACGCCAATCTCGTGAAGTACATCAAAGAACCGCCGTGGTTCGTGTGCCTGCCTGAACGCTT
>LKMJ01000394.1_pt1 | contig 32670 bp, 33 predicted proteins | sample 643391 | NCBI WGS metagenome assembly LKMJ01 (sample SAMN04112250, study PRJNA286221) | soda lake metagenome | biome: soda lake; feature: Kulunda Steppe; material: water; isolation source: sample PL-Br10 brine of Picturesque Lake | place: Russia: Kulunda steppe | collected 2010-07 | reverse complement strand
TGAGCCTCGACGAGTGGGATACCGTCGTTGAGACCAACCTCGACGGCGTCATGCACGGCACGAAGGTCGCATTGCCCCACCTCAAAGAGTCGGAGGGCTGTGTAATCAACCTCGGGTCGATCTACGGACTGGTCGGTGGACAGGGTGCGGCCTCCTACTCCGCCGCGAAAGGCGGCGTCGTGAACTTCACCCAGCAGGTCGCGATCGACTACGCCGATCAGGGCGTCCGTGTCAACAGCATCTGTCCCGGCTTTGTCGAGACGCCGATGACGGAAGACCTACTGGAGGACGATCGCTTCTATCGCTTCATCGAACAGAAAACCCCAATGGATCGACACGGCCACCCAGAGGAAATCGCCCCGATGGCAGCGTTTTTAGCATCGGAGGACGCGTCGTTCATCACCGGTGCAAACATTCCGGTCGACGGCGGTTGGACCGCGTTCTGAAACCGCCGGCCGTCACGTCTGGTCGCTCGCCGGAGACAGCGTCGCCGCCATCGGGATGGTGTTTCGGGACTGGTACCTGCCGCCCAGTCGACGCGTCACTCCTCGGCAACGTCCCGTGCGAGTGTCACTGTCAGGGGCGACCGTCGCGTGACCCGCTCCGCGACGGACCCCATCAGTAACCGAGCCGCAAGCGATCGACCGTGGCTACCCATGACAATCTGGTCGTAGTCGTGGTCCTCGGCGTAGTCGATGATCTCCGCTTCTGGATCGCCGTAGGCAGTCACCGTCTCGACGGCGACACCGTGATCTTTGGCAACTGCCGTCGCCGACTCGAGGATCTCTTCGGCCGATCGCTCGTGTGCGGTCTGGATTTTATCGAGATACGTTCCCTCAATGTCGGCGCGAGAGCGATCGAACGGCAACTCGATCACGTGGAGTACGGTGTCTGTCCCATCGGGAAACGTCTCGCAAGCGTATGCAAGCGCTGCCTCGGCCTGTTCCGAGCCGTCGACCGGGACCAGCACCCGTCCGGGGAGATCTCGGTCGCGAAGCGAGGCCAGCGATTCAGGGACGATCGTCGTCGAAACGGGTGCGCGTCGAACGACAGCCTCGCTCACGTGGCCGAGGAACGGTCGAGTGATCGGTGATTCGCCGTGGCTCCCCATGACGACGTGGTCGATCGACTCCTCGGTGGCGATCGACAGAATCTCCGAATGTGGAGTTCCAGTGCGGCGGTCAGTCTGGAGTTTGCGACCGTGCTCGTCGGCCAGTTCGACCGCGCGTTCAAGGACGCGCTCGCCGCGTTCCGCTGGCGGCTGTGACTCTCCCACACTCGCGTGGTGATCGTGAGCAGGATCGGCGACGTACAGCGCGGTGAGCGATGCGTCCGGAAACGAGGGGAAACAGTACTCGAGGCCTGCATAGGACTGTTCGGAGCCGTCGATCGGAACGAGAACGTGTCGTGACATTGTCTCTGGGGGCGACCGAACGCCCGTTCGACCGTTCGACGATGATCGATATAAATCCGGATCCTCCGATGCGTTCGGTGCAACGGTTTTACGATCGCCGGCTTCACTGGCTTAGCTCTCCGCTCCGACGCTCGGTTGTCGGCCCGATCGAGTTGGAGTGGGAGGTCGCTACCGGGTCGGAGTATTATATCGGAAGTCAGTGTACGACGCCTATGAGCGATCGGATTCTCGTCCCGTACGATGGGTCCACACCGGCAGAGGAAGCGCTCGAATACGCGTTCGAGACGTTCCCCGACGCGTCCGTAACCGCGCTCTACGTCGTCCCGATTCCCGAAGGGTACTGGACTGCCTTCGAGGAGTCAGACGACGAATTTTCGTCCGACGATGTCGAGGAACGGGGACGTGATGTTCTCGAGACGGCAACGGAACTGGCAGCGGAGCACGACCGCGATATCGAGACCACAGTCGTCGTGGGCCAACCAGCGAGAGAGATCGTAACCCGGGCCGAGGAAAACCCGTACGAGACGATCGTCATGGGCAGCCACGGCCGGGAGGGCGTGTCCCGAATCCTGCTCGGGAGCATGGCGGAGACCGTCGTTCGTCGCTCACCGATCCCGGTCGTCGTCGTCCGGTAACTGGCCACGGGGGAGAGACAAACGGCTATCCGTCGTCGCCCAGTAGGTCAGGCTACGACGATCGATGACTTCGGATACCAACACGACCGACCCCATCCGGTCGATCCTCGTTCCGACGGTGGAACACTGCGGCGAAGGCGCACTAGAGCGTGCACTGCAACTGGCCGAGCAGGTCGGTGCGACCGTTCACGTCCTCACTGTCGTCGATACCGCGAACCCGTTTCGATTCGATGTGGACGAGGTCGTCAACCTCGATCGCGCGGCGACGCAACTCGTCGACGAAACCGCCGCGGCCACCGCCGGACGTGACGTCGACGTACGGGGAGCCGTCCGTCGCGGACGCCCGGCCAGAACCATCCTCGACTACGCCGAGACGAACGCAATCGACATGCTCGTCGTGGGTCGAACTGGCCGTGGTGGGGTCGTCGAGGCGCTGCGTGGCAACACCACTGATACTGATTAGCGTCGTCAATTACCGTCGATCGCCAGTAACGGGTCGGCGATCGGCGGTAACTACGGACACTAATCAGTATGAGACACTGCTCCGAGAGGCACCGATTCCAGTAGTCGTCGTTCCGGCCGGCGAGTCAGGCACTGTCCCGTCCAACGGCAGCGGGCCCGAGGAACAAAGCGGCACCGATGTAGCATCCGGCGGCAACAGCAACAGTGATTGAGAGCACAACGGGTGCCGGGACAGACCCCCTCGCTCCCGATCGGCCGGCAGCAGGCCTCCCGTCCGACCCCGCTCCAGTGAGACGAGAGTAGTGGCGTGGCTTTACTATCCCGGCGACCCATGTCAGCGGTATGTCCCGATCGATTCTCGTTCCTTACGATGGGTCCGCCCACGCACAGACCGCACTGGCGTACGCATTCGAGATGTTCCCAGACGCTCGACTCGTCCTCTTTCACGCGATCGATCCCTTCGAAAAGACAACGGAGAGCGACGACCGGTTGCCCCCGCTGACAGAAGAGTGGCGCGAGGAGAGAGAGGCCGAGGCGGCGGCGCTCTTCGAGGAGGCCGTCAGCGAGGTCGACGACCAGTCGGTGACGATCGAAACCGACACCTCGGTCGGCTCACCGGCCCAGGCGATCGTGGGCTACGCCGAAGATGCTGACATCGATGCGATCGTCATCGGAAGTCGCGGTCGAAGCCAGAATCCGGATATGCGACTCGGGAGTGTCGCCGAACTCGTGGTGAGACGGGCCGACGTTCCGGTTACTGTCGTTCGCTAACCCACTGCGTCGCGGATCTGCTGTAGTGGGTCAAAAAATACCCGCGTGTAGAGGTGTCGGTGACGAGCGTGGGTGGTGTCGGTGGCGAGCGTGGGTGGTGGCACTTACGATTCGTCGCGGACGACAGTAACGGTAACCGGTGCTCGACCGACGACGAGTTCCGCAGTGCTCCCGAGCAACAGGCGAGTCGGGCCAGTTCGGCCGTGACTGCCCATGACGATCGCATCGAACGCTCCCTCCTGGGCGTAGTCGACGATTTCGCGTGCTGGCTCGCCGACCCTGGACTCGGTCGAAAACTCCGCGTCGTAGTCGGTTGCCAGTTCGTGTGCTGACTCGAAAAGCCGTTCTTCCGCCGCTTCTGCGCGTTCGTACCACTCCTCGGAGCCGTGTGCTGGTTCGGTTCTGACGTCGGTGTCGATCGAGGAGCCGTAGCCGGGATCTCCGGGATCGATCACGTGAAGCGCAGTGACGGACGGATCATCGTGTGCGTCGAACGCGTACGCAAGCGCTCGTTCGGAAAGCGGCGATCCATCAACAGGGACGAGTAGGTGACGTGCCATCAGTCGATGTACGACACGGAGGGTGAAAGGAGTATCCTGTGTTTTCGTCAGTCGATGACGACATCCAGACGGTCATCCACATCAACAGGAATAAGACGACGTCACACCGAAGTCCGGTAATGATCGGTGACGGACTCGGTATCGTTCTCGCTGCCGGGCTGTTTACGGCGATCGTCTGTGGCGTCGGGACGCTGCCGTTCTTTTTCGTCGACGAGATCAGCGATCGGGTCACTGTCATTTTGTGGGGACTTGCAGGCGGCATCATGCTGTTTGCGTCCGTCTTCGGGTTCATTTTCGAGGGGCTCGGCGAGGGGACGATCACGCAGGTCGGCATCGGCCTCGCCGTCGGTGTCGCCCTGGTCGTCGTGGCCGATCGGATCATCACCGACCACGAGTTCGAGCCACGAGAGATGCCGGACGCGGACTTCCGCAAACTCGTCCTGATCGTCGGCGTATTGACAGTCCATAGTTTTCCTGAGGGGGTCGCACTCGGAGTCGCGTTCGCCGACCTCGGCGTCGAGGGCGATCTGCTAATCGGCGGACTTGCAGTTCCGGCGCTGGCGATCTTTATTACCGTCGCGATCTCGATCCAGAACATCCCCGAGGGGCTCGCCGTCGCCATCCCGCTGCACACGTATGGGGTCCCAAACTGGAAGATCTTCGGCTGGGCAGTCTTTTCGAGCATTCCACAGCCGATCGGCGCGGGTATCGCGTACGTCTTCGTCACGATCGCCCGTGAGTTTCTCCCCTTTGGGTTCGGGTTCGCTGCCGGCGCAATGATCTATCTTGTCTTACACGACATTTTCCCGGAGGCACTCGACCACGGCGCGGACCTTCCGGGACGCGGGCGTCGCGAACTGGTCGCCGGCATCAGCCTCGGCGTGGCGATCATGGTCCCCGTCATGGTTCTCACCGAGTAGCCGCTGAGACGGACTGCTGGCTCCCACCCACGGCCAAGCATTATTCCGACCGCCGTTGTACGTGGTGGCGCAGGGATCGACAACGGTGCCGATTCGCCCCCGCTGTGGGTGGCACGTCGGCGCGCCGTGATCGATATCTCCCACCACACCCATCATCATGAACTACACCGACTTCGTCGGACAGGTCCAGCACAAACTCGAGTACGCACAGTTCGGACAGGCCGTTCGGGCGACGCGGGCGGTCCTGACAACACTCGGCGAGCGGCTCCAGGAGGGGGAAGCGACCGATCTCGCCAGTCCGCTACCGATGGAGATCGATCGCTACCTGACCGAGGCCGACCACGGCCAGCGTTTCGACTATGACGAGTTTCTCGATCGGGTTGCCGACCGCGAGGGCGTCGATCGAGCGGACGCAAACTACCACGCCCAGCAGATCGTCGCCCTCGTCGCTGACGTCGTCCCCCAGGGGAACATCGAGAAAGCCGACGCACAGCTCCCACCCGAGTTCGACCCGCTCTTCGAGCTGATCGGAACCGACATCGATCGAGAGAGGTCGTGAGCCTCGACCCGCCACCGGACACCGCCGGCAGTACAGCGCCACGATCGACTCTCGGAGCTACCGACTCCCCTCGGCCACCGGGCCCGATCGCCCGCGTTCCCAGAACGAAACGGGCCGCCAGCGACTGGTACGACTCGCTCAGCGGGTGGTACGATACGATCGCCGATCCCTTCGAGCGGCCGGCTCGGAACGCCGGCCTCGAACTGCTCGACCCCAGGCCCGGTGACCGCGTCCTCGACGTGGGCTGTGGCACCGGTACCGCGCTCGTCCAGCTCGCACGGGCCGTCGGCCCCGACGGGACTGCCGTCGGAATCGACATCGCCGACGGAATGTGTCGCAAATCGCGAGCGAAACTCGCTGCGGCCGGACTCGATCAGGGGCTCGTCGTTGTGGGTGATGGGGAACGGCTGCCGGTTCGCGACGATGCGTTCGACGCAGTGTTTGGCAGTTTCGTCCTCGAACTCTTCGATACGCCCGCGCTGCCGATCGTTCTCGCGGAGTGGCGTCGCGTACTGGCTCCGGCAGGGCGACTCTGTGTCGTCTCGCTTTCCCGCCGTGGCGGTGGTCCGACCGTCGCACTTTACGAGTGGATTCACGATCGACTGCCGACGTACGTCGACTGCCGGCCGATCTACGTTCGCGAGACGCTTCGAGAGGCAGGCTTCCGGATCGTCGAGACGCGATCGATGGACACGTGGGGGCTCCCGGTCACCGTCGTGCTCGGCGACGTCGCACCGGTGGCGTAGCTGGCTCTGAACCACACCGTCCGGGCTCGCGGCGGCTGTCGCTTGCCTCCGGTACTTATTATCGTCCGTGTGGATGGTTGCCCCATGGACGGACTCCGCTGGGTCCAGCTACCCGACACCGAACGCAACGAGTTCCTCGGAAACGGTGGCACCGGCGTGCTCTCGTTTGCGACGGACACCGACGAACCGCCGGCATCGCTCCCGGTCTCCTACGGATTCGTTCCTGAGACCGGAGACTTCTACTTCCGGCTCTCCTTTCCGCCCGGGAGCACGAAAGAAGACGTCATCGACAACCCGGTTTCGTTCGTCGTCCACGAGGAGGCAGACGACGGCTGGCGAAGCGTCGTCGCGACGGGAGAACTCGAAGAACTGGCCGAGTTGCCGCCGGAGTCCGGTGCCGTCCAGCACATGTGGGCCGTCGACATCCCGTCAGTCGAAATCTTCGATCAGCCGCGATCGGAGGTCCCATTTCACGACTTTCGGCTCGTTCCGGCGTCGATAACGGGACGGAAGGAAGCGCTCTGAGGCGGACCGCTAGCCATCAGTTGGGGCGCACCCGGACTCGGGTCGGGGTGTCCCGATAGATCAATGAATCTACCCCGAGGTCAAGCCCCGAGGCAGTCACCTTGACAGTCTGTACACCAGACCGTCTGCATCGTCGGTTATCGACGTGGTGTTGGTCGGCGACCAGCTATCGGCTTCGCAGGTCACACACCCGGGCACTAAAGATATGAATTCTGGTAGCTTCTCGAAGCTATATTTTTCCAAGAAAGTAGGACACGGTTCTTTCTTTCGCTCCTGATCGCAGAACTCTGCTCCCGAAACCGATCAAAAGATGTTGCTACTGGTTTTAGAACGCATATGCAGAGGTAGATAGTCGACTATTCCGAGAAAAGTAGACAAAAGTACAGAGACGTGTCGATCGCCGACAACTGGAGAACACGGGGTCACGCGACCACCAGTAACGTTGTACAGTAAACCGGTACAAACGCGTTGTGCGCTCTTTACCGGCTTTTCACAGGACCGAAGCCGATCGTTCCCTCGATCCTGTTCGCCACCTGTCGACCGCTGAGCTCGACTTATTTATACGATAGCAAAGATAGTATTTTATATGATATATCACGACGGCGAACCGGAGCGATCGGGGTCCGAGCCAAGCCACCCGGAACCGATCGTGGCCGGAGACCGAAGCCGATAGCGATAGTTGCCACTGCTAGTCAGTGCACACCTGATCGCACGACAGCTATGCGATCAGTGTGTAACCAGTTTCACTTGTTACGATACGCCGTTCGATACCGACACCGACTGCAAAACTGCCGCGATCGCCCGATCAACACCAGCGCCCGACGGCCGCTACAGATCCAGTTCCATCTCCCGCTCGCCACGGTCGTCAACCGTCGTCTCGAAGCCGGCCGATCGGTAGAGATTCACCGCGATCCGGTTGGATCGTGAAACGGTGAGCCAGACGTGCGGTATCCCCTGCTCCTGGCCGAGTCCGAGCAGGCCCCGGATGAGTTGCGTTCCGTTCCCCGCCGCCTGATACTCCGGGTGGACGAAAATCGCCAGCTCCGCGATATCGTCGTACGGGACAAGCACTGCGTGCCCGATCACGTCGTCCCCGTGTCGGGCGACGACGTTGAACCCGTCCTCGAGGAGTCCATCGATCCAGTCGCGGATTCTGGACGTCTCGCGTGGGGGCACCCCTTGCGATCGCGACTCCTTGTCGAACCCCTCGTACATCTCCACGAGCGGGTCGTGATCGCCAGTGTACGCTTCGACCGTGATCGTTCGTCCCTCCTGGTCGGTCGCTGTGGTCGGCGGTCGTGGGAATCGCGTCTGTCGATCGGACGAGGAGGCCATACGAACTACTCGGGACCTCACCCTCCTAAGCGTGGTCCGCGTTCTCGATCGGTGGGAGCGGTGAGTCGATTGGAAAAAGTGTCAGATTTAGTATATAGTCCCGGGCGGATTCGAACCGCCGTCCTGAGCTCCAAAGGCTCAGATGATTGGCCACTACACCACGGGACTCTGTATCCGTGTTTTTCGCTCCTCGGTACAATAGTGTTACTTTTCGGGCTCGGTAGAAACCTCGATCGCACCCGCCTCCACGCGGCGGTGGCACGACCGACAGAGCGAGATGATATTCTCCAGTGTCTGTGCGTCGGCTGGCCGGTCGAACGATCGGACAGGCTGCAAGTGATGGATTCGGGGTTGCGTCCGAGTTGGGCAGCGTCTACACCACACAGTTGTCGCTCATACTCGTCTCGATTGATACTGATTAGTGTCCGTAGTTACCGCCGATCGCCAGTAACGGGTCGGCGATCGGCGGTAATTGATGACGCTAATCAGTATGAGTGCCTGTCGCCGAACCCGCCATCACGACCGACCGTACTCGATCGGGCCACCCTCCCACTGATGATGATTGGGGCCGACAACGTGTTCCGAGAGCCAGTCTCCGTAACACCTACGGGTACAGAAGACGCCGCGACTCCGATCTGCCACCCGAGAGGGGACAACCTCCAACTCGGTTCCGCAGTGGTGGCAGGGTACGGATACCCGTTCGCCCGGCTCGGATGGGGTGTCAGGCAAAAGCCCGTCAGCGTCTTCGACGCAGTCGGAACAGTACGTCCCGTCTTTGGTCGATGGATAGAACGAAAACGAGTCCCCACAGGTTGTACACGTCGCAGTTTCGGTTGCACCACTCCAGTTTCCGTTGTGCTCACCCGCGTTCGGATTACAGTTCTCACAGAACTCTCGGCGGGCCTTCGGATCGTAGAACATAGTTTCACAGCCCGTACGGGTCCGATTCGGCAGTGGCTCGTCGTGTACCTTCGTATGATGTTGTCGCATTCTCTGCTCCGTCCGGGGAGCATTTTGCCACACGTCGGGCACTCCATGCCCAGTTTCGCCGCCCGATCGCGTATAAACCCACGATCGATCGCGACCAAACCGTTTCAGCGGCGATCGACGCCGCAGACGACGAGACGGACTGGGTCACATAACTCACAGCCAGACGGATCTCAGCTCCAGTGACGATCGTCCAGGAACTACCTTGCCGAAGGCAGTCTAGAGGTAGCCTTCCTCGGCGAGTCGATCGATGCCCGCTTCCAGACGCTCCTCGCTGGCGGCGTAAGAGATCCGGGCGTAGCCGGGGGTCCCGAACGCGCTGCCGGGGACGGTCGCAACGTGGGCGTCTTCGAGTGCGCCCTCACACCATGCTTGGTCGTCGTCGTCGACAGGGAGCATCATGTAGAACGCCCCCTCCGGGACGGCGACGTCGACGCCGTGGTCTGCGAGCAGGTCGACGACGAGGTCGCGGCGCTTCTCGAAGGCCTCGGTCATCTCCGTGACCGCCTCGTCGGTGTTTTCGAGCGCCTCGATCCCGGCATGTTGGACGAAGTTCACAGCAGACGAGACCGAGTGGCTGTGGAGTTTGCCCGCCTGATTCATCAGCTCCTCGGGGCCGGCGAAGTAGCCGAGCCGCCAGCCGGTCATCGAGTAGGCTTTCGAGAAGCCGTTGACCGTCACGGTGCGATCGGCCATCCCCTCAAGCGTACCCAGACTCGTCTGCTCGACGCCATAGGTAATCTCCTTGTAGATCTCGTCGGAGATGACGGTGATGTCGTGTTCGACGGCGAGATCGCGGACGCCTTCGAGGGCCGCATCGGAGTAGACCGCACCGGTCGGGTTCGAAGGCGAGTTGACGATCAGCAGCTCGGTTTCCGCAGAGACGGCAGCCGCGAGGTCGTCGAGTGCGGGTTCGAGTCGGAAATCGGAGTCGGAAAGATCGACGCGAGTCAGGTCACCGCCAGCCATCTTGACCATCGCCTCGTAGGAGACCCACGCGGGGTCGAGCAGGGCAACCTCGTCGCCGTCCTGAATGAGTGCCTGGACGATCTCGTAGAGGGCCTGTTTCGCGCCGGGCGTGACGATGACCTCGTCGGTCGTATGCTCGAGCCCGTCGTCGGCGAGTTTGTCGACGATCGCTTCGCGCAGTTCGAGGATGCCGGCCGAGGTGGTGTACCCGGTGTGGCCGGCATCCATCGCATCCTGGCCAGCCTGCGTGATGTTTTCGGGGGTCGGGAAATCCGGCTCGCCAACGCTCAGGTCGACGACATCTGCGCCGTCGGCTTCGAGTTCGGTGGCGAGTGCGGAGATGGCAAGCGTTGCGGACGGTTCGACTCGGGTCAGACGATCGGTGAATTCCATGGTCATGGATCGGAATCTGTGTCGTGGCTGCAGGTATGGGGTCAGTTGTCGGTATTAGTCCTGTCGATCGGGCAGTTCGGCGGCGAGATCGAGCGCGCTCTCGACGGCTTTCGCCGCGTTCGCGACGCGTTCGCGTGCTTCGGCAGCGGACATTCCCGGACCCGTAACGCCGAGTGTGACAGGTGTATCACGCTCGAGGCTCACGTCAGAAAGCCGCTGGGCGGCCGCATCGGTGATGACCTGATCGTGGTCCGTATCACCGGTGATCACGGCGCCGATGACGACGACGGCGTCGACGGCGTCACGACGGGCGAGCCGATCGGCAGCCAGCGGCGCGTCGTAGACGCCGGGTACGGAGACGGTGTCGTACACCTCAGCATCCGCGTCGCTCGCGGCCTCGATGGCCGTCTGCTCCATCTGCTCGGTGATCGGCCGGTTGAACTGCGCGACCACCACTCCGAGCGTGGTCATACGCGAGCGGTAGGGTGGACGGGTAAAAGAGGTACCGTTCTCGACCGACGAACGGTGGCTGTGGAAACCGCTGCGTTGTGTCTCACGAACGGTGGGCTGTCGTGCCAGGTCGTCCCGGTCGATCACATAGTAAGATATAATTGTGGTCCTGATAACACACCAAAAAATGAACGCGAACCTGTCTCGATCAGTTGGTATCGTTGTAGCGATCGCCGCGGCACTGCTGGTTGCTGGGGCTGCGATGCCTGTCGCTGCCGAGGACACCCAGTCGTTTCACGACGAAGTTACGATCTCCGATGACGGCGAGATAGCGTCACTCGAATCGGAAATGGTGTTGCCAGAAGAGGAGTACAACGAGTGGCTGGCGATCGCATCCGAGGAAGGGTATGATACTGTTGGTGAGTGGCAAGTAGAGACTGCCATCGAGAACGACCCTGCGATCCACGACGGCACTGGATACGACGAGGAACAGAACGGCCAGTACAGCGTAGTCACCGAGTATACCGAAGTCGATGTCGACCAAATGCCCGACATGTCGGTTACAACGGATGGGGACTCGGTCACGTGGGAATTCGATCAGCCTGAGCAGACAGCCGACGGCGCCGACATAGAGCAGACGCTGGCAGTCGTTATGCCGGACAGTATTTCTGACACCAACGCAGACGAAGTCGATGGAACCGTCGCTAACTGGGACATGCCGACCGAGTCGAGTCAACTGTTCGTAGAGAGTGGCGGCGACGAAAGCGATGCTGAAGACGAGACGGATGACGACGCTGTTGATGACGCAGACGACGCTGACGACACTGTTGTTGAAGACGATGACACTGACGACGCTGACGACGCCGTTGATGAGGACGACGCTGACGACGCCGTTGATGAGGACGACGGCGCTGACGACGCTGACGACGCCATTGATGAGGACGATGACGCAGACGACGCTGACGAGATGCAGACGGATGAAGCCGATGACACCACTGATGACGCTACAGACGACAGTATGCCCGGTCTCGGTGTCGGTGCCGCAATCGTCGGTCTGCTAGTCGCTACCCTCCTCGTTGCTCGCCAGTCGAACTGACGGTTCGCAACCGGGAACGACGAGCGGTTTCGGTCGTTTTTTGTGTACGGATCGGGATCTCGTCTGCGATCGACAACTCTTTCGAGCGATCGCCGACAGCGAATCATACCGGACCGTATGAGACCGGACAGCCAGTACAATCCCAAAGTGAGAATTCTTAAGCGCGGGCGAAGCCAATCGGCGCGCAATGACAACACTACGGACGCCAGGACCGACGATCGGCGTCGTCGGTGGGGGCCAACTCGGGCGGATGCTTGCCGAAGCCGCCACGCCGCTTGGAGTCGAACTCGTCGTCCTCGACCCGACGCCGGACTGTCCAGCCGCGCCGGTCGTCCGCGACCAGATCGTCGCTGATTTCGACGACGAGGCGGGGATCCGCGAACTCGCTTCGCGCGCGGACGTGCTCACATTCGAGATCGAACTCGCCGATCAGACGGTTCTCGAACGAGTAAGCGAGGAGACCGGAACGCCGGTCCACCCGAAGCCCGAGACCCTAGAGACGATCCACGATAAACTCGTCCAGAAACGCGAACTCGAAGCTGCGGGGGTTCCGGTGCCCCCGTTCCGGGAGGTCGACGACGCAGACGACATCCGCGAGGCGATCGACGACTACGGCGCGCCGGTGATGCTCAAGGCCCGGACGGGCGGCTACGATGGGCGGGGAAACGTCCCCGTCGAGTCGAAAGCAGACGCCGCCGAGGCACTCGACTCCGTCGCCGGCCCCGCGATGGTCGAAGCCTTCGTCGACTTCGAGCGCGAAATCTCGGTCATCGCGGCGAAAGGAGACGGCGAAATCGCCACCTTCCCGATCGGCGAGAACGTCCACGAAGACGAAATCCTTCGGCAGACGATCGTCCCTGCGGAGTCGAGCGACGCGGTGACCGATCGTGCGCGTGCGGTTGCGGCGGACGTCCTGGATGTGATGGACGGCCGTGGGGTCTACGGGATCGAGTTGTTCGAGACGAGCGAGGTGTCAGGCACCTCGACGGACTCGGACGGACGGAGTCCGCGGGAAGGTGGCGAGATCCTGCTCAACGAGATTGCGCCCCGCCCGCACAACTCGGGCCACTGGACGATCGAAGGGGCACAGAGTTCCCAGTTCGAACAGCACGTCCGTGCAGTGCTTGGCTGGCCACTCGGGGCGACCGCCCTGCGCGCGCCGACCGTCTCCTCGAACCTGCTTGGAGACGTCGAGGCGGAACGGGAGGCTGCCCTCCACGGCGTCGATCGGATTCTCGAGACGCCCGGCGCGAACCTCCACTGGTATGGAAAACGACAGACGCGCCCGCTCCGAAAGATGGGCCACGTGACGCTGACTGCACAGGACGACGAGACGACCGACGAACTGCTCGGAACTGCCCGCGAACTGACTAACGTCGTGACGTTTGCCGACGACTGATATATTCAGAAACTACCATGAGTGACAGCGTTGCCGACTTGATCGATCGACTGCATCGTGAGGCCGACCAGGACCGACCGACCGAGGAGACACCCGACGTGGGAATCGTCATGGGCAGCGACTCGGATCTGGAAGTGATGTCGACCGGCGGGCGGCGTCGTGGTGCGTACGACGCCTTCGTCGATGAACTCGGCTTTGCCGAACAGACCGACTACGAGACCCCACCCGACGAGCGATTTACCTTCGAGACCTACGTCACCTCCGCCCACCGCACGCCCGACCTGATGACGGCCTACGCCGAGACGGCCGAAGCCAGGGGGATCGAGGTGATCATCGCCGGCGCGGGCGGGAAGTCAGCCGACCTACCGAACATGACGGCCTCGATCGCCTATCCGCTGCCGGTGATCGGCGTCCCCGTCCAGGAGAAGTCCGTCGACAGCGTTATCGGGATGCCGACCGGCGCACCGCTAGTGGCAGTCGACGCGGGCAAATCGTTCAACGCGGCGCTCTCTGCGGCCCAGATTCTCGCCCGCCAGCACGAGTCGGTTCGCGATCGGCTCGTCGGCTACCACGAGGGGCTCAAATCGGACGTCGGGACCGTCTCCAGGGAGCTCCACGATGGTGGCACGGACGCATACTCGAAATAGTGCGTTCCGGTTTCGAGGGAGTGTCTCGGGAGCGTATCCGTCCCTGATCTGCCACCCGGTACGTGTTTTGGCTTCGATACAGTCGGTACCCCTCGATCGGTCCCTCGACCCGGCTCGATCAAAAACGGCTCGTCAGTAGCCTCTTGTACGCCCAGTAACCACCGACATACTGGGGGTCTCGCGATCGGTCGTCGGCCGTTCATACGGACAGTTGTAGTCAATTACCGCCGATCGCCGACCCGCCTTGGCGATCGGCGGTAAATAGTTACAACGATCCGTATCAGTGGACGACGGTTTCGGAGACGAATCCCGGAGCGGCCCGTTTGGGGGCGAGTAAGCGAGTATTACCGTTTTCGTTGTCCGTTCGTGATCGGGATACCACATGCGAAACACTTTTGAGTTACTTTTGTTCAACCGAACGCGACGCTTCCTCCCGGTTTGGGCTCAAAAAGAACAATCAACCCTTATGTGCGTGCGGTTTGAATTCTCGAACGTTACGGAGATGAATGATTGGATCGCCATTGGGGCGCTGGCGCTCGTGGGACTACTGATACCGTTGAGTATGATGGTGGTATCGTATCTCCTGCGTCCGAGTGTTCCAGAAACGAGCAAACGTGCCACCTACGAGAGTGGCGAGGTGCCGACTGGCGGAACGCGCATCCGGTTTAATATCCAGTATTACATGGTTGCGCTATTGTTCGTCGTCTTCGACATCGAGACCGTCCTCCTATTTCCCTGGGCGGTCGTCTACCAGGATGCACTCGCAGCCGAGGAGTACGGCTTGCTCCACGCGCTCGGGCCGATGTTGTTGTTCGTCGCCATCCTGCTGGTCGGACTCGCGTGGGCATGGCGCAACGGTGCCGTACAGTGGGCACAGACACCACAGCAGATCGAGTCCGGAACTGATCGATAATGAGTAGCGACAACCCACGACAAGATATCTACGAGAGTACCACCCCGTCGACGGACACCCGCGATGCACGGATCGGTGCGGGCGTCGACGATCGCTTCAACTCGAAGCTGCGTGAGGCATTCGGTGCGTCACCGTTTATCCTCACGAAATTCGATAAGTTCATGAACTGGGTTCGTGGCAATTCCATGTTCATGCTGCAGTTCGGGATCGCTTGCTGTAGTATCGAGATGATACACACGTATGCGATCAAACACGATCTGGACCGGTTCGGGGCCGGTGTGCCCCGTGCCTCACCACGACAGGCCGACGTGATGATCGTCCCCGGAACAATCGTCTCGAAGTTCGGCCCGCGCATGAAGCGGGTTTACGACCAGATGCCCGAACCCAAGTTCGTCGTCGGGATGGGGTCGTGTACGATCTCCGGCGGTCCCTTCCAGGAGGGGTACAACGTCGTCAAGGGAGCAGAGGAGATCATCCCGATCGATATCCACGTCCCCGGCTGTCCACCGCGGCCGGAAGCACTCGTCTACGGCGTCATGAAACTGCAAGAACGGATCCAGAACGGTGAGACGTCGCCGGTTGTCGTCAAGCCGTACGAACTCGAGCAGTTCGGCGACCTCGAACGGGACGAGCTCGTCGAAAAGCTCGCAGGCGAAATCGACGAGGACGACCTCGTCATGCGGTACAACTGGGCTGATTCACCATGAGTACGGGATTGAAACGACAGGTCGAGGTCAGCGAGGACGAACTCGAAGCACTGCTTGGCGATCGCGCGCTGGGGCGTGACGATCACCTGAACGCACCGGGCTTTGTCATCAGACCGGACGACGTCCAGGAGGTCCTTACCGATCTCAAGACGGAGGCCGGCTTCGATCACCTCTCCTGTCTGACGGCCCAGGAGTATCCGGATCGCTACGAGTCGATCTACCACCTAAAAAAGTACGCCGATCCGACCCAGGCAGTATCGATCGTCGTCCCGACGACGACGGACGAGCCGGTAAGCCAGTCGGCCGAACCGGTCTTCCGGACGGCAGACTGGCACGAACGCGAAGCGTTCGACCTTGTCGGGATCGATTACGAGGGCCACCCCGACCCACGCCGCATCCTCCTGCCGGAGACCTGGCAGGGCCATCCGCTCTCGCGGGGGTACGACCAGCAGAAACCACAGATCGTCACGCTGTCGGAACACGCGAATCCGATCCAGCCCGACCACCACGACGACGAATCGGACACGATGTTCCTGAACATCGGTCCCCACCACCCCGCGACCCACGGCGTGCTCCACGTCAAGACCGTCCTGGACGGCGAGACCGTCGTCGACGTCGACCCCGACGTGGGCTATCTCCACCGCTGTGAAGAGCAGATGTGCCAGCAGGGCACCTACCGCCACCAGATCATGCCCTACCCCGATCGGTGGGACTACGTTTCGGCAGGGCTGTTAAACGAGTGGGCCTACGCGCGGACGGCCGAAGATCTGGCCGACATCGAGGTCCCCGAGTACGCCCAGATCATCCGCACGATGGGCGCAGAGCTTTGCCGGATCGCCTCGCACATGCTCGCACTCGGCACCTTCGCGCTCGACGTCTACGGCGACTTCACCGCGGTCTTCCAGTATGCCTTCCGCGATCGAGAAGTCGTCCAGGACATCTTGGAGGATCTTACCGGCCAGCGGCTGATGTTCAACTACTTCCGGCTGGGCGGGGTTGCCTGGGATCTGCCCGAACCCCGTGAGGAGTTCTTCGAGCTAACCCGTGACTTCCTCGATGAGCTCCCGGCGAAGGTCGCCGAATACAACGACATGATCACCGCAAACGAGATCTTCCAGATCCGGTGTATGGATACGGGGATCTTGGCGCCCGAGGTGGCCAAAAGCTACGGCTGTACGGGACCCGTCGCTCGCGGCTCGGGGATCGACTACGATCTCCGTCGTGACGACCCCTACGGCTACTACGAGAACCTCGAGTGGGACGTCGTCACGGAGGACGGCTGTGACAACTACAGCCGCGTCCTCGTTCGAATGCAAGAAGTCGAGGAGTCCGCGAAGATCATCGAACAGTGTGTCGACCTCCTCGAAGATTGGCCGGAAGACGAACGCGAGATTCAGGCCAACGTCCCGCGAACGCTGAAACCGGACGCCGACACCGAGGTCTACCGTGCCGTCGAAGGTGCAAAAGGCGAACTCGGGATCTACATCCGATCGGACGGCACCGACAAACCGGGCCGGTTCAAGATCCGGAGCCCGTGTTTCCACAACCTCTCGGCGCTCGAAGAGATGGTCCAAGACGAGTACATTCCTGATCTGATCGCCTCGCTTGGGAGCCTCGACATCGTCCTCGGGGAGGTGGACCGCTAGGAATGTCGGGGTCGATACCGCTCCAGGACACCGTGTTGCTCCCCGAGCGACTCGGCGACATGCTTCGTCTCGATGGCTTTGGCCTCGCCGGCGAACTGGTCGCGACGTTTCTCGCCGCGGCCTTCGTCGGGAGCCTGATGCTCGCGATGACCGGTGTCGCCGGTCCGTGGGCGAAACGAAAGATCACCGCGGCGTTTACCGACCGGATCGCCGTCAACCGGCTCGGTCCCGCAGGCATCTTTATTATCGTGGCCGACTCGGTACGGCTGCTGTCCAAAGAGAACATCATCCCCGAGAACGTCGATCGGCCGGCCTACGACCTCGCGCCGATCGTGATCGCCGCCTCTGCACTGCTTGGCTTTGCTGTCATCCCGATGGGGTCGGGGATTCACCTCGCCGATCCCGAAGTCGGGCTCGCGTACGTCTTCGCGGTTGCCAGTATCGCAAGCGTCGGGATGGTGATGGCCGGCTACGCCTCCGCGAACAAGTACTCGATGCTGGGTGGGCTGCGTGCGGTCGCCCAGAACGTCGCCTACGAGATTCCGCTCGTGGTGACGGGGATGTCGGTCGTCATCTTCGCCGGCACGTTGCAGATGAGCGAAATCGTCGCCGTTCAACAACAGACGCTCGTCGATCTCGGCGTCGTCTCGATTCCGGCGTGGTTCGCGATCGTCAACCCGTTCGCGTTCGTCCTCTTCCTGGTGGCGAACTTCGCCGAGGTCGGTCGGAACCCCTTCGACACGCCCGAGGCGCCGACCGAACTCGTCGCCGGCTTCCAGACCGAGTACTCCTCGGTCTACTTCGTCCTGATCTACCTCGGGGAGTTCCTCCATATCTTCCTTGGCGGTGCGATCATCGCGACGATCTTCCTCGGCGGCCCAGCCGGTCCCGTGTTGCCGGGGATCGTCTGGTTCATTATCAAGATCTGGGCGGTGTTCTTCCTGACCCAGTGGCTCCGATCGGCGGTGCCACGGGTCCGAATCGATCAGTTGATCGAGATCGGCTGGAAAGGACTGCTTGTCCTTTCGTTCGGGAATCTCGTGGTAACTGCAGTAATCGTAGGTGTGATCACATGATCGGACTACTCAAATCGATGGCGACGACGATGAAACACGCACTGGATGGCTCGACGTTTACCGTCGAGTATCCCGAGACTGCCCCGGACGTTTCCCCCCGGTTCAGGGGCGTCCACAAGTTCAGCCAGGAGCGATGTATCTGGTGTCGCCAGTGTGAGAACGTCTGTCCGAACGACACGATTCAGATCGTCATGGACGACCAGCGCAACGGCGAACAGTACAACCTCCACATCGGTCAGTGTATCTACTGCCGGCTCTGTGAGGAGGTCTGCCCGGTCGACGCCATCCTGCTCACACAGAACTTCGAGTTCACGGCGGATACGAAACACGACCTCGTCTACAACAAAGAGCAGCTAAAGGCCGTCCCGTGGTACAAAGACATCGATCCCTTAGAGTCCCGCGAACCCGATCGTGGCGCGTGGATCGGCGACGGTGAGGGGGAGGTCGATTACCAGTAACAATGATGGGTACGATCGCATTCGCACTGTTTGCGTTCGTCACGCTCACCAGTGCACTCGCCGTTGTCCTGTTGCGTGACCCGTGGCACTCGGCGCTGATGCTTGGCGTGGCGCTGGTCAGCGTTGCGGTCCACTACGTGATGCTCGCGGCGGAGTTCGTCGCGATGATGCAGATTCTCGTCTACGTTGGCGGGGTACTCATCCTCATCACGTTCGCTGTCATGTTGACCCAGCGCGAGGAGCGCCCGGAGACTGACTCCGAGGTGACACGGACATGACGACCGGCCCGCGGCTTCGGCTCGGCAGTGTACTCGCACCCGGACTCCTCGCAGTCGCCCTCTTTGGGATAATGGCACTCGTCGTGTTAAACACCGACTTCGGCACGATGGCCGGCTTTCCCGAGGACGTCGCGATTACTTCCGCACTCGGCTACGCGATGTTCGACTTCGCGGCGTTGCAGGCCAGAGAGGGCGTTCCCGGCACCGAGCCGTTTCTCGTCTCGTTCCTGTTGATCGCGATCGTCCTCGACGCGGCACTCGACGCCTCGATCGTGCTTGCCAAACGCGAAGAGCAAGGCGAGGCCGTCGCCGCGCTCTCGAGTTCGAAAAGCGCGTCGTCGGGGAGTGGACCGGCAGTGGCCGACGGTGGCGAGGAGGCCACCGGAGGTGAGCGTCAATGAGCGCCGTCCCGATCGAGTACTACGTCTTGCTGTCGATGGGGGTGTTCGCTATTGGCCTCTTTGGGATCCTGACGCGTCGCAACGCACTGTTGTTTCTGATGTCCGTCGAACTCATGGTGAACGCGGCGGCGCTCAACCTGATCGCCTTTGCGTTCTACCACGGCAACCTGACGGGGCAAGTGTTCACGCTGTTCGTGATGGCACTGGCTGCCGCGGAGGTCGCCGTCGGGCTCGGGATCATCCTGGTACTGTATCGCAACTTCCGTGACGTCGACGTCACGGTCCCGACGACGATGAGGTGGTAAGATGGAAGGTGCATTCGAATTCGCTCCGGCGATCGCATTGTTCCCGCTTGCAGCGTTCGCTATCGCGCTTGCGTTTGGCAACTATCTGCCCAAGAAGGGGGCGCTTCCGGGAATTGTCGCGACGGGCGGTTCGCTGGTCCTGTCGATTCTGATGGCTGTTGCCGTCGCAAGTAGCGACGACGGCTTCTATCAGACGACCCTCTATGAGTGGGCGGCCGGCGATGCGGCGAGTGCAAGCGGCGTCGAGGGAGTGTCCTTTACGTTCGGAATCCTGATCGATCCGCTCGCGGCGCTCATGCTCGTGATCGTCTCGCTTGTGGCCTTCCTCGTCCACGTCTTCAGCCTCGGCTACATGAACGACGAAGGCGAGACCGGGTTGCCACGGTACTACGCCAGCCTCGGACTCTTTACGTTCAGCATGCTCGCCTTCGTCTACGCGGACAACCTGCTGATGGCGTTCATGTTTTTCGAGCTCGTCGGACTCTGCTCGTTCCTGCTGATCGGATTCTGGTTCCGGACAAAAAGCGCGCCCTCGGCCGCAAAGAAGGCGTTTTTGATCACCCGCTTCGGTGACTACTTTTTCCTGATCGGGGTCGTTGCGATCGCCGCGACCTTCGGTACGCTGCAGTTCGCCGGCGACGACTCCTTCGTCGCGGCTGCGGACGCGGCGATCGCCGACGGCGCGACGTTCTTTGGCTTCGGTGCCGAAACGTGGGTGACGATCACCGGGTTGCTCGTCCTGGGAGGCGTACTCGGAAAGTCCGCACAGTTCCCGTTGCACACCTGGCTTCCCGACGCGATGGAGGGGCCGACCACGGTGTCGGCACTGATCCACGCCGCGACGATGGTCGCAGCGGGCGTCTACCTCGTCGCACGGATGTTCGGCTACTACGCACTCTCCCCGACGGCGCTTGCGATCATCGCGTTCGTCGGCGGCTTTACCGCCCTGTTCGCGGCGACGATGGGTGTCGTCAAAGACGACATCAAGCAGGTGCTTGCCTACTCGACGATCAGCCAGTATGGCTACATGATGCTCGGGATGGGCGTCGGCGGCTACGTCGCCGGCGTCTTCCACCTGATGAACCACGCCTTTTTCAAGGCGCTCCTGTTCCTGGGTGCCGGCTCCGTCATCATCCTGATGCACCACGAACAGGACATGTGGAAGATGGGCGGGCTCAAGAACAAAGCGCCCGTCACCTACTACACGTTCCTCGCGGGCGCACTCGCACTCGCGGGAATCGTCCCGTTCTCTGGGTTCTGGTCGAAAGACGAGATCCTCTACGATGCCCTGATCGTCGGCATCGAGGAGCCCCTCATCCTTGCGGCGTACGCGATGGGGCTGCTCGCCGTCTTCTTTACCGGCTTTTACACCTTCCGGATGGTCTTTTTGACCTTCCACGGTGAGCCACGATCCGAGGCGGCCGAAGATCCCCACGGCGTCGGCTGGTCGATCAAGTTCCCGCTCGTCACGCTCGGGATTCTCGCGACGATCGCCGGCGCAGTGAACCTCGCGCCGGTCGGAAAGCTTGCAAACGTCGACATCATGTATCTCCAGGGCTGGCTGGAAGGCGGTGTCGACGGCGCGACGTATCTCGCCTACTCGGAGACGATTTTCGAGGGCGCCGGCGCGGTCTACGACACCGGCTTCATCGGAACGGAGTCGACGACCGTCCTGCTCGCTGCCGGCCTCTCACTGCTGCTTGCGTTTTCCGGGGCCGGACTCGCGTGGAAGCTGTATAACGTCCCCGAACCGGTCTCCCACACGGACCGGCTCGGCGACCTCGGTGACGTTGTCGAGGCAAACTACTACCAGGACGAGTATCAGGTCTGGCTCGCCGAGCGGGTAACGCTCCCGATCGCTCGTGCAGCCGATCGGTTCGACCAGACAGTCGTCGACGGCACGGTAAACAGCGTCTCGACGGCCAGTCTGTTCGGAAGTGGCCGGATGAAGCGGCTCCAGACCGGCGTCGTGACGAACTACGCGGCACTGTTGGTAACCGGCTTCATCGTGTTACTTCTGGTCCTTGGCTATCTCGGCGGGTGGTTCCTATGATGATCGAAGCACTGATCGCAGTCACGTTGGTCGGCGCGCTCGTGACGTTCGTCGCGCCAAATCGTATCGCCGGTAAACTGGCCTTTGCCATCAGCCTCGTTCCCGCGGCGATTAGCTGCTGGCTGTTTGCGGCCTTCGATGGCAGCGGGAACGCACTGCTCGACGGCGACCTTGCCTTCGAGTCACAGCTCGAATGGATACAGCTCGGCGAGTACACCATCTCGTGGTTCGTCGGGCTAGACGGCATCTCCTTGCCGCTTGTCGTCCTGACGACGATCCTGACGACGCTTGCGATCGTCAGTTCCTGGACGCCGATCGACGAGCGCGAGTCCCAATTCTACGGGCTCGTCCTCTTCATTGAGGCGAACCTGATCGGCGTCTTCACGGCGCTTGATTTCTTCGTCTGGTTCATCTTCTGGGAGGCCGTCCTGATCCCGATGTATCTGCTGATCGGTGTCTGGGGCGGTCCACGCCGGAAGTACGCCGCGATCAAGTTCTTCGTCTACACGAACGTGGCGTCACTGGTGATGTTCGGTGCGTTCATCGCGCTCATCTTCGGCCTTGGTGACGCCGTTACGAGCTTTGCACTGCCCGAAATCGCGACTGCGATGCTCAACGGTGGCCCCGAAGGCTTCCTCGGCGTCGGCGGCACGACGCTCGCATCGGTCGTCTTCGTCGCGATGTTCGTCGGTTTCGCGGTGAAGGTGCCGATCGTCCCGTTCCATACGTGGCTGCCGGACGCCCACGTTGAGGCTCCGACGCCCGCCTCCGTCCTGCTTGCTGGCGTCCTGTTGAAGATGGGGACGTACGCACTACTGCGATTCAACTTCACCATGTTCCCGGCCGACGTTATCGAGCCGTTCCTCGTTCCGATCGCCGCGGTCGCAGTCATCAGCGTCATTTACGGCGCAATGCTTGCACTGGCCCAGACCGATCTCAAACGGATCGTCGCCTACTCCTCGGTGTCGTCGATGGGCTACGTCATCCTCGGGCTCGTCGCCTACACCCAGTTTGGCGTCGGCGGTGCAACGTTCCAGATGGTCTCTCACGGCCTCATTTCGGGGCTGATGTTCATGGCCGTCGGCGTCATCTACAACGCCACCCACACCCGGATGGTTACCGACATGTCCGGGATGGCCGATCGGATGCCCGTCGCCACTGGGATCCTCGTTGCCGGTGCGTTCGGCTACATGGGGCTCCCACTGATGAGCGGCTTCGCCGCGGAGTACTTCATCTTCTTTGGCTCCTTCGGTGCCGACTTCGCCTACGCACCACTGTTTACGGGACTGGCGATGTTCGGTATCGTCATCGTCGCCGGCTACCTGCTGTTTGCACTCCAGCGGGCCGTGTTCGGGCCATACCAGCTCGAAACCGACTACGAGGTGAGTCGGGCACCGCTGCACGACGTCGCGCCGATGTTCGTCCTGCTTGGACTCATCATCGCCCTCGGCGTCGCCCCCGAGTTGATCTTCGGGATGATCACCGACGCGGTCGATCCGATTATCGCAACTGGAGGTGAGTTCTAATGGCACTACTCGAACTTCCCGACTGGGCTGCACTCGCACCCGCACTGTTGCTTGCAGCGACGGCATTGATACTGTTCCTCATCGACAGCATCTCGCCCCGATCGACAAATCGGGCGTTGCTTGCGGGGACGTCGACCGTCGGCTCGCTCGCGTCGCTTGCCGTCGCCGTCTGGTTCCTCGCTGCCGGTGTGGGCACACCCGGCTTCGAGGGCCGTGGCATCATCGAACTGTTCGGCGGCCAGCTGGTCGTCGACCAGATGGCGCTGTACTTCATGATCGTCGTTGCGGTCGTGACAGCGCTCGTCTCGATCGCCAGCTACGACTACCTGCGAGATCACACCTACCAGGCCGAGTACTACTCGCTGATCTTGCTCGCGGCGACTGGGATGGCGACGATGGCCGCTGCCAACAGCCTCGTGACGATTTTCATCGCAGTTGAACTGGCGAGCCTGCCGTCGTATGCGCTCGTCTCGATCCTCAAGGACAATCGCGGGAGTATCGAAGGCGGCCTGAAGTACTTCTTGATCGGTGCGCTCTCTTCGGCAATCTTCGTCTACGGGATCAGCCTGGTCTACGGCGCGACCGGAAGTATGCAACTCGATGCGATCGCGGACGCAGTCGTCGCCGGTGAGGCCGACGCCTACGGCGGACTCTTGGGACTGGGGATCGTGATGCTCATCGGCGGTTTTGCGTTCAAGACTGCAAGCGTTCCGTTCCACTTCTGGGCACCGGAGGCCTACGAGGGTGCGCCGGCTCCGATTTCGGCGTTCCTCTCTTCGGCCTCGAAGGCCGCCGGCTTCGTGATCGCCTTCCGCGTGTTCACGACGGCGTTCCCCCTCGATCCGACGACGGCCGTCATCGGTGTCGAGTGGACATGGGCGTTCGTCATCCTCGCGATCGTCACCATGACGGTCGGCAACTTCGCGGCAGCGACCCAGGACAACGTCAAACGGATGCTGGCGTACTCCTCGGTCGGCCACGCGGGCTACGCACTGATCGGGCTGGCCGGACTCACTGCCGGCGGCGGCGGCGAGCTCGTGATGGGTGCGGCGATGATGCACCTGCTGGTCTATGGCTTTATGAACACCGGCGCGTTCCTGTTCGTCGCCCTGGCCGAACACTGGGGCGTCGGCCGGACCTTCACGGACTACAACGGGCTCGCCTCACGGGCACCGATCGCCTGTGTGGCGATGACGGTCTTCATGTTCAGCCTCGCCGGAATCCCGCCGTTTGGCGGCTTCTTCAGCAAGTACTTCCTGTTCACCGGGGCGATCGGTGTCGGGAGCACTGCCATGCTGGTTGTCGCCGCCGCACTGGTCGTCAACAGCGCGCTCTCGCTGTACTACTACTCCCGGCTAGTGAAGGCACTCTGGTTCGAAGAGCCGCTCGTCACGCGTGACGCGCTCGCCCAGCCGACAGGCCTCTACGCGGCGATCGTCTTCGCCGCCGTGTTGACCGTCCTCGTCCTCCCCGGCTTTGGACCGGTCGCCGACGTCGCACAGGACGCTGCAGCCGCCGTCCTCGTCTGATCGACGATCGCTGGCGATCGGCGGCGCACGACGGCCGATCGCCGCTCCCAGCGACGATCGATCCTGCCGGGGCCCTGTCCGCCGACCCGGTAGCTTTTACACCCCGTAGTTGCAAGCCGGCACATATGGTTTTCCGGCTGGTGCTCGGCTGTGGGACTGTCGGCCGTCAGGTAGTCGAGCGGCTGGCCAGTGACGGCGATACGCTCCTCGTGCTCACCGACGACCAGAGCACCGTCGAAACGCTGCGTGACGAGAGCATCCCCGCGCGCTATGCCGATCCCACGACGCGATCGGCTGTTGCAGGCGTCGATACACCTGACGTGGTCTTCGTCGCCAGCGATCGGACAGACACAAACCGAACGGCACTCGAACACGCCCGAGCCGTGTTTCCGTCATCTTCGATCGTCGCGTACACCGGTGGGGACGCGACCGATGCCGACCGGGCGGCCTACCGCGAACTCGCCGACCACGTCGTTGACGCCGAGCGGGCGATGGTCGATCGGATACTCGATGGGACGACGAGCACGTCGACGGAAGCCGCGATCGAACTCCGACAGCAACTGGACACGATCGAGGGACCCCTGGCGGTGATGATGCACGACAACCCGGATCCGGACGCGATCGCGAGTGCGGTCGCGCTGGTCGATATCGCGGAGTCGGTCGGTCTCGAGGCAGAGGCCTGTTATTATGGGGAGATTTCCCATCAGGAGAATCGGGCGATGGTCAACCTGCTCGGACTCTCGATTCGCAATCTCGAGCCGGACGACCCACTCGACGACTATGGGTCGTTCGCCCTGATCGATCACTCCAGACCCGGCGTTAACGATCAGCTGCCGCCCGATCTCCACGTTGATATCGTTATCGACCACCACCCACCACGGGGGCCGGTTCCCGCGACGTTCGTCGACCTGCGCGAACACGTGGGTGCGACCAGCACCGTGGTGACCGAGTATCTAGAGCGGTTTGGAATCGAATTCGAGAAAGCAACGGCAACGGCACTGCTGTATGGAATCCGTGTCGACACGAACGATTTCACCCGCGAGGTGTCTGCTGCGGATTTCGCCGCTGCATCGACGCTCTGGCCACACGTCGATACTGCCGTCCTTCGCCAGATCGAACAGCCGACGATCGAGGGAGAGACCCTGGAAACGATCGCCCGCGCGATCAAGAACCGAGAACAGCGAGACTCCGTCGCGGCCGCAAGCGTCGGCCAGATCGGGGACCGCGACGCCTTGCCCCAGGCAGCTGATCAGCTACTGGCCATGGAGAGCGTCGAGACGACGCTCGTCTTCGGCTTCATGGAGGAACAGGTGTTCCTGTCCGCCCGGTCGCGAGATCCGACCGTCGATCTCGGCGAGACGCTCCGGGACGCCTTCGACCAGATCGGGAGTGCGGGCGGCCACGCGGATATGGCCGGCGCACAGCTCGAAATCGGAATTCTCGCCAGCGCCGACGATGAGGGCGAGGTCGATTCGATCGTCAGCGTCGTCGAAGAGGTGATCAGCAACCGCTTTTTCGAGGCACTTCGCACCCAACCTGGGGTTCCAGTCGGGACGTACGTCCAGACCAGCGAGTGGCTGTTTACGATCGGCGAGGAAGACGGGGAGCTGACGTAGCAGGGCCACAGTTTCATCGACGCCGTGGAGCCACCATCCCAGCGACGCCGCGAGATCACCAGCCAAGCGACGCCACGATGCCACCACCTCAGCGAACAGGACAGTACTTTTGCTGACGGCTGTCTACTGGTAGTGCATGGATGTTGCGTCGGACAGGACCAAACCCCAGGTCGAGGAGTACATGACGCGTGACGTCGCGACAGTCTCGCCCGACGCGACCGTCGGCGCGGTCGCGACACGGATCGCAGAGAGCGACGAACACAGCGGATTCCCGGTCTGTGAGCGGCGTCGCGTCGAGGGCTTTATTAGTGCCAGAGATCTGCTGCTGGCCGACGACGACGAGCCGATCTTCAGGGTGATGACGACCGATCTCCTCGTTGCCCACCCGGATATGAAAGTGACCGACGCCGCACGCGTTATCCTCCGATCGGGGATCCAGAAACTGCCGGTCGTCGACGATGCGGGGAACCTCGTCGGGATCATTTCGAACTCCGACGTCATCCGGAGCCAGATCGAGCGGGCAACCCCCGAAAAGGTCGGCAAGCTGTTGCGAACACTCGAGGGGATCCACGAGATTGCGCTCCGTCAGGAACGGCGAACCGTCCCGATCGGCGAGCTGACGCCGACTCAGGGCCGAGTCTACGCCGACGAACTCGAGGGCAGACGGTACGAACTGGAACACGGCCTCGCCGAGCCACTCGTCGTGATCGACAACGGCGGCCGGCTCCTGCTTGCCGACGGCCACCATCGTGTCCTCGCCGCCGATCGGCTCGGAATCAACGAGATGGACGCCTACGTCATCGTTATCGACGATGGGATCGATCTCGGGATGGCCAGGACGGCACGAAAAGAGGATCTCGAGGGAATCGACGATATCGACGTCGTCGACTACGCCCGGCATCCGCTGGTTCAGACGACAAAACGGCTCCAGTCTGGCGACTAGCACTGTCTCCGCGAGTGATTCTCAGCCTTTCCGACCGCTGGTGAGTGTTTTCCGTTCCGGGAGAGTAGCCTTCGCGATGACTGATGATCGAGCGACTGCCGATCGAGTACTGATCGCCGGTGCAACCGGTGACACTGGTACTGAACTCCTCTCCGTCCTCCGACCGACAGATCTCACCGTCCGGGCGTCGACCCGATCGTACGGGAGCGTCGATACGCTGGAACGCCTCGGTGCGGACGAGGTCGTCGTCGCGGACTTTTTTGACGCCGCAGACGCCGTCACCGCCGTGGAGAACTGTGATATCGTCTACAGTGCGCTCGGAACCCCACCGAGCTACCGCCATACGATCGGCGGCAAACTCGTCGACCGGACGGGAGTCTGTAACCTGTTGACGGCGGCAGTAAGCGAGGGGGTCTCGAACTTCGTCTACACGAGTGCGATCGGCGTCGGCGACTCGAAGGCAGGGATGTCACTCCCCGCACGACTCGTGCTCCGTGGCTCGCTTCGGGCCAAAGCGGATGCCGAGCGAGTGATTCGACGCTCGGGGCTCGACTACACGATCGTCCGGCCGGGGAAACTGACGAACGATCCACCAACCGGTAAACTGCTCGTCGGCTCCGGCGGTGACTCAGTGTCGGGTTGGATTCCCCGGACCGACCTCGCACGGCTCCTGGCTGCAGCGCCGTTCACCCCCAACGCCCAGCGGCGAACGTTCGAGGTCGTCAGCCGCGAGGGCCTCGACGGCCGACCGAACAATCTCGTTGACGTCGGCTGGGCGTTCGATCGCGTCCAGGCCGACCGCGATCGGATGCGGCTCTGAGACGGATAGATGCGCCGCTGCAACAGATAGATGGGGCTCTGCAACGGATAGATGCGCCGCTACAACAGATAGATGGGGCTCTGCAACGGACTGTTGGATTTCGGACTACAGACCAGTATCACGTGAGGATGTCAGACGGTGTCGACTCCCGGAATTCTTAATGGCTGGCCCGGCAAAAATTGCAGGCATGTACGACGACGAGGATCTCGAGTCGATCCGTCAGGCCGGGACGGAGTGGGAGGCCGAGACGCTCGAGCCAGTACTCGAGCGTCACGGGGAACGCCAAGAACGGTTCGCAACCGTCTCGAACCTCGCGGTCGATCGGCTCTACACGCCGGCTGACGTGGCCGACCTCGACTATCTCGAGGATCTCGGCTTCCCAGGCGAAACACCCTACACGCGGGGACCGTACCCGACAATGTATCGTGGCCGGACGTGGACGATGCGACAGTTCGCCGGCTTTGGCACCGCAGCGGAGACAAACGATCGGTTTCACTACCTGATCGACGAGGGCCAGACCGGGCTCTCCGTCGCGTTCGACATGCCGACGCTGATGGGACTGGACTCCGACGATCCGATGAGCCAGGGCGAGATCGGGAAGGAAGGCGTCGCGGTCGACACGCTCCGGGATATGGAGATCCTCTTCGAGGGAATCGATCTCGAGGAAATCTCGACGAGTTTCACGATCAACCCCTCCGCGCCGGTGATCTACGCGATGTACGTTGCGCTGGCAGACAAACGGAATATCCCCCGAGAACAGCTTCGTGGGACCCTCCAGAACGACATGTTCAAAGAGTTCATCGCCCAGAAAGAGTGGGTGATCCCGCCCGGCCCGTCGCTCGATCTCGTGACAGATATCGTCGAGTTCAGCACCGACCAGACCCCAAACTTCCACCCGATCTCGATCTCGGGCTATCACATCCGCGAAGCCGGATCGACCGCCGTTCAGGAACTCGCCTTCACCCTCGCAAACGGCTTTGGCTACGTCGAGGACGCGATCGATCGGGGCCTCGACGTCGACGAGTTCGCGCCACGGCTCTCGTTCTTTTTTAACTGTCACAACTCCTTTTTCGAGGAGATTGCCAAGTACCGCGCGGCACGGCGGATCTACGCCCGTCTGATGGACGACTGGTACGACGCCGACGCCGCCGCGTCCAGACGGCTCAAGTTCCACACCCAGACCGCCGGCCAGTCCCTGACAGCCCAACAGCCCCTGAACAACATCGTCCGGGTGACGATCCAGGCGCTGGCTGGCGTCCTCGGTGGCACCCAGTCGCTGCATACGAACAGCTTCGACGAGGCCCTCGCACTCCCCTCGGAGAAAGCCGTCCGGGTCGCCTTGCGGACCCAGCAGATTATCGCCGACGAGTCCGGCGTCGCAGATATCGTCGACCCCATGGGCGGCAGTTTCGCCGTCGAAGCACTTACTGAGGAGACCGAACAGCGGACGATGCAGTATCTCGAGGAAATCAGGGCGATGGGTGATGGCTCCGTTCGCGACGGGATCCTCAAGGGAATCGAGGATGGCTACTTCCTCCGAGAGATTCAGGACGCCTCCTACGAGTACCAGGAACGCGTCGAACGCGGGGAGGAGGTCGTCGTCGGCGTCAACACGTACACGCTCGACGAAGACACCAGCCCCGACACGCTCACGATCGACGAGACGACCGCCGATCGCCAGCTCGACCGCCTCGACGCCGTCACAGCCGATCGGGACGACGACGCCGTCACGGCGGCCCTCGAGGAACTCCAGGCGACGATCGACCGCGACGAGAACACGATTCCGGCGATCGTCGACGCGGTCAAGACGTACGCGACGATCGGCGAGATCATGCAGGTCTTCGAAGACGAATACGGTGCCTACAGCGAGTCGATCGGACTGGCGTGAGTCGGACTGCGATCCGTATACGAGCGTTTCCCCTGCGGTAGTGTCGGGTTTACGGTCAGTTTATCTGTCGAGACAGTATAGGTGAGCGTATGAGTGGACGAACACAGAACGTCAGTCGCCGCGATCGGGGCATCCGAGCAATCCTGACCCCGATCGCCATCGTCGGTGTACTCTGGCTGTACTATTCGGTCCCCCACGATCTGCCTGCGCTGGTGGCCATGGGCGGGTTAGGTATGCTTGCGTTTATTCTCGGAGTCAGTGCCATTACCGGTACCTGCGGCATCTATACCACACTGGGTATCGATACCTGTCGGTGCGAAGACGAATACAGCGGTGGCAATACGTGGGGATAATAGCTGGCCATTCAAACGGGCTGTTGTAGTCACGTACCGCCGTTGTCGGGCTCCGCCCGGCTGCCAGTGGATCTGTGATCCACGCTGTCGCCAACCTGCGTTAGCGATCGGCGCCACAGCACTGATCCCAATCAGTCTGTTTCCGCTTTTGGCGTTGCATCCGCGGTATCATCCGGCGTCACGGTCTCTTCTTCGAGATCGGGGTTGAGTTGCAGAAGCGTTTCCACACCGGCTATCCCCGGCGTTTTCTGGGTGATCTTGAAATCGGTCGCCGGACGGAGCAGCCCCCAGAACGCACCGACTGCATGCAGTGTGACAGTGAGTGGCGTCAACAGCAGATACACCGGCCACACCTCGGGGTACTTCCGGTATTCGACCAGTCCGGCGATCGTATACACGAACAGCATACTAACGAGGGCGAGTGAAGCGATCTGATAGAGATCGTGCTGGGGAACCAGTGACGGATAGAGAAACGCCAACACGGACAACAACGGGATCACGGGCGATAGCGTCCAGGTACTGATTCGAGCGAACTGCAACGGGAGATACCGTCGCGGGAGTCGGTACATATCTCGGAGCGTTCCCGACATCCATCGCCGTCGCTGATTGAACATCTCCCGGATCGTGGGTGGGGCCTGGTTTCTAAACCGCTTGTTTAACAGCCGATACTCGAATCGGCCGCCCTGTTGATCGACGTGGTTGGCCGCTCGCCAGATGTACGTGGTATCCTCGGTGATCGTTGGGACGTCCCACGTCACCTCGTTTTCGAGGTCGTGACGGACGGCAACGGCACCACCCCACGCGTACAGTGGGTAGGCCATGCGGTGGAACGCACGCTGTTCGCGCTGGTAGCCGACCCGAAACACCTCACAGAGATAGACCCACCACGACCCGGTTCGAAGCGGATGTTCCGAAATCTGGATCAGATCGGCTGCCGGGAGCCCCTCGAAATCGACCAGAATGCTATCCTCGTCGAGATACAGAATGTACTCCTGGTCGCATTCGAGATACTGGCGCGCCCACTCGATGGCCCGCCCCTTCTTTTGCGCCTCACTTTCGAACGCCTCGGGAACGACGTGGACATCCGCACCGTCGATGTTCATGTCCGCCTCGGCGATTACTTTCGTTTCGGCGATCCCGTCGGGCACCGAGTTCACCGTTACCTGAACGGTCGACGGCGAATTGTAGGTCAGAATCCGTACCTGGATGTTATCCAGACCGATTTCCGTTTCGTCGTCGGCTCGCCAGTTGGATGCAAGAACGGTCACTTCGAGGAGCCACCAGAACGACGAAAAGCCATACAACAGCAGCGGCACCCAGAAGACGAGCGCGATCGCTGTCGCGGTAAGCGAGCCTGTCATCGATCCCCCTCGCCGATCGTCGGTCCGTCTGCAGCGGATTCCGTCACCATCGCTTGGATTTCTATCTGGTGGGTAATTCTGCGTTGACCATTTCAAACTGTTGTTCACCGAGATGTGATGCCTGGATGGAGCCGTGGTCCGGGTGGTCGTAATGGTCGAGTACGTGAGTGGTATCGATTTGTCGCTCCTCGATCGCGTCTCGGGTTGGCACGATACTACGCGTCTCGGGTTAGCACGATACTACGCGTCTCGAGTTGGCACGACACCACGCGTCGAGAGGTCCGATGCGGTAACCAGTCTCTGTAGCGAGGATTGGATCGCTAAAAACACCGGACGAGACGCCGATCGGGGGGAACGTTTATGATGTCCATAGTCAATGATAACAGTGTTTATGAGCGATGAGTCTCCGGGTGAAGAACCCGAGGTCGAACTGGAAGCACGGCTAGCAGAACAGGACACGTTCGATCCGCCGGAATCGTTCGTCGAGCAGGCAAACGTCAGCGATCCGGGGATCTACGAGGAGTTTTCGCTGAACTGGCCGGACTGCTGGGAACGGGCCGCCGACCTCCTCTCGTGGGACGAGGCGTACGACACCGTCCTCGAAGACGAGGACGCGCCGTTCTACAAGTGGTTTACGGGTGGTGAGCTCAACGCCTCCTACAACTGTCTCGACCGCCACGTCGAGGAGGGAGCAAAGAATCGCGCGGCGATCCAGTGGGAGGGTGAACTCGGCGAGACACGAACGTACACCTACGTCGAGCTGTTAAACGAGGTCGAGGCGTTCGCGGCGGCGCTCCGGGATCTCGGCGTCGAGGAGGACGACGTCGTCACGCTGTACATGCCGATGATTCCGGAGTTGCCGATCGCGATGTTAGCCTGTGCTCGGATCGGCGCGCCACACTCGGTCGTCTTCGCTGGCTTCTCGGCCG
>LKMJ01000393.1_pt1 | contig 32676 bp, 38 predicted proteins | sample 643391 | NCBI WGS metagenome assembly LKMJ01 (sample SAMN04112250, study PRJNA286221) | soda lake metagenome | biome: soda lake; feature: Kulunda Steppe; material: water; isolation source: sample PL-Br10 brine of Picturesque Lake | place: Russia: Kulunda steppe | collected 2010-07 | reverse complement strand
TTTCACCAAGACGCACAACATGGCTGCTGCAGCTGAGCATATGCTTACACCTTTCATGGCTGGTTGTCGTAGAATCAGGCAGTTTGCATCGGAGCACCGCTTAACAGATAGACCACACAGCATGCTTAGGTTGGCTAAAGGTTATGCACTTCCAGCAAGCATGTATGCAAAGTCAGATATGAGGCATTAGGTACATGAAGCAAGGAGCTGAGATGGACTGCCCTCTGCAAACAGTTCACATGTGCTTGCTTAAAGGTATCTTAGACGTAAAACGCACCACCTCCAACTGGTCTGTGTTACGTGGGTGTGGCCAAGAGCCCTTGCTATTCTATTGGTTCCGAGCGGCTTTGAGATTCTATAATGCTCTGCTTTGCAATAATAGTAGCACTCTTGCCAACAAGGTCCTCAAGGCTGATACTGCGATGAGCACTATTAACAAGAAGTGCTGGAGTGCTGAGTTCTTGGATGCTTTTCATGGTTTGGAAAGGAGCAGTGATTTCCAGCATCGCGTGAGAACATTTCAAACGATCCCACTGTCACAATTTGCTGTCAATGTGAGAAAGAGGTTGAGGAGTATCTGGTACTAGGCAAACCAGCTACTAGCTGGTAGCGCCTAGTAGGCGATGAAGATCAGATGGACAAGGCTGCAAATATCATAATTGGGTTGCTTTGCCTCTAAGAACGGTGACTGTTGATGGACCGCCTTTTTCTGTACCTAGGTATCTGCATCTGGATTTAGGCAGGAAAACACAGCGCAGTGTGGTATGTTTCAGGTTACATTCCCATGCGCTGAGAGTCAAGACAAGAAGCTGGGAACATCATGATGGTACCTGTGATAAGTGTGGCTTGCAGGCAATTCAAGATGAAAAACACGCTCTTTTCTTTTGCCCTTGCACGCAAATGTGTTTGCTGAGGCTTCAATTTGCAGACTTGTTTCACGATTTACCTTTGGCTCACAAAATTACTGTCAATCAGACTGGACCTTTTTATTTCTCCCAAGCTTGTTCTGACGATGTCTTCAATTTTTTCCAGAAACCAAACTAATGATTCCTATCGTTTTATTTCAGAGCTTATGGATGTTTTTTCAAACTGATCAGTCAAACTACCTGGCTGAAGGTCAAACTTAAACTTGTAAACTTGACCCCCTTAAGCACTCTGCTCTGGACACTCGAGCAGGCGGAGGGGCACCTGCAATGGGAAGTCAGCTGTCCACCTCCGCAACCTGTGGGTTCAGACTCTTCGAACTCGGAGTTCGATCCTCACTGGAGGCACAACCGGCTAAGCTGCCCTCGCTCGGCAGATACAGCCTTGAAACCTTAAACCTGAACCTTAAGCACACTGCCAGTACTACTAGCAGTCACTGCTGGCACGGTGCTGGCTCCTTGTACTTCTGGTGGAAAACCAAGGCATCATGCCTGCCATGATTACCATCTCCAGACAACCGGGTGCGCAGATCACTCCACCCATGGTGATGCAATGCAGCACTGAGGGTTGGCCTAGGTCTATTAGTAGATTCCAATTTAAGTGCTCACCCCAGCCTCAACATTCAACTGGCTTGCACAAAGTCGCCAAGCGAACATCTCACTTTCATCGAATTCTCTTCTTATCTAGCCGGCAGCACGCAAGCTTCCTGCGCAGATATTTCAACGCGCTTGCTAACCTACATCTCCATGCACGATAAGGAGCATACATGGAAACTGTCCCAAACATTAATAAGGACATGCTCATGAAGAAAGAGGAAAGCTAGCCTAGCCATCTCACTGCCGCGTAGCAGTTGCAAGGTTTGCCTCTGTCTGTGGTTGCACACCGCGCTCCTGACGAATACGTTGCACATCAGCCACAATCTCCTGCGCGAAGGAATAAGCAAGAAAATTGCGTGGCTTAAGCCTGAAAACAGATCTTCAGCGCTACAGGCTGACTTTGTTCCTCGTGCGCACACTGGATTAAAGTCTGTTATACAAGGCTCGCGGCAGGCAGGACACCGAGCATGGAACCTTGCGTGGCAGACTCACACGCAAGTACATCCTTGATTGCAACTTGGAATGTGGAGGGCAATGGCCTCTGCAAACTGGGAGGTGTGCCTGTTAGGCTCCCAGAGACCATGGAACACTTGTGATGGAAGGGCACGCTGACCTTTGGGCATACTTTGCCCAACCAGAGGGAGCCCATGCCTGGATGCCTCATGAAGCCCTGCGCCTTGCAGGGCGCGCACCTGCTTGCGCTCCTCCGTGGGTGGAGGGGGAGGGGGCACGTAGTTCGGGAAGGGCTGCAGGCCCGTCCGCCAACGGTTGCGATCCAGGCTCAAGCGCAGGAACAGGCGGTTGAGCTCGGCCTGGGACATGGGACCCGCGCGGTTGCGGCTGTCCTTTGCCTCACAGCGTCGCACCTCGAAGGTCTTTCCCGCACTCTGCAGCCACGCAGGTGTGTGGGTGCGCCAGCACGCCTTGTCAGGCAGCCTGGGCAGGGCCTCATGTACAACAGTTGTACACACAGCTGCGAGCAACAGCTGCGCACGAGATTAATGCATGATTCCTGCGCGCCCACAAGATGTATGCATGGTGATGTGCTCACAGCCTTGGGTCATCACACACTCATCACGCTGAGGAATGTAACAGCGAGTGCTAGCATGGGTATCCCTGGTGGCAAGCTGCAATGTAGGGGTGTAATACTCCCGTCCTATGGGCCAGCTCTGCAAGCTGGTGTTCAAACTGGAGGCACGTTAATGCGTATGCATGCGCATGCACACTTTAGAAGTACCATGCTGTTGGGGGCACAGGAGCATCCTGCACCTGGGCGCCCTTTTTGGGTGCAACCGCAACCAGGTCCCAAGCCGCGGCTTGCCTCCTGTGGCAGCTCCTCCCTCTAATTATTCCTGCTCTCAACAAGGCATCTTGCCCACAGCGCAGCCAAGAGGACTGCCACAAGCGGAGAATCCAACAAGCAAGTCGAGGTAGTGTGCCAACAATCAGCTTCAAGTGCTGATGCTACATGACAACCACAAGGTGACCAGCTGTACCGGGGGCCATCGGACTGCACCACGCGGCACCACAAGACACACACAAACACAAGCACACACTGCTCGGGCCATCACTCACATCAGGCATCGCCAAGGCTGCGGTCATGAGCATACCCAGCTCATCACGCCCAATTGCACCTAAAAGGAAGAGGGGGGAGGAGGGGGGGTGTTAAAGGGAGGATGAGTATGCGTGCTCCGCATCTGGCTGTAGAGGCTGAGCAGCTGGGTCTAAGAAAAGAAAAGGAGGGGCTTGGGGGCGCGAACGACTCGGCAGTAAATTTCTGACACTATTTGGCTCCATCCTTAATAATCCAAGAAAATGCTGGCCTTCTATAAGACACAGGCATCAGAAAGTCTTGTATATTGATAGGGAAGCTTGGACAGGCATTCACCAATTCAAGAATAAAGTTCATAATAACCTCAGAAGAATTTCTGGCTTCCGTTGCTCCCTCAAGGGGGTTTGGGGCAGGATACAGCTTTGTTCTGAAGCCCTGGTCACCCCCTGACAAACAGAATACCATTGAGTCACCCCTTGACAGGAGAACATCATTGAGTCACCCTTTGACAACAGAATATCATTGAGTCACCCCTTGACAGCAGAATACCATTGAGTCACCCCTTGACAGGAGAACATCATTGAGTCACCCTTGACAGCAGAATATCATTGAGTCACCCTTTGACAACAGAATACCATTGAGTCACCCCTTGATAGCAGAATACCATTGAGTCACCCCTTGACAGGAGAACATCATTGAGTCACCCTTTGACAGCAGAATATCATTGAGTCACCCCTCGACAGCAGAATATCATTGAGTCACCCCTTGACAGCAGAATATCATTGAGTCACCCCTTGACAGCAGAAAATCATTGACAATATCCTTAACAGCAGGATATCATTGGGTCATCCCCACCACTGGGTCACCCCTTTCTCAGGCAAACGTGGCCAAATAGGCCTCTCAAGGCACAACTTTGCATCCACCGCACCGCTTCCTGACCTGAGCACACCATTGGATAGCTTATATTTTTCTGGTTCTGATGGGGGTCTTGGGGTTGAAATTGGTGCGGTAAGTGGAAGGCAATTTCAGAAAAATGGTACATAAGGTTGAAGAGTGCGCGCTGTTTCCCACACACAGCCCCAAACTCTGAGCTTGAGATGACTACAGATGTGTAAAATTGGCCCGCACATCCTGTGTGGATTTGGGCGCGGGAAGCTCTCCCATTGAGCTGTGCACTCAAAAGAGGCAGATGTAATGCAACATTTTGGCCCGCCGCTTTCCACCCACACCCTCGATCGGCTCCATTTTAAATTTCCTAGGTTTGACTTGATTGCCCGCAACCCTCAGACTTGGTCTGGCTTGAAAGCATGCATGTGTTGCGGAGATATCGCATTTCCTGTGTTTGGACTCTTATCTGGTCGCGACAGGGTCACCCACGGAACACACCTTCCTGACCACCTCCCCCTAATCCACCTTCGCAGCATCGAATCATCATGCAAGAGCAGCTAAAGTTCTGGAAAGCGGCAGGATTGGAGCAAGTTTGGGGATGCACCATTTGCCTGCCAAAAGGATGCAAAATGGTGCCAGAATGGCCAAAAGCGCACACGCCGCGCCCCCACCTCGTATTTTCTCACACAGCCTGACTTTTATGACATATGTGCATGTTATGCATGGTTAAGTCTGGAAATGGGGCCAGCAAGTGGGCAGAAATGCTAATTGGCCATGTTTAGGGGGGTCCAGTGGTGGGGACGACCATTGACTATGTCCTTGACAAGCAGAATATCCTTGAGAAGTGTGTGGCAGAGGCTGGCATCATTGTCCCGCTACTCTTTTTATCCGGTAAGACACAAGTTGGCTACAGCTTGCGCACAAGGCCAGACCAAAGGCCCACAGGCTGACAAAGTGTGCTTGCTCAGCCGGCCTAGTAATCACAGGTATCACTTGCGCTTTTACAAGCTATGACGATGTGTACACTTGTCCCAGTGGCGTCAAAACCCTGTTATTTGGCAATGAGATTTGGACCTCCGGATTGGCGAGGACTTGAGTTCCCACCTGACATTGAGTCCCCTTGGTCGGCTTCTAGGAGGAAAGGTGCCCCTTCCGTGTTATCAGTCATTCCTGCGTAGACGCATGCATGCGCAAACATACTGCAGTGAGGCTTCGGATCAAACTCCATGTGCAATGAAGGTCCAAGAAGGCACATGGCTTCCTCACGTCAGGGCAGTAGTTCTGACACATCCTGCTCCTATCTAAATACTTCAGTACACATTTCTTGACTGCACCTAACCCAAGACCACCCTGCCCTCCCTTCCCTTTCGCTCCAAGAGAAAACCCTGTCCGCCTCATGGAATGTGCAAAGTACGATCCCTGAGGGAAACAGGAAGCGTTTTTGGGCACAGTTTGTGCACTTGCCTCGAGAGGAGGACAAGCCAGTGCCTGGGCTGGCAATCTCTAGCCAGCATACACTGTGCAGCACCACCACAGTTTTGGCCACCTGCCCTTCCCCATATGCGTGCCAGGTTGAGGAATGAACACGCACCTGTGCTGCGGACGACACAGTAGGGGTACCCACTGCACCTTACAGCAATTTCTCCGGCATACTTGTGGTTGAGCGTGGCTCCCGGATTCTGCAATAGAGTGAGACCCATGTGCCGCGCACTTCGTCACTTCAAGCTGAGACAGCATCTAAGCACAGACATGCCAGAGGGTTGAAAGAGATTCCTGGTATCTGCGTGTACCTACATTGACGTACTTAGTGTCCGTGCTGGAGCAGCCTGGCTTGCACAACCTATAGCCCATTCAGGTTGGAACACACGCACAGGATCGAGGCTCTAGATTGTTACAGGCTTAAGGGAAGTACTGGCCTTCACAATACGACCTGGCACTGAGAGGGAGTTGTAGAAGAGCACCCACCAGCTGTACGATGGGGATCTGGCGCTTGCGCCGCTCTGCATCATCGCCCACAATGGCGTTCCGCTCCACACCTGCCCCACACCCATCAAGCATGAACTTGCGTGTGGCAGTCAGCCAGATTCCAGGCATGGAGTGTTTGCTCACACGTGACAGCCCGCCAGAGTTCAGGCATGGAGTGCATGCTTGCGTATGGCGGTCCGCCAGAGCTCATGCATGAAGTACATACTTGAGTATGGCGGTCAGCCAGAGCCCATGTATGGCGTGCATGCCAGCGTGTGGCGGTCTACCAGGGGTCGAGGCAAGTGCGCCACAGAACAGAGGCGCATGCATGGCAGCAGCCGCCCATGACTTGGCTCCCTGCGGGGGTCCTCAGCGTGATTGCTATGCGTGCTTGCCTTCCTGGGTCTCAAGAGTTGTGATCAAGATGTTTGCAACCCACATCTGCGCATTTTGTGTGCCAGAGCCTTGCGAGCCGGTGCGAGGCTCTTTGGCACACAAAATGCGCAGATGTGGGTTGCAAACATCTTGATCACAACTCTTGAGACCCAGGAAGGCAAGCACGCAGCAGGTGCGAGCAGGTGAGAGACGCGTGTCTACATGTGCACATGCTATCAGACAGGCGCTCGCTTGCTTTGTGCGAGCTATCTGGTTTTGCCTGTTCAACATGAAAATGAGTGTTGGCTTTCGCACCTGCACTGCTCAGCATGACGATCTGGGGCCTGGGGGCCTTGAACACTCGTACGCCGCCATCCAGGAGCAGCTGGAAGGGTCCAGGCCTGCAGATCCGCACAAGACAAAAAGATTGTGTGATTGTGTGAGCGTACACACTCAGCAAGAAGCGTACAGGCTGGCAGGAGCGTGGGGCTCAAAAAGTGTTTGGGCGGCTCTGCGGCTTTGGGCTGCCCAACTAGTGTGGTGAAGAGCTGACCTGCTATGTCTGCCACTGGTGGCTCTGCCAGGGCCAGGCCACCCACGAAGCTGCCATGCCCGGCATTGAGCTGCGCAAGTGCCTGCCTGTGGGCATGGCCCTTGCAGCCTGATTGTGTGAGCGCACGCACCGATACATTGGGTTGGGCATTTTGTTGAACTCGAAGCGCGACAGCACCGTGCCCAGCTTGACAATCTTGCTGGGATCCAGGGGTGGGCCTGCCAGGGACATGGGCCACAGGAAACACACTTAAATGAAACTACAATGAGGCGCATGCGTGCGTATTTGTGTGCTAGGGGCTGGCGCAAACCAGGAGGGCGCATGCACACCCAGCGGCTGCCCAGACCTGTGCAGTCAGCCCCATGGGGCTGGTAGGCCCCATAAAGGTGGTTGCAAGCCCTTTGATGCTGCCTGTCATTTTGCTCCCATGTAGCAGGTCTTGAACAGCAGGCCTTTTCAGAACGCGACCACGCGCACGAAGGCACGCGCACACACACTGCATGAGCAGCACGGCCCACAGCTGGGAGGCATAAGCAGACGCGCACGCCCCAGATGACAGCAGCGCAGAGCAGAGCAGAGCAGAGCAGAGCAGAAGACCCAGGAGGACTCAGGAGCACACTCTAGAGCAGAGGCGCGTGCCTCAGCACGCATCAGGTAAGCAGGCACTAGGTGGCCTGGACACACGCCCCGAGCGCAGACCATCCTCATACGCAAGGACTCCGAGGACAAAGGCAGGGCCTCTCACATGACCAAGGGCAGGTGTTTGAGCTGCGGCTCGGGCGCGCTCCTGTGACAGCGCGCACACGCTGGCGGATGGATGGTGTGGCAGGCAATCCCCAGGGACAAGCTGCCACGTGGCCAGCGGCGTTTGTGGCCTGCACAGCTGACAGATGCGCGTCCACGCCAAGGGAATGGCACAAGGCGCACGCGTTTGGCCCTGTGCACCACAGCTGGCCACTCACCATCCGGGTCAGACTGGGCACGCTTCACTGGCACAAAGTTGTGCCAAGGCAGCAGCACATCATGCCACTGGCCGTCCACAGTGTCAAACGTGGCCTGGTACGTGGACTCTGGCGTGTTTACCTGATCCACCTGCACGAGACAGACGTGCCCATCAGGTGTAAGAGCAGGGTGGCGCGGTATCCCAGCCCCCACCATCCTCATCCACAGCAGCGAGCGCCATCCACATCCACCGCAGCACGCGCCATCCTCAACCACAGCAGCATGCACGCCTTGCTCCTTACCAAGCAATGCATGTGTGGAAGGTGGCCCTGGGCGCAGGCTGGCACGCCCCGGGGGTGTCTCCTGACCAGCTAGCAGGACTCGTGAGCAAGCGTGCTCATCCAAGCGCAGCATTCCCAGACAACAGATTGGGCGCTCGGCAAGGCGGCGGCGGCAAGGTCGGGGCTGGGGCTGCTCATGCACCCTCTTGATGCTGGACCTGAAGACCTGGCCATCGCCCATCACACTCACCGTCTTGATGTTGAATTTGAAGATCTGGCCATCGCCCTTCACACGCAGCGCTAGGCCGTCGTAGGCTGACCAGTCGGACTGCGGCAGAGGCCTGGTGCGCGCTCCGCAGAAGCCCCCTCCCTGTGGGCAGACCATAGGCGCAGCAGCACACATGCACGCATTGTATTGGGTGCCCAGCAAGTCAAGAGAGGCCAGAGGCGCTGTGCAGCCAGCACAGTGACAGCGGCGCAGCCCAGGACTGGGGGTGAGCTGCAAAGGGTGCGTAAAAGGGATGGACACAAAGGGAGGGAGGCTTCTCTGGGCAATGGGCACAGGCTAAGCCCTTGATTTGCGCAGCAGGCAAGGGAATGCCCCCCTGTTTTGACCCCCCCTCTCAAAGCGAGCGGCCACAAGGGCACTGTAATGTGCATGATACATATGCACGGCCCAGCCAAGGGCCAATGCGTCTTGGTAGTTGAGTGGCGGGTCTTAGTACTAGACTTGACCTGCTGTGATGGGTATCACCCCTGCAAGCACTTCCAGGCAGGCCTGCCCAGCCCGGTGCACACTCGCAGTGAACGCACCTCCACGATGAGGTTGCCCCTCCAGCGCGCAACGTTGGGGCCCTCTTCGGGCGCGGGCTCCCACACGCTGGAGCTCTGGCCGCCCTGCACAGGCAAACGCATGGGCGTTTTCTGTGAGAACCTGTTGCCTTGTGCCGGCCTTTCGTGCGCTTGTGTTCGGGCTCCTGCACGGGCGCAAAAGGGAGCAGTGCCCATGCGGACCAGGGCACCGAGGGGACTGGATCAGAGGAGTGGGAGGCCCCAGATTTCATTTCAGACATCATGGGCTTTTTTTGGCTTGCAATGACCAGCCGCACACCAACCAGCCTAACAACCCGGCTGGCCGCAAACTCCCGACTTTTGCAACTTGGAGGCCCTTGGATGCGGGGGCCACACCAATGACCAACATTGATATCCCACAAGGCATCAAGTTGGTGCACGCCGGCAGACACCCACTTGATGCCCTGTCAGGCGTGAAAGTTGGTTGGTGAGTCGGTTCGGAGGCGAGGCCTGCTGGCAACGTGCGTCTCCGCCAGCCAACGGTGCACCGACTGGGCAGGGGCAAATAGGTGGCGCAATAACACCATTTTGCGACAATGTTGTTTTCACGGTGGTGCTTGGCTGCACGCCCCACGACAAGCTGCTAGAGCAGTGGCACAGCCCACGTACCATGATGACGTCATCCATGCGCTCCCACATCGCGACCTGCTCCGCGGCCGCCTCAGGCATCATGGCGCGGAACTGCATGCCCATCTGCTTGGGGACCTTCTCAGACATGACGGCCAGCAGGTTCTGCATACCTGCGCGTGCCATGTGCGCAGTGGCGGCGCACGCAAACACATATGATGGCGTACTGTGGCACACGCATAGGCGAGTGATGGCGTGCTGGGGCACACGCTTAGCACACGTAAAGGCACGTGAAGTTATGCTGCAGCACACGCAAATGCAACCGATGGCATGCCGCAGCACATGCAAAGGCATGTGATGGCGTGCTGCAGCACAAGCAAAAAGGCGTGTTGATGACCTGCTGCAGCGCACGCAAAGGCACGTGATGGCCCAGGCGGTGGCACAGGGCGGCGGCGCAACGAAAGCGCGTGATGGCGCTGCCGCCGCGGAGACTCCAGGGCTTGCAGCCGCAGGCTGAGGCCGAGGCTCATGCGGCTTGGAAACCACACATGGCAGCGCATTGGTGGTGTGCAGCTGCGCTGCGCGCCCCAAGCTGGCTGCATCAGGCTGGCAACATGTGCTGGCGGTTCTCCTGCAAGGCTGGCAGCGCTGGAGGATATGCAGGGCTGCCCAGGCTAACGGTGGGAGGCTATAGGGGGCAAACACACAGCCTGCACACCACGCGCCACACCCCGGCTTACCCGTGGCCTCCACGGCCTCGGGCGTACAGCCGTCAATGTAGCCCATGCTGCCATCTGGCTGCTTGCCGAACTTGGCGCCCAGGCACGTGACGACCTGCGGCGCATCCACGCCACACGCAAGCACAGTTCCCCACGCTGCTTTGCTTGGCTAATTTCTGTCCCCGATTCCCCAGGCAAGCGGTGGCCTGCTACCACAGGGGTGGCCAGGCGCCAGTCAATGCGCACGATGAATCCTTCTTCCCCCTCCCTTGTGGGCTCTATACGCCCCCAACCCCCCCTGCACCTGTGGGCACTCTGCGTGCATGCCGCGGGCCAACCTTGGAGGCACATGGCGGTACAAGCTCACTGAACCATAAGCGCACCCAAGCTCCCTGCCCATCTTCCAGCACACCGGCTTCCAGGCACAGCGCCTCACCAGAGACAAAGCCCTTTCACGCACCCCCCCCCTTCACCCCCCTCCCCTTTCCCTGCGCGCGTCTCCCATGAAGTTGCTGGCACTGCTGCAGAGCTCTCCTCCATCCAACACACCTGTGGTCTCACTCATGAGCAGGTAGAGCTGTCAGAGAGAAAACTGGCGGGTAGGGGGGGCACAGGATCACGACCCCAACCCTGCCTCACTGCCCTCCGTCAAGGTCTTATGCTTCGCCCCACCCCCCCTCCCCTGTGCACGGACCTGCTCAACTCCCTCCCACAGCTCAGGCCGCTTCAGGGTCTCCACCTTGGTCACATCCACACCTGTTTCGTAGAACAGGATGCCCTTGCCACCTGTTCAGACAAAGCGCCCCAGGGCAAGAGCCGCACGTGCGTGGTTGTGTCGCTCAGCTTGGGCCATACGGGTGCAGAGTGGTGGCATGCCCAGGGGATGCACAAGGGGCAAGTGTGCAATGGTGAAGCCATCAAATGCTCAGCAGCCACAGTGCCTCAAGTCAGAGCCACAGGTTGGACGCCTGCTTCACATGACGCCGTATCCTCACATACTTGCAGGTACGGCTGCATGCTCAAAACTGGCCCTGGGATGACACGCAAAGCACAATGGACAATGGACAATGGATGCCGTGCACACGTGCAGCCCCTGGTGAGCATGATCCTTCCTCTGTGAAAGCCCCTTCAACAAAGCATGGCCGACCCAGGCGTGAGGTGCCCGCCATCCTGATGAAGTTTCACCATGACCAGAGTGGTCAGTGGCAGTGCCAGAACACACCGCAGCTGCGCACGCTCTGAGCAGCTTTGCTCACCACCTGCGGCAACAGTCCAAGCATAGTAGTGGTCCATGCAACCCCTGTGATCACTGCACATATGATATGATCAATGACGACTAAGGTCACCGAAAGCCGTATAAATACCCTGCACATACCATAATTGTGTCATTCGCCCTGGATTTGCAATGCGCGAATGATTCGGTAAAATTTGTTGTACACCAAAAAGTTTGTATGCCTGTGAGCTTCGAGATGAGGCGGAAGAGGGTTATGCACCATCTGACGCCAGCTGACCCTTCCCCCCTTCCCTCCCAACCCCTGTTCTATTAATATTAATTAATTAATTAATTATTATCAATTAATTGGCAATTAAAAGACAATGAATGCTAGATTATATTTTGTTGACGTGAGGTCGATCTAGGGCGCAGAACGGAGCAAACAGGTATTTCTCAGGGTCCTAAATTGGGGGTTCTTTAAAATCCGCAGTTTGGTTCCGATAAAATTTGTGATTCGCGAATTTCGCGAGTAATTTGAAATGCGCGAATGGCTCATCCCTGGCACATATGTATGGCATACACAGGAATTTGGCAAATTGGCACAGAATGGCAAACCTACTGCGTACAGACTGTTTTTAGCAACCTGAATACGACATGGGGGCCTGCACCAGCAGCAAAGTTTGTGGGCCAGCCTGTACCCCTGAAACAGGCATGCCGGGAACCCTGGAGTGGGCAGCCGTGGTGCGAGCAGTTAGAATGCGCACTTGTGTGACGTGCAAGGCTGGGTGGCGTGGACTTGGTCGCACTGAAACTCAGTTGTCCTCGCTTGCGAGCCAGTCCTGCTGCTGCACTGTGGCAAGGAGCTACAGCTGGATGCAGCTGGATGCTGGAGAGGAAGGGAGTGGTCAACGCCAGTTAGGGGGGTGGGGGGCAGAAGGTTGGGGCACAGCATGCACAGCGCGGTGTGCAACTCATCATCCTTCAGCATTTTCCCATGCTGCATCAGCCCCACACAAGTCTGTCCCACGAGGCCTGAAGTCGAGTTCTGCTGGGCCAGGCAGCCGCCGGGCTGCGTCACTCCTGCCTGGCCCACACCCACCTTTTTGCACGCCCTCCTGAATGCCCATTCCGCTCATAGCCTCTGCAGCTGCCGCCTTGTCAGCCGTCCGCAGCGCAGCCACCACCGTCCGGCCAGCTTGCAAGAGCTGCATAGATGAAGGCAAAGAGCACAACAGGTAGGTATGGAGGGGCAGAGCGCACAACAGATTAGCTGGCGCGCACAGGCTGCACAGGCGTGTCATGTACACACACAATGATCAACTTGGTGGAATGCTATTTGGCGGGCTCTAGAGCCTCCCGCCGCCTGACCGGGTGTGTGCTAAGGCAAAAGTGGGCGCACGTGCTGCTGGTTCACACCCAGCACCCCAGGCTTGCTGCAGCAACCCCTGGCTGGAATGAGCACACGAGGATGTGCTATGGTGCCAGCTGAGGCAGATGGGAGGCAGACGCGCGACACTGGCACGCCACCGGCTGAGATGGTGGGCTAGCGCATGTAGGGCTGATGGACTTTGTTCTTGGAGGCCTTACTGGAAGACAGAACAGCTCACCTGCTGCACAGTTTGCCGCCCTGTGCGTCCAGCTGCTCCAAGCACCAGGACAGCATTTTCACGTGGGTGAGGCGGGGAAGATAGAGCTGCTCCCATGCCAGAAGCTGCTGGTTGTATGCTTGGGCCTGCTCCGTTTTGTGACGCCTGGTATGCTGCCAAGATGATACCGCCAGCTGCATGCAGACAGAATGCTAAGGTTGGCAATGACCAGGCACTTGTGTGAAAAAAAGGCTAGGCTTGCGCACAAGTGATTGCATTGGTTCTGTACAGTGCCGCTGCAGACCAATGTGGCTGTGCTGTGCATACAATGCAACGTAGGGGCTTGCCTGCTTGCCAGCTAAAGGGGGGCGAGCGTCCATGGACTCCCATAAACCAATCAGCATACCTGCCGCAAAACCACCAATCACAAGGGCCGTCTGCTGCAATTCACTGTTTGGTAACTCTTGGGCGATGTCAAAAAGAGGTGAGAAGTCTGCTGCTGAGGTCGACAAGGCCCTACACTGAGCTGGCAACCTCCTGGGGCTGGAATGGCCGGGTGAAAGCCTTGCAGGACTAACTTTTGGCCCCACAACGCACTGCCGTGGCCTTACTAGACCGCTCACGGAAAAGCTGGCCTGGGAGACGATTTTCATTTCAATACAATATATCTATGCCTCAAATCTTTCGGATCCTTACTTCACTAACACTGCTTGCTATAATTATTCAATTATATATTGATCATGTTTTTTGACCACATGATGCCTGTGCCAGCCATCACCTGAGCAGGAGGCATTCCCCCTCATGCTCATTGCGAGGGGGTTGAGGCCGCAGCATGGATATTACACCCAACCACATTTTGAAAGGGCTTGTCCCAGGATTAGGATGCGCTGTCTCATGTGCAATGTAAGCTGTTACTTTGATCATCAGTGCCCCATCAGCATCCTGTAATGAAGCTGCTCCTTTATAGTGACGACAGACACCGGTGCTTTGTGTAGTTTGCCTTACCCACTTTCACACGCCATGCTTATAGAGATGGCCTGTGCTCCGTGGCTTAATAACTGCTTATCAAGCGCACACTCGGGCTGCAAATGCACCTGCAGATGATAGCAGTAGAAAGCATGATGGGGTGCATGCTTGCACACTGGTGAGGGATTGTGCCTTTGCACTTGTGCATGAGAATGCGCAATGCAAGTCCATCTGCATGCCTGCTCTGCTGATCGCTTGGCTCAAGTCAGCATCTCCGACTGCCTTAGGTGATTCCCCCAACCCCACATACTATGGGTGTCATGCTTAACAAAATTGCAGGTACATGAGCCCTTTGAACGCTGTTCGGCACGCCAACAACACGAAGGTCCTCGGGGACTTAAACCCACTGCCCTTTTCAATCACCATCTGTAGCTCAACCGTCTGGTTTATTTACGGTGAGTCACTTGTGTGCATTTATTTCTGTTTAGTCCCTTTTGTGTACCAAACAGCGCTTTGATAGCGAAGTCTCTCATTTTGCACTTATCTCAATTTTGCAGGTTTACTTAAACAGGATGTGTTTGTGTGCAGCTCCAATATCATAGGCATTGTACTGGCCCTTTTCAGTGTCCTGAGCACTTAGTGAGTGAGGATTTGGGCTTCAAATCTTGCTCTCCTCAGGAGTTGCTGGGTAAAAGCACCAGGCTTTTGTGAAGCATAATGCTAACTGCACTCATTTACTTTTCCCTCCTTTGGTTGCAGTGCTTTGGCAAGCGAGCGGGTAAGGATAGAGATGCATGATCAGTGCTGCCAATTTAATTTCACTTGCTATGCATCTGAATTGCAGTGTATTTGCTATTAGCTACCCTGTGACATGTGCTTCCTTTTGCAGGTTCAGAAGAGAATAAGGACCATTCTTTGCACAGAATGCTTGACATTGTTATCCTTGGGTTTATTGTCCTCGTTTTGGGCAAAAAATATCCAAGAGCAGATGAGTTTGTGGTATGTGATATGAAAGCTGCACCTTGTGTGATGGTGTGTGTGCTCTTTTGTCTCAGCTTAAAATGAGCACAAATTGGGATTGGATCACAGGGCAATCACACTAAGGCACAGCATTGCACGGCTTGTCACTACTAAGATACAATAAAATTTTAATCTTGGCTGCGCAGGGGCTTGGCAGGCAACGTGACGACCATATGTTACTTCGCAGCTCCATTGAGCACTATGTCAGAAGTGATTCGCACGCGCAATAGTGCATCCATTTTGCGGCCATTGACTACGATGAACACAACATCTGCAACATTGTGGACAGTTTATGGTTTGGTGAGTGTAAGGGTTCTTTAGATGCAGCAAACATCATGGCTTAAGCGAAGGGCAGTGGGTCTCAGCACGTTCTGACAACTGACCGCCACAAATGTTCCTTGATATCATGCTCATGTAAGCAGCGGCACCAATGGTCCTCATTTGGTCGGGGTGGCCCCTCCTGAGCCTGTGGGACAAGGTCTGCCTGTTTCTCTCTGCCCTTCTGCTCAGAAGCCACCTGTTGTGTTCAAGCATAACTGCACCCATGACTGCATGAATTCCGTATGCTCTTGCAGGCACTTGGGGATGCCTACATATATGTCCCTAACTCAATAGGCCTGGCACTCTCCCTTGCACAGCTTTTCTTGGCATGCTTCTACCCATCCAGGCAACGCCACAGTAGTGCAGCTACTCACCACAATAGTATGCATACACAAGGGGTAGGCGCCGGTCCTCAAGGTAAGCTAGGGGCATAGGGGGGTGTGGAAAAGGCCATCAATTCTCTTAGGCATTTTGGCGGATTTTGCAGTTGACTAAGAGCTTCGTGAGACAGTTGCAGCGATTCAGTGCATGCACTTCCATGCAAAGCATAGCCTGGGTTGAATTGTGAGGACCATTGATGTGCTTAGAAAGCTGTAGTAACTTTGGAAAAGCATTGTATCAATGGCCCACAAGCTCAAAGGGCTCAAACATTCTGGCTGGCATCATGTTAGCTGCCTTTGCCAAGGGAAATATGTGAGAAATAATTTCACCCTTGCCGAGTGTTGTGGTTTAAATGTGTACCATAGCAGATTTCCCCGCCAGGGGTGTGCAACAAGTGATGATCATCATAGTGTAATGACCATGAGAAGCAAGCACAACAGCGATTATTTTGCCTAATAGGTACCAGTCAGGTAGGCTTCAGAAAGCAGAAGGATAAAACACACCAGCTTCAGAATGTCACTATGACCCTAGAAGATGCCAAACTCTATTAGGTTTCAAGGATGTATCCGCCGAACGAGGGCAGCTTAGCCAGTTGTGAGCCCCCAGTGAGGATCGAGCCCCAAACCCACAGGTTGCGGGGGTGGACAGCCGACTTCCCATCGCAGGTGCTTCGCAGCCTGCTCGAGTGGCCGAAGCTGATTTAAAGCCAAACTCTTTAAACAAGACATGTACGCACTGAATGTGGACCTCGATGCAACAGACCATGATGTGATGCTGTAGGTCAAGTATGACCTGGGCTTCCTCACAGGCGCCATAGAGGTTTTACCTCGGTGGTGTCATCTGTATAGGCTCTTAAGGGGTTAAAGTTTAAAAGGGTTAACCGCCAGCCAGATCGTTAGGCTGATTGGTTTGTTGCTGGTCTTCGCCAGCCAAAAAATAGTCCATAATTAAGGGGTTAACAAGAAAAAGGTTAAGCCCAGCTCCGAAAAGGTTAAGGGGTTAACAAGCTCCGAATACTCGATCAGGCGGCGGGGCACCTGCGATGGAAAGTCGGTTATCCACCCTTGGGGCCAACAACGAAAAGAAAATAAAAAGAAAAACTACGCAAGTAGCAAACAGCTCCTCACATCAATTAGGGAAAAGGGGCCACTTGGGAAGAAAAGCCCCTTCACTAGAGAAGGTAAGGGGGGTCAGTGAGGATCAGGAGGGTTGCGGGCAGACAAGCCAGCAGACCTCTCCTGATTGGTTTGAAGGTGGGGAGAATGCTCAAGGGAATTCACAACCGGCTAAGCTGCCCTCGTTCGGCGGATACAGCCTTGCATCAATTGAAACCTCAACCTTACAAGAAAAGGTCTTCAGTCAAGAAGTGTGATTGCTAGCCTGCTCATAAAAAGCTTCAAGTTGTCAAGCCGAGAGTATCCTGCAGACAAAGTAGCGTCATGGCAGCAGGGTAACATATAGACTAGCAATGTCTATTGGCGCTCGCCCATGACTTCACCAGCGCTGCCCACAGAGGTGTAGATGGTAGTAGGGCAAGGACCGTACAGGATTCCATTCACATCTGCAAATTCTTTCGACAACAGGTTTACTTCCGAACAGGTGTCAAAGAGAACTGTGGGGGCTGTGAGTGTGTGGCCCCGGTGAACCAGGCTAAATCCTTCAGACAATTTGTAGAGCCCGCTCTCTTTGAGCAAGTACTCAGATGCATCAAATGCTGCAGGTTTGCTTGTGGCTAGAGCAACTGCTGCATCTTCAAAACTTTTCACATGCACATCAGCTGCAGCAGGCGGTGCTGGGGAGAGCGCAGCACAGGCGCTACTAGCACTAGTAGTGCTGGGTGTGTCCAGCAGGTCAGTGCGTTTTAACAGGTTCATGAGAGTTGAAGTGGGTATTTGCACAGTTACTACAAAGCCAGGCAGACCTTGTAGAGAAGCGAGCTCAGCAGGAAGAAGCTTTGCACCAGGAATGTGCATGGTAGTGTAGTGCGGTGTCTCAGGTCGTGGTGCGGCTGGAGCAGCGCCGGGAACGCTGTCCCTGGAGACTGGTGTCACACCACGGTGGTCCTGACTGGCACTGGTGTTGCTGCAACCACGCGCCGATCAGCAGGGTTTCCCACAGCAGTGACCATTTGCAAAGCGTGCAAGGGTTGCCAGATGGCCAGACTGGCCTCGCTGTCAGCATCACTATTGGCGTAAAATGCAAATGCTTGCTCAGATGTTCTTGACACAGTCATATGTGACTATTGCTATTGCGTGTGTGGTGGTGACGTGTTGCGTGCTGTGCTAGCAGATGTGTTGCTCTGGGGTGCTGTTGTGGGGCCATAGCACTGCACACCAGGCGGGTGGTGGCGGCCGCATGCATTGTGTTTGGGCCAACGTGGTGGCGAGTTGCTAGAGCGTGGTAGTGAGTGAGTGCGCACATCTTGTGCAGAATGCGTGCGGTGCGCCTCCAGGGCGTCTACGTGTCTCATCATTTTTTGAAACATGTGCATAATCTGTCCGTTGCTGACCCCGGTGGACCTGGGCAGTGGTGCTGGTGCAGGTGCAGATGCAGATGGTGCAGGTCCGGGCGTGTGTTCCCGCGCAAATTGCTAAACGGTGCGGCACTCGTCAGTTGAGTGCGCACAGTTGCCATGGATAATGCAGTGCTTGGTGCCAGCAGGCTTGTGTGGCTGGTGAGGTGCCTAGGGGTAGGCAGTGGTGGACTGCAAGGCAGTTGCGTATGCGTGCGCGTGGGCCAGTGCCTCCATATTGGGCAGATTAGTGTCAGCAGTCAGACCCACCACCTTTTTAGGCTTCTTGGTGTCCAAGCAATCTGCCTGGTTTAAGAATTCTTGATGGCGGTGCACGATGTCCACCAGTGCGCCCAGTGCGTGGCAAAGCTGGTCACTTCCACACATCCGCCTGACACTCACCACCGGATAGGGCTGGCTCTCAGGTGCACGCACCAGCAGGTGGATAACCTGGCTGCTCCTGAAGCCACCCTCCTCCAGCTATGCCCGGCATCGGCTGCATCCTATCCCCTCTCCTTAGGCTGAGCTTTCTGCTGGCTGCAACTGCTCACAAGGTCTCACTATTTATTCGCTCCATAGCCGCTCCCCTAACCAATAAGTGTTACAAGGTAGAATGGAGACAAGCTACTTCGGAGGTGCAAAGCGACAAAGTAATACAGGCAAAACAAGCCATCAATACTCAGTCAACTACCACAACCGACTGTGCATGCAAATGCAGCATAAATCTGGTGCTGCACTAATCTGGCGTGACAAAGAGCATGAAGGAAGAAATACAGCAAAGTCAAAGTGGGATCTAGTTTTCAATCCAATGATTTAATCTTGTTGGTGGTAGGTTATTGAGGCCGGGGAATGCCTTAAATAGACATTGTTTAAATCAAATGACTTGAAGCAGCAAGAGCAAAAGCAGCATTGCTGCAAGGTGGCATAACGGACACCAAGCATGAGGAAGGCAGCCTGGGCAGAAAACAAAGATGACCCTTGGGGCCCAGGGGCCCGGGCCTCCTGAGCGCCAAGATCAAGCATGTGAGCAGGCACTGCATCTTTGTTAAATTTGATTTAAATCATGCAAGGTCAATAAAATCACACAAATTTACTTAATCCCTCTATTCAGTATGCAACTTTTTCTACATCCCCTCAGGTTGCCAGCATCCAATCATAATAAATCATGGTGATTAAATGCCAAAACATAGCAGGCAGAATTACCACAAAAGCCATCAGTAAAGGTTCTCTAGGCACCTGTTTTGTTTCCACAGAGGTGGGCAGTACTGACAAGCATCGTATGCAAGATCTGCAAATACCTGTGACAGCTGAATCCATATCAACAGAACCATCCCAATAATCAAGGACTAACTTTAAGGAGTGGAAGAAAGGTTTTGGGTGGAGGGAAGGGTATTTAGCGGCAATTGCAGCCAGAGGCAGAACTTCAACACCAGCCACCTGTGACAGCTTACCAGGCTGGTAAGCTGAGCCCAGACAACTTTTCTGAAACTCGCCCCGAGAACCTCCCTTGGCAGCGTCGTACCACCCGTCCCATTGAGATCAAGTAGTGCGAAGACACTCGCCCTGAGCAGCAGCTCCAAGCTGCCTGTGCTCAGCACAGTAGCCTTAGACACAACATTGCAGGAGACCATGTTATTCATATTATTCTTTGAGGTGCAGGGGGTGTCATTTACATTCCTCACACTTTGGTTCCTAAAGTCTCAGCCTTGATTTGCAATGAGCCAAGAACTTTGCTCCCAAGCTTCATGCCCATTCTGTGCACTATGCTCATAAGTTTGTACAGACCAGACCTTCTCTTGAGCATTCTCCTCACTTTCAAACTAATCAGGAGAGGTCTGCTGGCTTGTCTGCTCACAACCCCCCTGATATTCACTGACTGCCCTTTTCTTTTCTGGTTTCTTTCCTTCCCAAGTGGCCCCTTTTTCTTAATTTATGTGAGCAGCTGTTTTGCTGCTTATTCAGTTCTTCTTTTTCTATTCAGTATGCAACTTCATCATCACAAGCAGGAGGCTCTCCTTTATCAAAAAAATAATCACAGAGCTAAAACAGATTAATTTCAGCCCCCGCCTGATCTGCACTGTTTAATTTATATATTTATATATATGTATATATACATAATATATATATCACTCTCTCTCCCCCCCCCCCATGAATGGTGGAGGACCACCTGGTGCCTAAACTACTGGCAGATACATGCCTTCACCTTTACTCATGCCACCAGGGTTATCCCTGGAACTTCTAGTGGAAGCGTAGTCTTTTGAAAGCTCGTTTTTCCTTTGAGCGGGCAGGTACATGGCAGTGGCAAATCATTCCTTTAGAGGCCCCAACTTCTGCTCTGGGCTTGCATTAGTGCCTGAAGGTGCCTTTAAGTTGTCTAGTAACATTAATCACATTTGAGCTTCAACTTGAACTTTAGGTTGAACCTGCAAAGTTTGCACTTTCATCATTCATTCTCAACTCGGTTGGATCAGTTAGGCCTGACCATAAGACGCCGCCCAGAGAGGGCTATGTAGCCTTGTATACGTTAGTGGATGGCAGAGGGCTACATTCCTGGACCTTGCGTGATATTTGTCAGAATTTGAGGCAGAGCTTTGCTGCAACCCATTCAGGAAAACCAGCCCCTGAGGCTGTCCAGTCCTGCTCACATTCCAAATTGTAGAAGCAGGGTATTTATACACGGCAGAAATATTTCTCAAATTTAAAAAAGGATGAAAATAAAAGAAAAACTACGTAGGCAGTGGAACCACTCCCCACATCAATTAAGGAAAAGGAGACACATTGGCCCAAAAAGCTGTGAGTCTCCTACACCAGGGAAAAGGAAAAACTAGTGAGGATCTGGAGGGTGACAAGCAGCCCCTGGCTCCAGAGCAAGACCTTGAAAGCGATTGGATTTTTCAAGAGCGCGTCTAGTTGTTGTCAATTTGTGCGGATAGAGCACAGAATGAGCATGTAATTTGAAAGCAGTCTTATGGGCTTTATTCCTATTAAGGCCGAGCTCTTTAAGATGATTCAAAGAGTGTGAGATGTAGATAGAGCCTCCCACACAAAGAAGAATAGTGTGAAGGACGTGTGTCTAAAAAGTATCTATCCTCAACGAGGTGTATCTCCCTCTTGTTGACATTCAGCTCCTGAAATCTGTGTACATCTCTGCTGCGTTATCGTAAAGGTGGCACGTGTTGCAGATAAGGAGTGATAGGCGATTTGTCTTTTTTAGTAGGTAAGGGATCAGGGCGACTAGAGGTGAGTCTATCTCTAGCAGATAAACGAGCATCAAAAGTCCAGCTGGGTATTGTCCTGTTGTTAGCATGCTCAGGAAGAAGATTTTGTTGGGCCAAACTGGCAGTACTGCCAGTATCCAAATGGACCAACCTGTCAGAGCTTTCATAATCAGCCTGCAGGCAACATTATGGCATTCAGTGATCATACTTGAGATGATTGTATGTTGACATCCTGAGAGAATATGGAGAGCACTATCTGCTTGCTGACAGAGTGGACACTGAAGGCTGGTGGAAAGCGTGTTTTTGATAAAAAAAGGGTGCCTGTGCGGTAGTGGAAGATATTGCTCTTCATTTGGCGAGAGAGTTTGGACATGTTCCAAAAAGCGTTGCTAATGCCTTTGTGGATGTGTGGAAGCAGGCTCTGGTAATAAGAGTAGTACCCTGTTTTTGTGTTGGCATAACCCAGTCTATGGTTTGAGTGCATGTGGGATTTTAAGTGCGGCTCGGAGATTTGGAAGGTTAGTCAATCCGGGGCCGTGTTGGGGAGCTTCAGTGCTAGATCCCTGTTTATTAACTTCTGCAACAGCTAATTAGCTAATATCAAAGAAGGTATTGCCGCCAGGGCCTGCAGTGCGGATGGTTGTTTCAGCTGAGAGGCTGTTACCATGGCAGGCTTGATATTTTGCAAGGGCGTCTGCACATTGATTTCCGGCAATACCAGCATGGGACTTAATTTTGTAAAGGAAGATGTGGGATTGAGAGTTATGGATAGTATAAGAAAGAGTTTATGAGAAAGAATTTTGAGTATAAGAAAGAATTTCCAGTCTCCTTGGACATTGTGACAATGCTTCTCAGGGTACAACAATTGCTTCCTAATTTGAAGAAGTGAGGTTAGGCTGGCTGGCTGTGGCAATATGAATATGATCGTGTGTGATAGCAGCAGCTATAAATGCTAGTTCTGCTCTCCCTGTGGTGTTGGTTATACCAGCACCATTAGGTTCGACCAAGTTAGAGTTGCCCGAGCTGGGGTGGTAGACCCCTGCCCCAATAAATGTTTTACCTCCTTGGATATGGCATCTACAGTCCGTGTAGGTCCAGGATTTCCAGTCGGGAATTTTAAGTGTGAGTCCTGGTTTAGAATGATGCAAAAGGGGGGCCACATCACCCAAAGGTCTGTGGGAGCACATAGGTAGATTGCATTTTGTCTGAGTGAAATTTCTCAAGTTTCCCAAGACCAGGCGCTGTATCAGCGTGCCTAGCATTACAAACATGATGGCTAGCAATGTTGTTGACGTGCCAATTTGTTTCAGGGATGTCACAAGCAAGATTTTGCAGCCATGTAGGGTTGTGTGTTTTTTAGGTGAAGCCGTGCAGCTGTGTTCCAGACTGCTATGATATGAAGATTCCAAGAGGCCTTGGGTAGGGGAGTCTCTTGACTTGTCCAAGATTGAGGGGAAGCGTAGGTAATTTCACTGGCTGGAATTGTTCCAAGTTTATAGCACAAGTGGTGATAGGCTATCAGAAGACTTGAGTAAGGATTGGTAATCATGGGTCCATTCCAAGATGGTAGGAACATGAAAGTGGCAGTTGCCTCAGTGCTGAGGATGGCTGAGTAGATAGCGGGCCTAAGGCTAAAATTCATGGTATGGTCGTTGAAGATGGGATAGCATACTCAGAAAATAGTGATTTAGGATGAGAGGAAGTCAAGGTGGGCGCCAAAGAGTGCATCTCGTGAGTCTGCACTTCAATAATGAGGTAACCAGGGTTACCTCTGAAGTCTAACGGAGAGGCCATTTTTTACTGAGTTACCAGACCCCATTCTTGGAGGGCAGTATGTACATGATTTGGCAGAGGCGTGAGTAGGAGTCCTTGATTTTCTCGCCATGGTATTTCCTTTCCAGCTTTGTTCTCCTAGTAAGCAGCCCTAGTAGTTCAGATGCTTAGTTTTTTTGGTGCAGGTGTTATGTTGTTATGCAGACGTTTAAGCTTGGCTGTGTGGAAAGCTGTATGAAGGATGTTGAGGCGTTCCGGTGTCATCATGCCCTGGCGTTTTCTGTCTGTGCTGTAGATACAAGCTACTTTTGATGAAGATATTTCTGGAAGAATAAGAGGTGGAGGATTTGTGTTGAGGGGGGGCTGCTCAGTAGTAGGTTTAGGCTTCAAGTTGTACCTAACAAGTTGTACCTAACAAGGTCTACATTACGGATCCAGAACTCACAGCTCCTAGTGGGTTGTATGTCTACTTGTGGATTTGTGGGGTGGACATTAAGGTGAATTTATTACGTAGATCAGCGTCTAGTTTTTGACTCCAGGAGGTGGCCTTGTTGGACATGTCAAAGCCTTGTCTTTCCAGATTTTCTAGGTTTGGTCTGCTGTGGGCAGAAAGAGGTCAAGCTCATCGACCCAAGTCTCAAAATCCTGCATACACTCAAGGAGGTTGGGCAACGTGTCTTTTAGCTCTTCCAGTTCCCAGGTGGTTTCCCAGGTCATGTGTATGAATTCATTGTTAATGGATTCAGAGTATCTTTTTTTTGCTTTTCTTAATCATTGAGGTGAGCACAGCCAGCGCAGGCACAGGTGTCATTCTTGTCAACTTCCTCTCTCTGCCTCTCTGTGTAACAGCCAGTGTTCTTAAAGCACACCCTATGGTAAGTCCGGTTGCAGACCTCACAGATGTACATGGCATCAAAGGGGGGCACATTTGTTTCGGGTTGGAGGCCAAAATTATAGAAGCAGATTTCACAGCATGCCAGCGGCCGAGCGGGCGATAGGGTGAATTTTCTTAGGTGTGAAGCCAGCCTTTTTAAAGATAGGGAGTGCCCAACTTTCTATGGTCATGGGCACAAAGTAGACATGGTATTGTTTTTGTTGGTGGGATTCCCGATTAGAATTGTTGGCAGGTTTGGTTGTGACAACTCTCCAGTTATCATGGAGGTTACTTCCAAGTCATAGGAGTTGATGGTGTTAATAGCATCTGAGGCATTGAGAGAGCGAGCTTTGTTTTTCTTGTAGTTCCAAATTGCATGTGCCACTGATGTTGAGTCTACTGGTTTAATGTAGGGACCTGGGCACTTCAAGTTAGTGTTGAGCTGGAGGAGTCTTGTCCTCTTTTGCTCAGGGGTATCTGATTGCGAGGTGCAGCTCAGAGTTGGTGGGTGGTCAGCAGGAGCAGAGAGCAGTTCGTGGGGGGTCAGCAGGAGCAGTTGGTGGGAGGTGATCAGGAGCAGTTGGTGGGTGGCAGCAGGAGATGTTGGTGAGTGGTCAGCAGGAGCAGTTGGTGGGAGGTGCAGCTCAGAGTTGGTGGGTGGTCAGCAGGAGCAGAGAGAGGTAGATGTTGCGTAGGGAGTATGAAAGGAGTTTGGTGGGGGGCCATATGGTCTGTACAGGTTTTGCAATTGTAATCATTTTGAGGACGTGTCCTCTTGCTGGAGGGTCCGTCATACTGTTATGCTTTTTGATGTATGCTATGGGCGTCAATGTGGGGTAGCCGCTGCGTCAGGTGAGCCCCAGAGTGATGGGTGTGTCTAGATGGTTGATTATGGGCAGAGGGTGTTAAGGGACATTTTGAGCGAGTCCTTTTACTAGGGAACCCGTCTTTTTGTTGTTGCTTGATGTCTGCTGTTTCGGTGGGTTCTGGGTAGAAAGTTTCAGATTTGTTTGTTTGTTGCTGTTGTGTGCAATTTGTTTGTGCAAATTCTGTATGGGCAGTACTGCAAGTGAGCGAGGGTTTACCGGTGGAAGTACGAGGGATACGGCATCCGGTAATTTCATGCCTGTAATGCGTTGCTGAGCGAGGCTGAGCAGAGGGCACTACTTGTGTGGGTGGTATGCTTTTGCTCTGGAGGTTTATATCAGCGGTTGTGGAAGGGAGTATTGCGTTGAAGTGGATGTCAACTGGTCCGCTGATGTGTGTGTAACTTATTTTGCGGTAGACAGCAAGGGTGCTAGCATCAGTGCTTCTATATGCCAGGAGCTTGTGAATTTCAACGGGGTTGAGATCTTCTGCACGGGGTAAGTTGACAAGGGCTGCCAGTCTGTTGAGTGCTATTCTACATTTTGCGGTGACCTTGGAGAATTTCTCTTTAGATTGGGCCACTGTGATAATGAGGGTTCCTTTTTGGGAAGTAAGATCGTGGAGCCCACTTAAACCGAGGCTCATGAGAGGTTGGGTGATACAGGTGATGAGAGTAGAAAGTGTGTGCGGAGGTGGTGTGCGTAGGGAGAGAGCTTCACTTATTTTCATGAGACTGTTATGGAGCAATTTTCCTCCATGCTTTAGATGGAGTAGCTTGTTGTGAAGGCTTAGCAGTTGGCAGGCTCGCATGAGGTAGTTGAGCTGACGCCTAATGTGTAGGTTGCTGCCTTTTCTGATGGTGAGAAAGGTATCAGAGAGGTCAGTAAGATAGGCAATTTTTTGGTGAGGAGATAAAGGGTGACGTTGCTGTGTCTAGCTGGACATGTCCTTTAAGCTGGACGTGAGGGCTACAGCTAAGCATCTTTGGTATTCAACACAAATAGAACGTTCTCCTAGGCCAAAGTTGGAGGTGTCTGCGTGTATCATGGCTGTTGCAGTGCTTTTCCAGAGTTTGAATTTGTGCTTGATTGTCCTACTTATCAAGTTATCCCAAGTGATTAAGTCAGATGGGGTACAGGGGGTTACCGCAAAAGCGTAGGCAAGGCTGGGAATAATGGCGGTGCGAATGATGTTCAGTGTCTGCCGCGGGGAGGCATAAGAGGCACCGAGGGCTTCCAGCTTATTTCTAAGATTAACTGTCATGCGTTGGATTTGGTGTCTCCAGTTAAGGTCCATGGTTAGTTCCACTCCAAGGTAAAAGAAAGGTGCATCAAAGGCTATGAATTGAGCTTTTTGTTGTTGCACTTCTATCCTTTGTTGAAGCTGGTGGCTGAGGGTTTGAGAGGGCGTCAATCCATTCTCGTCCTTAGGAAGGTGATTGCGCTACCCAAGAAAATCAGGGGCTCCCAATCAGAGTAGAGGGTGAGCTTCCTTGCTTGGATCTTCAGGTTTTGGATTGTGCCAGTGGGGCAGAGCAGATCGTCAGCAAAAGCAGCGCTGCTTAGGATGTTGGCAAGGTGGGTGTCTGTAGCATTTTGATCCGGGATGCACGTGTGTCTGTAGCTGCATCCTCCCACATGGAGAAGAGGTGCTATGTTAAGGAGGAAGAGGAAGGGAGAGAGTGAATCACCTTGGATGTTACCTCTTTCAACTGGTATTTTCTGGGTGCTTCACCCAAAGGGTAGTCTGACCCGTGTGGTGGCATCTTCATAAAGGTTTTAGACAGTATCAATTGCATCAGGAGGGGAGCCAAGGTCATACATAATCCAGAGAATTCTGTCATGGTCTGTGGCGTTGAAAGCTGAGGTAAAATCAACGATTAAGGCATAGATGTCATTTTCAAAGAGCTAAGCATCCTCAAGGCTCATGATGACATTTTAAAGCTGGTGTATGGTGTCTTTTCGGTTTCGGAAGCTTGCTTGTGTGGTGCTGAGCAGGGAGTGTACTTCAGCGTACTTGTAGAGGGTGTTGGTGACGAGGCGTGTCCACAACTTGTATAGCGTGTAGGCCTATGGGCCTGTAGGAAGAGATGTCCGTCTCTGCTCCCTTATTCGTGTCTATGAGAATGGTGACGCTGGTTTTCCAAGATGAAGATGTGATGCGGGTGGCCCACATAATGACAGAGTATATGGATGACCTCCAGAATCTCATGTGGGTGTATATCGAGCAGTTTGTTTACTTTGCCGTCTGGGCCTGGAGATATGTCATTGCTAAAAGTTTTGATGCATTCAGTGAAGGCACTGTTATCAAGGATTTTGGGGTGGAGCCACTTTCTCTGTTTGAGTCCTTGGGAATCATCCTTTGTGATTTGTGACTGGAGGGTGAAGGGGTCACGTCAGAAATTTCCTGGCACGGTTGAGGTGCGGTTGAAGCGGTTGAAATGCGGTTGAAAACATTCTTACCGCACTGCAACCGTGAGCGGTTGATTTCAGACGCACGGTTGAAATAAGCAATTTCAACTGGTTCCAACCGCGCTTCAACCGCAGTCTGGCAGGTGTTGGTGAAGACATGCTGACTTGCTCCCAGAGATACTTTCTGGGTGCATCTTCAGGCAGGTATTTGCCCTATTTCACGTTAACAGCTTTCATGATGTTTGAGAAGTATTTTTCCTACAATCTGAGCCGTCTAGTGGGCTCGGTCTCAATGGTGTAAGTTTCTGGGTCACGCAGAGCCTGGAGGCCTGTTCGAGGTTGTGCATTATTGTCTTTAAAGATTTCCTTACGTGCTAGTTTGGGGTTGGTATTAACAAGTTTTTGAAGGGTGTTACTTTCTTTATTGCGCATTTCATCCATATAGCTAATGGTCTCTTTGGTGCTGAGGTACAGATCCTCCAATTGCTTGTGGAGTGAGAGGTCATATTTGAGATGTGTAGGGTCCATAATAGCCTTACAGAGAGATTGATTTTCCTTATCATTGTGCATGCAAGGACAGCACCCACACAATCTTTTAGGCTGGTAAAGGAGGATTTGAGCCGAACCTGTATGGATTTGATGAGGCCCAAACTTTTGCTTAGAGAGCAGCGCTGTTTGCTGACAGAGCGTGGACTTTAGTGGCTATGGTCAGAGGAGATTGTTTTGGTGCTGCAGATTTTCAGTGTAACTTGATAGGAAGAGTGAATAATTTAAGCCAAGCCACAGGCCATGTCTTCAACTGCTTCAGCGGCAGGTCTATTGCTGTGGTGAGTGAGTGCCGTAGTGAGTGGAGTCTCTTAATGTTTCTGGCATTTTCATGATCTAACTTTCTCAGAAAGGCAGTAGCTTCCTCGTGCGCTGGATTAAGGGTGTTGAGGAAGGCTTCTAGCTCTTGCACAACCCCATTTGCAGGGTCTTGCAGTGATTGCATGAAAGTCAAGCGGTCAGAATCATTTTCTTTTCTTTTCATTTCATTGACAGGGTGGTTCAGAATTTCATTGTGGCAAGATTTGAGGGGTGGAGTATTATTGAGGATGGGAATGTGAATTTTGAGGGTGCAGGTAGGAAGTGTCATTAGCAAGGGAAAGTGGCCACTGAGATATCCGAGCTCGCATGTGTGACAGGGAGGACATTGTGTGGCAAGGTCATTGGGCAGGATAATGTCATCAATGCGACTAAATGTGTAGGTGGTGTTGTCGTTGCAGTCTCTACCAGTTGCTTGGCAATCGGTCCTGGGTCTGATGCTGTGTTCTAACAGGGAGAAAGGTTGTTAGAGCTGAGGAAACTACGATGCATTCTGTCAGATGGGTAAGTGGCACCACTGGTACGGTCATTATCGCATACTGTGGCATTCATATCACCAAGAACTAGGGGGTGCAGTTGCTGTGTGATCAATCTGTACTTGCACCTCACTTCTGCATGCAAGGGCATCATCAGAGCTACCGGAAGGCCAATAGGTGCCTATAAGCAGGAGGCACTTCCTCTGAGAATAACAGAGGCAATCCTACCATCAGAAGAAAAGAGTGCACTTGTACAATGTGTGGCCAGGGCTATACTTTCGCGGACACAGCTAATGGTGCCCCCTGATCTGTTGTAACTTACGACTCGTAAGCGGACCACCGTTTGAAGTCCAAATTTTGAACCCTTTCAGGGGGTGTTCCATCCAGGTTCTGGGCTGTGTGATTTAGTCAGCTTGATTTCTGTGAGGACCAGGATATCTGGGTTGTGGGTGGCAATAGTATGCCGCAGATCCCAATGACTTTTAAAGAGGCCTGTGACGTTCATGGTCATGACTTTGATCAAAACTCATGAGTTTTGTCAGTGAGCCCATTCATGGGGCCCATTCATAGAGCCCATGATGGATGGCAGTGTATTGGATTGGATAGTATCCAAATTCCTGGCAATTACCATGGTACTGACCAGTACCACGGTGTGGGCCATCTCCCGATGAGGCCACTTGCTTTGGGTGCTTCAGAACTTCTCAGAAACCCCATTGCATCATTTTCATTGGTGCCTCTCTGGGTTCCGAACCTTGAGTCAGGTTCAGGCTGCAGGCTTTACAGGCTTTAAGGAGCCTGGCTTTTTGTGAGCTCCCTTTGAGTTTCCTTGGGTTTGTCTCTTGAGTTTTACTTTTCACCATAATATCTAGCTTGCCGACACTACCTCGTTGGAATGTTGTTTTCATTCCTTGCCGATGCCAGTCGATTTTCTGGTAATGCAGAAGACCTGATTATATACACGTATCGGCATCGATTAGTATGCCCGTATCTGTAACGTATATACGTACTCTGGAAATGCTTGTAGCGGAGTTCGCGTCAGAGCGGTCCGCATCAGAGCAACATCAGTATTTTGATTCAGAATCCGTAACAATTTGGTGGAGCTGCAGTCCGAAGTCCCGGGTTCTAAACCTCCTCACTGCAATCAGAAAAGCATTGCCTTTCCACTCCTGAGGACAGCAGCGTCCTACAGGGGGGGTAATGTAACGTATATACGTACTCTGGAAATGCTTGTAGCGGAGTCCGCGTCAGAGCGGTCCGCATCAGAGCAACATCAGTTTTTCGGTTCAGAATCCGTTACAGTATCAACATCAAGCAGGCAATCACGATTGCTGGTAATCTCAGGTAACAGGCCAAGCAATCAGCATTTTTTCAAGGCGATGTGTTACTCAATGGATTGCTATATCGATAACTGGTAATCAGAGCTGGACCAATTAATGGAAACCAATGGTTATTGGGCTAGTAAGGGTTGCCAGGTGCTGTCGCACTGATTACAATTACCTTGCATTCCCTTCTTGATTACTGGTAATAAGGAACTGGTTTATTACTATTAATCACTGGTAATTGGCCTGGTAATTGCTGGCAATGTTGGAGGCCCTAATTACCTAGTGTACTACCTGTACTTCTAGTACCTCTTGCATTACCACTGGTAGGTAATTTACCAGTAATTGGGAGTCAACCTATTACTAGTGACCACTGGTAATTGGCTGGGTAATCACTGGTTGCTCTGAAGGCCTTGATTACTTAGAGTATATACTCTAATGGAAGAGGTGATATATTACCTCTTCCATTACCAGTAATTGGGAGTCAACCTATTGCTAGTAACCACTGGTAATTGGCTGAGTAATCACTTGTACTCATGTAGGCCCTGATTACCTTTTGTAATAATTATTGCATTGCAAATAATTGGGGGTCGGCCAATTACTAGTAATCACTGGTAATTGGCTGAGTAATCACTGCTAGTTGCAAAGTCGCTGATTACCATGCGCATGCTTGCACAGATTACCAATAATCAGTCAAGCCGAGTTCAAGTAACCACAAGTTATTGGCTGGGATATTGCAGGTGTCTTTGAAGTTACTGATTGCTGAATGCATCACTTTGAGCATTGCTAGTAATCACCGGAAATTGGCTGAAAGAGGAGTCAACCTTACCAAACAATAATAAGTTTGCAACTCTATTACTGAGTGCATATAATTGCATATTCTCAGTGAACACCATCGTGCACCACTCTGCAAACTGATATCAGGTACATGGAGGTACACAGACCAGAAAAGACAGCCTAATTTGTAAACCAAATGGAACCTCCTCACAAGTGCTTTGTTCACATCAACGCAAAACAAATCAAGGTGGCAGTGCAAAGTGGTGCAATCAGGAATGCAAACCACAAAAATCTGTGGAGCCGCGCAGCTGTTTGCCAAACTAGTTGTTTAGTCAAAAAGAATGCTCACAATGCAAAAGTATCTGGGGCGCTCAATCCAGGAAAAACTGGAAATCGATTTGGCACATTATACTCACTACCTCATTTGCCTCCCATCACTCTGGCTTCCTGGCTCGGCCTGGCTTCCTCCCCGTGCCTGGACTTCTCCTGCACCACATCTGGCCCTTCCTCTACCGCCCCTAGCATACCTCGCCCCTTCCCTCTGCATCTTCGTTGTCCGCTCACTTCACACCTGTGCCGTCAGCTCCTTCAGCTGCTCCACTAGCAGCTGCCAATGCATCCAAACCATCCATACCCTCAATGACATCGTAGCCACTTCCGAGCTCCTGGGCCGGGATGTCCAGCTCCTCTTCCTTGTCCACTGCCATCATGGGCTTCTTGTTACTGTGACTTCCCACCGAGTGGGTTCAACCCAAGTTGGCTGCAATGGGGGCAAAAAAAGACTGTAACGCAATCAAGATTATGTTTGACTAGACGAAGAAACCTTTCAATATCGTGACCGTTATGGGCAAGGTGATGCAAATATGTTCAAAGCTATGAAAGTCATAACTCTATTAGAAGTACTAGAGATTAGCAAGTCACACAGCAGGGCCCCAAAATATGCATTAGCCAATATGGGATAAACAATACCATAAACAGAGCAGAACTGACTGGCATAGCTTCTGCTCTAAGGGCAAAGTGTACCCACATAGCCACGGATAGTGCCTGTTCTCTATCTCAGATACGGAAACAACTCTTATTTCCTGAATTACACAGGAAGCACACACATTGCAAACTTTTGGAACAAATCGTCTCCATGATTAACGAATCAGATACTCCCATCAATTTTTACAAAGTTAAAGCCCACATTGGTGTGATTGGAAATGAATTTGCCGATGCTATAGCTAAACATGCTGAACTCCATAATTATGGGCATGACGAAGCATTCTCGCCACCATCACCTGACGGTAATCCTTTCGCCCATATATACTGGATTGCAGAAGAGAAAATTGAGATTACGCACACTACCACTAAAATCAGCCTTACACCACTACAAAACATAAAGGACAAACTAAAAGCTCACATGAGCAAGCGTCACAGACTTGGAGACGCTAATACCAACTCAGGTTACAATAACTGTTGGAAGAGATTGCTCACCTTCGTGAATCTTTCAACTAGCAATTATTTCTGGAACAATACAAGAATTAATGTATCACAGAAAAGGAATGTCATGAAATTTAGATCGGGTACTCTTTACACTCAGAAAATGGCCCACCTTTACGGCAGAGCCACTAGTTCATCCTGTCTGCTGTGTCATCAGCCAGACAGCCAAATTCATATGGTTTCTGGCTGTCAGCATGCTTCAATTCAAATCATGGTGACTGAAAGACATAACATTGCCTCCAGGCTCATCATCAAAACCTTGAACAAAAGCGATTTTGAAGGAAATCTGTAGGCAGAAAGGGTGTTGGGTTTATTTATTTCTGAGAATGTCATGAAACACAGCTGTTGTGAGGTCCGTTGTAGGAGATAGGTTGACTAAGGCTGCTAGTCTATTGAGTGCTA
>LKMJ01000392.1_pt1 | contig 32684 bp, 36 predicted proteins | sample 643391 | NCBI WGS metagenome assembly LKMJ01 (sample SAMN04112250, study PRJNA286221) | soda lake metagenome | biome: soda lake; feature: Kulunda Steppe; material: water; isolation source: sample PL-Br10 brine of Picturesque Lake | place: Russia: Kulunda steppe | collected 2010-07 | reverse complement strand
GACGCGAAGCAATCGCGCCGTCACTCCTCTTCGAGCCGGCGCTGCCACTCGCTGACGTGGTTCATCAGCTCGACCGGCGACAGTTCGGCCAGTTCGGCCGCCCGGAGTTCCTCGAGAACGTCCGCGGTCTCGGGATCGACTCGTTCGCCCCCGGAGGCAGCCGGATCGGTCCCCCCGTCACCGGCCGGCGACCCTTCAGCGCCACTCGGCCGAAACTCGCCGCTCCCGAGGTCGAAAACCGTCTGGACGGGCTCGCTCCCGCCGCCTTTCGCCTCGATCGCCCGTTCCTCGCGGAGCCGATCTAACACGTCGCCGGCCCGATCGACGACCGGCTCCGGGACGCCGGCCAGATCGGCGACGTGGACGCCATACGAGCGGTCGGTCGGACCCGGTTCGACGGTCCGAAGGAAGGTCACGTCGCCGTCTGATTCGGTCGCCGCGACGTGGACGTTCTCGACGCGAGGCAGTTCCTCGGCGAGCGCCGTCAGCTCGTGGTAATGTGTCGCGAACAGCGTGAACGCGCCGATCTCGTTGTGGAGGTACTCCGTGGCGGCCCACGCGATCGAGATGCCGTCGTAGGTCGCCGTCCCCCGACCGACCTCATCGAGGACGACGAGCGATTCCTCGGTCGCCGAATGCAGGATGTTCGAAAGCTCCTCCATCTCGACCATGAACGTCGAACGACCCTCCGCCAGCTCGTCCAGAGCGCCGACGCGGGTGTAGATCCCGTCGACGAGACCGACCCGGGCGCGGTCGGCCGGAACGAACGAGCCGATCTGTGCGAGCAGCGTGATGAGCGCCGCCTGTCGCATGTAGGTCGATTTGCCCGACATGTTCGGGCCGGTGACGAGCAGGAACCGACGCTCGGTATCGAGAGACAGGTCGTTCGGGACGAACTGGGTGTCCGTCTCGACGACGGGGTGTCGGCCCGCCTCGATCTCGAGGGTCCGGTCGGACGTAAGCTCGGGTCGCGTCCAGCCTCGCTTTGCGGCGTGGGCCGCGAGCGAACAGCGAGCGTCGAGTTCGGCCAGCGTCCGACCGACCGTCTGCAGGAGGTCGGCTCGATCGGCAGCCGACTCCCTGAGCCGACAGAAGGCCTCGTACTCGCGGTCGCCGCGTTCCTCTTCGAGACGGAACAGCTCGCGTTCGCGCTCGCGGAGCTCCCCGAAGACGTACCGCTCGGCGTTCTTCAGCGTCTTGATCCCCTCGTACTCCGCGGGGACGGCGTCCGATTCGGATTTCGGGATCTGCACGTAGTAGCCGTCGGTCTTGTTTCGGCCGACGGTGACACGAGAGAGCCCGTGGCGTTCGCGTTCTCGCTCCGCCAGAGTCTCGAAGTACTCCAGTGCCGCCTCCTGTCGTTCGACCAGTTCGTCGAGCTCCTCGTCGTAGCCGCGTTTGATCAGCCCGCCTTCGTGGAGCGTCTTCGGCGGGTCGTCGGCCAGCGCCTCGAGTTCCGTCCGGAGGCCGGCGATCGCCTCGTGGTCGAGATCTTCGAAGAGCGCGGTGACCGGCGAATCCGAAAGCCGCGGTGACCCCTCGATACGCTCGGACAGTTCGGGGATCAGTGCGAGCGTTTCGCGGGCGCGCAACAGGGTGTCGGCGTCGGCGCTGCCCGAGACTGCGCGGGCGGCGACGCGTTCGAGATCGTAGGCGTTCGAGAGCGTCTCGGAGAGCCCCTCTCGAACCAGCGCATCCGACGTGAGCGCCTCGATCGCGGCCTGTCGGCGACGGAGCCGCTCGGCGTCACGGAGCGGGCGGGTGAGCCACTCCCTCAGGAGGCGGGCGCCGGCGTTCGTCGCGGTGTGATCGACGGTCTCGAAGAGCGTTCGCCCCTCACCGGTCATCGTGGCGGTGAGTTCGAGGTTCCGTCGCGTCGTCGAATCGAGGGTGACGTGCTCGTCGGGCGTGTACGATCCGAGCCGGGTTACGGAAGCGAGCGCGCCGACGCCGGTACTGTCGATGTACTCGATGGCCGCGCCCGCCGCCGTGATCGCCGCCGTCGAGAGCCCGACCGACCCGGCGGCCTCGCCGAACTGTTCTTCGAGGGCGTGACGGGCGCGACCGGGGGCGAACGCCTCGGTTTCCGACAGCGTCAGGCGGGCGTCGAGTCGGGTTCTGAGCGCGGACAGGAAGTCGTCGTCGGTCCGGACGTCCGGCCCCGGCAGCACCTCGACGGGGTCGAACCGATCGAGTTCGTTCAGCGTCCGCTCGATCGCACTCTCACCCGACAGCGTCGCCACGCGAAAGCGTCCCGTCGTGATGTCACAGACGGCGAGGCCGTACTCGCCGTCCTCGCGGGCGACGCTCGCCAGATACTGTGCGTCGGCGTCGTCGGTCTCGAGAAGCGTCCCGGGGGTGACCGTCCGGGTGACCTCCCGGACGATCCCGTCGTCGGTCTCGCGCTGGTCGGCGATCGCGACCCGGTAGCCGCGTTCGACGAGCGCTTTCACGTACGGAGTGAGGTCGTCGACGGGAACGCCGGCCATCGCGTACGGTTCCCCGCCCGAAGAGCGTTCGGAAACTTTCAGATCGAGCTCCTCGCCGACCGCGTCGGCGTCTTCGCCGAAGAACTCGTAGAAATCGCCCATCTGCATCGCGAGCAGGTCGGCCGACGTAGTGGCCTTCAGCTCGAAGAACTCCCCGACGATACCGGATGCCATATCCGGATCGGCGAGGGCTGGCCGCTAAAGCGTGACGGGTCGTCGATCGACGGAGCCGACCGCTCGCCCCGGTAGATAAAAGACGCCGAAACGTCTTCCGTTCGGGTCGCCAACGATCGCGTATGTACCGCGCGATCTTACCGAACGGCCAGCTGAAGTGTGAACGCTACGAACGCGGCGACCGGGGCGTCGAACTGTACGACGGCGAGGACGAGCTGCTGGCGTTCGTTCCCTACGAAAACCTCGAAGCGTTGCTCACCGAAGCAGCCTACGAGGCCGACGAGCCGTCGGTGATGTGATCGATCGGGGTCCGCTCCGGGAGGGAAGGTCCGGCCGGTTCAGACGGATTGCTAACGGTTCGCCACGCAGTGCCGACCCGGATGACCTTGAGCGGTGAAAGACTCTAACGATCCGCCTCAGACGTCGTCCGGCGTGTCGGCGTCGTCCTCGACGGAGCGCTTCATCGAATCTCGGCGCGCCTTGGCGTCACGACCCGTACACTCGAGCAAGAACTGGTTTTTCGCGCTGTTGGCATCGCCCGCGGCGTCGACGTCGCCGGCCTCCATCAGCTCTTCGAGGCTCCGTTCCTCGAAGTGAACCGCGAGTTTGTCCTTCTTTCCCGAATACGATACCGCACCGGCGACGATCCGGGTGAAAACCGGGTTGTCCGGCGATTCGACGACGTAGAGATCGCTTCCTTTGTACTCTTCGGTACCGGTTATCTCACCGAAATACCCCTCGATCGTCGCCTTCAGATCCGGAACGCGCTCTTCGAGGTACTCCCCACGCCGCATCTTGTACTCTTCCATATCCCACAGTATCGAAACCCGGGTGTTTACTGGTTTCGTTCGGCCTCCAGCCACGCGGTACACTCCGGACAGGAGTCGCCCTCGCGATATCCCGAGTTGGCCTCGATCCGGAAGTCGCACTCGGGACAGACGATATCGCCATCGGGGACGGTAATACCAGACAGCGATTCCTCCTCGGGCGGTTCGATCGGCGCGTCGGTGTCGACGACGCGCGCCGTGTCGTCCGTCTCGGGCGGTTCGAACTCTTTGGGCCACTGACCCGGCTTTCGTTCGGGCGTCTCGTCGTCATCGTCGGTGAGGATCTCTGCGTCCTCGGTTTCGGGGTCCGGCGGCTCCCCGTGATCGTCGCCCGCGAATCCGTACTCGTGGTCCCCTTCGGCTTCGGCTTCGGCCACGGACGGCGAACCGTCGGCAGTTTCGTCTCCGCCGGCGGTCGATTCGACAGCGTCACTCGTCGTGTCTTCGTCCGCGTCGACGCCGCTTCGATCGACCGCGCCGGCGATGCCACCGCCGGGGGCGTCGCCCGCGTCCGGTTCGTCGTTCCCGAGACCGACATCCGAACCGTCGACGACGGCGGTGACCTCGGTGCTCTCGGAGACGACCCGTTCGGCCCCACAGCGGCGGCATCGCTCTATTTCCCGCTCGGTGATGACCACCTCGCTGCCCTGCTCTTCACGCTCGTGTTCCACGCCGGCGGGTTCGAACGCGTGGCCCAGTATCGAACACTGTAGTCCCATTACTGACACGTGGCGGTGACGAACGTATAAAGGTTGACTCCCGGCCGCCGAACGATTAAGACACCGCCGGACGAACCGCCGTGTATGCAGGCGAAGCGAGAGTATCGCGAGCGAGACGAGACCGAGGTCGCGGTACTCGATGCGCTCGTCGATCGGACCGAAGAGGGGATGACCGTCTTCGAACTCCGTGCCGGCGTCGAGGCGGACATCGACGACATCGAGACAGCGCTCGCGGAACTGAAAGACGTCGGCCTCATCGACGTCGAGAACGACGACGGACCGATGCGGATCTACCCCGACGATCGGGTCGTTCCGGATCTCGAGGACGAAGAGGCGACCGAAACGTCGCTCATAGAGGGACTGAAAAATCGGCTCGGACTGTGAACGCCGGGCAGCCGAGACGCGGTCGTTTTACCCTTCGAACGCGTTCGATCCGTCAATGACAGTCCTCGCGGAGTTTCACGAATCCCACGGCGCGACGTTTACAGAGCGCGACGGCCGCCGGGTCGTCGCTCATTACGGCCGTCCGGAACGGGCCCACCGGGCGGTCAGAAACGTCGTCGGGGCTATCGAGGCGGATTACGGCATCGTCGAGGTCACCGGCGACGACCGGATCGATTTCGTCGACAACGCCGTCACGAACCGAGTTCCCGACGCCGACGGGCAGGGCGTCTACGCGCTGTTGCTCGATCCACAGGGACGGATCGAGACCGAGCTGTACGTGTACAACGCCGGCGACCGGCTGCTCTGTTTCGTTCCGCCCGGGAGGGCCGAGGATCTCGCTGCCGACTGGGACGAAAAGACGTTCATTCAGGACGTCGAGATCCGGGCGGCGACCGACGACTTCGGCGTGTTCGGCGTCCACGGCCCGAAAGCGACCGAGAAGATCGCCTCGGTACTCACGGGACCGGCCTCGCCCGACGAGCCGCTCTCGTTCGTCCGGGGGACGATCGGCGACTGGGGCGCGACCATCGTCCGCACCGACGATCTCACCGGCGAGGAGGGATACGAGGTCATCTGTGCGGCCGAAGACGCTGAAGGCGTCTTCGATGCGCTCATCAACCACGGCCTCAACGCGGCCCCCTTCGGCTATCGGACGCTCGAGTATCTCCTGCTCGAGGCCGGAACCCCCTGCTTCGAGACGGAGCTGGTCGGCAACGTCCCGAACGTGCTGGGGCTCCGAAACGCGCTGGATTTCGAGAAGGGGTGTTACGTCGGACAGGAGGTCGTCTCGAAGATCGAAAACCGCGGCCAGCCCTCGCGACGGCTGCTCGGGGTTCGACCCGAAACCGTCCCCGGGCGCGGGTCGGCCGTCTTCGAGGGCGATCGCCACGTCGGCGAGGTGACTCGCGCGGACCGAAGTCCCGCGCTCGATGCGCCACTCGCCATGACGCTCGTCGAGTACGGCCTCGAGGCGGACGAGTTGACCGTCCGCGTCGACGGCGGGGACGTCTCCGCCGACGTCGTCGAACTCCCGTTCGTCGAGGGATCGGCGAACTCACGGCGGCTTCCGCGGTACTGACGCTCGAAACAGCGCTAGGGGTTTTATAATAGCCCCGAAATACCCCGATAAGAATGTCCGGCGAGGTACTCGTGGTCACGAGCGGCAAGGGCGGCGTCGGAAAGACAACGACGACGGTCAACCTCGCCATCGCGCTCCGCCAGCAGGGCCACTCGGTGGCAGTTCTGGACGCCGATCTCGGGATGCCGAACGTCGGCGCGTTCCTCAGCCTCGACGTCGACGCGACGCTTCACGACGTGCTCGCGGCGCGCGAGAGCACGGCGGAGGCGATCGTCGAGGTCGACGACGGCCTCGGCTTCGTGTTGGGCGAACGATCGCTCGAAGGGTTCGCCGACGCCGACCCGGCACGGCTGGACGACGTCGTCAAAGAGCTCAAAGCGCAGTATCAGTACGTACTCGTCGATACAGGCGGTGGATTGACCTATGAGGGCATCTACCCGATGGAACTCGCCGATGAGGTGTTGCTCGTCACGTCATCGGTTCCGGCCGCGATCACGGATACGAAAAAGAGCAAACGGCTCGCCGATCGACTCGGGGTGCCCGTCCGGGGCGTCGTCGTAACTCGGACGGACGAGGACGACAGCCCCGAATCCGTCGCCAGCGAACTCGACGTCGACTTCCTCGGGAGCGTCCCGACCGACGACGCCGTCGTCGAAAGCGTCGCGAAACGACAGCCGGTCGTCGCATACGCCCCCGAGAGCGCGGTGACGCTCGCGTACTATCGGCTGGCGAAGCGGCTCTCGAATCCGGAAATCGCCGATCTCGAACCGCTCGATACGGCTCGGAAGCCGCCCGAAACGGAGATCGACGGATCGCCGTCGGGTGACCGGGGATCGAAACCGACAGAGGCTCCGACGGCGGACGGCCACACCGGGGAAGAACCGGCCGGCGACGGGGGCGAAAACGGATCGGCTACGGAGGCGAAGCCGACCTCGAAGGGGAGCGAAACGGACGCGCGGTCCGAGTCAGAATCAGAATCGCCGCCTCGATCGGATGTCGAGACGGGGTCGAAACCCAGCCCAGATGCGGAACCCGGACTCATCGGCCGCCTGTTAAAACGCCTCCGGTAGTCGTAGTAGAACCTTTATACCGCTTCGAAGTGAGCGGCCAAGATCCTGGTAGAAGGTAATTAACAATGGTATAATGCCGGTAAGCGGGTGTTGATGTCGCAAGCATTGACGACGACCGAGAAACGGGGCGGGATCGGGAAAGCAACGACTACTGATGGGCCCGGCACCGACACCACAGGAGAGTGGCCGCCGAACTACCACAGGAGAGTGGCCGCCGAACTGCAGGACCCCACGCGCGAATATCGCGGTCGATGATTGTTCCGGAATCGAACAGATCGGGGACAAACTATGACCGTTAGAGACCGTATTCGCGTTGGTGAGGACCGTGCTGTCTCGCCAGTGATCGGCGTGCTCCTGATGGTCACGATCACCGTCGTTCTGGCGGCGGTTATCGGGACCTTCATGCTCGGATTCGACGATCAACTGCAGGAGACGGCGCCGAACGCACAGGTGACAATCACGGACGTTAACGTCACCGAAGACGAAACAGTGGATAACGTGACGTTCGCCCACAGTAGCGGTGACCGCTTCACCAACGACAACACCGAGGGACTCCGTGTCACCGTCGGCGGGGAGCAACTGGGGAACGTAACGAACGTGGATTTCTCCTCCGGTGACGAGATCACGATTCCCGGTGGAGAAACCGATAACGAAGCGGGTGAAGCCGGCGACACCGTCCGCGTCATCTGGGTTGGCCAGGACAGCTCCAACGTCCTCGCCGAGCGGCAAGCCTGACGCAGGAGTCCAGAGACGTCTGGTCTCTCGGTGCTGAACTCGTCCTCTCTAGTCATATACCGTCGGACAGCGGCGTTGAGAGATTCGACCGGTACCGATCCCGTCGAGACGAGAGACCGTTCTGTCCGACGGTATACTCGAACCATAGAAACGTCACATCGGCCAGTATTGGAAGGACAAACGCGTCCGTTCGACCGAATCGTCACGGAAGTACGACCGACAGTACCAGCGCGTCAATCTTTAAATATACCTACCACTGGGGGCCGTACGAGGAACGACGCTACGTCCTCAATCAGGAGTCCGAACTGTCGGATCCGAGACCTCGAAGCGCCCCGGAGAGCCGCCGTTCGAACGCCTCGAGTTCATCCAGACGGTCGTAAACGCCCCCGAGATCGTCTTCCAGTCGGTCGAACCGCGAGTCGAACTCGGTTTGCATCTCCTGTATCTCCTCGAGACGAGATTCGAGTTCCGACTGCGTCGATCGTACCGCCTCGAGTTCGTCGTCGATATCGTCGATCCGACCGACGGCCTCGGAGTTGGCTTCGACGGTCGCTTCGACCCGATCCGTCCGGTCTTCGAGTGCGGATAACTCGGCGCGAACGTCGTCGACGACCGAATCGAACGTTCCGTGTCGGTCGATGAACGACTCGATGGTGTCGGTGTAGGCGGCGAGGTCGCTGACCTCGCTCTGGAGGTGATTGAGACGGACCTCCTGGCTTCGGCTGCCGCCGCCGAGTTCCGAGCGGAGTTCGGCCGCCGTCTCCGTGTCGACGCGATCGTTTCGGAGTTCCTCCAAGAGCGTGCGAGCGACGTTGTCAGACGGGTCGCCGGACCCTGCAACTGAACGGGCACCATCGTCTTCGTTCGCCGATACATCAACACCTTCATCCGAAGGGACGCCTCCCCCTCCGTCGTCGGGTACGCGTACCGACGTATCGAGATCGGCAGCTACCCCGTTATCGGTGTCAGTTTCGTCGGTCGTATCGACAGCAGGTTCCGCGCCCGAGTCGGCGCCGAGTGAGTCTCGCTCGCCGCCGACGAACTCCCGAAGTCTGTCGGAACGGGCCCGGTCGGTGATCTCCTCGAGGTCCGGACCATCGCTCACCGACAACTGCGGCTCCGTTTCGAGCGTCTCGGCGTCGGCGTCGGGAACCCGATACCCGAGTGTCCGGTGTTCGTCCGGTTCGAGTTTCCCCTCGAAGATCGAGGCGTCCTCGATGACCCAGTCGGTGCTGTATTCGGTATCGAACTGTATCTCCTCGATCGAACGCGACTCGAGCGCCGGATCGGTCAGTCGAACCGTCGCGACCGAATCGCGCTCGGACTCTACCGCGAGCCGTACGTGTCCGTCACCGTCAACCGTCTTCCGGACGGTGATCCCGTCGGCCCGGGCCGTCCGCGTCGTTTCTGTCCCCTCGTCCATATCGACCTCTCGGCGTGACTGTATTTATGACTCGGGGGAGCATCGAGGACTGTTTCATACGAATCGCTGTAGGTCATTATCGGCGCAACCACGGCCCGAGTCGCGATCGCACCGATAATGACCTACAGCGGGGTCCGTAGGACGGTCATCGACGGTCGCTCTCCAGTTCGAGATCGAGCCCTTCGAGCAGCTCTCGTGCTTCCTCGCGTTTCTCCTGGTGGTCTTCGAGGAACGATCGCATGAGTTCGGCCGCCTGCTCTTTACAGTCCCCACAGAGTCTCTCGCCGCCGACGCACTCGTCGTAGACCTCGGTGGCGAACTCGTCGTCGTCGTTCGCGAGCAGGTACGCGTACAGTTCATAGACCGGACACTCGTCCGCCTTCCCGCCGAGTTCGCGCTGTTTTTCGGCGGTCTCGCGTCCCCCGGTCGTCGCCGATTTCACCTTCTCGTAGCCGTCTCCGGGATCGTCGAGTAAGCTTATGTGACTCGCCGGGATCGAAGAGGACATCTTCCCGCCAGTCAGCCCGGTCATAAAGCGGTGATAGATCGAAGAGGGCGGCAAGAAACCGTAGCCGCCGTGTTCGATTTCGACCTCGCGAGCCAGCTCCTCGGCGGCCTCGCGATCGAGATCGAAGCTATCGATGTGGCCCTCGTAGACGCGTTTTTCCCCGTCAATCGCCTCGATGAGCGCCTCGAAGGCCTCTTCGGTCGCGTTGCGATCGAGGAACCGAACGCGGGGACGGAGAGGTTCTTTCCCCGCGTTCTCGAGCTTCCGGCTCGTCGAGAGAAGCGTCTCGTTGGCGAACCGATCGGGAACGGACGCGCCCTCGTGAATCCAGAAGGCGGCTTCCTCACATCGTGGGAGCTCCGGATCCGAAGCGTATTCCTCCCGGTGTTCGAACGCGAGCGTCAGGAGTTCGCGCTCTTCGTCCTCCAGCTCGAAGCTCGCATACGCCTCGGTGACGCCGAAGTACCGCATCCGCCCCGCCAGATCACGCGCCAGCCGGACGTGCGGATCCTGATCGGGGCCGACCGGGATGACGGTCGGTTTCGGCTCCTCAAGTTGCGGATAGAGGATGTCCGCCATCTGGGTGAGGACCGACTGCATGTAGGACACTTCGGTCTCACCGTCGAAATCGTAGATCGCCCCGAGTTCCGAGAAGTTCGCCTTCGTGCCGAGTTCGAAGGCCAGATCCTGCACCTCGCGGTTGGTCGACTGTCGATAGAGCGTCCCGTCCTCCGGATCGAAGCCGAGCGCGATGAGCGAGAGCAGATAGCTTTCGGTGTGTTCGTCGATCTCCTCCCAAGACAGGCCGCGGGCGGCGTGAGCCTCCAGATCCGCGATCAGCCCGTAGACGTCACCACCGCGCTCTTGATGCCAGATCAGCTCGTCGAAGACGAGCTTGTGACCGATGTGCGGATCGCCGGTGGGCATAAATCCCGACAGCGCGGCGAAGGGCTCGTCGGCTGCCATCGCGTCCGCGACCGGCCGGTAATCGCGGTGGCCGAAGATGACGCCGCGGCGCATCAGATAGTGCGGGCTCGGAACGCGTGGTAACACGTCCTCGAAGACCTCGATCCCGAACTCCTCGAAGAGCTTCCGGTAGTCGTCGACGGTCGAGGCGCCCCACGGGTCGAGGGCCACGTCGTCGGCTCCTTTCGCCCCGCCGTCGCTTCGGACGGGCGGCCGTTTCCCTCGATCGCGGGTTCCGTCGTCTGCCATGCCGCACCGTCAGAGTGGTCGGGTGAAAAACCGTTCGCTTGAACCGGACGGGACCGCGGAAGCTTCGATCGGAAAACGGCTCGATCGCCGACGAACGACTCTAGCGCGCCTGCGGCCCCTGGGCATGCCGACCCCGCTTCCATCGGTTGATTCCCGGACGCGCTCGGTACGGGCGAAACATGAACCGTTACGACTTCAGATCTCGTTTCGGAGAGGGAGACCTCAACCGAAAAGTAACCAATAGTGGTTCATATTTATAAATTAGTAACCATATACAATTATTTATAAATCGGTGGCCGATGAATTGCGCCGCATGGGCACGCCGCTCCTCTCACGCGCTGCGCTGCAGGCCCGACGACGAGCGATCGTCAAAACGCTTTGCTATCGACTGTTCATGATCACGATCACTGTCACGATCGCGTTCGTCGTCGTCGGTGACATCGGCGACGCGGTGAACATCGGCATCGCGACGAACGTGTTGAAGACCGGGACTTACTACTTCTACGAGCGGGTCTGGGATCATATCACGTGGGGTGTCGAGGCGCCACGGTCGGCCTGACGGACGGGACGGGAAACGAACACCCGATCAGGGTGTCAGCCGAGCGATCGACAGCCACCGGATCGCGCCGTCATCGACCAGCGCGAACACCATCCGCTTGCGGACGCCGTGGGCCAATCTGACGTCCAGTGCCAGATCCCGGGGAGAGAGTGCGGCGTCACCGGGAAGGACACGGACCAACAGCTCGGAGTGGCCGAGATCGTCGACGTGTCCGACGTTCGCATAGGTTCGGAAGTCGGCCCCGAACTTGAACCCGGTCTTCGGGACGACGCCGCGTTCGCGAAGCGTCCGGTAGACTGCGAGGCGGCGATCGAACCGCTCTCCCTCGACCGCGCGACCGCGAGCTTCGATCGCCTCGCGACCGCCGTCGATGGTCAAGGCCCCGACGTCGGCCAGATACGCGGCTTCCAGAAGCGAAAGCTGAACCGCGTCGTCGTCGCGATCCATCCGCTGGCCGTAGAAGCCACGCTCGTAGAGTTCTGCCGGTGGCGTCCAACAGAGGACCCGGTCTTCGAGCAGATCGCCCGCGATCGGGCCGTCGGTAGAGGTATCGCTCGTCCCCGAGATCTCGGGGACGTCCGTCTGGAGGTAGGTGAGTTCGCTCTCCTCGTCGACGACCGCGAGGACGACGGAACCGAGCGAGTCGAGCTCGACCGACGCGCGCTCGCCGAGGACGCGAACCCGATAGGCGGCCGTGCCGTCCCAGGGACCGTCTCCGCGGGGATGAACGACAAAATCGATCCCGTTCGGCTCGTCGACCCAGCCATCGCGGGCGGGCGAGACGTAAAATCCCCGATCTCGGAGGTCCTTGTAGACGAGAAACGGCACGACGATATCGGCGTTGTCGGTGAGAAAGGCCGAGAAACCCCGCCCGTCGACCGTGTCGAGATCGTCCCGATAGAGGAGGTGTGCCGCCTCGACGCGAGAGAGGACGACGCCGTCTCCCCGCGGTCGACCGTATCCCCGCGAGTCGTAATAGCGCTCGCGCGCGTTCGCGCCGACCTCGACGAGTCCGTCGGTGAGATGGCCGTCCATACCGGACATTCTCACTCGGAGTTGTATATCGGCTGCGGTCGCCCTCGAACACTACGCATCGCTCGCCGAACAGCCGCTGTCGAGACACCGTCGACCGGTCGCCGTCTCGAAGCGCGGAAGGCCGCACGTACACGTCCCCGCGATCGTCCCGTCCGGAAGCGCAAACCCCGTATCACAGTCCGGATACCGTTCGCAGCCGGCGATGAGTCCGCCACGGCGGAGGATTCGGAGGTCCCCCTGACAGTTGGGACAGCCCCACTCGCGGTCGAAGTGTTCGCGAACGGCATCCAGGAGCGAACCGCACTCGTAATCCAGACACAGCTCGAAGCGCTCGCCGCGATCGATACGGAACGTCGGAAGCCCACAGACACAGGTCGAGTCAGTCACCGACGCCCCGCTCGGTAATCCGAACCGCTCCGCACAGTCGAGACAGACGACGTCGTTTCCGGTCCGGATCATCCGACTGCCGCATCGACAGATCCCGACAGGCGTCCCCGCCTCGGTCGCGTCGTGTTCGGTGATGGTCACCTCGCCGACGGCTTCGATTCGGAGCGTCTCCGCGCCGTCGCTCGCCAGAAGCCACAGCGGATCACGCGTCACGGAGAGGCTCTCGGGGCGGGTCAGCCAGGCGACCGGCTGGTAGCCGTCGACGTCGTGGACGAGGACGGTGTTGTCGGGCTTGGTGATCGCGAGGACGTTACCGCGGACGGTCCGTTCGCGACGGCCATCGAAGTAGACGAGACAGTCACCGGCGATGGTTCGAATCGACATGGGCAGTTTGGTCCCGTTTCGGTATTTAAATCCGTGGTGAGAACCAGGCTTTTGCATCGTCTCAGCCGGCTTCGGCGTGATCTGTGTGAGCCCGAAGGTTTTCATGATATACAAATAGTTGCAAGATTTGCAAACCTCGAAAATCCTCTTTGATTTTCCATTTCCGGAGGGGCGAATCTTCCGGTATCAGGCGATGCAGGACATCCTTCACCATCTTACGAACAATCCCTTCGAAGAATTCACACAGCAGGAACTCGCGTCGATCACCTGCCAAAGCTACTCCTCGGAAGTACTGCTAGAGTGTTCCAGTTGCTTTGAGATACGCGCGAACATCGTATAGAAACTCTCGGTAGCGGTTAAGATCTTGCAACGCTGCGTACACGTCATCGTGGTTGATAGCGTTACCGTACGTGTGTGCGAGGACGTTTCGAAACCGAGCCGCCTGAACCATTTCGGCTTTGGAAGCACGATCGAGCACCTCTACGTCGTCCAGCGCAACCATTGCAGCTGGATTGCTTTCTGGAGGGACGCCTCGTTCGTGAGTGACAATCGTCTTGGCGATATCAAGTGTTGCCTCAGTGAGTTTCACGAACCGGCGTTCAACCACATCACGAGTCTCTCGGTCGGTTCGATACGTTTCTCGAGATACAGACTGCTTTTTGGCGAGGACGGACAGACTCGCTTCGATAGTTTCGACAGCGTCTACAATCCGTTCAAGATCATCCCCCGAAATCGTCATGCGAGGTGGTCATCGATGGCTGTAAGAGCCTCATCGAAGCGTTCAGCGGGCGATCGGTTATCAATCTCCACATCATCGAGGAGCACCTTGCGGAGGCGACGTGCGTCGTCTTTACTTCCGATAAGGCGGTCCCCCTCCCGGAAAACCGCACGAACAAGTGACGGTGATGCTGATTGGAGATCGACTACGTCGACGTCGTCAGTTCCCAGTGCGAGCGCAAGATCGGACCCGAGCGCCAAGCGTGCATCCATGTGACCTGGCTCTCCCGGATCGGTGTCCTCGAAGGCGACGGCCACATCGATATCACTCTGGTCGTGTGCCTCGCCGCGAGCCTGCGACCCAAATATGAAGCCAACACTGACGGGATGGTCCGTCAACGTAGCAGCAACGGTCTCACGGATCGACCGATCGTCGCGGCTCGATGAATCCATATCGAGAAATAAGTGTATATCCAATAAAAGCGTTCTGTGGCGATCCCTGCGAATCAGTCCTCGACGACGGAGCGGAGCGCATCCAGAATGACGCCCGCCTCCAAAAGGGAGATCTCTTGCTCACGGGCCATGATCCGATGCGTAACGGATCCGTCGACGTATTCACGAGCGTATTCGAGTGCGACTGCGAGCCCGTCCAGCCCGTGGCGATCGATGTACGTATCGATGTCGTCGTCCCCACTGTCGCGCTACTAGTAGTTATCCAGTGCTGTCGGGCTTGGTGATCGCGAGGACGTTACCGCGGACGGTCCGTTCGCGACGGCCATCGAAGTAGACGAGACAGTCACCGGCGATGGTTCGGATCGACATGGGGCGTCTGGGCGCGTTTTGCTATTTAAATAGGACGGTACTCGAACCAGAACGGTCGAGATCGATGACGATAGAGGCCAACGAGGGGATTATATCGACCGGTGAGAGTCACGAACCGACGCTCGTCGCTGTGGTAATCCCGCGGAGTTTCTCTATCGCCGACAGCGCCGCCAGATAGCTCGTTTTCGGATTCGTCGGCGATGGGACGTTCCGAACCTCGGTCTCGATTCGGCCGGCGCTTCCGATCGCCTCGATCCGGTGGACGTTGTTTCCCTCGTCGGGGTCGGCGACGATCGTCACGTCCGTATCGGCCGGACCGATACTGGCCAGGCTCAACGCGAGGGCGACGTTGATGTTCGACGGGAACGCGGCCGCCGCCTCCCGTGCGGACCCCGCATAGACGACGGTCGGTTCCTCCAGCGTCGTGAGATCGATCTCGTTTTCCTCGATGTAGGGCGCACCGGACAGTCCGGAGGGCGGCTTCGTCGTCGTTAGCGAGACCGAGGTGAGTTCGTCAGCGAGGGCGGCGGCCTTGATCGCGTCCAGCCCGGCGATCGCACCGGAGGGGACGTACAGCCGGCACCCGTGATCGTCCGCCGCCGCGAGGACCGCCCGTCTGAGTTCCGTATCCGCGAGCGCTCCGACGCTCATGAGCATCAGGTCCGTCCCCGACTCGAGGATATCGACGGCGTGTTGCCGGACGGCCGATTGACCGGCCGCCTCGATCACGAGCGACGCCTCGGCGTTCAGCCCGGACGGGGTATCGACGATGGTCGGCGCACTGTCCAGCGAGTCGACGAGGGATTCGGCCGGCGCTCGGCTACGGTTGAAGACGGCAATCAGCTCCGCACCGGGGACGGTGCCGTCGTCGATAGCCGCCGCGACTTCCGTGCCGATCGTTCCACAACCTAACAGTCCGACCTGTAATGCCATGGAATCGCTTTATTCCGGAGGACAATAAGTGTAGAACGGCGCGGAACGCCCCGATGTCGGCTATTCGACATCCCGGTCGAGAAACAGCGCGACGCGGCCGACGGCGATCTCTTTCGTTCCCTTCGGCGTCTCGCCGGTCACCTCGATCGAGACGACGCCGCGGGATCGCCCCGAACGGACGACCGTCGCTTCGGACGTCAGATCGGACGTCGCAGGCCGCAGATAGCTCACGTTCAGTTCGGTCGTGGCGTGATGCTGTGTCTCCGGCGACTCGAGAGTCGTCCTGATTGCCGCCCCCGCGGCGTGGTCGATCAGCGTCGCGACGACGCCGCCCTGAATCACGTCCGAACCGGGGTTCGTAAGCGAGTCGTCGTGCGGAAGCGTGTGCCGGACGTACCCCTCGCGCTCTTCTTCGAGGGCGATACCGAGGCTCTTCAGGTGATCGTGGTTCCTGAGGAACCACTCGTTTACGTCAGTCACGAGGTGACCTTTCGCGGGGTGATATTTGTGTGACTCGGTCGATCGAGACGCGGTTCGGACGGCCGAACACCGAAGTACGTTCCAAGTGTAATTACACCATGACAAGCAATAACAGTAATGTCGGTCGGACGGACGCGTCGACATCACGCTTCGTCGTCCGGAGAAAGCGAACGCGTTAAGTGGGGACATGTTCGTTCGTCTCGGGGAGATATGGGATCACGAAGCGACGGGTTCACTCTGTCCGCCCGCCCGATCTCGAAGAATCGATGCAGCAGGCGATCTATCACGCGATCTCGGCGTACAGCGAGCCCGAGACGCAGCGACGGGTGCAGGAATTCTTCGAGTGATATCCGAACAGAAGTGAACACTTGGTGATTTTCTCCCGGATTGGTGTGCCGTATCACGGAGCAGACCCAATATAATAATATAAATACGGTTCGCGCAAGCTTTGCCGTATGGAGACGCTGCTACTAGACTACGAGGACGTCGAGGAGAACGCCGAGATGGCGGAAGTCATCGTCGCCGTCGAGGAAGCCTTCGACGCGTACGAGGCCGACCGGGTCCAGATGCCCGCCAAATCCTACATCGAGTTGCCGGAGTACAACGGCGATTTCCGCTCGATGCCGGCGTATATGGACGCCGGCGAGTGGGACGCTGCCGGGATCAAGTGGGTCAACGTCCACACAGACAACCCCGAAGAGTACGACCTTCCGACGGTGATGGGAACGATGATCTACTCGGACGCGGAGAACGCCTTCCCGCTCGCGATCATGGACGGGACGTCCCTCACGCAGAAACGGACCGGCGCAGCCGCCGCGGTCGCCACCGACCACCTCGCTGTCGAGGACGCCTCCTCGCTCGGGATCGTCGGCGCCGGCGTCCAGTCGTACACGCAACTGGAGGCGATAAGCACCGTCCGCGATATCGAGACGGTGATCGTCTCCGACAAACGCGAGAAAGCGATCGAACGGTTCGTCGGTCGGTTCGGCGACGAGTTCGACGTCCGCGAGGGATCGATCGCCGAGGCCGCCTCCTGTGACGTCCTCTCGACTGTGACGCCCGTCCGCTCGCCGATCGTGAGCGCCGACGACCTCGGCGAGGACACCCACGTCAACGCGATGGGGGCCGACGCGCCCGGCAAGAGCGAACTCGACGCCGATATCCTCACGGCGGCGAAACTCGTCATCGACGACTACGAGCAGTGTACCCACTCCGGCGAAATCAACGTCCCCTGGAGCGAGGGGATTCTCTCGGCGGAAGATATCTACGGCGAGCTGGGCGAGATCGTCGCCGACAAACGGCCCGGACGGACGTCAGAGGACGGCGTTACCGTCTTCGATTCGACAGGGCTGGCGATTCAGGACGTTGCCACCGCTCACGTCGTCTACGAACGGGCGAACGAAAACGACAACGGCACGCCGTTCGGCCTCGTCGACACGCGCGTTCGGTGAGCGCTGCGGTTTACTCCCAGGAGACGCGCTCTCTGACGCCCCGCAGCGTTTTCGAGATGCTCCAGACGATCACCAGAAACGGGATCAGCGGGAGCGCCAGCAAAAGCAACACTGCCGCCGCCGCGATCCAGGGGTTCGCGAGTTCGTCGGGTTCGCTCTCGGACCGTCGAACCGATCGTAGCACGCCCTTTACTCGCCCCGAAGTTGCTTCTCCGACCATACCGTGACTTGGCTCGCCTCGAATATGAGCCTTCGCCCGTTTTCCATACCGCGGGAGCGGCGAAGTTCGGATGGAAAGTTTAAGGGCCGAACCGTCGGAAGATGTACGTAACTTCCTCTCTATGTACGACGATGGATACGACCACGCCGCGGTCGAACGACGCTGGCAGGAGACGTGGGACGACGCCTCCGCGTATCGGACCCCCGACGACGTCGAGGACCCGACCTACGTCCTCGGGATGTATCCGTACCCGTCCGGACAGCTCCATATGGGCCATGTCCGAAACTACACGATCACGGACGCCTACGCCCGGTATCGCCGGATGTGTGGCGACGACGTGCTTCACCCGATGGGCTGGGACGCCTTCGGATTGCCCGCCGAGAACGCGGCCAAAGAGCGCGATACGAACCCCCGCGATTGGACGTTCGACTGCATCGAGACGATGAAAGGCCAGATGGAGTCGATGGGATTCGGCTACGACTGGGACAGGGAGATTACGACCTGTACGCCCCGCTATTACCGGTGGAACCAGTGGCTCTTCTTGCGGTTCCTCGAGGAGGGGCTGGCGGAGCAACGCGACGCCGAAGTCAACTGGTGTCCCGAATGTGAGACGGTGCTGGCCGACGAACAGGTCGAGGGCGAGGCGGAACTCTGCTGGCGGTGTGACACGCCGGTCGAGACCCGCGAGCTCGAACAGTGGTTCCTCTCGATTACGGAGTACGCCGACGAGCTCGTCGAGTGCATCGACGAACTGGACGGGTGGCCCGATTCGGTCAGGCAGATGCAGCGCAACTGGATCGGCCGCCAACACGGCACCGAACTCGAGTTCGAGCTCTCGGGACCGGGTCGAGAGTACGGCGGCGTCGAGGCGTTCACCACCCGGGTGGATACGATCTTCGGGGCGACGTTCTTCGCGCTGGCGCCGGATCATCCGATCGCCGAGGAGCTCGCAGAGACCGACGGGGCGGTCCGGGAGTTCATCGAGCACGAGGCCGACCCGGAGGGCGACGAGCCGAACGGCGTCGAGACCGACCTCACCGCGACGAACCCGGCCACGGGCGAGGAGTTGCCGGTTTTCGTCGCCGACTTCGTCCTCTCGGACGTCGGGACCGGTGCGCTGATGGGCGTGCCCGGTCACGATCACCGCGATCACACGTTCGCGGAGAAGATGGACGTCGACATCGCCCCCGTGATCGCGCCCGAACCCGAGAACGAGTCGACAGACACCGAAGCACCGGACGTCAGCGAGAGGGCGTTCACCGACGACGGCGTGTTGGTCAACTCCGGGGCGTACTCCGGGATAGAGAGCGCCGAGGCGCGCGAGCGGCTGACCGAGGACATCGACACGGCGAGCCACCACACCCAGTATCGGCTCCGCGATTGGGGGATTTCCAGACAGCGCTACTGGGGGACGCCGATCCCGATCATCCACTGTCCGGAGTGCGGAACGGTTCCGGTCCCCGACTCGGAATTGCCCGTCGAGTTGCCGGAGTTCATTAACACGACGGGGAACCCCCTCGACGCCGCCGAGGAGTGGAAGCGGACGACGTGTCCGGAGTGTGGCGCCGACGCCGAGCGGGAGACGGACACGATGGACACGTTCGTCGACTCCTCGTGGTACTTCCTGCGATACGTCTCGCCGGACCTCGAGGACGCCCCCTTCGATCGGGAACGTGCGAACGACTGGATGCCCGTCGATCAGTACGTCGGCGGTATCGAACACGCCGTGATGCATCTGCTGTACTCGCGGTTCGTCACGAAGACGCTCGCCGATTACGAGGGGCTACGGCACCGCGAGCCGTTCACCAACCTGCTCGCACAGGGGATGGTTCAACTTGAGGGCGAGAAGATGTCGAAATCGAAGGGGAACGTCGTCTCCCCGCAGGCGATCGTCTCCGAGTACGGCGCCGATACCGCCCGGCTCTTTATGATGCAGGCCGCCCAGCCCGAACGGGACTTCGATTGGTCCGAGCAGGGCGTCCAGTCGGCGTACACCTTCCTCACGCGGCTGAAGGAACTCGTCGAGTCCCACGCCGCAGGCGACGTCGAGACGACCGACGAGGCGGGACCGATCGCCGAGTACGTCGAAAGCGAAACCGAAGCCGCCGTCGTCGTCGCGAGCGAGGAGTACGACGAGCTGGTGTTCAACACCGCCGTCCGGGAAGCGCAGTCGCTCGTCGGGACGCTCAGACAGTACCGCGAGTACGCGGCCGTCCACGGCGACACCTTCGAAGACGCGCTCTCGGTCGCCCTCCGGCTGCTCGCGCCCGTCACGCCCCACCTCACGGAGGAGCTGTGGGAGACGCTCGGATACGAGGAGTTCATCGTCGACGCCGAGTGGCCCGGGGCGAAAACGGACCGAGAGACCGTAGAGAGACGCCAGCGGCTCGTCGAGAACACCCGCGAGGACGTTCGACAGATCGTCGACGTGGCGGGTATCGACGATCCCGAACGGATCGATATCGTCGTCACTCCCGCGTGGAAACACGAGGCGTTGAACGTCGCCATCGACAGCGACGCGCCGAACGTGATCTCGGAGTTGATGGAACGCGACGAGATCAAACGGCACGGCGAGTCGGCCGCCACTTACGGGCAGAAACTCCAGGAGAACCGCGAAGCCCTCCGGGAGACGCTCGATCCCGACACCGAGCTCGAGGCGCTCCGATCGGCGTCCTGGCTCATCGAGCGGGAGTTCGACGCCGACGTCGAAGTTCTCGCAGCCGAGGAGGCCTCCGAGGAAGTCGCAAAGAAAGCCGAGCCGTCCCGGCCAGCCATCGACATCGAAGAGTGACGCGAGCGACGGCAATCTTATACTCCGGGGGGCGCTGGTCGGTGTATGACCGGGATCGATCTTCGCAGCGATACCGTGACGAGACCCTCCGCAGAGATGCGGACGGCCGCCGCCGAGGCCGACGTCGGCGACGACGTCTACGGCGAGGATCCGACGGTGAACGAACTGGAAGCGACACTCGCAGATCTGCTCGGAAAGGACGCCGCCCTCTACGTCCCGTCGGGGACGATGGGCAACCAGATCGCCGCGCGCGTCCACACCGACCGCGGTCAGGAGATCCTCGTCGAACGGGAGAGTCACGTCTACAAATGGGAGCTGGGCGGACTCGCCCAGCATTCGGGGTTGCAGGTGCGGACGATCAATGGCGGCGACCGCGGCGTCATAACACCCGAGGCGGTCACCGAGGGCTACGTCGAAGCGGATGCCCACCGCCCCGGAACTGGATTGCTCTGTCTGGAGAACACTCACAACAGCAAGGGCGGGACCGCCATCGCGGCCGATCGGATCGACGCGGCCTGTGCGGCAGCAACCGAACTCGGGATCCCGGTCCACGTCGACGGCGCACGCCTTTTCAACGCCGCGACGGCGCTGGATACCGAACCCGAACGACTCGTCGCGAACGTCGATTCGGTGATGTGCTGTCTCTCGAAGGGGCTCGGCGCGCCCGTCGGCTCGATGCTCGCCGGTAGCGAACAGTTTATTCGGGAAGCCCGGCGGATCCGCAAGCTCTTCGGCGGCGGGATGCGACAGGCGGGAGTGATCGCCGCGCCGGGGCTGCTCGCGCTCGAAAACCGCGATCGGCTGGCCGACGATCACGAAAACGCCGAGCGGCTCGCGGCCGGGCTTTCGGAACTGGAGAGGCTTTCCGTTCGACCGCCGGAGACGAACATCGTTCTCGTCGAGCCGGAAGAACCTGCTGAGACGTTCCTGAATCGCTGTCGAAACGCGGGCGTTCTGGGTTCCCCCTTCGGGAAGGGACGGGTTCGGTTCTGTACGCACCTCGACGTCGATCGGGAGAATATCGAGACGGCGATCGAGCGGATCGCCGCGCTATAGGCGGCTACCGAACCGGGGTTCTCAAGATGAGTGACGCTCCGGGATTATCGTCGTTTCCCCTCGCGGACCCCCTCGGAGAAGCTGAGGAGCGTCTTTCGAAGGAACAGAAAGAACGCGAACACGATCAATAAAAGCACCGTGATGATACCCACGAGAACGGGGTCGACCCCGAGAAACAGCGGAGACGCCGCCACGGTCGTATCCAGGGCCGGAGGGATCACCGGAAGCATATTCATGGGGTAACGTCGCCGCGACAAAACCGTTTCGGGCGAACGTCGGTCTCGAGGAGGATATCCGGACCAGATAACAGACAACACCGGCCAGTATATGCGGACCGCGGGAAGTCGTTACAGCGTTCCGTATCAGGCGTCGTTGATGTAGACGGCGATTCGCGTGAGTCCCGCTTCGTCGTCGTCGAACTCGAAGACGTTACAGAACCCCGCTTGCAGGGACGTTCCGTCGCCGTCGCCGGTGACGGTCCCCTCCGCGACGGAGACGTCTTCGTCGTGGATCCGGCGTGTGACCTCGTGGGTCGTATTCGAGAATCCCCGCAACTCGTTCATGTAGGTCTCGAATCCCGAAAACCCCTCCAGATCGCCGGACGGCGACTCGTAGACGAAACCGTCGGCGAGCGCGGGACGGACGATTTCCGGGTCTTCGGAATCCAGGGCGTCGAAGTACGCGTCGATCAGTTCGTTGCGGTCCGATTCGGACATGGCGTGTGACGTTCGTCGAGCATTCGGATAAAGGGACGTGTCCAGTCCGCCGCGTTCCGCTCGCTCCGGCGAGGACACCCCGTCAGCGGGGGCCGTGGTAAATTATAACGTGATTCGAACGAGAACGTCGTATATGAGCGCTGACAGCGGATCAGACGGCGACGTAACGCAGTACGATCACTTCATCGGTGGCGAGTTTCGCGAACTGAGCGGCGGCGAGCGGATCGACATCGTCTACCCGTACACCGGAGAGATCTGGTCGACGGTCCCGGATGGGACTGCAGACGACGTTCACGCCGCCGTTTCGACGGCGAGGGAGACGTTCGAATCGGCGGAGTGGAACGACCTGAGTCGGAGCGAACGGGCGGCTATCCTGCGACAGATCGGAGAGGTCTTCGACGATCACACCGAGGAACTCGGACAGCTGGAAACCCGGCAAAACGGCAAGCTCATCCGCGAGATGGAGGGTCAGATGGGGATAATCGGCGATTATTATCGGTTCTTCGCCGGCCTGTGTGAGACCGAAGACGTCGGCGAGGTAAAACCCGTCGAGAACAAGGACGGACAGTTCTTCAACTACACGCGGAAAGAACCGCTCGGCGTCGTCGGGGCGATCACGCCCTGGAACTCACCGCTTTTGCTGACGACGTTCAAACTGGCGCCGGCGCTTGCCGCGGGAAACACGTTCGTCCACAAGCCGTCCGAGCAAACGCCCGTGAGCGCGCTCCGGTTCGCGGAGCTGATCGCCGAAGAGACCGACCTGCCCGACGGTGCGTACAACGTCGTGACGGGGGCCGGCGAAACGGGTGCCGCACTCTCCGATCACGACGACATCGACAAGCTGGCCTTCACCGGCTCGACGGCCACGGGCAGAAAGATCGGACAGACGGCGGGCGAGAACCTCGTGCCCGTGTCGCTGGAACTCGGCGGCAAGAGCCCGAACATCGTGTTCCCCAGCGCGGATTTCGATAACGCGCTCAACGGCGTCATAAAGGGCATCTTCGCCGCGACCGGACAGACGTGTCTCGCCGGCTCGCGCGTGTTGATCCAGGAGGACGTCGCCGAGGAGTTCGTTGACCGGCTCACGGATCGGGCGGCCGACATCGAGCTGGGCGATCCGATGGATCCCGAAACGGAGATGGGACCGGTCGCGTTCAAAGGGCAGTGGGAGAAGGTCCGGGGATACATCGAGTCGGGGCGAAACGAGGGCGCTGAGATCGTCTTCGGCGGCGACAGACCGGAGGATCTGCCGGGGGAGTGTTTCATCGAACCGACGATCTTCGTCGACGTCGAAAACGACATGCAGATCGCCCGCGAGGAGATCTTCGGTCCGGTGGCGAGCGTCATCACCTTCGAGGACGAGGACGAGGCCGTCGAGATCGCAAACGACACCGACTACGGGCTCGCAGCCGGGATCTGGTCCGAGGACATGCGGCAGGCCCACCGCGTCGCCGAACAGCTCGAAGCGGGGACCGTCTACGTGAACGAATACCGGACGCTCTCGCGAGCCTCGCCCTTCGGCGGGTACAAAGACAGCGGACTCGGTCGCGAACTGGGTCGTGAGGGGCTCGAAGAGTACCAGCAACTCAAGAGCGTCTGGATCGATCTCGAGGGACACGTCGCCGATCCCTTCCAGATCGGGTGAGGCCCGCTCGAGTCGAAACGGCGGGGTCGACCCACCGCAAGAGGGCGATCGTCCCCAGACCGACGCGGTGTGACCGAAACTGAATTCACGGATCGCTTGCAAGGACAGGTATGGCACGGATTCCAGACGACAAACGGCGAGCGGTCGAGCCGTATCTCAAGTTCGTCCGAATGCTCGAGGACGACATCGACCTCGGGACGCGAGTTGCCCACATTCTGACCGAGTTCGAGCGGGCAGATTTCGAAGCGCTGGCGGAAACGCTCGATGAGCGCGACGTTCGGGCCGGATTTCCCGTCCCGGCGGTCCACCTCGATACCCGAACGTCGCTGCCGCCCGTCATCGAGCAGCTCGCGGACGACGGCCACGAGATACTCCTGCACGGATACCGCCACACGTCGTTCATGGAGACGCCCTACGAGACGGCCCACGAGGAGCTCTCCCGCGCGATGGAGATTCTCGAGGCGGCGACGGGGACCACACCGACCGGGTTCCACGTCCCGTACGGGAGAGCGAGTCCGGGAACGCTCTCGGCGGCGGCCGATCTCGACATCGAATGGGTCGTCGGAAGCAGAGTGAGCGAGGGAGCGGACGACGATCTCACCGTCGTCCAGCCGGTTCGCCCCTACGACATCCAGTTGCTCGAGGGCGACGACGATCCCGCGGCGGCGTTCGAACGGCTCGGTGAGAAGGCCGACGGCTCCTCGCTCCTTTTGGTTCACCCGAACGTTCATCCGCCTCACGACGCCGCCGACGCCTTCGCGGAGTGGCTCGGTGGGTACGCGGTCAGTTCCCCTGGCGAATCGATCGCCGGGACCGGTGACGGCCCGGGGCTCTTGCTCGATTGTTTCCCGCCGTTTCAGGTCGGTTAATCGCCATCAGTACACGAATTTCGATAAGGAGTGCTCGAACAGCCGGGGCGACAAACGGAATAAAACTCATACCGACGGAAGGAATACACATCGGCGATGAGCCTTCTGCCCTCCACGCCGGACATCACCGCGGACGGTGAACCCCGGGTCGTCGGTCTGGATAGCGAGGAAGCCGACGATCTGATGGCCGCGCTCTCCTCGGGGACCGCCCGGCGGGTGCTGTCGGAGCTTCACGAAGAACCCGCCCCGCCCGGCGAGCTCGCCGACCGTGTCGGTACCACCCTCCAGAACGTCCAGTATCATCTGGGACGACTCGAAGAGGCCGGCGCGATCGAGATCGTCGGGACGGCCTATTCCGAGAAGGGCCGCGAGATGTCGGTGTACGGCCCCGCCGACAGCCCGCTCGTCATCTTCGCCGGCGAGCGGGATCGGCTTTCGGGGCTCAAATCGGCCGTTTCGAAGCTGTTCGTCGGCTTTCTGGCGCTCGGAGTCGGCGCCGCGATCGTCGAGGCACTCTTCGGCGACGGACTGACCGACGACGCGGCCGAGGAAGCCCCGGAAGCGGACGACGTCGAGGCGTTCGACGCGGCCGAGGAGCCGAGTCCCACGCCCGAGGCCGACGCGCCGGCGGAGACAACGGACGGTCTCGAAGCGATCATCGAGTGGCTTTTGGCCGGCGGATTACCGCCCGGCATGGCGTTCTTCCTCGGCGGGGCGATCGTGTTGACGATCGTGATCGCGACGCCGTATCTCCGCGCGCGGATCGGAGCGAGACGCTCGGATCGATCATAGGTGAAATACCGGTTTTAGCCTTCGGTGTTATATTACTCTCTCCGCCCGACAGCCGAGTTGCGCTGAACGCTTCGGCCCTCCGATCCGCCGCCTGCCCCACCGCGCCTCTCTTCGAGACCGGCGTTCAGCGCGCTTTCGTCCCCCTGTCTCATAGGGATTATCGTCGCCAACCGGGAGTTTCGTGATTCTCGACTCCGTCGTACCTCCCGGTCCCGTATTTCGGATGTATGAGCGTCTGCGATAATCCCTATCAGACGACCTCGAGCGTCACCAAGAGCAGAAAGCCGCCGGCCACGAACGAGAGCGCGCCCAGGAACCCCCAGGCGGCCAGATACCCGCTCACGTCGACGAGATAGCCGAATATCGGCGGCGCGACGGTGCCGCTGAGCGTCATCGACAGCTGACCCATCGCCGAGGCCGCCCCGAGTTCGTCTTCGGAGACGAGCGTCGAGATACAGGAGTAATACAGTCCCGGCGAGCCGAGGATGCACAGCCCGATCCCGGCGAAGACGATTCCGGCGACGAGCGCCGTGTTCGTCAGCGGGAGCAAAAAGAACAGCGCCCCGCCGCCGACGGCCTGTGCGACGAGGATTCCCCCCGTCCGGGTCCGCGGCGCGCCGGGCAGGATATCGGCCAGCGTGCCGGCACCGATCCGACCGGCGCTGCTCGCGACCTGCAGGGCCGCGAGAACGAGCCCGCCGGTGGCGACCGTCGCACCGATCGATTCGTCGATGAAGAGGACGGTGTAGCCGGTCGCCGTATAGAAGGCCGCACCGATAGAAAAGCCCGCGAGCAGGATGACGACGTACGGGCGGTTCGAGAGCAATCCCCGGAAGTTCGGCACGTTGGCCTCCGCCTGTTCGGAGTCGCGGTATAAAAGGAGGAACAGCCCCGCCACGATCACGCCGACCGCCGCCGCGACGAGGAAGCCGAACTGCCAGAAGAAGATTCCGGCGAGTCCCGTCACGACGACGGCACCGACCGCGCTGCCGACGGTCGGACCGACCTGTTTGATCCCGATCGCGCGGTGTTGACGTCCCTGCTCGATCTGATCGAAGATCGCCTTGTTCGTGCCGGGCGTCGCACTCCCGTACATCAGCCCGATGAAGAAGGCAGCCGCCAAAAGGAGCCAGTAGGAGGGGGCGACCGTGACCGCGAAGACGCCGATCGACAGCCCGATCAACCCGAGCGTCAGGGTCCGGCGCTCGCCGAAGCGGTCGGTCGCGATCCCGAACGGCAACAGGAAGGTCGCGTACCCGAGCGAGAGCGCGGTGATTATAAACCCGATCTCGACCCCGGAGAGATCGAACGCGTTCCGGAACAGGGGCGTTCCGGCGTAGATCGCATAATAACAGATGCTCGCGGCGATATGCCAGACCGTGATGATGGACACGATTCGCCAAAACCGCGTGTTCATACAGCGGAATCAAACAACGGTATATTAGTCGTGTTGGTTCACGGGTGCAATCGACGTGGGACGTGGTAGTATTGTTCAATCAAACTACTCCGTCGGTGAAAGTTCAACGGAATCGTGCTGAACACAGGGGTTGGATACAGCGTGGGGGACTGGTTTTATCGAGAGCGGGTTTCATACTGTTGGACGTAATTTCGCGAATATCCGACTCACTCGAAGGGACGAACGAGCGCCGTCACGCACCTCTCGACGACGGCGCGGTTCGGGTAGTCACGTCCGACAGTATGGATACACGGATGGAAGCTGCCTCATCCCAAAAACTCATCATGAATACAGTAGATAGCCAGATAGCCGTCGAATCGCCCTAACGACTGCGTAAGGACGACATTTTACTCGATTGATGGCGGTATTCACCAGAACATATATATGCTAGCCAATTACACAGATCACCGTCTGTCGAATACGAGGCGGATGATAAGATGAGACAGTACATCAAGGAAACCGTCCCGCTGTTGGAGAATCTCCCGGCGTTTCTGAGTCGACAAACAGTCTCGAAACTACGGTCTCATTCAGTTCACACATGATCGCTTTGACCGCGTTAGCGTTCAAGCTGGTTGATACGCTCAGACGGCTGTATGAACTGGCATTCGACCTGTTCGAGATCCTCAATCTTCTCTATGCACTTTTTACACATTCACCGTATATGACGGTCGGATTGATGCTACTGATCGCAGCAGTTGCGCTCTCTATTATCAGGGGGTTAATACGGATCGCTGTTTACGTCGCCATATTCGGTAGTATCGGTCTCTTTATTCTGGGACTGATCAACTTCCTGTTTTGATACAGCGTTCTCTCCAATTTTGCCTCGGACAGTTCGTTGTAGTCTTTTACCGCGTAGTGTCGACCGTGCTGGCATCGGGTAATAAATCGTTACGACGATCCGTATCGGTGCTGGAATACCCGTTTATCCTGCTTTTTTGAAGGCGCGACTCGTTTCTGTTCCGAAGCCGATTCCCGACGGCATATCAAATTTTTGAATTCTTATAATACACATAGTTGGATATATAAAAATAAAAGATATAATTATTCCAATATAACCCAAACCCTCCTTTTTTCCTACATGATGGGAAGTTCACTACAAGAGTAAAACAGGAACTAGTAGCTATCTGCGGTATATCTACTCTACTATCTATTTATTTATACATAAGTTATAAGATGTTGGGATTTTTGATTATTGATGTGAATTCCCAAGCAGAGCTTCAAGAAGCAGAAGAAGCAATGAGGGCGGCAGAACCATCGCGTGGGTTGCAGAATCAAGTTCCGCCGGACGAAGAGATTCAGTGGGTCGCTAAACAGGATCTACGGACAGCCTGGTTGAGTCTGATCCTACACAAAATAAAGGTCATGGTGATGATGCTCGTCGCCGGTTTCATCGCCGCAATCGTCGTTACGGGGGCTATGGGAGGATTGTGGGGATTTCTCACGTTCCTCGTCGTCGGAATCGGCGCTCCAGTGGGGTATATCGCGTACCAATACAATTATATGAAAAATACCGACATTGAATACGCAGCAACGGACCAACAGTTCATCGAGTACAAAAACACGCCGTCAACGACGAGAAGTGATTCGCTGCCTATCAACCGTGCCAAGGACGCGAGCTACAGACAGGATAGATGGGACAAATTCCTCGATACCGGAAATATCTACATTCAGGGGATCGGCAGGGCCGGCAATATGAATATCAAAAACATCCCCGAGAGCGAGGCAGTGCATCGGATGATCCAACAGCAGATCGCCGAGACCGAGCAAGTTGACGATATGGCCGCACGTCAAGGTGGCGGTGTCCGACAGGAGAATATCGGACGGTAACGTTTGTTACCTCTTCCCGAATGTGATCGCAGGCATGCTGATTTTTTATTCTGCGAAATTATCATGGCTGAGACTTCTTCCCTGAATCTCCCAGTCCCAGCTGTGAACCGCATCGGGATCAAACGGGTTGAGACGCCCTGGTAGCAGGTGGAGTCAGTCGATTCGTTCTCCACAGTGTGGACAGTAGGATATCTCCGAGTCCTTTTGCATCCGTTCTTCGATGAATCCGCTTGCGAGAATCGATGCCGGAAGACCGAACAGTCCGATTCCCAACATCGCTACGATGCCGCCAAATATCTGTCCAAGCGGTGTCACCGGGGTGACATCCCCATATCCGACCGTTGTGAGAGTGATGACACCCCACCACAACGTTTCCGGGATCGATCCGAACTTGTCCGGCTGGGCCGCGGTTTCGATGAAGTACATCAAACTCGATGTAACGACCAGCAAGATCAACGTCACGGTGAACGCGACGACGAGATCGGCCTTTTTTCGGTGATACACGTGACTAAACGCCAGCATGGACTCCGAATACCGGGCTAATTTAAATAGTCGAAAAAACCGTACTAGTCGTAGCGCACGAAGAAACCGTAGATCAGCTGGAAGCAATGGCCCGAGGAAAAAAGGAAGGATAGCGAGTAAATCGATGATTAGCATCGGCCGCTTGCCGAAGTTCAATCGTCCGAAAACGGGGTGGCTATAGGTTTCACGTGCGGTGCACGCCCAGAGACGACCTACGTATTCGATGCTGAAAATCGCGACCGACACGACTTCGAACCAGTAGAAGAACGACTCGTAGGAGGCATACAGCGGATCGACCGTTTCGAGGGCTACAGCGATAACATTTACAGCGATCAGTAGCATGATGAACCAGTCGACGAAATACCCCGATGATCCGCCCTGTTGGGGGGTGAAGAGTTTGTTCACTTGATCTTTTATACCATGGTATCCGTTGTCGAACATAAGCGCCAACACACATAGAAATGATTTATAACCTATACCATCTCAGAACATGACCGCCGTATACGTATCCGCTATTCAGCACGCCGATCGTATCACATTCCGGGAATTTCAGCCGAGTGGCCGCTATCGAAGCTGATGCCGTATAAAAGTCGCCTATAAGCGCCAGTCAATAGATAAATACCGATCCTACCCGCGAGGTTCGACCGTGAACCGCTCGAAAACGGTCCCCGACGGCTCAACCAGCCGGCCGCGGGTGAGTCCGGCCGACTCGTCCCACTCGAGTTCGGCGTGGGCCGGGCGGTTCCAGCGCGGGTCGGCGTGGCTGCCGGGGTTGAGCATCGGGACGACGCCGTCGCGGAATTCCGGGGCGTGAGAGTGACCGAAGACGACGAGGTCGGCGTTCGACTGTCGGCCGAACATCGACAGCGCGGTGTCGGTGTGTTCGTGACCGTGGACGAGGGCGATCCGGAGACCCTTCCACTCGAAGTATCGGTCGGCCGGAAGCCGGTCCCGTATCGCGTCGGAGTCGTTGTTCCCGTGGACGGCGTACAGCCGTCCGCAGGACTCGAACGCCTCGAGGACGTCGAGAGTCACGAAATCGCCCGCGTGGACGAGCACCGAGGCCTCCTCGACCGCCTCGGCGGTCCGGCCGGAAAGCGCCGGATCGTCGCGGCTGTGGGTATCGGAGAGGGCGACGAGCATACCACCGGTACGTCTTTCGCCGGTAAGTGTCCGTCGGCAAAGTGTTCGGCGATCGAAGCGATCGCCCGTATCGAGCCCTTTTTCGGACCGAACCGACAACGCATGGTATGTACAAAGCGGGCGTCATCGCGGTGCAGGGCGACGTCGCCGAACACGCCGCGGCGATCCAGCGGGCCGCGGCGCGGCACGGCCGAGAGTGTGAAGTCGAGACGATCCGGTCGGCCGGGACCGTCCCCGAGTGTGATCTCCTCCTCTTGCCGGGCGGGGAGTCGACGACGATCTCGCGGTTGCTCGCCCGTGAGGGGATCGACGAGGAGACCCGCGCGTTCGTCGCCGACGGCAAACCACTGTTGGCGACCTGTGCCGGATTGATCGTCGCCAGCCGCGACGCCAAAGACGACCGCGTCCGGACGCTCGATATCCTCGATGTGAGCGTCGATCGCAACGCCTTCGGCCGACAGAGAGACAGCTTCGAGGCCGCTCTCGACGTCGACGGCCTCGATTCGCCGTTTCCCGCGGTGTTCATCCGCGCGCCGGCGATCGACGACATCGGCACCGACGTTGACGTGCTGGCGACGGTCGAGGACCGACCGGTCGCCGTCCGGCAGGGGAACGTTCTCGGAACGTCGTTTCACCCCGAACTCACCGACGACTCGCGGCTTCACGGACTGGCGTTTTTCGAGTAGCGCCGTCGATTTCCGTCAGGACGGCGGATCAGTCGTTTCGGTCCCGGTCGGGGGCTCGTCCCGATTGCCTGACTTTTTAGCCTGTCACCCCTATCCGAGTGTATGGAGGCACACATAGAGGGCGTCCGCGTCGCCGATTCTCCATCGGGCGTCGTCGCCGTGGTGACGCTCGGCGTCGAAAGAGAAGACGACGTCTTGCCTATCTTCGTCGGCTTCGAAGAGGCGACGAGCATCGCACGGGGACTCGATGCGGCCGACATCGGCCGACCGCTCACCCACGATCTCTTACTCGACGTCATGGAGGAACTGGGCGGTCGCGTCGACCGCGTCGTCGTTTCCGATCTCGAGGAGGGGACGTATATCGCGGATCTGCACATCCAGACCCCGAGAGGCGCGGTCGTCGTCGACGCCCGACCGAGCGATTCGCTCGCGCTCGCCGCCCGGACGAACGTCGGAATCGAAATCGCCGAGGCCGTCTTCGAGGACGGCCGCGAACCGCTAGACGAGTACGAACAGCTCGAGGACATCCGGGAGCTGGTCGGCGTATGAGCGGTTCGTCGGGATCGGAGGCGGACGGCGGTACGGACGAGGCGATCCTCGATGACCTGTTTGCCGTCATCGAATCGCGAAAGGAGGAGCTCCCCGAGGGATCCTATACGGCGTCGCTTTTCACCCACGAGAAGGGCGAAAACGCCGTCCTCGAAAAGCTCGGCGAGGAGACGACCGAACTGGTGTTGGCCGCGAAAGACGACGATACCGAGGAGTTGACCCACGAGGCCGCCGACATCGTCTATCATCTGCTCGTGCTGTTGTCGATGAAAGAGCTGACGCTCGAGGACCTCCGCGCGGAGCTTCGAGAGCGGTACTGAACGACTCGAATCCTACACCGAAAGCAGTCGCCGAATCTCCTCCCAGGAGTCGACGATGTGGGCACCGTCACACACCGCCGGATCGCTGTATGGCTGTCGCATCAAGAACCCGGCTTTGCCGGCATCGAGGGCGTTCGCGACGTTACCGTGATAATCGTCGATGAGCGCGTCGCCCGGAACCGATCCCTTGTTCCGCGGGACGGTCTCGTGGAAGGTGTCGTAGTCGATCCCGTGCTCGTCGAGCCACGCCTTCGAAACGTCGTGGGTCTCGGGGATCCGGTGGGTGGCAATCTCGATGCGGTACTCGGAACCGAGCGCAGAGAGCGTCTCCGTGACGCCGGGTCTCGGGTCCATCCCGCCGAAGTACCACTCGGGGTGTTCCCGCATCAGCTCGTGGATGATATCGCCGACGTGTCCGTCGACGCCGGGCACCTCGTATGACCACTCATTTATCTGTTCGGGAGCGACGTCGTGGTCGTACTCGCGGCGGAGGTACGTACAGAGCCGCGGGAGCTGTTCGGCGACGACTCCATCGAGGTCGACAAGCAGCGTCGATCCCGGAGGGAGCGGACGGGTGTTCATTACCACCGGTACGTGCTCGAACGGCTTAAACGATATCGGACGATCGAGCGGGCGACACAG
>LKMJ01000391.1_pt1 | contig 32693 bp, 57 predicted proteins | sample 643391 | NCBI WGS metagenome assembly LKMJ01 (sample SAMN04112250, study PRJNA286221) | soda lake metagenome | biome: soda lake; feature: Kulunda Steppe; material: water; isolation source: sample PL-Br10 brine of Picturesque Lake | place: Russia: Kulunda steppe | collected 2010-07 | reverse complement strand
TGTGTGTGTGTGTGTGTGCCTGTGTGCCTGTGAGTGCGCGCGTGTGTGTGTGTGTGTGCCTGTGTGCCTGTGTGTGCGCGTGTGTGTGTGTGCATGTGTGTGCCTGTGTGCCTGTGTGTGTGTGTGTGTGTGTCCCACGAGGCATCAAGTCGGTGTACGCCAGCGTTGGGTGCGTACCAGCCACAGGCTTCTGCCCGCGCTGTGTTGTTGCGGCAAGATGCATCCACCAGCCCATGTGTGCACGTACACAAACTATACACACACACGCATGCACACACAAAAACACACAAGCGCACACACGCACACAGGCACGCTCAGGGAGGCAGGGGCTGGGGCATGCGAGTTCCGACCAAGCCAGGATCAGGGGTGCAAGCTGCGCAGCCAACACCAAACAAGGCTATGGGATTGCTGCCTCTTTCAAACGGCTGAGAAGGGTACCAGCTTTGAGACATGCATGAATATTTTCAAAAGGAGGCGCTGCCAGCCAATGGTGTTACAAACCATGCAAACATGCGTACGCATCCACAGGAGCTCAGGCTTCCATTGCGCATCCGTGCATTAATGCGTTAACTTACACACCCACATCCACACAAATGCATGCATGCTTGCACGCCTCCTTGAAGTGCACGCACGCACGCACGAGCTACAATCTGCTGCACAAGTTTGGCGAGCATGCTTTGTATATGGTGTTTGCATGTTCGTTTGCTATGGGCAACTTGTAACACGCCCACCCGCACGCACCTGTGGGAAATGGTGGTGGCGACACCGGTGGCCGCGCGGGGGCCCAGCACTACATTCACGCTGCCCTGCGTGGTGCCTTGCCGGAACAGGAACTGCGAGCACCCAGCCTGCACAGGTGGCATGAAGTTGAGCATGAGTTGATATGCAGTGCGTGTCCAAGGGGCGCATATGCCAGAGGACTGCCTCTTCCACCCCTCCCACACAGGTGCCCTGCCAGAACAGGTGCCGCGAGCACCCAGCCTGCCTAGTCAAGCAGGCGGTGAGGAGGTGGGCATGCAGGAAGGAAAAAGAAAAAGGATCTGCATGCATGGACGTATGTGCATGAAGCGGCTGCGTAGTCTGGCATCAAGGGGTGTGCCAAACTCATATGCACAGGACCAGCAAGCAGGATGGAGAGGCAGTGGGGGCTTGGGCCAATGCTTGCACCCGTAACATCGTCAAGCGCTCTTGCTTGAAGGTCAGCAAAGGAGCAGTGCTGTCAGGCGCTCATAACATCAGTGTCCCAAAGGAGCGGTGCGGTGCAGTGCAGCTGAGATCAGGCCGGCCCTATTCTCAGGACACACTGGACACTCCGGACACTCTGGACGTCTACAGACACTTGAAGGGAAGCTCAAACTGAGGCTGGATCAGGTGCCACAACATCCTGAGCGTGGACGCGCTCACATGCGTGCTGCAGGGCACACCCCATCATGCTCAGAGCTGCAGTCGCAGAGCAAAAGGCCAAGTCAGGCCAGGCACATGCAGCCACCTGCACCTGCTCCCCGCACCTGCAGCCCCAGCCCTGCGCCAGGCGCCCAGCTGGCGTTCAGCCAGCCATCCCTGCCGGTAAGGCGATCCAGGCGGCGCGAGGTGGTGACACTCAGCAGCGTGGCCAGGCCCAGCTGGCAGCTTGCATCAATGGTGTCGTCCTGCAGCAAGCACAAGTGCGGGTGTAGGTGTGAGGGCGTGGGAGGGAGGGTGCAAGGGGCGTAGCAGCGTGTGCGCAAGTTGAAGGCGGACGGAGGATGCAAGAGGAGGGGTGGATGAGAGCGTGAGGGCATGGGCATGGAGTGCACAATGCTGGGTGCTCAGGAATGCAAATGGAAGCATAGGGCTTGAAAAGAAGTGAGCGTGCACGCATGCGTTTGTGCGCATGAATATGAGTGTTAAAAAGGCGAGAACGAGTCACGTGTGGGCGTTGGCAGGCGCTTGTATACGCTCAGCATATTATGCTGTGCACATGTCATTGCGGCCTGCGCCTGTTCTGGCCTATCAAGATAGCGAGATGGCGCAGCACACTCCATAGCCATCTGACCTCAAAAGAGGATGCATGAGAAGTCTCATCAGGCGGAAGCTTGCAACACGATGCTTGAACTTGGTTGGGAGCTTGATGAATTGATGAAACAGCATCACATTTTTAAGTCTTAAGCAAGAGCTGCCAGGGCTATCAAACATAGCATGATCGCTCCATCACTGCATGCTGATGGTGCAGATACACCCACAAAGCGCACATGTTGGCGGCCAAAAAAACTCAGGTTCCCCACCGCTGCGGTCGTATGCGATAGGAGGAGGAAGCGACGGCAAAGCACGGCTTGAAGTGACATGCGGGTGCAAGGACAACAGCACCTGCTTTGTCAAAGCCCTCACTCCCGTGACTGCAGCGTACCTGCTCCACACTCATCTTGGCCTTTCGAGCCACTGGCACACCAAGCACCTGTTCAACACTTCTCACCAGGCCATGCAGCACACACACACGCACACGCACACACACATGCACACAACCACACGCGCGCACTGAGGTTCCTCACCTGGGAGATCATACGCCGGAAGCCAAACACCACGCTTCCTCCCCCCAGGGTCAGCTCCTCCAGGCCCTGCCCACACACGGAACACAAACGCACATGCGGTTTGGTTTGGCTGACGCGTTGCAGACAGCAGACAGCCCGCCTTTCATGCTGCGCCTGGCCTAGCATTTATCAGAAGGCCAAGCGCTTGGGTCAAGCAGGCCACTTGATAGACCATATCCCGACCAACAAGAGCCCGACAGTGAGCGAATTGCCCTAATAAGGCCCTGCTACCAAAGCAACTTGGGAGGGCAGGACCTAGAGCAAACAAGGAAGACATGCGGACATGGGGACATGGGGCAGCAGCCAGCCTGCATAATGGGGGCCCAGCTAGTTGGCAGCCTGCTTCGAACATACCACATAGCACCTGGGAAGGACAAGGGCTCGTGATTCCCAGCAGAGGGCACGGAACTTATGAGAAGCAGCCACAACATAGGCTGCGCACGCCTTTCCTTGATAAGCTGTGGCTGGGGCTTCTGTAGCTAGGCTGAGTGCCCCATGACAACGGGCTGGCAAACCAACAAAAGAGCAGTAGGCGCAAGCACGCCGTGCGCTCTGCATGTCAAGACATTTGCAGGTGCACACCTCCCCCTCCACTTTGACTGCAACTGCGGCACAAGGCAAGCCACGTGTGCAACTGCAGCACTCGTGCAGCCGCAGCACAAGGCAAGCCACGTGTGCAATTGCAGCACTCGTGCAACCGCAGCACAAGGCAAGCCACGTGTGCAACTGCAGCACTCATGCAACTGCAGCACAAGGCAAGCCACATGTGCAACTGCAGCACTCGTGCAGCCGCAGCACGAGGCAAGCCACATGTGCAAGTGCAGCACTCATGCAGCCGCAGCACAAACCAATCCACTCTTGAGCAAGGGAGACCCAATCAGGGGGCTTGTCCAGCTGAGCAGGCTTGATCTCAGCTTGCAGAGGGTAGACTTTCAAGCCTCATGCACCACATTCATGTGTAGTGCATGCCTTTCAAGAGGTATCAATGCTGCGGTTAAAGGACAGAGCAGGCACTGCCCGCGCTGGCCTCCCCCCACCCCCAACATCCATCCTCCCTCTGTCCCCAAAGACCATGCCCACTGCTCCGCACATCAGCCCTTGCAAGCGCACCTGGGGTGTCCGCCGGAGTACAGGCCGCGTTGCAGCTTGGCCGGAAATGGATATCACATTTTTCTCGCCCACCACAGCATCCAGCGCGTTCTGCACCCAGGCAAGTGCATCCACTCACGTTTGCCTTGCAAATGCTTACCCTGCTGCTGCCTCCTATACAGACTGGGATCGCGCTCCAGCAGGCGATGCTCCTTCTGCACATTTTACATTTTTGCTGGGTTCGGACGCACAAGATGTGCAACATCGCCTCCAAAATCCCCCGCTTTCCAGCCATCTTGTAGGTAACCCCGTTTCCCAGCTCACAACAGCACAGCACCCAACACATGCTCTCAGAGGCGATGAAGGGCCGGGCCGCGTAAAGCCTTACAAGGGCCGTGCTTATCTGCCTGGCTTGGCACACGATCCAGGCCCCATGATCCAGGGCCGGCCAGAGGGCGCCGCAATGCCTGCCAGCGTTGGCTGCGAGCCAATGCCCTGCCCTTGATGACAAGCCCCTCCCCCCCTGGTTGTGGCCCTGCATACCCGTGCACACGTGAACAAGCTAGCTCTGAAGTGAGAGCTCCGATAAACCCAGAACCTGTACCACGCGCACCGGATCAGCTTTCTGACTCAACCTCCCACATATGCATGGACCTGTGCGAGTGTCCGCACGTAGCCCCTGCAGCGCATGCCCCCTCCAGGCTGAGCACGAGACTGGTGCAGCCTGCCCGGTGCAGCCCGTTGTTGCCAGGCATAGGACTGGTGCAGCCAGGTGTAGGAGACTCGTGCGGCCGCCACGGTGGAAGCTGGGGCTCAGGGCCAACTACCAACCGCCCGAAAGAAATGTCCCACGGGGCATCACATCTGCTGCCATATCCGCCCTCGAGCCCTGGCACAGACGCCAGGCCCACGACGTGGTGCGTCTATGCGCGCATGAGCACACATGTTTTGTCTGCGCACGAGCATGCAAGACACTGGGGAGGGGGGGCTGGGCGCGCAGAGCTCAGGCCACACCCTTGCAGCCCTTGCAGGCATGGTGGGTTTGTGGTGCGGTGTTGGCAACAGCTTCTGCGCAGGCATGCATGTGGGCACGCACACCTGTGCAGTGATGGACTTGAAGAGGCCCATCGGGCCGCCCACCGGCCTGCCACCTGCCCAGTCGCCGTGCACCAGCCGGGAGGCGTCCACTCGACATTGGTAGGACCCCTTTTGGACCACTGAGTGCTCCTGTGCACGCGCCACACAGCATGGGCCGGCTTTTGCGCGGACAGGCGTGGGTGCATGTACAGGTGCATCGTGTAGACCATGGATGCATGCCGCGCAAGTGGGGGGCTGCGACCAGGTCATGCATGGGTGTGCTTGCTTGCTAAAGGAGGCCAAGGGGGGGGGCAGAGCAGGTTCAACAGGGCATGCTGTTTGGCTGTCCTTGGAGCGCCGCTGATACCCCGTCGATTGCGCACCTAGGGACACCGACAGGCACAGAGGGCATGAGGGCGTGCAAAAGCAGGGCACGGGCGGCACACCGCATTGCCAAGCCAATGCGCTGAACAAGCTCATGTTGGCAGGCATGCGGCGATGCTGGATACATCGGAGCAGGCATGGGAGGCCCTCACCTCCTTCTCCTTCTCTGCAGCCGCCTTGAACCTCTCCCACTCCATCTTCAGCTCGTCCCGGCTGCGCAGATGATCCCCAACTTCCAACCCTGGGGCGCACAAATCATCATTAGCAAATAGGGTTGCTGGGAGCGAGACCGGCTCAGAGCCAGAGCCAGACAGGCAATCATGTGGCTTGGCAGAAATAATCTGTGCATGCTGGCCATGGAAGCTGATGTGATGGGAACTGACCCACGTGTGCTAGTGCTGATGAGCAGGGACTCGTTAGGGGGAGAGACTTTGCTGCCTGCTTTTGTGGTGCATAATAGGTGTACGCAGCACCTTTTGAGCCGGCCAGCTGTGCGCAGTTGCAACATAACTTGCATGCTTCTTCACTGTTCACTCAAGCACTCTTCCAACTTGAAACCCTGATCAACAAGGACCGATTGCAAGACATATGCATCAATGTGCGCCTAAGAACCCAGCACAATCATTGTACGATACACTGCCAAACACCCAATGTTGACATCAGCTTGTGAGACAAAGGACTGTGCGCATACTTCGAGGCAGGATGTGTCACATCATCCAAACCCATGACTTTTTCAAGTCCATGGCCCTGGCAAGGAGTGCATGTGTATGATTGGGTTCCATACGCATTTGCCTAAGCACTTTCCAATGTATGCCCAATGCGTGAATGTTTTTGTGAGCACATATGCCGTCCTTCCTAGGCATGGTGGCCCTTATGTTTCTTTCCTTTCATTCCCTGCTTTTTCCTTGGACCTGATCAAGGAAGTTTCTGCCCCTGATGCGTGATCATGCGCGAGTCCAGCGAGGGCCTGCTAGCGCAGCTGTCATGCGGTGATGTCGTGCATGCCACCCCCGCCAAGGACTTGAACGAAAGCATTGTATGAATGCATCTTTCATTCAACCCACCAGCAGCCAGGCCTTGCTTGCCATAGACATCATAGACTTGGCGCTTCTCAGGTGCACTCAGCACTTCGTATGCCTCTTGCACTTTGCTGAACGACTCCTGCGCCTGCTTCCTGCGCTCCTCATCCAGGTGTTTATCAGGGTGGAACACTTGCGCCAGTTTCCTGTAAGCCCGAACGATCTCCTCGGTGCTTGCATCCCTCGCGCAGTTCAAGATTGCGTAGTATTCGCTGTTCTCTGTCGGCTCATCCATTCTTAATTTGAATTATACCGTGATCTGGCTAATGTTCTTGCCCGGATCCTTGGTGGCTTCAAAAGGCAGAAGATTAATGAATGTTGTCAAAGCACGCAGGAAGCTTGTGCGTCATGGGGAAATCTTAACTCTGTTTGTTGAAGTCCAGCCACGCCCAGCAGCAGGTACAGCCAGCTACCTTTTTCGGTTCCCTCCCGTCAATGCCTCTGTCGCACTGGCCCCTCCATCTCATACTCAATCTCCACCTGCTGGCCTCCGCGCCGCCTCTTGCTCGCCGGCTGCTGCCCAGCAGGCCTGCCCAATTGGCGCTTGCCGGCCTTGGCTTTGGCACCTTTTGTCCCCACATCCCGCCCCCGCTTTCCAGCTTTGCCTGCTGCCTGGCCCCGCCTCTGCCGTGCACCTGGCCCCTCTTCTTCGTCGCTCCCACTTCCCTCCTCGCCCGAGGTTGATGGCACCTCCTCATCTTCATCTCCCTCTGATCCCGGTCCGGTGGAGGCATCTCCCTCATCCTCTTCGCTGCCACTGTCCCCTTCTTCGCCTTCATCCCCACTCTCTCCTAAATCTTCCAAGTCGTCCTGATCATCCGCCTCCAGGTCACCGACCTGTGCGATTTTGGGCATGCCAACAGAGGCTCATTACATAGTGCAGCTAGGCAGGTATTGGATCCACAGGCATTTTCAAGCATGCATTTCACAGGCTAGAAGCCCTCGTGCACACACTGTCAGCATCCTCCCAGAGCCAGGGCTATGGCTGGATCCAGGCAAGATCAGGCTACAGGGACTCCAATCACCGACACAATCCAACAAAGGCAGCAATGAGCTTACCTCGTCGTCATCCAGGTACTCCACATCCTCCTCCTACATGGAAGCAACAGAGAAGTGTGCCTCGTGCACGACTCTTGTGTACAGCACTCAAATAGTGAAGCGCACAGGCTGCCATTCGGTTCAATAAAAACGCGCAAAAGTCTCAACATGAACTCAGTGCTGCTTGCGACCTTCCATCCTTGGCAGAAACGCAAACGCCACTTTCATTCATGGCTCATGGCCGTGCTTGCTCCAATGAAGCACCCTACTAACCTCCTCTTCTTCTTCCTCTTCTTCTTCCTCCCCATCGTCCTCTATGAACTCCTGCGGGGCCTGGTCTTCTTCCTCCTGCTCGTCCTCGACCTCTTGTGTCTCCAGCACCTGCGGCACACCATACCCACAATGTTGATGGCAGGCGCGTTGAAGGCTTGGTTAAAAGTGAGCTTGTCCAAGGCGTTATGCAGGACTGCGGTTGGCCTTAAGGGAGGAATGAATGGAATGTGGAGAAGAACAGCCGATGCGCAGTTACCTTCTCATACTGCTTGAGAGGGAAGTTGTAGATATCCCCGTACGTCCCTGCTTGGAGGCGTTTCAGCAGCTCAGACTCAATGGCACGGTCCAGCCTAGCTGCTGTCTCAGCTTTCTGCTCTCGCCGCTTTTCACGCTTTTCTGTCCTACAGTGCAAGTCACCACAGGTAACAGTGGGGAGAGGCGCACACTAGCCAAAACGGCATTTTCTGCTTCCGGAGTTGCTTGAGCACTACTTGCTGTGCAGGTTGAGCGAGAAGTGTGGAGACAAAGCACCATCCACTCGGTGTGCATTGCTGCGTCTTGTCAGGACCTCACCTGGCTGGCATGGTCACCAGCTCTGGCTTTGCCTTCAGCTCCAATTTGCGCATCCGGATGAGGTACTGCAATGTTGCACGGGGCCATTGCAACTTGATGAGCCCTCATGGCAATGTCGGCAAGAAAGGCGTCGAGTTTGGGGAAGACAGCGATGAGTTTAGGAGACTTCAGGCAAAAGGGGCACTGAATATGGAAATCATGATGCCGTGGCTGAGCCAGGTGGGCAACAAAATGATCCACAGACTTGCACAAGAGCATCAATCAACAAAGTTTTGACCTGTGCAAGGCAGACTTAGTTCATCTTTGGACAAGCCTACTTGTGTGATCTTGGTGAGCCTCTGCTTATTCTTGTGCACAAGGAACTTGGGCCAGAACTCCAGGTGTTTGTCTATTTGCTCCAGAGCCTGCATGTCATGCACAGCAATCAAACTTGGCATTGAAGAGGGATTGAGGAAATGTGGTCAACCACAGACCGGCAGCCTTCCTAAAGTCTACTACCAGGTGCAGCAGCTGAAGATGCTGCTGTAAGGTAGCTTAAATCACTCCAGTCATGTAATTTGCCCAAACTGACAAAATATTATTGCCAAGCTTGGAGGACATGAAGCTAAGCGCTAGGAGCACACGTCGAGACCCCCAAAACCTTGATTCCCAAACTCAGATTTAAAATCATCGTGGTGATTAAGTGGCAGGCTTTCAAACACCAACATGCATACCTATCAAGACTTGAAAGTGGTTCACATCAATCTCAGTGGACCTCATTGTCTCCAGCAGTCCTGTACATTCGCCTGCCTCCAGAGAAACACAATTTTATGAGGGATATAGACACAGCCACAAACCTGCTGGTAGTTCTTTTTCAGCTTGATGCGTTGCCACAGGTTTTTTGGGGAGTGCGCCCTCTCTATGGTCTTCATGTACAAATAGGACTTGCCTGTCAGGCATAGGAGCAGGAAAATGCGGCCCTTCCATGTTGGAGATTCTAAAGCTGAAATATATACCACCAAAAGGGCAGGGTATCTGCACATGTCAGGTGCTCTAATGAAATCAAAACCAGCAGGAGGGACCTATCGTACAAAGCGCCCTGTCATTCAAGGTCAGATGACAGAGCAGAACCATGTGACTCCCAAAAATCATCTGGATCAATCGCTGGCTTATTAAAATAAGAGGCATGCATGGGGGGAAGAGCACTGCGCTCAACCAGGCACAACAGCACGTATTTCACTCCTGGTATTGCCAGGCGGCGGCACAAAATGAGCAGCCCTCCAAGCCTACAAGTGGGCCTGTCGAAGCCTATCCCTCACCATCATGCTCTCTAATGGTTGCATATCTACTGTTGGCCAAAGGGCAGCTGCTCCGGTTGCAGAGGCCTGTAACGTTGTACTCATTGCGGCAGAAGTTTTGGACTTGGGTCTTCGCCTTGAAGCTGCAGTGATGGTGATTTATGACCTGCAGCCGCAGCATGTATGCAAATGCGTATACCCGTGTGTGCTCAGGCAACTTCCACAGAGTACATATACAAGGCACAGCCGGCACACTGGGAAAGACCAGCCTAGGTGCACACAGGGAGGCCCAGCAAGCAGTGAACCACCACCTAAGTACCATGTGCTCACCTGCCAAATGATTTCATCGTTCTGCATGATGCCTTAGCTGAGCTTGCCTGTCCTGCCAGAGTCTCGGCAGAGAGGCCGCCCTTTTCTCCTCTCGTCAAGACAAGCTTAAACGTTGCCTATTTGTGAAGTAAAGTGATAGGTTTCACAGGTTTAAATATGTGAGCTGCCACCTCAAAAGGGCAATGCGTGGTAAAAAAATATGATTTAACATGGATACGTATTATTGAGCTGAACAATGTTGAGGCGGAACCAGAGGCTAAGGAAGGAGTATCTTTACAGGAAGAGCTTGGAGGGCAAGGAGAGGGCTGCCTATGAGCGCAAGCGGATCGTACGCAAAGCTTTGGAAGGTGTGTGCCATGCTGGTAGCCTGCACAGGCATGAAGCAGACAATATGCAGGCTGCTGCGCTTTGCATGCTTACTCAAAGTCACTGCACTAACCATGCATTCCATCATGCACGTCTGAATTGCATTCACTACCTTTCATTCTACGCAGAGGGCAAGCCAATCCCAAATGAAGTCCGGGGTGAGGAGAAGAAGCTGCGGCACGAAGTGGAGCTAGAGGATGACAACACGGCGGTGAGTCTTTTGTCCCCTTTGTGGGTCAAGCAGATGATTTGAATGGTCTGACATAGCAGGTTGGCCGTGACAGGGTACCGGTAAGTCTCCATCGCTGCTCTGCCGGCTGTCGGCGGAGTAAGGCTGATATCATCCTGGGCAAGAGCCTTAGCCGGCAATGGGACGTGTAACCAGACCTCCTTATCCGCCCTGGACAGGTTCCACGCACGCATGTGGATGACGAGTATGCCTTTGCTGGTGAGGCTGATCCAAAGGTGCTCGTCACGACCAGCAGGGACCCCAGCAGCAGATTGACCCAGTTCGCCAAGGTGCGTCAAGTGGCACATAATTCTCTGATGGCATGCAGGGGAATGCGCGTGCGCAAGCACCAGAAGTTCCCCTACAAATAGCAGTCTTATCTTTCAATCATCAACACATGCACGCCGCCAACACTGCGCAACTGATCGATGCGCATGATGCCCTGCGGCGAGTGGGAACTTCTGTGATGGACGAGCAGTTCTGCTGGTGTGTGAATAAAGTTGTAGAGGATCGTTTGCACTATGAACCAAATCCCCACACTGCCACAACACTCAGTCGCATGACCACAGTGTGGGCTTGCCTTTGGCCAGCACACCACGGTTATGTTGTCCATGCGCATGGGTCCCAGTCGGATGTCCAGATCCATGGGCCTTCTACAGGCCTCCCACTCACTGCAATGTAGTTCCGTTTTGACATAAACCAAACAATTATTATTCGAGTTGCTATTGATGCTGCTGATGCTGTGTGTGCTAAAAATTTGCTCTTCGAGACCATGGTGTTTCCATTCCCATGGGTGTCTCCTCATAACACGAATGCGTCTGTGATGCATTCTCCTGCTGCACTCCCCTGCGCATAGGTCAGTTTTATCCCTGGGCGGAAGTATTATGTAAATGGGTAGGCAATGCGCGCCACTAACTTCATCATGCAACATGTGCAGGAGATGAAGCTGGTCATCCCCAATGCTCAGCGCATCAACCGGGGTGGTATGGTGCTGACGGAGCTTGTGGACACGTGTAGGTCCCATGACTTCACTGACATCGTGGTGCTGCACGAGCACAGGGGAGAACCAGGTGCGTGCACACTACGATCATATGGTGGATACGTGCATGCATGCCACTTCATGGGGGTGAGGTGTGGGTGGGAATGGGGGGTCGTGTGGTCTGGGAAAGGTGGCTTTGCACCTGGGGCAAGGTACGCGTAACAATCAAGCTTGCCTTTTGCTCTTCCTTCAGACACATCCTGGTTGTCACAGATGGCCTCACAGCTTGTGTGTCTGGTGTGAGAGGAGAGCGAGGTGGGCAAGCAGCGGGTCCCCTGCCGACATAACTTCTAACACGGAAGCACTGAGGGAGCTTCCCAGCATACTTTTGCTGAGGCTGTGCAGAGGGAGGTCTTTGGTTTGCATGTGCTGAGGGAGCTTTTCAGCTGGCTTGTCCTGAGGCTTGTGCTGAGGTAGCACTTCTGGTATGCATGTGCTGAGGGAGCACTTCTGGTATGCATGTGCTGAGAGCGCTCTACAGCGCGCTTGTGGGGCCCCTCCTGGTGAGTTTTGTAGACAGGGTTGCAGCAGGCCAAGGGAGCCTATACAGGAGGTTGCTTTTTTGGCTGACCTGATGGCTTATGACGCTACCTTGAAGGTTGCAGCCACTGTGCGCTGTCATCAAGATAGCAACAAACAAGTTGTAGAAACACGTCCCCTTTGAGACCCAGGGGCAGGCAGCAGATCCCTTCTTTTGGTTAAAAACCCTTAGGTGGGCCAACGGTGCTTCAGCAAGCAGCTGGACCGCAGTAATGGGGTTGCTTTCCGATAACACCATGGGTTGCGTTCCAATGACACCATGGGCTCGCCTGCTTGCAGATGGCATGGTGATCACCCACTTGCCGTATGGGCCCTCAGCCTACTTTGGAATCTACAACACCGTCTTGCGGCATGACATTGGACAAAAGAAAGAGGTGAGCATGACATGAGCGTGCCATTGGACAGAAGAAAGAGGTGAGCAACATGTACACGGATAGGTGCGTGGCTTGTTGCACCAAGCCACGCACCTATCCGTGTACATGTTGCACCATCTACTCCCATGTTGCGCATGCTTGTAAATAATTTTGGATGCACAATATGGTTACGCACACAACATGCACACCCAAACCTCTAGCTTGTAGACACTACCTTTCTTCTGATATGAGCGCCTTATCATCTTCTGACATGGGCGCCTTATCAGACTTGATTCAGGTTACAGGCCTGTTAGGCTCTAGCTTATCTGCCCTCGTTCACCGGATACAGCTATGCAACCTAACCTAACCAACATGCACACGCATGCACATATGTACACAAGGCCAAATGGCTGGCACTGAAAAACGCCTGAGCATTTTCTACTGTTGCTGATTTGCAGGTGGGCACCATCAGCGAAGCTTACCCTCATTTAATTTTTGATGCCTTCACCTCCAAGCTTGGAGAACGGTGTGCTAACATTCTTAAACATATTTTCCCTGTGCCCAAGGATGACTCAAAACGGTGCGCTTTCTTGTAACTGGCATTTTCCTGCCCAATTCAAATTGTCAACACTGTGATACATGGTTTCAAAACGCATCATGGTGTTCAAAGAAGCCTGAGGTGGATTAAGTCTGAAAGCAAGTTTTTCCCCTCTATTTCCCGAGGGATAAGTGTGCCGCCTTGCCCCTTGTACTTAACTAGGTTCTTACCATCAGGCACCTTGCAAGATAATTATGCTCTTGTGCCATGCTTTTAACACCAAGCTGATGCTCAGTGCAAGGGAATATTTCATGATATTTTCATCTCGCAGAGTGATAACCTTTGCCAACCGCTCTGACTTCATCTCCTTTCGTCATCACACCTACCTGATGCCAAAGGGCGCAAAGTCTGTGGAGCTGACTGAGGTACGAGTATTCTCCTGGTTGAACGGCTACTGACCTTACTCATTGCAGCAGTGGTGGCGGCAGAACTGGCTTTTGTGAAAGCGATTCTGGCATTTTTCAATAAGGCTTTCTTAAATTCAAGAAGCTGTGCTAGCCCCTGAAAGGAGCTTAGGCAAGGAAAAGAGACAAAACCTTTATAAGAAAATGGCCTGCAACCCAGACAACGCGGGGGAGCTTCAACATTTTCAGGGACTTGTATAATCAAAATTCCCCAAACACACATGGAAGGCCATTGTTGAGCAGCTCTCAGCGGTTTGCGTATTCAGGCTCCCTAGCAGGTGCTTCTGTAAATTCAGTTTCCTGACCTTGACAGGTAACCTACTCAATGGAAACACTTGAGCATTCAAACTTTTTCTTTAAACTTGCAGTCTCGTTCAGGTGCTCTATACTTGTCTACTTTTCTGGATTTACCTGCAGTGTGGCCCTCGTTTTGAGCTCAAGTTGTTCCAGATAAAGCTTGGCACCATGGACCAGCAGGTGTGCTCCCTTCTTGTATTTGTGTGGCTCCATTTTTTTTAATTGGGCGCTCAAAAAGATGACTGCAAATTCCACAAATGACTTGAGCCCGTAGCTTGGTTGGTTGTCAGGTGCCCTTCACTTTCAACCGTCATGAATGCATGCCTGATATTGATCTAGCATACCCGGTGTGAGACACCCCTCTTGTGCATGCATGTGTCTAATTCATTTTACAAGTGCAAACCAGGACTTTCACTTCACACAGCTTCCCTCTAATGCAAACAAATGCTTACCAAACCTGTGCAGCACGTGGAGAATGAGTGGGTGCTGAGGAGCTACACCCGCGCTGCCAAGAAGCAACGATTGGCAGATTCTAAGAATGAAGGCAATGAATAAACTTTCTCTCTCTCTCTCACTGTTCGCTTCACAATTTTTTTCTATGATCTCTAACATGCTCTATGTTTCATGGAGTCATCAACTCTGTCAAATCATGTGTACTTGTTTTTTCCCCCATTATGAGCTGGCTGCAAACAGTTGAGTTTATGATAGGGCATTGTTTTTGAACCGATGCGCACTCAGCATCTAACATTGAAATCACGTATTGAACATGCTGTAATATTTGATCTAACATGTGAATTAGTAAAAGCTTGAAGCTTGCGTAAGTGCCTACTAGGCACTTCATAGTATGAAAGTGTTACTTAGCTGTGCCTGCTGCATAATGCAAGCTTGGCCAACGCCTTTGAGGCTTAACTGTTGGAAGATCCCAAGCACGCTTAGCATTCACATTTCCCATGGGTGCAGCACCAAAATTTGAGCTCTACAAAGAAGCTTGTTGAGTGATCTGCTTTCTATTTCCTGGTGAAGTCTTTACATTATTAACATTTTCAAGTTGTCTAATTCTTTTGTTGCTCCAAAGTTAAGTTACAATGGGTTTAGACCTTCAGCCAGATGGGTTGACTGCTGAACTTGCTCCAAAGCATGCTGACTTGAGAAAAGGTGTATTTGGGACCTAATGAAAAAAGGAAAAGCTTCCCGGGCAGCAAGACGCTCCCTGCATCACTTAACAATATTCCTTGAAGGTTTAAGGTTGTTTTAAGGAGACACATTGGCCTGAAGTGCTACGAGTCTCCTTCGCCAATGGAAAAGGTAACTGGTGAGGATCCGGAGGGTTGCTGGGACCTTGTGAAGTACTCTACTTCCTGGTCCTGGTGTCTCCTTTTCCTTGATTGATGCAGGGAGCGTCTTGCTGCCCATGTAATCTTTCTTTTTTTCTTGGTACTGCTAGTCACTACCAGTAGTACGGTACTACTACCTAGCATAGGTGGAGCAGGCCTGGTAGGCTTTCGTTAGGCTGGCCTCTATTGGAAAGGACAAGCCGTTCCAGACAGCTGTGAACCTCAAGTTGAACCCCTAACCTCACCTGCCCATTTAGTGACTGCCGCAATCACAATTTGTGCATTGATCAACCCCATTTTGTTCCAAACTTTGAAAGTATGGTTGAAAAGCAGACAGACAGATAGCCTACACCCCCCTGGAAAGGGAGTGGTTTCACTGCCTACGTACTTTTTCTTTTCTTTTCTTTCTGGTTAAGTCTAATTTTAACAAGTGGAAGGCAACATTGAATAATAAATGTACTTTGGGTTCAATTCCACTTGCAAATTGAATGTCGTGGTTTGCCAATCACATCATGTGCATCCTCAACGTCTGCGGTGTGGCCTTGCGCACTCTGCACTTTATGGTTTCTAGGCCCAGTCGCTGATGTGCTTCAAACCTGGAACAAAAACAAAATAGGGCAAGTCAGTCATGAGTAATGCCAGATTGCTGCTCAGCGGACTCTGCCAAGATATTTCTCAATCATGGTGCTTCCATCACCTTCGAACCTTAGTACCAGGGCCAGTGATCATGCACAATCCCGTTATGACAAATGGAAATGGGTAACATACCTGTGACAACCTGAGAATCCCCAATACGAGCCATCTGTATCAAGCTGTAGGACATCAATCTGCATTTTTAAGGAGGGACAGGTTGTACAAACCTGAAGATGATGAAAAACTTCACGGGAAAATCGAGATGACTCTCCTCACATATTCCCGAGACGTCACATGCTGACGTTTTATAGAGCTAGTACAAGGCTTTCAAGCCTGTCAGCTTAAGAATGCAAATGAAGTTCCAGTTGCAGGTTTATTCGCCAGTACAATGGTCATTTTTCTTGATACCATCTTTTTCATAAGGGGCCTACCTCACGCTGAGTTTGGGCTTTCCTTTTTCCCATTCAAACCGTTACGCTTTTCCACATGCTTGGTTAGACACACGGCTAAGTTGGGGTAAAACAGAATTATGAAAGATGAAAAACAAGATTACTTGAATATTTTTGGGATGGCTTACCCTTATATTCAAATTCTCACAAATGCCTCACACTGTGTAAGTTACAGGCACTAGGCGGAGAGCATGCGAAAGAGCAAGAAAAAGGCGGCGTGCAGGGGCTTGGGTCATCCTGGCGAGCACAGATCACGGATCATTCTAAGGCAGGCAAGCAATCTATCCAAGGGCAGGTAGACACATCGTCCAAAGGCTATGCAGCAACAAGTGCACAATCCGGCGTGATCGATCAGCTTTCTGTGCTCAGAGCAACCTTGGCTTCATGTGAACTTACCGGTTCCTGCAGGCCAATTTCTTGAATGGACTTGGCCAGAGCCTCCACTTTTGCTTGGTCTGCGTTCATTAAGCAAATTCAATGCTGATGAATAAAATGGTGAGCATGTTTTGTGTGACTTGCGAAGCTGCTTGTCGAAGGACTGATATTCCTGCTTGGCTGTGTGCTAGTCTAGACTGAATAGGTACTCATAGTGCTTGCAGAATTGTCAACCTCCTCGACCCACCGTTCTTGCGCGTGCCACCCAATGGACGCCTAATTGCAGCCAGGGGCAACACTTTAAGAAGGCGCCTCTTGTGGTCCATCACAGGAGCCGCCTCTGCGTCCTGCTGCTGCTGAGTCTGGAGTTGCACGCCGCTTTGTCCTTCCCCCATTGCAGCAATAATGCAACCTGCTTCCAGTGTCAGAGAATGCTTCAGTTAAGTATGCGGCCCGTGTGCAACTCAGTGAAATGGCGAAAGCCGTTCCTGGCAGCACACCATCCGATGTTTTGGGTCCCAGAGGCACAAGAGTGACAATGAGAGTGACAATGAGGGTGTTGCAGTGCAGTCAATGAAACAGATTCGAGTGGTGAATAAACTGTGGATCATTGAGCTCCTTAGGAAGGTAATGCTCTTTTGCTCTCAAGCTCCCTCCTACCTCTGTGTCCTGGACGTGCTCTGCTACAGCTAGTATGAGAGGATGACTTCAGGGGAAGGGTAGAGGATGAGAGATGTTGGAGCCTGGTTTGTAGGAGAAGCATTGGATAATCTCACGATTAATACCTAAAAAATTTTAAATGCACTTTCATATATGTAGTTACGTGTACGAAACTCAGAGAAGTTCGTCATGACTTTCTACGTCAAGCCGCTCGCGAATGTGAGGCACTTAAGCTACACTATGACAGCTGCTTTGAAGATGTGTTTGTATATTCTGCCTTTTTTGCTGACCACCAGGTGTCCTTTGCACTAAAGCCGCCAGTTCGGGCCCAAGTGCGCTGCCGCCCGAGGATCAACAGCTGGGATCCTCTGGTGCCTCAAAGCAATTTTGAAGGTGATTCATGTTAAACGTCCCTTTCTGCCAATGCGGTCGACATGGGTCCCTAACGAAAGGGGTGATGTCAATGATCTCAAAAACGTGGACAGCTGCGCAGATGCCCATGTTTTTGTGCGCACTCAAACATCGCGCACTCCCTGCTCAATTCATAGTGCCTATTTGACCTCAGCAGGCTTGTCTCATGAGAGCTGCGGAACTCCAGCTGTGGGGCCAAACCAGATCTCAGGCCTTGCTGCGCACGCAGCTTTGATTCTTCAGCCTCTCTAATAAGCGGTATTTTTCATGAGCTTGTGGTTTGTAAAAATCTGAGTGACACAGTTTTGTTTCCCTGCAATGGCCAACGCGGACACGAAAAAAGCCGAGTGCCACTCAGACGTGTCAGCGACAGCACCATCTGCTATGCAAGCACATCAAGGCTAAGGCCACCTCCTTTCAAACAACCAGTCAAGATATAAATGTTCTGGAGTATGTCCAGCGCCGAGCATGCACTGAGCCTTACATGTGTGTGCAGGTGCTGCCCCGACCTCACCGCCCCCAGCTGACGGGCCAGTGCCTGGGTTCTCATCAGGGGACCCCCAAGCATTCAAGCCCCCCCCTCCTGCAGGCTTTGTGGCCCCCTCTCAGAACAATGCCAATGCTGACCTGCCGCTCAGGCCCGCAGCTCAGGTGCCTGGGCCCTATGCCCTTCAGGTGATTGATCATCGCTGCACCGTTGACTTAGCATTGCTTCGGTGGCTTGCCTGATGCAGATTCCAACTGGCCAACCACCTACAAGGCCACCGTCCTGTCCCACAAGGCACGCGGTTAATGTTTTGATTGATAATATGCAATTTATGGTTCAGCCTTGGTTCTTGCTCCCCCCTTACATCCTCCTGCATGAATTGCCCTGCTGGCACTGCTGCTTTAGGTACCTCTCTTGCGCATCAGTACTGCAAGACCACTTGGACGTGCGAGCCTGCATATTGCGCCAGCCAGTAGACCTTTATCCAACTAAGCCTATGGCACACGCCCATGACTGACCTTGCCGGACAAGCTCATGGGCAGCACACCTGCACCGCGGCTTGCGATTTCTTGTTACCCCGTAATGTGACTGTCGAGCACTTGATGGACTGGCTCCATTTCTTGTGACTAGTAACATGACTGTCGAGCACTTGATGGACTGGATCCAGGCGAGCTTCATGGGAGGATGGCTGTGTGTGCTTGCATAAATTGCTGTGCCTGTGAGGGCACATGCACAGGTGCCTGAGGCTGCATGGTCATACGTGCTCATGCCCAGGTGCCTGAGGCTGCATGGTCATGCATGCTCATGCGCAGGTGCCTGAGGCTGCATGGTCAAACGTGCTCATACGCAGGTGCCTGAGGGCGTGAGCGTGGGCATGGCCGCGGCCGCCTTCTACCAGATGATGGCCTGGGGCACACTCGGCCTTGCGGCGGCCTGCGTGCTGCTCATCCCTGAGATTGCGCGGGTGTGCAGGGATGCGCAGTCTACCTCAATTTGTGTGATGCACTGACCAGCTGTGACCAGTTGTGCCATCCAGCCGCACAGCAGGGCAATTGGCCATGCACTGCTGCCTGCCCACTTGGGGCTCCTGCCCATTGTGAAGAGAGGCATTGCTGCCTGCTTCCTGAAGTCTGATGGATAGCTCTATAAGGGCAGGGGACTCAGGTGCTTTGGAGATGCTCAAGCTGAGCCTCATGCACAGTTGCACTGATCACACGGTTTTTGTACCCGTCCGCTTGTGCTGATCACACAGTTTGTACCCGTCCGCTTGTGCTGATAACGTAGTACAATTGCCCAAATGGCAGTACAACCAGACTTTTGCTGATCACGCAATACAGATCAGTCCACTTGTGCTAATCACGCAGTTCACTTGCCCGAACGATGGTACAACCAGGACTTGTGCTGGCATCTTCACTGCCATTGATATTTCATGGCCACGCAGCCTCACTCTGTGACTTCCTGGTGCCCTCATAGTGTTCATCATGCTGTAACTCCGCACTGTGTCTTCATGCCATGTATGTATGCTATCCCTCACACTGTACCTTCCTGGTGCACATCTTGCTCTGCTGCGCCAGACCCTGAACTTCGTGCCCTTGTCCGACGTGCGCGTCCTGCTCATTTCTGCCGCTGCCACGCTGCTGCCCATCTCTGTGGCCCACCACGGCCTCAAGGTGAGGGGCAGCGGTGTGTGCCTCTGTGTGCGTGCGTGCTTGAACGTGCTGGTGTGCGCCCGCATGTGTGTGTGCCTGCATTTCAGGGGGGGGCTGACAGGGCATGGGCCAGTGCCTGGGCCATTCTAGGACCAGGCTTTCACGAGCAAGTGGGTCAAGAGGTGAGGCTTGTGGTGTTGATTTCAGAGGCTTTGGTCACAGCATAATCTGCAGCGTGTGCACTGGAGGCTGGGAGCAACATGGCGTCTGGGCTGTCTTGCGGTGCAGGAGGCTGCAGAAACACAGTCAATGGGGACGCCCTTCTCTGATGCTCTGAACAGTGCTGTGGCAGTGCACAGCATTTTGGGACTGACTATTCTAGCACAGGTGCGTTGCTCTGTGTTTTGAGGAAGGATATGTTGCAAAAATTGCAAAAACAGCTTGAATCTTCTTGCTTGTTTCTCTAGCAATTATTTTATTGTAGTGAGTGGAATCTGCATGCCTCAAAAAGCTTTAGCCATGGCGCTTTGCACACATGCCCAATTGTAAACTTGGTTTACCTCCAGGCAGCAAGCCTGCGGACGCCCCTTCTAACTGGTATGGCCCTTTCCTATCTAAACGCAAGGTCTTGCTTGTGCTGTACATCCATGACTTGGCATGTTCCCGATGTGAAACCTTGCTGGATAGAAAAGATGGACACAGGAGCGTGTTGGCCTATGATGATCTAAAAGCCTCGATAACCATGCTTGCTTAAGCAGCCCAAACATTCTGAAGAGATGCGAGGCGCATTGCAATGGCTGTTGTGTATCTCCTCACTTGGAGCAACGTCTCCAAGAGTAGTTGCGCTTCAAGGTTGGAGGCAGGCAAGTGAGTGCACATTGTCCTTCCAAGAAACAGTGCTGTCTTACGTTCTCTTGCAGTTGTTGTGGGAGGTCTCTTTGCCCTAGCTCTTCTTGTCTCTGGGTACACAGGTGAGCTCAGTGGAGGGCGTGTGGTCCTCCAGACCATGCCAGTACCAAAGTTGCCCCAACTCACGTGCAATGGACCATTGCCAATGGTACATAGGGAGAAGTATGCCACACTGGAGCAATCGACTGACTAATCCAATTGCACAAGTGCCTGTGCCTGTGCAGCCCGGAGCGTGCAGCTGCAGCAGATGATGCAACCGCCAAGCAGCTGGGACGTGGTTGCTCCCCTGGTTTCCTCTGTGTTGTTGTCTCTCAGGTGGGGTAATGGAATGCAGATGGCTGCTCCCCTGTCACCCCCAAGATGGCCCTGCTGCTCCCTGGTTGGCCAACCCAGCCTCTGTATGTAGGGGTAGAGAGGAGGGTGCCCTGCAGCAGCATGGACACGTCTGAGGACTGCCCAGCAAGTGGCCTTGGCCAGAAGGACAGCTGGTGCGGCAGGCAGTACAGCAAGCACCGGGGATTGGAGGCACACTGACGCAGCCATGGGAGATCTGAACAAGGCAGACTGATGCTCAAGCCCCTTGATGAAGGTTCCCATATTGAATGATGCACAACACCTTTTGCATAAACCATGACATACCTCTCCGAGCAGCTTCTGCCACGCACTCCAGCACTTGGATTGGTAGATCTACCACGCATTCAAGCACTTGGACCTGTGGATCCACCAGCAAAAGTGTGGCTGTGCCTGCAAATGGTGAACCTGAAGCCTTAACTGTACCGCAGCCTGCAGCAGACCTGGGGAGCAGTTGGTGCATTGATCCATGTTTGCATTGTGGAACACGCACAAACAATGCAGCAGGATTAGAGAGGGTGGTGACGCAAAGCCACACCCACAGGGCGCACCCTGCTGCTGAGCGGCCCTGGGCCCATGCATACTGTCCACACCCTTCCTGTGCTCTGTGCTTCGGCCAGTTGTTGGTGTCTGGGCTGCACGTGCCTGAGCTCCAAGGGTCTTGTGCTGTGGGCCTGAGGTCCCAATCTCATGGCTCAGGGGGAAGCGGCTGGTGGAACTTGAAAGGGCACGTTTGCTGCGGGGACTCCGCTTTGTCCCTATACACACACCACATTGGTATTTTGTGTCAGGCTTTGTCTTGCCCCGTGTGCAAATGCAGGGGTGCAGTGCATGCAGCCAGATCACTGGTGAACAGCCCACCAGGCCTGGGCCCGCTCGTCTTCGCTGCCAAGAGCTTGGTGCTGTTTGGTGAGGCTGTGGGAGGGCTTTGAAATGTTGCATTGTGGCATTGACCATGCAAATGTTTTGCACGGGTGCCTTGTTGAGGTACTTTACCCGCACAAGATGCGAATGCACGGGAGGGGCAGAGGGGGGGAGGGGAGAGAGGCAGAGAGGTGGGTCAGCAAGAGGCATGTGAGTCTCAGCGCCAAGGTGACGTCCTAGGCAAGTGCCTTGTTTTGGATACTCAGGGATTGAGCAAAAAAGGAGTTTGGTGCAGGCACGCCCGGACAAGGCATCAGTGCTCCTTCAAGGCATCAGTGCCTCTTCAAGGCATCAGTGCCCCTTCAAGGCTTCAGAGCTCCCACAGGGCATCAGTGCCCCTTCAAGGCATCAGTGCCCCTTCAAGGCATCAGTGCCCCTTCAAGGCATCAGTGCCCCTTCAAGGCATCAGTGCTCCCACAGGGCATCGGAGCAAAACAGATGCATGGCGCAGGGCCCGTGCAGCAACTTGGAACTGCGTGCAGAAGTAGCAGCAGTATTGACGTTGCTGTAGTGATCTTGGGCGGAAAGCACAATAGGGAAGGGAAGGGAAGTCAAATGTGCAGATGGGTGCTTTGGCAGCTGCGTCGGGGTGTACAAGGGTCCTCCCTCTTCCCTTCATTGGGCACTACTGTTAAGATGCCACCTGCAGGTCCCTGAGGAGAACCTTTGAGCTCATTTAGTGTGCAACATACCTGAGTTGCACCGAGCACGCCACTGGCCTGCGCCTGCTTAGTGTGCCCGCTGCAAGTGCTGGAGTGCATGCCTGGCTGCACGAAGGCCTGGGGAGTGCTGCCCTTCTGGCTGGCCCAGAGCTCAGGAATCCGGTGCTGGGCACGCTCGCCCCCACCCCACCATTTGCGGTCTACACCACTCGGATGCTGGGGGCTGGGCTCATTGCTGCCAGTGAGTCGCGAGGGCAGATCAAGTGGAGGGCATGCAGCCAAGCTTGTGCACGTTACATGTGCCGTCAGCGAGTGAGGGAGCAGGTGTGTGCTGCGCATGCTGTGCTGCACGTATGCTGTGCTGCACAGGTGTTTGCTGCACTTGCTGTGCTGCCCGCTTGCCTTGGTGTTTGCTCCAAACCTGCTTGCATCAAGGCTTGAATGGTAGGATGTTTCAAATGTTGTTTTTGCTTCTGGGAGCGTGAATCACGCTAGACAATGCTTGCTCGTCCCTTGAAAGGAGGGTGCAGTACTGGCATTCAGTTGCCAAAATTCTGCAGCAATCTGCAGCACAGCATGCTGCGCTGAGGCTGTGACCTTCTGGATGTAGTGCAGGCAAGGACGATGTAGAGCAGTTAATGTGTGTGCAGGCACGTGTGGTGGGGCCCAGATCAAGTGCAGTCAGGAGCCTGCAGTGTCCTGCGGCACAACGTGTGCCAGAGATGTGTGAGCACACTCACGTAGACGGGTTTGTTCATTAGTCGCTCTGAGCGTCCATTAGGCAGCCAAGAACGTTCATGAAGTGCATGCAAATGAAGAACATTTTTTATGAGCGTTCACACGTTCGATGTGCGCATGCCGCATTGGGGTGAGCGTGCGTGCAGGCATTGTAGTTGGGGGGCTGAAATCATGCGCAGACAGAGGCCTACTACAAGCACGGCTCGCACGAGTGCTCAACGTGGCAGTGGCTGCTATGGCTGTGGTGGTGGGCTTGTGCCTGTCAACTGCACTTTGGGTGAGTGTGAGTTTTTGAACTGCAAAACATTGAGCATGCGGTGGCTGCGCAGGGGCTGCCTTGCCACACGATCCCTGCCGTGCCATGGGTGGCACTTCAGTGCCTTTTGCGGCATTCAATTGTCATGGGTGGCGTTGAAGTGCACTGCAGGTTCCTTGCGCTGTGATTGAGGGGGAAGGCTTGCAACATCCCCTGTAAGGTGGCCATCCCATTCACGCACACAGTCTGCATTTATTCTGCTAGTCGCCCTCCTGTTCCCCGGTGAAGTTCACATGGCGTCTAAGCCCTAGACGACTCCTTTTCCTTCAATGATGTAAGAGTGAGCTTCAATCAAGAAGGGAGTGGGCTTCAATCAGCCTACGCAGTCTCTTTTTCTTTTTTCAGATGACTGATGACCCTGTACTGTGCACAAAAGCTTGCAGCTTTCATAGTGCACCGCGCAGTCAAGCAGGCTTTCAGCAAGGCATTGTGCCTTGCTTTCTTGCTTGCAATGATCAGCCACAAACTGATCAGTATACCATTGTTCATGAGAACCTGGCCTAATTGTTGGGAGTGAGTGGAGCGGTTGGTTGGAAGTTTGTGGGAACCCCGCGGGCACCAACTGCCAACCACCTCCCTCACTCGCAAAAAGAGCCTCCAGAATGTCCCACAATGCGTCATTCTGATGTCGGATAGAGGGCTCCGATTCCTTGCCTCTTGCCTTGTGTCCCATGTTGCACAAGTGAGCTCAGAAAGTGCTCACTCTGTGTACCCCACCTCCGGCAGGTGGGCATCCCTATCACCCAGCAGCCCCCTGCCATGTACGTCACCATGATGGCTCTTGTAGCCGCCTCCTCAGCTGCATACACATTCTTTCCACCCAGCCCATCCACCACAGCCGCAACTGTGCTCGTGGAAATCGCCCCATCTGTCAAGGCAGCTGGTGGCATGTTCCAAGGCATGGAGCCCCAGGAGATCCAGGTAAATATCTTGCCAACATGCAGCTGGGAATTCTGCATGCTTTGTAGTGCATTTCTATTGGGCCATAATGCACAAGAAGTGACTGGCCCATGTGATCCCTAGAGCGAAGGGAGGGGAAGTGAATTGCTGTCACAGACAGCTGCAAAGGCACATATAAAGAGAGCATGCTTTCAGGGGCATCCTTGTGCACAAGTAGCAACTAGGAGTTGGGAGTAGTGGAGTCCAACGACTGACTCCAACATGGCCAGTAGCTGGACTGACCGTTTGTGAGCGCCAGCCCAACTGCTGGTTGTCTAGCTCGTCAACGAATCTTTTGGCTTCAGAGTCGACCATTTCATGCTAGTCACATCTTTGAAGGAGTCTTGGCAATATCAAGAAGAATTCAAGAATTCAACAAGTTGTCTCTTTTTTTAGACTCCCCTTCACTGCATCCGTCAGTTTGCCAGAGCATCTTACTACCTTTCAATGGCTTCAAGATTGATAGATGCGTGTCATTATGTGCAACATACCTGAGCCTGGCGCATGCACTCTCTTTCTTGTTGAAACTAAGCGTGCTTCCTATTTGTGCTGCAGGTTGCAGCTGCTCAGGTGTTGCGAGAATCGCCAGAGGTTGCCTTTCGAGGAACTATGCTGCCAGTAGATGCTTTAGCAGCATACTGACTTGGGAGTTTGGATGTGGCGTAAGACCTGGGGCAAAAAGCTTCTTCGGAGGAGCTAGTTTGTCGCGCAGTGTTGTGGCTTTGCCTATAGGTCTGCCAGTTGTCTATCAGAGACACTTTGTTGAGCCAGGGAATGTGAGTGTAAGCCAAGATATGTTGATTGATCAATGACAATCAAATCATGATGATTTGGCATGACATGAAGTTGTTTGTTTGCTCTGTAGAATGCTGCACATACCACATACGATGATAATAATAAGACATACTATTAGTAATGCACAAAAAAAACTTTGATAGTTAAGAGTCCAATTTGCCCACGCCCTGTTTGGCTTCTGCTTAGCTGCCAAGAAATGGCGCTGTGGACTAAATGGCACGATTGAATCGAATTCACATCTTTGGCCAAATGCCTCTGACCCATTCCTAACATTTCATTCAACTGGAACTAGTGGCTCAATTGCCAAGGTCCTCCTGCCATCAGCGAGTCATGGCTGACCATGTTTGAAAAAGTTACAGGTTTGGGAAATAGGTGCAGGATCAGGGGTTAGGGGACTGGAGTAGGGTCAGGACATGGGGTTACAGGATCAGGGTTTAGGGGACTGGGGTAGGGTCAGGACATATGGGGTTGCAGGGTGAAAGATAAGGGCAGTAGCCCGCCCCTGACTAAGAATAAGCAGCATCCTAGCGCACGCAACATTGCATGCACAATGCAAGCAAAAAAGTGCGGTTGCGCTGTCTGGAAGCGCACGGCTTACTGCATACTGGTACGGTGCGTTCAGGACAATTCAAAGGACCAACGGGACACCAGGCCCTCTTTTATGTACAGGACAAAACAAGTAAAGTCCTTTGTATCGGTTAAGTCCAGGGACACCAGGAAGCTGCACTGAACGTCCGGATCAATATGCCCAACAGGTTTCTGAGAAGTCCACATGATAACCTGTTCTAAGTGGGGAAAGCTAACGGCAGAACTGTCATGAGTATTAACATCCTTCGGACATAAAGAAGCAGCTTTGTAAATGTGCCAATGTGCACGAAATTCTATCCCACAAACTAACGCATTTGAAAATCACCCCCCGCCCTTTCCCTGACTCTCTCCCAGCTCCTCAGCCAGTCCTGTGCGTCTCTTGGGCAGCATGGGCAGCAACACCACCAAGCTCCTACATTTGTCCAACGTGAGCACTTGCAGTACGTGCCTCACCATTGCTGCTCTCAAGACCCTCAGCATGGGCTTGCCCCACAGTAATAAGTGCAGCACTCTCACTCGCATGCTACGCCTCCCCAGTCAGAGCATCTACTTCTCCAGTCTGGTCAGCGCGCAGAGCGCCATCGCCAGCATCACCACCATTGCCATTGCCATTGCCATTGCCACTGCCACTCGCAGGAGCATGAGCCTGCTCCCCACGGCCACCCCCGCCCCCGCCGCCACCTGCAGCAGAAGAAGCCGCGCCCAGGACGTCAGTGCTGCTACAAGCATCCCCTTGAGCCACACCCTCATCCCCGCCACCAGCATTGCCAGCATTGCCATGCTCCTTTCCAGAATCAACTGCATCACCGTCCTCCTCCACCCCCTCGAGAGCACGCCACATGTTGGCCTCGCTTAAGTCTAAGGGAGGCCGGACGCAGGCCACGCTAACATCTGCAGCATCAAAAGCATCAACTGGAAAGTTTTAGTCCGTGAAATGACTGGCTGTGTGCACTGAGGGCAGCTCTATCGTGCTGCAGGAAGACAACTCAGGGTGGCTTGCCCCTCACTAGGAGGAAGCTGATGGGGAGTAAGAGCAGTACTGGGACAATCAGCACTAGATTGGGCCCCAGTCAAAATGCTCGTCCGGGATTTGCCAGCTATACATATTTGCACTTGACATGTGCTCAGGTCTATTGAGGTGGTTCAAAGTCAGAGATGGAAAGCTTGCCGGCAAGGCCAGTCCTTTAACATGCAACACGTGCCAGGGCATGACACATTTGAGTGTGTACTAGTGCAATGGGGAACCTCTTGACACATTGAACCGCTCTCACCTTGAGCCGGACACGCCTCTTCCTCCCAATTGTCTGCCACAGTGGCACCCCTTTTTGCTTGCACCTGCACACGAAACGCAAAACAGCATGAAGAAAACACTGACGCCAAGAACATTTTGAAGCTCCCAAAAATATGTATACTAGATAGATAGAAAGATAGATAGATAGATAGATAGATAGATAGATAGATAGATAGATAGATGGATGGATAGATGGATAGATGGATAGATAGATAGATAGATAGATAGACAGATAGATAGATAGACAAAGAGAGACATGAATCAAGGAAAGCACCTTGCAAGCACTTGTGAATGATTGCCAAAGGGACCTAATGAGACTCATCATAGAGGATGGGTGCGGTAGGTGTTGCTCCTTACGAAATATGCTGCTGGTATGTAACAAAGAAGGCTGAGGCTGAATCAGACCGTCGCTGCACCAGATCCTGTACAGGCTGCATGGAGCACTCCAGATTCTGGCTTGAACATGACAGTGTTTTGCTGGCAGTCCTTGTCAGTGTGAATGCTAGTCGCAGGCAAATGGAGGCCGGCCCAGCTTGCCACCAGCCCCTTCCACTCACCAGGCCTGCAATTGGTGGTGCTGCTGTTGGCCATCACAATTGCGGTGTTGCTGTTGGACATCGCATGGATGCCAAGAGCATCCAGCAGCAGCAAGGCTACCAGATGTCGCATGGATGCCAAGAGCATCCAGCAGCAGCAAGGCTACCAGACGTCGCATGGATGCCAAGAGCATCCAGCAGCAGCAAGGCTACCAGACGTTGCATGGGCTCAGGTGCACCATAGCCCCTGAGCCCGCAAGCACCTGGCACGTGTCAGGCGCGGTTCTCGAGCCCACCGCCCACTCATGCCTTTGTGCACGCCCTGCAGCACCCAGGCAGCAGGCACCCACAGCCTCTGGACGCACCTCAGCCGCGATGCGCTTGGATGCCTCTGCCTCAGCTTCACTTGGCTCAAGCCATGGGTCCAGAGCAGGGGGAAGTGGTGATGCCGGCCTCCCTCCTGCTGCTGCTGCTGAGGTGGATGCGCCACCATCCCCAGGAGCCGTGCTCTCCGCAGCTGGCGCGGCAGTGCCCGTCACCTTGCGGGCCGTCCTCTTGTTGGTCATGACCTGTGGAGGAGATGTAGCAAAGGCATGCGAGGGGTGAATGCAGAGCGGGCAAGCTCGGCAAGGGCGAGAGGCGCGAGTGAGGGACATGACTGAGAGGCCTGAGCGAGAGGCTTGTGCTAAAGGGCCATATGGGACACAAAAGGTGCATTTTTGCAAGGGAGAATAAGGGGGGGGGTAAAGGAAGTCGGGGGGCGAGCACATCAGCAGAACAAGACTTGAAGAACTCGCGCATCTGCTCATTCCTTACCCTGCCCAGGGTGTGTGATGGCTGCCAATTGCACTGCACTTGTGACGGATAACAAAGAGCAGTACCCCATCCCCAGTGAATAAGGTGACAAGGCTGCCGCACAATGGCGGCACAGGGAATGACGGCCTCTGCAGCCAAACACTGCAATGCCTGCTAGACTGCACCAGCAGAAACTGTAAGTTTACAACAGCCTCTGTACTCTAAAGGTTCTGCAAAGATTATCCCACAAATCACAATACAAAGGAATTGCGTTCTTGCAAACTTCTACTCAGCAGACTGGCTCATGAGATGTGTGAACAGCCAAGACAAAACACAGCCCTCAACAATTTCCCCAAATCATCTGCATCCGTATCTCTACTACATGTGTCTCTGGATTGGCCACGACCCTTGCCAATGCCAAGGCAGTGTTATGTTAGTTGAAAGCAATGGGATCACGCACCTACTTGCGCAGGTGTGGACCCTGCTTGCCATGCACCATCCCAGGCATCGCCCCCAGCAATACAAGGCAGCACGGAGGGCGCAAATGACAGCAATGCAGGGACGCTTGCATCCCTGTGTGTTGGGGCACAGCCCTTGCAGCCGCAGGTGCAACTGCTGGGCATTGCACACACAGTGTGCCAGTGCTTCGGTCAAGTAAGACGCGTCGCCAAACGGTCGCATTTTGTTCACTTTTTGTGGTGACACTGCAATGCCCGATAATGCATTGCAGAGCACCCTGCGTTGCTAAATGGCGACCAGGAATGCTCGTAGGCCACCCCACACCGCCAAAATTCTTACCTATGAAGTTATAAGAGTTGCATGCAATAGCGCATCAACGCACTTTGGGGGCTTGTGGGCCCCTCCAAGCCAAGCACGATTGAAAAGCAGGACCCCTTGCTACCCCACCTCCCTCATCCTCCTGTCTCCTAGCAGCGTCAGCAAAATTGCTGTTGCGACACACGATTTCAGCAGAAGCAACCTGTGTCGCCATTTGGCCCCAAAGCCTAAATCAAAGCACTGACATGTCACGCAGGCAGGCACTACCTGGCACATCTGCCACCCCCTGCCAGGCAACACCCCTCCACACACAATGCAGACAGCTCGGCACGTACCAGCCACTCCCTGCTAGGCTGCGGTGCCGGGGCAGGGGCAGCAGGCTTGGGTGGGGGGGGCCTTGAGGCCACCACGGCGGCGGCGGACAAGGCGGGCTGTGTGATACTGCTGCTGCTGCTGCTGGCTAAGCTGCCAGCTGCTTGCGGAGGCTGTGACCTGTCCACCCGGAAAGCGTTGCGCACGCCCCCTGCGTAGGCAACAGACGCAGGGGGCACACCATGGATGCGTGAGTTGCGCGTGAGGGGTGATTCGCATGGCCTCTGCGCCATGAATGACTGACATGCCGCGGATTGCACACAGATTCCGCAGGCAAGAGGAGCACGCCACCGACGAGGGACGTGCCACTCATATGCTACAGGCAGCACATGGGCTGCAACAGGCAGACATGGCAATGACAATGGGAATATGCCGCAGGTGAGGCGCGCAGGTGATGGGCACATGTTACAGGTTGCACACTGATGGCAGAGGCGCACAATTAAGAAAACATCATGGAAGCGCCACAGGCGTCCCAGGCCAAATTTTCAAGGCAGAGTTGAAAGAGAACCAGTACGTTTGAATTGGGCCTTGTGGACAGGAGGGCAGCCAGGCCTGCGGGCCAAAAGGTCAGGCGGGAGTGCATACACACAGAGAGAGAGAGAGAGAGAGAGAGAGAGAGAGAGCATCTAAAACATGCGCTGCATCCATTGCGGCATCACAGTAGTATCAACCAGAGCGCGCGCTCGGCTTGTGTCTTAAAGAAGTCGGTGGCTGGATTGTTCAAGCGCTTTTGTTGCGCAAACGGGGCGGGCAAGTGCATGCATTGAGGCGGGCGGCGCCGCATGTCGAGAGTGTACACAGTGAGGTGGCCATTGGGCGGCATGCCAGGGCCGCACCTGCCAGGGTTGAGGATGCTGCCTTGTATGCAGCTTCCCGGCTGAAGGCAACAGTGGCAGTGGTGTCGCTGGTCCACGTCAGCGTGTACTCGCCTGCGCGCGGCAGTGCGCACGCGCATGTGGTTGCCTTGTGTGAAAGAGAAACTGAAAGCTGGAGGCTGTGCTGTCCCGACCGGGAAGCGCAGCATGAGGGGCACCCACATGATGCATATGCACGCAGACATGCAGAGGGGCAGGCAGGCTGGCACGCAGTCCCCAGCTCGCAGCAACGGAGAGCGCCCCCAACAAGCTGAAGCGGCTACAGCATGTTCCTAAGATGATGCACACGCTCCCTGCAATGGCGCAAATCCTGACGCGTCAGCACAGGCATCAAGCCCCCTTACCTGCCCAGTCCCGGAGGTACACGCTGGGGTTGGCCCCAGGCTGCACATCCACCAGGCGGAGGCACCACGGGCTGGAGGGCTGCCCCTGCTGGGCCAGCAGCATGGCCTGCGCACACACAAACGCACACGTGAGTGCAGCTAAGTGCATTGAGGACCCGCGCTGGCGGGGCTGTGGCTGTGCCCAAAACGAGGCCATGCCGCTGCAGCACACACATTCACGACTGTGGTGTGCGGCCGTCAGTCCACAGCGCGAGCACCCCCACCTGCAGCTCAGCCGGCGTGACCGCAGCGGCGGCAGCCGCTAGCGATGTCTGGGGCGCGCCCGTGCCGGGCGTCTTGAGCAGCTGCACGGCGCGGTTGGGCTCTTGCCTGCGCAATGCGTGCAGGGTGCTCGAAGCTGGGACGCCCCCATCAGGTCGGCAGGGCTGTCTGCAAAGCAGCACATGCAGGGCGCTCGAAGGGGGGGCACCGCCCTCCTCAGATCAGCCAGCCAGCGGGGCTGCTAACCATCGGCGTCTGCGCACACACGTGAGCTTGGGCCACCAGGGCAACCTTGAGCATGAAAAGGGTGACCTTGAGCATGAAAAGTCCAATGCTGTGGTAGCCCAGCCGTCTTCCACGTGTATGCGTACACACATGCAAGTGATTGGTTCGAGTGCCCTGTCGAGACGGTGGCCAGGTCGCCCACATGCACATGCACAAGCACATGCACATGCACAAGCACATGCACACGCACATGCACATGCACACGCACATGCACATGCACATGCTCGCACACGGAGCAGATTCTCACACACGCGCATATGTATGAAAGCATACAAACAGTGCAAGCACCCCACAAACATTGGCCAGGTTGTGCATGTACTCGCAAACTGAGCACGTGCTTGTTCATGAGCACCCTAGGGCAATCCCCAGCACACACCTAGCCGAGATGGTGGCCAGGCCGTTTGTGCGCACACACACACTCATTCAGAGTACGCCATCACACGCACGTGCACACAGCGCGTACCCTGTCGAGATGGTGGCCAGGCCGTATGCCTCTGCCAGCTCATGCGCCAGCGCGCGCTGCTGAGAAGAGCTCATCGGCTCCAGCGCGTGACGGCGGCGCCCAGGGTCGGCCACAAACGCCGCAATGTCCTGCTCTATAGGGCCCCAAAGGTCACTGCGTGCGCGCGCAGCCTACGCGCAGGAAGCAGCAGGGGCGAGACTGGTTAGGGGAGCAAGGTAACACGTGTGGCTGCATGCACACGCGGGCAGGGTGCAGCTGAGGCGAGGTGTGCTAGGGAAGCGAGGCCTCACAGGTAGCCGCGCAAGTTGTGTGCATGCACGCTGCCTGCGGGTGCGGATGCGGCAGGAGCGAGCCTGGCCTGGGGAGGCAGGCCCCGCAGGTAGCTACATGTGCTTCATGTGCGCACGCTGCCTGCCCGTGCAAGAGCGGCAGGGAGATGGGCAAGGCACCACCAGGGCCCTGGCGCTGGTGGGGCTGGCCTGCATGGGTACCACATCTGCACAAACGTGGTTGTACGCCTGGAGGCATATGTTCAGAGTACGAGGCTGGGCGGGGGAGCGGGGACCTGAGGGTAGCTGCTCACAAGGGCATGGCCAGTGCACGGAGAAGCAGCAAAACTTCAGCTATGCCTGCTGATCACCAATCAGCCGAGTTTCATAGCTGACACTGTGGAGCAAGGCTTTGAGGGCTGTGCGTGTGCGCATGCGGGGCAGCAGGCAGGCTGCACGCTAGGAAGGGCGCGCAGGCAGGGTTTGGGTGCAGGCGAGCATAGGGGTGGGGGGGTGCTCCAGGAGCTGGCAGGCGGCAGTCTCAGTGTGTCATCAAAGGGCAGTCTTAGTGTGTCATCAGAGGGCAGTCTTAGTGTGTCATCAGAGGGCAGTCTTAGTGTGTCATCAGAGGGCAGTCTTAGTGTGTCATCAGAGGGCAGTCTTAGTGTGTCATCAGAGGGCAGTCTTAGTGT
>LKMJ01000390.1_pt1 | contig 32705 bp, 34 predicted proteins | sample 643391 | NCBI WGS metagenome assembly LKMJ01 (sample SAMN04112250, study PRJNA286221) | soda lake metagenome | biome: soda lake; feature: Kulunda Steppe; material: water; isolation source: sample PL-Br10 brine of Picturesque Lake | place: Russia: Kulunda steppe | collected 2010-07 | reverse complement strand
GACTCGGTTGTAAGACTCAGATGATCGATCTGGACTGGCCGGTCCGAATCGAGCCGCTGCCGCACGCCGAGGTCGTCAAGGATCTCGTCGTCGACATGGAGCATTTCTACGATCAGATGGAGTCCGTCGAGCCGTACTTCCAGACGAACGAGCTCCCGTCGGGCGAACTCGAAGAGCAAAACCAGACCAGAGAGAACCGCGAGAAAGTGAAGATGTCGACGCGGTGTATCTGGTGTGCTGCGTGTATGTCTTCGTGTAACATCGCCGCGGAAAACAACAAGTATCTCGGCCCGGCGGCCATCAACAAGGCCTACCGGTTCGCGATGGACGAACGCGAAGGCGAGGACATGAAGGAACACCGACTCAACATCATCGAGCAGGAGCACGGTGTCTGGCGGTGTCAGACGCAGTTCTCCTGTACCGAGGTGTGTCCGAAGGATATCCCGCTCACGGAACACATCCAGGAGCTGAAACGCGAGGCCGTCAAGAGCAACCTGAAATTCTGGTAACCGTACCCTCAAGTCCCTCAAAACCCAACACAAAACCATGACAATACACGAACACGACGTCGTCGTCGTCGGTGCCGGCGGAGCCGGACTCCGGGCCGCGATCGCGGCCGACGAGGAAGGTGCCGACGTGGCGATGGTCACGAAACTCCATCCGGTTCGATCCCACACCGGCGCGGCCGAGGGTGGTATCAACGCCGCGCTGCGCGACGGCGACGACTGGGAGCTTCACGCCTACGACACGATGAAGGGGTCGGACTATCTGGGCGACGCCCCCGCCATCGAGACGCTCGCACAGGACGCTCCCGAGGAAGTCATCCAGCTCGAACACTGGGGGATGCCCTTCTCGCGGGAGGACGACGGCCGCGTCTCCCAGCGACCGTTCGGCGGTCTCTCGTTTCCGAGAACGACCTACGCGGGCGCCGAAACCGGCCATCACCTGCTCCATACGATGTACGAGCAGGTCGTCAAACGGGGAATCAAGGTGTACGACGAGTTTTACGTCAGCCGACTCGCCGTCACGGACCACGACGACCCCGAGGACCGCGAGTGTCACGGCTGTGTCGCCTACGACATCAAAACCGGCGAGGTCGTCGGGTTCAAAGCGACGGGCGGCGTCGTCCTCGCGACCGGCGGCGACGGGCAGGTTTACGAGCACACAACCAACGCGGTCGCCAACACCGGTGACGGGCCGGCGATGGCTTACCGCGCCGGCGTTCCGGCCGAGGACATGGAGTTCGTCCAGTTCCATCCGACGACGCTGCCCTCCACGGGCGTGCTCATCTCCGAGGGCGTCCGCGGGGAGGGCGGGATCCTCTATAACGGGAACGGCGAACGGTTCATGTTCGAACACGGCTACGCGAACAACGCCGGCGAACTCGCCTCCCGCGACGTCGTCTCACGGGCCGAACTGACCGAGGTCAACGAGGGCCGAGGGATCAACGACGAGTACGTCTATCTCGACATGCGGCATCTCGGTGACGAGCGGATCTACGACCGCCTCGAGAACATCATCCACCTCGCGGAGGACTTCGAGGGCGTCAACCCAGTCGAGGAGCCGATGCCGGTCAAACCCGGTCAACATTACCACATGGGCGGTATCGAGACCAACGAGCACGGCGAGACGTGCGTGTCGGGGCTGTACGCCGCCGGCGAGTGTGCGTGCGCCTCCGTCCACGGCTCGAACCGTCTGGGGGGCAACGCTCTTCCCGAACTCATCGTCTTCGGAGCCCGTGCGGGACACCACGCTGCCGGCCGCGATCTCGGCGAGGCGAGAGTTCCGACCGGCCCCTCGGCCGAAACCGAAGCCGAGGAGGGGCTCGACACGCCCGTCGATCCCGGCGCACTCGACAGCACCGACGAGGACGTCGCCGCCGACGGTGCCCTCGTCGAACCGGCGGAGGTCGTCGACCACGCGGTGGAGACCGAGCGGAACCGCATCGAGTCGATGCTCGAACGCGACGGATCGAACCACGCCGAGATCCGTGAGGACCTCCAGACGGCGATGACCGAGTACGTCAACGTCTTCCGGGAGGAGGAGGGCCTCAAAAAGGCGCTCGAGGTCATCCGGGAATGTCGCGAGCGGTATCAGGACGTCGCCGTCGCCGATCCCTCGCGGACGTTCAACACGGATCTCATCCAGACGATCGAGACCCGAAACCTCATCGATATCGCCGAGACGATCACGCTCGGGGCCCTAGCGCGCGACGAGTTCCGTGGCGCCCACTGGCGGAAGGCCCACCAGGAGCGGAAGGACGACGAGTGGCTCAAACACACGATGATCGCCTGGAACGACGGTTCGCCGAAGCTCTACTACAAGCCGGTCATCCTCGAGGGCGAGAACAAAGAGTACGAGCCGAAGGTCCGCTCGTACTGAAAGACGTACAGAAACCTTTTCTACCCGATAAAGCCGTCCGTACTCCACTCGGCGTCGCCGTCCTCCGGTTCGATGGAGGCCGGGGCGCTCACCAGGACGAACGCACACTCCTCGTCGTCGTTTCGGATCTGTCTCGTCGCGTTCGGCGGGATCCAGATCGCGTCGCCGTACTCCATTTCGACGGGTTCGTCGTCGATGACGACGGTCGCGGTCCCCTCGATGAGGACGTAGATCTCCTCGTGGCCGTTCTCCCTGTGGTCGTGGGGGCGGCTCTTCCAGTTCGGCTCGCATCTGGTAATCGTCACCCCGACCTTCTCGCTTTCGAGGGGTTCTCTGAGGAAATGCATCCCACCCGAAACGGGTTCGATCTCGCGGTAGTTGACGCGCTTGTAGGTGCTCATACACCGGGTAGAACGGCCACCGAAATAGGTTTCACGCTGCGATCGGTCGCTTAAGCCGAAAAAACCCGTTCGATTCGGTCGTACGTCAATTCCGGCTGGGGGTTGACCATCTTGGCGACTGCACCAGTTGGATCAGGGAGATCCCTCCCAGCCATCGGCGCTCACCCTCGGACCGCGGCCCCGAGTCGTCGGGTCGCCGCCTCGGGGTCGTTGGCCCCGGTAATCGCGGAGATGACGGCGACGCCGTCGGCCCCCGCTTTGACGACTGCTCCGGCGGTTTCGGGCGTTACACCGCCGATCCCGACGAAGGGCAGATCAGTCGCCTCTCGAACCGCCCGGATTCGATCGAGGCCGATGTTCGACTGTTCGGGGTCGGTCTCCTTGGACGTCGTGCCGTACACCGCCCCGACGCCGAGATAATCGGCGCCGGCCTCCTCGGCACGCCGGGCCGCCTCGGGCGTCGAAACCGATCGCCCCACGATGGCGTCCTCGCCGAGCTGGTCGCGCGCCGCCGAAACGGGCAGGTCGTCGTCCCCCAGATGAACACCGTCCGCGTCGATCGCGGCGGCGAGATCGATCCGGTCGTTGACGACGAGCGGTACGTCCGCTCCCCGAGTCAGTTCGCGGAGTTCGATCCCGAGCTCGTATCGCTTTCGCGCGGTCGTTCCCTTCTCGCGCAACTGGACGATATCGACGCCGCCCCGGATCGCGCTTTCGACGATATCGGGCGTCGAACGATCCCCCGACAGCCCCGAATCGGTTACCAGATAAACGCCGTAGTTGTGGGTCATACAACTGAGTGGTTGAATTCTTCGGACATCGGTCTTTTCGTTTCAGAGCCCCAGCGCCGAGACCAGATCGTAGCCGACGCCGAGGTGATCGACGATCTGAAACCCGAGGTAGATCCCGACGATCCCGAGCACCCCGGTGATCGTCGGCGGAGCGGGGATCGGAACGCCGAGGGCCGCAAAGGCCGCGCCGGCGAGGAACCCGGTACACAGTGCCAGCGTCGCGAGGACGAGGTTTACGCTCATCGTTCCCGTTCGGGTCTCGGTCGGACAAAGCGGTTCGGGTTCGGTGGGCCAGTTTTATTTTTCGGTAACTTCCCCGACCGACTCCGCGATGTCCTCGTCGGTTCGCCACAGATACAGCGTCGCGTAGCTCCGGTACGGTTCCCACCGTCTTGCCTCCTCGACCATCTCTTTGCGGGACATCTCCTCGCCGAAGAGCGATCGCATTCCTTTCCGGACGCCGAGGTCCCCGACCGGGAACACGTCGGGGCGGCCGAGCGAGAACAAAAGCTGCATCCGGGCCGTCCACTCGCCGACCCCCTTGATCGTCGTGAGTTCCTCGACGACCGCTTCGTCGCCGAGCCCCTCGAAATACGCTCGATCGTACTCCCCGTCGAAGGCCGCCGCGATGTTTCGGACGTAGCCCGCCTTCTGACGGGATAGCCCACAGTCACGGAGCGTCTCCGTGTCGGTCGCGAGAATCCCCTTCGGCGTCACCTCGACCGCCTCGAAGAGCCGCTCTTCCGTCGCTGCGGCGGATTCCATCGAGACCTGCTGACGCAACACGGAGACGACGAGCCGCTGGAACATGTCCTCTGCCGGATCGAGTTCGAGACGCCCGTGGCGCTCGACGAGCGGTGCCATATACGCGTCCGAACGGAGATGTTCGTATGGATCGGTCACGTCCGGTTGAACGCCCCCGACGGTGATAGCTTCCCCGGCCGGAGAGAGGACTGTCTTCGCCGCCGATCGCTCGATGTCGACCGGACGACCGATCTTTCGGGACGCGACGGTATCGATACAGCGACTGTCGATCCCTACGGTTTGTCGCCGTCGTCCTCACCGTAAATATCGTCGAGTTGCTCTTCGTACCGTTCGGTGACGTTCCCGCGTTTGATCTTCATCGACGGTGTGAGGAGATCGTTCTCCGGGCTCCACTCGTGAGGGAGCAGCCGGAACTCCTTGATGCGTTCGTGTTTCGCCAGTGTTTCGTTTATCGCTTCGACTTCGCGACCGACGTACGTACGGACCCGCTCGTCGGTACAGACGGCCTCGCGGTCGTCCGGGAGATCGATCCCTTCGGATTCGGCCCACCGCTCGATCGCTTCGAAGTTCGGGACGAAGAGGGCCGCGATGAACTTCTCATCGTTGCCGACGACCATGGCCTGATCGATCCGATCGGACGTCGCGAACTCGTCTTCGATCGGCTGTGGGGCGACGTTTTTGCCGGTGTCGAGGATTATGATCCCCTTGATCCGGTCGTGATAGATCAGATAGCCGTCGTCGGTCTTCTCGATGATATCGCCGGTCCGGAACCAGCCGTCGCCGGTAAACGCTTCCGTCGTCGCTCCGGGCCGGTTCCAGTATCCCTGGGTGACGTTCGGCCCCCTGACATGCAGTTCCCCGATCTCCCCGTCGGCTTTCTCGCGCTGTTCTGCCGGGGCGTTACTCTCATCGAGGCGGGTCTCGACGTTCGAAAGCGGCGGCCCGAGCGTCCCTGCCCGGTAATCCTCGGGCGGGTTCACTGAGACAACCGGCGCCGTCTCGGTCAACCCGTACCCCTCGAAGATCGGGATCCCCATCCCGTCAAAGAGCTGTGAGAGCCGTTTGGAGAGACTGCCGCCGCCGCTGACGAAGAACTCGATGTTGCCGCCCATCTTCTCGCGGACCGACGAGTAGACGAGCCGATCCATGATCGCGTGTTTCACCCGAAGCCCGAGGCCGGGATCATCCGTCGTCGCCCACTCGCGGGCGATCGGGACGGCGCGTTTAAAAACCGGCTTGGGGGCCTCCTCGCGCAAGCTGTCGTAGATCCGCTCGTAGACGCGGGGAACTGACGAAGCGGTCGTCGGCCGGACCGTCCGGATGTCCTCGGCAACGGTGTCGGTCGATTCGGCGTAGGCCACGGTCGCACCGCTTCCGAACGTGAGGAAATGCCCGGAGACACGCTCGAAGACGTGTGCGAGCGGGAGAAACGAGAGCACCCGGTCGGTCTCGTCGATCGAGGGAACGGACGGGTCTCTGTCGGGACGCGGGGCGAACCGCTTTCTGAGCGCGTTGACGTTCGACCGGAAGTTCCCATGGGTCAACTGCACCCCCTTCGGCTGGCCGGTCGTCCCGGAGGTGTAGATGAGCGATGCCAGATCGTCGATCCCTCTCGCGTCGAGCCACGACTCGTAGGCTGCTTCCTCGAAGGCCTCGTCTCCGCGCTCGTGAAGCTCCGCGAGCGTGTGGATATCGCCCCGGTCACCGTACCCCCCGAGTTCGTCGATGGTGACGATCGCGGAGAGATCGAGGTCGTCCTCGACCTCGAGGACCCGTTCGAGCATCTCCTCGTTCTCGACGACGACGATCGACGCGTCCGGGTCATCGAGCAGATATCGGACCTGTTCGGGACTGGATTCGGTGTAGACGGTCGTCACGACGCCGCCGGCGGCGAGTACCGCGAGATCGGTGTGGGCCCACTCCATACGCGTGTCGGCGAAGATTCCTACCCGGGTGTCCGTTTCGACGCCGAGATCACGGAACCCCGCCGCGAGCGAACGGACGATCTCACGCATCTCGCCGTAGGTGATCGAGGCGAACTCCCCGTCGGGGGCCGGCGGAACGACAGCCGGCGTCAGCGAGCGCTCGTAGATCCCGCCTTTATACCACTGGGCTTCCCGATCGGCGTGGCGCTCGGCGCTGGCCTCGAACAGCCGGGGGATCGTGGTGTCGCCGATCACTTCGTCTTCGTATTCGGCCTCCGCGGTCATCCAGGTTTCCGTGTGATCGGACATGGTCGCTAGCGAACGCTCGCAAGCCAGACATATTAATACGATGTTTTTTCATGTGTTTTCATCGGTATCAGAGTTGAAAGCCGCGATTCGGACCCCTCGTGGCTACGCAAGATACTTCAGAAACCACCGAGGGGATACCGTATGGGAGTGACGAACGAAGCGATCGAAGCGCTCGCCTCCGATCTGGTCGCGATAGATACGAGTAACCCGCCGGGCAAAGAGAAAGCCTGCGCCGAGTACATCGTCGAGTGGTTCGACGAACGCGACATCGACGCCAATCTGGTGGAGACGCCCGACCCGGACCGACCGCAGGTCGGCGCCGAGGTCGGAGCAGGTTCGCCCTCGGTCGTTCTCAACGGACACATCGACGTGGTTCCGGCTGGCGACCGATCCCAGTGGGAACACGGTCCCTTCGACGGTGACATCATAGACGGACAGCTCCACGGGCGGGGGAGTGCCGACATGAAATCCGGCGTCGCGATCGCCATGCTGGCGACGGTCGAACTCGCTGACGAGATTCGCGACGGCGAACTGGAGGGCTCGGTCGTCTTCCACGCCGCGATGGGCGAAGAGACCGCCGAACCCGGGACGAAGACGCTTCTGGAGGAGGGGTACGACGGCGACTACGGGGTCGTTCTGGAGCCGACGACGATGCGGACGGCCACAAGAGAGAAAGGACTCGTGTGGTACGAGATCACGGTCGAGGGCGACCCCTCTCACGCCAGTCGACCCGACCAGGGGACCAACGCGATCGCCGCCGCCCGGCCGGTTCTCGACGCCCTCGAGGTGTACGACGCGGAGGTCAGAACGCGCACGGACGACCTTCTCGGGCCGGCATACGCGACGGTCACGATGTTCGACGCCGGGACGAAAGAGAACGTCGTCCCCGAAAACGCGACCGTTACCATCGATCGGCGGCTCCTTCCCAGCGAATCCATCGCGGAGATCGACGACGAGATCGACGACCTCCTCTCCGCGGTCGAGGCCGAACACGGGATCGAAACCACCTGGGAGCGGACCCGAACCTACGAGGCCGCCGCGATCGACGACGACAGCGAACTCGCGGAGGTCTTCCGGAAACACTCCCACGACGTCGCCGGTATCTCGAAAGACCCGTGGGGCGTCACGGCGGCGACCGACGTCCGGAACTTCATCAACGACGAAGGGATCGAGGCGATCACCTGGGGGCCGGGCGCTATGGATCAGGCACACACGTACAACGAGCGGATCGAACTCGGGGAGGTCGCCGACGGTCTCGAGGCGCTTTTGGGTGCTTCACGGGAGTTGCTCTCCGAGGACGGCGACTGAGCGGCTCCGCTGAAAGTCGGTCGAGAGTATATAAATGAACTGTAATCAGCAGCTACGTCGTATCGGGGACTGGGCCCTTTGTGGGTGAAGGTCGCTGTCCATCGGACTGCAAACGAACCTCGCCGGTGTTCTGTCCGTTCACATCGGTTCGAAGACGTGGATCGGCCACTCCTCCTCATAGGAGAGCTGGAATTCCGGGTCGATTCCGATCTCCTCGGGATCCCGGACCTGCAGCTCCACGCGATCGCCAATCGACACCTCTTCGAGCGGCGCTTCGACGTGACCGGTCAGCCGTGCCGACGAATCGAGTTCGACGATCGCGACGGTGATCGGTGCCAGGTCGGCGAAGGCTGACGGAGGCCGATTGACCGAGGTGTACGAGATCACCTCGCCGGTTCGGGGCTGTTCCTCGACGGTGACTGCTCGGCTCCCGCAGTTGTAACAGGCCGGTCGGGGCGGGAGCATGTGTTCGTCACACTCCGTACATCGGGCGGCTACCAGCTGGCCGTCCGCCAGGTCGTCGAAGAAGCCAGGCAGCGTGAACGGCGAGTCGGCGGTGATGTCATCCGGTTCGAGCGGTCCCGTCGTAGTGAGGTCTGTGTCTTGCATTGTCGAATTACGTCGCTCGGTCATTGTGCTGTCAGGACTGTCGCGACAGTGTGGGCGTCCGCGACGCCGCCTTCGTTGATGAGCAGGGCCGTATCGGCGTCGGCCACCTGGCGGTCGTGTGCCCGGCCCGTGAGCTGTTCGTAGGCTTCGATCGCCTGCAGTATTCCGGTCGCACCGATGGGGTGCCCGCGGGCTTTGAGCCCGCCGCTCGTGTTGATCTCGACGTCGGTCCAGCCCGCCGATCGATCCTCCGGTGCTTCGACGGTCTCTATGCCGTGTCCCCTGGGCGCGAACTCCGCTGCTTCGGACAGCAGTGCTTCACAGACGGTGAAGGCGTCGTGAACTTCTGCGATGTCGATGTCGGAAGCGTCGACGCCGGCGTTCTCGTAGGCGGTCGAGGCAGCGACGTTCGCTCCCTCGACGTACGTGAGGTCTCGTTCGGCGACGGCGAGGTTGTTGGCCGCCGAGCCGATCCCCGCTACCCGGACCGCATCCCCGCGGTCCACCAGCTCGTGCGCCACCTCGTCGTTCGCGACGACAACGGCCGCGGCGCCGTCGGTGACTGGCGCGCAATCATACAGCTTCAGCGGTGGCGCGACGTCGACAGCGTCCATCACTGTCTCGAGGTCGACCGCCTGTTGGAACATCGCCCGGGGATTGTCGACCGCGTTCCGATGGTTCTTGACGGCGATCCGGGCCAGGTCCTCCTCGGTCGCGTCGGTCTCGTGGAGGTACCGCTGGGCCAACAGTGCGTACGTGGCGGGCGCCGTGATTCCGGACCGCTGTTCGAGTGCTCGCTCGAAGGCGGCGCCCAGGGCGTTCGTCGCGCCTTCGGTGCCGCCGGCGGTCATCTTCTCGACGCCGCAGGCCAGTACCGCGTCGTGGACGCCAGCTCGGACGTCCCGGACGGCGTTCTTGAGCGCGAGCGCGCCGGCGGCCGCACATGCCTCGACACGCTCTGCGGGGACGTTCCGCAGCCCGGCCCACTCGGCCATCAGCGTTCCCTGCATAATCTGATTCTCGTACCGTTCGGACTGGGCGCCGACGTACAGCCCGTCGACGACCTCCGCCGGGTCGGGCAATTCCTCGAACGCCTCCGCCACGGCTTGCGAGAACAGGTCACGGCCGGGCAGGTCCGTCTTCCCCAGCGGAGAGGCACCGACCGCGATAAGATTAGCTGTGGACATCCTCTATACCTTGTCAACTATCGATATTAACAGTTGGGCCGCGAAGCTGTCGGAGTTTGACTCCGGCCGTCGAAACCGTGAGACGACGCTTGCGACCTCGGGGCCCGGCTTCGAGAGCACGTCTACGACGACTGGTACGGGGTCTACACGGACTCCTGTGAAGCGCTCGACGAATCCGTGGCGAAAGCGGGCGCAGTTTCTCGATTGGTTGTCTCGCGTTGCGGTACCGGAACCGTTCTCGCCGGGAAGTCGCTGATAAACCAATCCTACTGGAACCGGAAAGCGACCGCAGAGAAGCGGTTTTCGCGTTCGATTCCACGTTGAGAAAGAACTTTACGTTTCACAGTAACATCCTCGCATACTATGCATCGACCGATGACGACGCTCGATTTCCTCGATAGGGGAGTCGATGTTTACGGCGACGCCGTCGGCGTGGTCGCCCACGACGGCACCGAGTACACCTATTCCGAGTTCGGCGAGCGGGTCGACCGCGCGGCGGCGGCGCTCTCGGATCTCGGCGTCGAGGAGGGCGACCGCGTGGCGCTGCTCTCGCCGAACACACACTGGTTTCTGGAGACGCTGTACGCGATCAACGTTCTGGGGGCCATCTCGGCCCCGCTCAACTACCGGCTCATCCCGGAGGACTACGAGTACATCCTCAATGACTGTGGGGCTGAGGCGGTCATCGCCGACTACGAGTACGCCGAGAAGATCGAGGGTATCCGCGACCGCGTCCCCACCACGGCGTTCGTCGCCAACCCGGCCGATCGCGTCGACGGCGATTGGTCCGACTACGAGTCACTCCTGGAGGAGGCCGATCCCGGCGAAGTCGAGCGCTCAGATATCTCGGAGGACGATCCCGCGACGATCAACTACACGAGCGGGACGACCGGCGACCCAAAGGGCGTCGTCCGAACCCACCGAACCGAACATTACCATGCGTTGATCACCGCCCACCACACCGAGATCAGCGACGACGACGCCTACCTCTGGACGCTCCCGATGTTCCACGTCAACGGCTGGGGCTACCCCTACGTCATCACGGGCGTCGGCGGCAAACACGTCTGTCAGCGCCACTTCGATAGCGAGGGCACCTTCGAGCGCATCCACGCCCACGACGTTACCTACCTCTGTGGCGCGCCGACGGTACTGGACAGCCTCATCGAACACTACCAGAACACCGGCGTTGCCGCCACGGGCGAGAAGCCGGTCAGGATCGCCACCGCCGCCAGCCCGCCGCCCGAGGCGACGATCCGGACCGTCGAGGACGAGCTCGGCTGGGACATTCTGCACGTCTACGGCCTCACGGAGACGGGCCCGCTCATCACGACGAGCAACTCGCCGCGCCGGATCGAGAGCGAGGGTCGCTTCGCGATCAAGACCCGCCAGGGCCACGCCATGCTCGGGACCGAACTGCGCGTCGTCGACGAGGACGGCGATGACGTCCCGCCCGACGACGAGACGATGGGCGAGATCGTCGTCCGCGGCAACCAGGTCATGGACCGCTACTGGAACAAGCCCGAGCAGACGCACAAGGCGTTCAACGAAATCGTCGACGGCTGGTTCCACACCGGCGATTACGCCGCTATCGACGAACGCGGAATGATCTCGATCAAGGATCGCAAGAAGGACGTCATCATCAGCGGCGGCGAGAACATCTCCAGCGTCGAGGTCGAGGACGCCCTCTACGATCATCCCGACATCGAGCGCGTCGCCGTGATCGGCGTCCCTCACGAGAAGTGGGGCGAGACGCCCAAAGCGATCGTCGTGACCGATGACGCTGACCTCACCGACGAAGGGGTCATCGAGTTCGCCCGCGACAACCTCGCACACTACAAGTGCCCGACTGTCATCGAGTTCGTCGACAATCTTCCCGAGACCTCCACGGGGAAGGTCCGTAAGGTAGAGCTACGGGAGGCCCACGAGAACCCTATCGAGTAACTCCGTCCGCTCCGGGTCCGTCGTCAGCAGCTACCGACCGAAATCGCTTATACGTGAGTCAACTGACCGGCTGTGAACGGTTTTATCACACGCTGTGCGGGGACTGAATGCAGAAAACCGATGTCGTCTCCTCCGGTTGAACGGCACCGAATCCGCCGAACAGCGGCCTTCGAACCGCCGAGTTCGTTCCGAGTCCACCGTTTCACCGCCACCTGCGGATCGGCGTCGGGGCTGAACTACAACACGGTTATCCCTGTCCGGAGCGAAGATAGTGAAATGACGCCCTCTACCTCTACAACTGAGCGACAGCCGATCGACAAGGCGACGCTTTACTGTCCCGAGTGCAGTCACGATAGTCACATCAATGGGGACTGGATCATCCACGTCCTCGACGATTCACTCACCTACGAGTGTCCGAACTGTGAAACGGTGATCGACTCCCGTCGGAATCAAAAGGCGTTGGCTGCGGGGAGCGATGGATCGCTTCAGTTTGCGACCGAGAACTGACCCCAGAGTGGGTATCGAAATATGAAGCAAGACGCTGTCTCTCCGCTATGACCGATTCGGATAGCGACGGGTTTGATCCAACAGCACCGGATCAACGGGAGATCGGCCGTGAAATGGTTGAGGACAGCACAGGGCTCGGTTCGGTGATGCCCCACGCCTATCGCGGAGAAATAGGGAGTGCGCTCACGGGTCGCTGCGCTCCCCGTTCGTACTATTCGAGACCTCACTGCGTTCGGTATCGCTATGCGCCGGCCGGGATTCTCGCGAGTGAAACGAGCGAGAAGTCGGTCGGCAAACGACCGCAGTGAGTGCGTTCACGGGTCGCTTCGCTCCCCGTTCACGTAATCGAGGCCTCACTTCGTTCGGCCTCGCTATCCGTCGACCGGGATTTGAACCGGAGCAAGACGTGCTCACTTCGTTGCGCGCGACTTGCAGGGTTCAGAATCCCTCCGGACGCACTTGTTCCTCACGTCCGTTCGTCACAAAGTGCGCCGACCGGGATTTGAACCCGGGCCATGAGCTTGGAAGGCTCAGGTCCTACCACTAGACCATCGGCGCTCTCGGACGGGGTTTTCCGCCGCGGATTTAAGACTCTTCCGTAATCCGGCACCGCGCTTCTCACTCGTCGCCAGAGAACCGCCCGGGCGATAGGTGTTCGAGCGTCTCGTTTACCGACCCGTCGATGAGATGTGCCGCGAGAAGCTCCATACAGCCGGGAGCGAACGTGATCCCCCAGCCGCTCATCCCCGTGGCGGCGTAGAACCCCTCGATGTCAGTCGGGCCGACGACCGGACGGTAATCCGGTGTGAGACATCGGATCCCGCGCCATTCGTTGGAGATCTCCGCCCCCCCGAGTTTCGGGATCCGTCGATGGGCCTCCCGCGCGATGGTCGTTCTGTGCTGCTCGCCGACGCTTCCCATCCCGAGCCGCTGTTCGCTGTCGGGGTCAGTTAGTTCCAGCGCCGCCTCGAAGCCGTCCTCGTCGCTGGATTCGTGTGGCGCTCGGCCGGCGAGCACTTTCGCGGACCGCTCGCCGGTAAAGTAGAGGCCGTCCTCGAAGATCACCGTCGGAAGCGCGAACTCCGAGGTCGTCTCGAGGACGCTGATCGGCGCGTACGTATGTCGCAAGGGCAGCGAAACGCCGGCCATCGCGTTGAGCTGTGGGGCCCACGGGCCCGCCGCATTGATCACGACGTCCGCGTCGTGTTCGCCGTCGGCTGTCGAGACGCCCGCGATCCGGTCCCGCCCCATCACGAGATCGGTGACTTCGACGTCGGTCTCGATATCGACGCCGTGCTCGCGGGCTCGGTCGGCGAAGTGAGAGACGATCCCCGACGGATCGAGCCGTCCGGCTGACGGGAACAGGGCCGCGCCCGCGCCGACGGCCTCCGGGGCGACACCGTGCTCGCGAACCGCCTCCGCATCGAGCAGTTCGGCCGGATGTCCGTTTGCCCGCAACGCCTCGACACCCTCCTTCAGCTCCTCGAACGCCGCTTCGGTGTCGGCGACCTCTAGCAGGCCGTTGTCGTGATACGAGATCGTGCCGTCCTCGACGAGTGGGCCGTAGACGTCCCACGAACGGCTCGCGAGTTCGTGCTCGTGGCCCGAATAGAGTGGGTACCAGCCGAAACAGGCGATCGACTTTCCAGTCGTTCCGGATCCGAGTGTCCGCTTTTCCAGCAGCGTCACGTCGTGAGACGACTCTCTGAGGTGATACGCGAGGCTGCTCCCGACGATGCCGCCGCCGACGATGACGATGGAGCTCACAGTCCAACACAGCGTCGATCACGACAAAAGCGTTTCTGGCGGTTTCCGGACCGTCGGCGCCGTCGAGATCCCCGACTGATGAGACGTGTCGATGAGTGTGCTACGTACGAGGTCAACTACAACCGCGCGTATCACACTCGACGGATCGGTTGGAGGGTAACCACTACAAGACTGGCAGTTCGATCGCTGCTATGAGCGTCATTCTGGAGTTCTCGCTTCCGGCCACGGAGTTCCCGCTCGGTGAGGTCCTCTCGGGGTCGCCCATGCAGCTTGAACTCGAACGTATCGTCCCGACCGGAGAGATGGTCATGCCCTTCGTGTGGGCGAGCGGCGACGATCATGACGCGTTCGCGGAGATGGTCCGATCTCACCCCAATGTCCGAGAACTCCTCACTCTCGATAGAATCGGAGTGAGTGGGTTGTACCGTATCACATGGGAGGATCCCCCGATGGACTTGATCGAAGGGATCGCCTCGGCGGACGGGGTGGTTCTCGAAGCCCGCGGTCACAAAGACTGGACGTTTCGCGTACGGTTTCCCGACCACGACACGCTCTCAACGTTCCACAACTACGTCATGGAGAGGGGTATCCCCGTGCACATCGACCGGACCTACACGTTGACCGAGGCGGCCGGTAGCGATCGTCGCTTCGGTCTTTCACAGAAACAACGCGAGGCACTCCTTCTCGCACTCCGGACCGGCTATTTCGAGACACCGAGCGAAATGAGTCTCGACACGCTGGCCGATGAGTTGGGCATCTCCCGTCAGGCGCTATCGAACCGGATTCGACGCGGCAACGAGAAAATTCTTCGCGGGGTGCTGCTCTCGTCCGATGAGACAGACGAGTGACGGAATTGTATATAAATCGCTTGCCTAGTAAGCCCGTGCCCTTTCATGGAAGCGATAAGTTTTCTAGACTGGATGAACGTGTATGGTTGGGGATGATCCAGACAATCAAGCCTTCAAAGCTCTCTCTGACCCATATCGTCGCCAGCTTCTTTTCGCCCTCTTCGATGCAAACCCACAAGAGGACGAGCTCGACCCGTTAAATCTGCTGGCAGAAGGAGAAACGATCGATGACCTCGCTGTCACGCGCCTCGAGTTGAAACATTTACACCTACCGAAACTCGTCGACATGGGGCTCATCGAACGAGACAGTGAGTTAGGCGACCTCTCGAAGGGACCGAACTGGGAAGAGATCGGCCCGCTGCTGCGGTTAATGCACGAGCATCGGGACGAACTGCCGGATGAATTGCTGTCGGGACTCCCCAACGCTGAGTGATGGACCTTCAAATCGGACAAATCGCGACTCCGGGAGCGCCCGCATTCGATTACACCGCTGTCGATACGTGTAATGGTTCGAGGATTTCAAGGGAGCCGGAACGTCGGGAACAAGCGGATATCAGCCTCTTCAGTTAAACAAGAGCAACGCGCCGAAGAGTCCGGCCAACAGAAGGCCGACGGCGGCGATCGCCGGGAACGCGGCGACGACGCCCCACCGATCGGCGAGGACGCCGAAGACCGCTGGGCCGCTCGCGGAGCCGACCGCGGAGCCGGTCTGGACGACGCCGAAGAGGCTCCCGCTGTGGGATTCACGCGCCCGCTCGGAGATCAGGGCGTTTTTGACCGGGTAGCTCATGTACATCATGGCACCGATGACGGCGAACCAGACGACCAACACGCCGATCAAAACGACGCCGGGGAGTCCGGCTGTCAGGTCGGTGAGAAGGACGCTCGCGCCGACCAGCACGGCCGTCGCGAGAGCGGCCCCGATCCCGACGTGATACCGGTTCATCCGGTCGGCGAGTTCACCGCCCCAGAGCGATGCGACGCCGCCACCGACCAGCAAGGTGAAGAAGGCCAGGTTGCTGACCGAGACTGCGGCGCCGGTTTCGGCGGCGACGTAGGAGGTCGTGAAGGTCTGGATCGCGCGGTGTTGCAGCGACATGACGAGCGTGATGAGACAGAGAATCCCGATGTCACGGGTCGCTAGCGCGCTGGCGGATTCGCGGGCCGCCCGGACCCAATCCGACGTGGCCCGGCCGCCGTCGGTCCGGATCGACGGCGCCGAATCGGCAAAGCGGACGAGAAAATACATGACGACGAGCGACATCCCGCCGCCGAGGAGCGCGGCGCCGAACAGAGCGATCCGCCAGCCCGCAAACGCCGCCAGCCCCCCGACGACGAGCGGGGCGGCCATCGTCCCGATCGTGCCACCGAAACCGAACACGCCCATCGCCTTCCCTTCGGTGTCGCCCGTCTCGACGTCGCTGATGATCGAAAGGCCGGTGGGGTGGAACGTACTGCCGCTGATTCCGGTGATGGTCTGGGCGACGATGAGCATCTCGTAGCTGGGTGCGAACGCGGCCAGCGCGATGCCGCCGGTCATTCCGAAGAGACCGGCGAGCATCAGCCGGTTCTTGCCGATCCGATCGGCGACGAGCCCGGCGGGCAACTGAAACAGCGAGTACATCACGAAAAAGACCGTGAGCAGAAGACCCGCCTGGCCGTAGGTGATACCGAGATCGGAGACGAGTAGCGGAATGATCGGTGGTATGACGATAGCGAAGAACTCGTTGATGCCGTGACTCGCCGTAATCGGCCCGACGATCCGAGGTCGGGAGACCTCCGTCACCCGTCGCAGTGGCTCCCACATGTTGGTGTCCCGGAGTTATCGGGTGATGGTAAAAAGCGTGCCGTTCATCGCCCGATAGCGGGGATTCACTTGTCAACTCTCTCTCGGGGAGGACCGCTCCGAGCGTCGATCGTCGACGGAGGGTATTAGTCGCTGGCGGACCGAACTACCGCCGGCATGGGGGATCCGGAAGCGGAGTTCGAGTGGATCGATCCGGAGGAGCTCCGAGCGGCGACCGACGAGGAACTCATCGAACACGTACAGACGCTTCAGGAGCACGTCCACACGTTACAGGAGGATTACGACGACCTCCGTGAACTGGTGTATCTGTTGCTCGACCTGCGGATCGGGGCCGCAGAGGAGTTTCATCCGGAGCTGGGCGTACTGCTCGACGAGCTCGATCGATCGAGTTCGTCGTCCGAGGCGATAGAGGCCGAAACCGAATCGGACTGATCTCTGGGGACCAGCGCAGCGTCACCGTGGATCGGATATCGATCCGATCACTCCGACCCAACGACCGCATAACAGTTCCCCTTCGAGGTGAACGATTCGCGGACGAAAAGCGAACTCGCCTCGAGATCGGCGTCGAACTCCTCGGGCGCATAGATGTGGTAAAACCGAGGGACGGTCTCACCGTCGGGGAGAGTCCAGTCGATCTCGGCGTCGAAACCGCTCTCGGCGTCTTCGGCTTCGAACCGATCGTGTGTCGTACTCCAGGCGCTGACCAACCCGAGGCCGTCGGCTTCGAGCACGCGGGCGAGTTCGTCGAGGCTTTCGCGCCGAAGTCCGCGATCGGGCAGGTGATGCAGCGTCGCGATATAGAGCGCCAGCCCGACGGCGTCATCGACGATCGGCAGCGAGGCCGCATCGCCCAAAAGTAACCCCGCTTTCGGGACCCGTTCGCGGGCGATCCCGAGCAGTTCGCCGCTGAGATCGACCCCGATAACCCGGGACGCGTGCGCCGCGAGGAGCTCCGTGTGTCGACCGTTCGCACAGCCGACATCGAGCGCGGTTTCTGCAGACCGCCCCGCACAGAAGGATTCGACCTCGGGCCAGGGGTCTTCACGGGTCGTCGCGAAGTGGCCGGCGATCCGTTCGTACGTGGCCTGCACGCCGATTCGGTCGTCCATGTGTGTCTTTCCGGAACCACCGACAAGAAAACGCCGGTCCCCGCAAAGCGGCGGTGGAACTCTTCAGGCCAAAAACGCCAGCGCCAGGTAGGTGATGAGAAGCATCGCCGTCGCGTGTTTCATCCCGTCCTTAATCGATCCGTTCCCCATCACGCCCGCGACAATGCCGGATGCGACGGACTGGATGAGTGCGGTATGGAAAAAGACGAGTCGGTAGGCCTCGCGATCGACCTGGGCTCTCCCGAGACCCGGGACCCCGGCCCCTGCTCCACCCCCGATCTCGCCCGCGTCGGGCAGGTTCGGTATCAGAACCTGTTCGAGGGCCCCGATCACGACGAGAAAGACCAGAAACGAGATGTAGACCACGACGAGGTAGGTGAACATCTCCTGTTTGCGCTCCCGCCGAAGCCTGAGTTCCGAGCGGGCCTGTCTGGCGGCGATCCGGAGCACCGGACCGATCTCGTTCGAAGCCCGCATCGCGTTCGTGATCAACGTCACGATACGGGTGACCGAGGGGGTTCGGACCCGATCTTCGAACCGCGAGAGGGCCTGTGCGGCCGTCGCGCCCCATTTCATATCGCGCCAGATGCGCTCTATCTCCGGATCGAGCGCCCCGACCTCGCTTTTTCGAACCCGGCCGAACGAGGAGACGATCGCGATACCGGCCTCGTTGAGGCTTGCGAGCCGATCGAGCAGATCGGGGAGTTCGGCCTCGAGGCGTCTCAGGCGGCGTTTTTTGTACTCATAGACGACGGCGAACGTTCCCATGAGGAAGATCGCCGCCTGTACGAGGAGTTCATCGAGCACCGTCACGTCGATCCCCCCGCCCGCGAGAACGGCCGGAAACCGGTAGGCCGTCACGATGACCGCGATCGGGATCGTAACGTACAGGAGACGAACGGGACGTTCGAGGAGTGCTTTCGCCGGCGACGCGAGCGTCTCACGGATCGACCGGAGTCGTCGGTAGGCGTGGAGTCGTTCGTGGTTGCGCTCCGAACCCACTCTGGTGTATCCCCCGTCGCTGACCGCCCGGTGTCCACCCGCCTCGAAGACGCCGCTGTCCGGTCGGCGGTTCCCGTTACTGTCGGCACGCAGCGGCTGTGTGATATCGAGCAGATACACCAGAAAGAGGAGATTCATCACCGGCAGCCCGGCATAGGTGATCACCTGCATCAAAAACAGCGTGTCGCTGATCGTCAGGCCGATTATCAGGAGGATCGTGATCAAAAACAGTAGTCCGGCGACGACGACGGTGACGTACACCTCCGCTGCCGTCGCGAGCAGGTTCAGTATCTCCGCCTGCTGTTCTTCGGCTTCCTCGCGATAGCGTTCGTACTGTTCGTTGAGGAACTCGGAGACGTTTCCGCCGCTCTGCAGTACGCTTCCAAGGTTCTCGGCGAACGTCGAGAGCTGCTCGGAGGGGGTCTGTACCGAGAGGTCCTCGACTGCCGTGACGAGATCGACGTTGAAGAGATCCATGTTCCGGACGACTGTCTCGACCTCGGCCGCACCCTCGCCGAATACCGCCTCGTTTTTCGCGAGCGTTCGAAACACGTCCGGAACGGACATCCCCCCGCGGGTCAACGCGTACATGAACGCGACCATCCGCGGCAGACTCGCCTCGATCCGTCTCCGCCGCGCCTTGGCCCGGCTGGCGGGGAGCCGCCATCTGAGCGTATACGTGGCGACGCCGAAACTCGCACCGAGGACGACGCTCGCGATGACGAGGGTCACGAACTGGGCGGTTCCGAACGCGGGATCGGGCCCGAAAAACGAGACCGGATCGATCCAGAGTCCGGACATCTCAGCCAGCGCGAACAGTCCGGCGCCGCCGTAGAGGGCGACGATCCCACCACAGAGCCCGGCGAGAACGGCGTACAGATACGTTTTGCTTGCGTACTCCCGATACGGAACCCCCATCGCCGCCGATCGCAACAGTCGCTCGCGGTGAAGGTCGTAATCGATCTTCCGACCGCCGAAACGTCTGAACGCCAACCGGGTGACGAACCGATCGGTCTGAGGGGAAAAAAGCGTCACCGAGAGAAGACAGAGCACACCGAAAATGAAGGCCAGCGGGACGAGACGGATCATCGTTCCACTCCCGACTCCGGTCGCTCCGATAACGCGTCCGAGTCGGCCGATTCGATACGCCGCATCACTTCGTCGGGAGCGGCGTAATACTGGTTGACCATCGCGGTGAACTGCTCGTATCCGTTCACCCCCCGTTCGCGGAGGAACTCGAGGAACCGCCGTCGGCGTTTCAGCTCCTCGAGGAGTTCGGTTCTCGACCAGCCGCGTTCGTCCCCGATCCGGCTCATGAGCCGGGCGGTTCCCTCCCTGAACTCGTCGGAGGAGGACTCCCAGCGGTAGGCGCCGGTGTAATCGAGTTCGCCGGTCCGCTGATCGACGGATTCGATCTCGGCGATCGTGTCGGCCCGGCGAACCCGCTCGCCACCGAAGCGGGCCAGCGTCTGCACACAGAGCACATCCAGCGACTGGACCATCGATCTGGGGACGTTGATCGGCTCGTTTTCCAGCCGGTTGATGACCGTCTGAACGGAGTCAGCGTGCATCGTCGAAAGCGTCGTGTGGCCGGTGTTCATCGCCTGAAACAGCGTGATCGCCTCCTGGCCGCGGACCTCGCCGACGATGATGTACTCGGGGCGGTGTCTGAGCGCCGACCGCAGGAGATCGTACATCGTCACGTTGGAACCCTCGTCGAGTCGCTCTCTCGTCACACACGAGAGCCAGTTGTCGTGATACAGCGACAGCTCGCGGGTGTCCTCGATCGTGATGAGTTTCGATCGCGGGGGGAGGAACATCGAGATCGCGTTCATCGACGTCGTCTTCCCCGAGGCCGTCCCTCCGGCGAAGATGATGTTCTTGTTGTGCTCGATGGCCATCCACAGATACGCCAGCTGCTCGAGCGAGTAGGTGCCGAACTCGAGGAGATCGATCGGTGTGAACGGCTCCTCGCTGTACTTTCGGATGGTGAACGCCGATCCGTGCGGAGTTACCTCCTCGCCGAGGGCGAGTTCCGCTCGCGAGCCGTCCCGTAGCGTCGTCTCGACGATCGGGCTGCCGACGGAGATATGCCGTCCCGCCTGCTGGGCCATCCCGACGACGTAATCGTCGAGTTCGTCCTCGGCGAAGGAGACGTTCGTTTCGATGTCCTGATAGTCGTCATGGTAGGCGTACAGCGGGATCTCATAGCCGTCACAGGAGATGTCCTCGATCGAGGGGTCGGACATGAGCGGATCGAGGCGGCCGAATCCCTGGAACGTCCGATAGAGATAGTAGTACAGCCGATAGAACCCCGCCATGTCGACCTCGACCCCGTACCGTCCGAGCCGACGCTGGAGTTCGTCTCTGAGCACGTCCTCGGGGGCTCCCTCGTGTGACCCGTACAGGAGCGGCGTCCGAACGTCGTCGTACAGCGTCTCGAGGAGATCGCTCTCGAAGCGATCGAGTTCGGGTTCGACGGCGTAGTAATAATGCTGGTTCGCGGCGTCGTCGTAGGTGATCGCCGCGTAAGAGAACGGTGGATCGAGCCAGTATCGATCCACGAGCCGGCTTTCGAAGGCCCGCTCTTCGACGATCCGGCCCGCTTCGCCCGGGCGATAGGGGCCATCGGGAACCGTCGAACCGCGGAGCGCCCCGACGGTCCGGGCCAGCCGCTCTCGGAGCCCTCCGGAGCCGCCATCGGATCGTTCCTCGTCCATCGTTGAATCCTCCATCCGTCCGATTACGTCACCGTATGTGACCCCCCGAGATAAATGTCCGCCGCGTTTGGCCGGCGAATCGATCCGCTCGCGAACGTCAATGGGGATGTGATACCGGAGCTTCGTCCGGTGTCCGACGGAGGCGGTGTCTGACGGGGGCGTTACGTTCATGCGTGCGGCGCCCATACCGACGGCAAAGGGATGCGCCGTGATTATTTCACTCTGGATACGGCGGGTGTGCAGGCCGACGACTCGGGACGGCCGACGATGCGGATCATCTACGAGGGGCCGACCGAGGAACTGGAGTCGCGGCTTCGCCGTGAGGGAGCGCGGCTCGCCGGCGAGGGGATCGACATCACGTTCCGTCTACAGGACGACCTCAGTGCCGACCGCCCGGGGGGTGTCCTCGCCATCGCCGACCGGGTCACCGGTGAGTACGTCCTCGAACTCAACGCCGACGTGGGGACGGTGTTCGATGTCACGGACGCGGTCGGAGACGGAGACGATAACGGCGTCTACCGGGTCGAAATCGAGACGAGCGACGGAACCGAACTCGCCGCCTGGGACAAATCCACACTTTTGATCTACGACCGCGAGGGAGACCTGCTCCGCGAGCGGAGTCTCATCCCGAGCGGTGTCGAGATCTGATTCAGGCCCCGAACTCAGACTCGGTGACGCGGACGACGAGCGTCTCATCGACGTCGTGAAGATCGTACGTCGGTAGCTCCGGCCCCGTCCGGGTGACGAACATCGGTTCGAGAAGCCGCCCGTCGTCGACGCCGAACACCTTCAGGTATCGCCCGGACTCTTCGGGCTGACAGTCGTTGTCGCGGATCGCCGAGGCCAGCGCACGCGAGAGCCACTCCTCGTCGCTGATCGACCGATCGAAGACGAGCGACTGCTCGACGAACCGGACGAGATACCAGTTGAGATCGTTCAGCACCGAAACGGCCGCACCCAGCGAAACTGTTTCGAGCGCGACAGTGTTCTCATAGGGGGCGGTGAGTTCGTAGGTCGCGAGCGCCTCGCGGGCGGTCTCGCGGCTGACGAGCTCGTATCGGAGTTCGACGTCGTCCTTGCCGACGAGACACACCCTCGCCATGGTTTGAGTTCGACGGCGAGCACAAAAAGCGGTTTCGCCTCTCCGGCCGGAGCGGCCTCTCCGTTCAGAACGTCGTCAGCTCGCCGTTGATGACCCGCTCGGTGATCGCCGTGACGTTCTCCAGTTCCCGGTCGACGATCGCCGTCACCTCCGCTTCGATGTCCCCGATCTCGATGCCGTCATCGGTGACGAGCGTCGCGTCGGCGACGTGTGGGCGATCGATCGGCTGGCCGATCTGTGAGAGCAGCCGGATCCGGATCTCCTCGATCCCGTCGACCTCGTCGACGACCGTCCGCGCGATCTCCGTCGACAGCAGGTTGTAGATCTTCCCGATGTGGTTGACGGGGTTCTTTCCGGAAGTCGCCTCCATGGACATCGATCGGTTCGGGGTGATGAGACCGTTCGCCCGGTTGCCCCGCCCGACCGAGCCGTCGTCGCCCTGCTCGGCGCTCGTCCCGGTCGTCGTCAGGTAGATCGATCCCTCGTCGTAATCGTCCGCGGTGTTGACATGGACCGTGATATCCCGGTCCGTGTGATCGGCGGCGAGCTCCTCGACGAACGTCCGGATCCCGTCGATCGCCTCGGCGTACGCCTCCATGTCGTCGACGTAGTGATCGACGATCGCGACGGCGACGGTGACGTCGATCTCCCCACCCTCGCGTTTGCCCATCACCTTGATATCCTGTCCGACTGCGGGATTTTCGTCGCTGTATCGGCCGTTGAGCTGTCGTTCGGTTTCGAGAACGATCTCTTCGGTCTCCGTCAGGGGAGCGTGGCCGACACCGAAAGAGGTGTCGTTCGACATCGGGATCTGCTTGCCGTCCTCGCCGAAGACCTCCTGAAGGTCGCCGGAGCCTTCGCCGAGTTTGACGTCGACGACGATGTCCGTCCCGAAGTCGACGAACGGGAACTGTTCGTTGATGTACTCGCGCGCCGCTTCGAGGGCGATCTTCTCGGCCGGGAACTTGGTCCCCTCGTACTCTTTCGTCGCCCGCCCCGTGATGAGCAGGTAGATCGGATCGATGACCTCGCCGCCGCCGAACGCCGGCGCGGAGCTTCCGGCGACGAGCTGGGTTTCGTCGGTGTTGTAGTGGAGCACTTTCCCGACGCGGTCGATGTACTCGCGTGCGAGCGCCTGGGAAACGTGTTCAGCGATGCCGTCACAGAGCGAATCGGGGTGTCCGAGCCCCTTCCGTTCGACGATCTCGACGTCCTGCGCCTCGACCGCGCGGCCCACAACGGGCTCTACGCGGATGTTTCGGTCGGTCATTGAACGTCTGTACTCCGCGACCGGTTCTATAACTTACGGAAACCAAAGCACCGGAATAGATAACTTGGGTGCATAAATCGGAGTTGTTCGGGGGACCGAAACGATCAGGATTCGAGGTCGAGAAGCAATCCGAGATACGACCGGCGGATCTGCTCTTCGGGGTCGAACCCGAGCCTCTCGAGGAGATCGGCCGCCCCTCTCCGTGCCGGTTCGATCACCTCGGCTTCCGTTTCGACCTCGAGGAACTCGCCGAGTCCGGAGATCGTATCGAGCGTGACGGTGTATTCGCCGTGTTCGAACCGTTCGCGGGTCTTCTCGACGGTCGCGGCGGGGTCGAACCCGAGCGCTTCGAGGATGTCGGCGAACGTATCGCCGTCCTCGAGTCCGGTTTCCAGTTCCGCTCGCGTCTTCGATTCAGCCTCGAGAAGCGGCCCCTTGTACGTCACGCGCGTCTGCTCACCGTCACTGTCAGCTACCGTCTCGCGACGGATCCGGAGCGCCTCGTCAGTCTCGGCGAACGATCGTGTCGGGTGATCGTAGTAGGTGTCGACCTGCCGGACCGTTCCCCGGGGATCGACACCGAGTTCCGAGAGCCGTTCGCGGGCGCGCTCGTGGTCGGCTCGCACCTTCAGTTCGACTTCGTACATGGCCGTGTGCTCTTTGCGACCGGACAAAAGCGCCCTGAATCCGCTTCGGCGGTGAAACGTGATTGTTAAGGGTGCGACGACTGTCGTAGGGAGTATGAGCGACGAATCCGATGAGGTCGACGAGACCGAAACGGCCGACGAAGCGGCCGCAGCGACGGCCGACGAGGAACCGACCGGGACCGAGGAGCAGGACGAAGCCGAAGAAACCGCCGACGGGCTACAGGACGGCGATTTCGTCCGGATCGCCTACACCGCCCGAACCGTCGAGGACGGTCAACTGGTCGATACGACCGACGAGTCGGTCGCCGAAGACGAGGGCGTCGCCGACCAGGGCGAGTTCGAGCCCCGAGTGATCGTGCTCGGCGAGGGCCACCTCTTCCCTCAGGTCGAAGACGCGATCCGCGGCAAGGAGGTCGGCGACGAGGGGACCGTCGTCGTGACGGCCGAGGAGGCCTTCGGCGAGTACGACGAGGAGGAGGTCCGGACCGTCTCGGCCGACAAGATCGACGAAGACGACCGCTACCCCGGTGCCCGGATCCAGATCGACGGCCAGCAGGGCGTCCTCGAGACGATCATCGGCGGCCGCGCCCGCGTCGATTTCAACCACCCGCTCGCCGGCGAGGACATCGAGTACGACTTCGAGATTCTCGGCACCGTCGAAGACGACCTCGAGCAGGCCCGTGGCCTGTTGAACATGTTCCTCGATATCGACCTCGAGATGTGGGTCGAAACCGACGAGGTCGAGGAAACCAGCGTCGAGGAGCCCGACGAGGACGACGAGGACGCCGAACCCGAAACCGTCACCGAGACGGTCGAAAAGCGGACCCTCTACGTCGAGTCGACGCCGCAGCTCTCGATGAACCAGCAGTGGATGATGCAGAAACAGCAGATCGCGGGACAGCTCATCGATCTCACTGACATCGACCGAATCTTGATCCAGGAGATCCTCGACGGCGGCATGGGGATGGGTATGGGCGGCATGATGGGCGGCATGGGCGGCGGTGGCGGCGTCCCCGAAGACGTCGATCTCGAGGAAGCCCTCGAGGACGCCGACATCGACGCCGACGAACTCGCAGAGGAGCTGGAATAACGGACCGGAACGGAGAATCCGGCGGGACTGATCCGACTGTCGACTCTTCTGTGGACGACCGCGGACTCTTTTCGACGACTACCGACGCTTTTTGACGACTGGCGTTACCGTTTCGACGGTTCGAGGCTCCGCTGGAACTCGTCGAACCGCTCGAGATCCTCCGGGAGTTCGTAGGGGATCCACCGCTCCTCGCGGTGTGAGGCGTGCTCGACGTCGATCGGTTCGGCGACGTCCTCCCAGCCGGGTTTGATCCGGACGCTTTTGGCCGGCTGCCCCACGACGACGTGGTGGGCGGGCACGTCCGACTGAACGACGCTTCGGGCGCCGACGATCGAGTTCTCGCCGACCTTACAGCCCGCCCGGATCATCGCATCGAACGTGATTCGGGCGTCGCCCTCGACGATCGTGCGGTAGTTGTCGACTTCGGTCTGATCGACGATGTCGTGGTCGTGACTGTAGATGTGGACCCCGTCGGAGATCGATACCCGGTCGCCGATCGTCAACTCGCCGCGGTCGTCGAGGTGAACGTCGTCGTGGACGACGACGTTGTCGCCGATGGAGATGTTGTGTCCGTAGGTGAACGTGATCCCCTTGAAGAACCGACAGCCCTCGCCGCACTCTTCGAAGAGGTGATCGGCGAGCATCCGCCGGAACCGGAGCGCGAACTCGACGTTGTCGGCCATCGGGGTCGCGTCGAACTGCCGCCAGAGCCACTGGAGGTGTTTCGAGCGCTCGAAGGCGGTCTCGTCCTTCTCGGCGTAATACTCGCTTTCGAGCGTCGCGTTACACGGATCGTATCCCTGGAGCCGGACTCGCTCGGCGGCCGAAACGTCCTCGCCGTCCTGCCATCGCTCGTACGCTTGTCTGTCGCCGTGGAGGTCGACGAGGACGTCCTCGACGACCGAACACGTGTCCTCCTCGCCCGAGAGTCGATCGTCGACCTCCTCGAGGAACGCGCCGAGGCCCTCTTCGGCCTCGGCCGGCAACGAGACGTGGCGCTTCGTCATACTCGTGTTCAGGGTTGCGTGGTTGTTATGGGTTGCTGTTGTGCGGAGTGCACACGACCGCTGTCCCTCGGGCTCCCGACAGGGGAACGTCGGTCGGAGATCGAAGCCGACCGTACCGGTTCCGGAGTGTGGGACCGACCGCGAGGGATAAGTGGGTCGAACCGCAATCTGGATCCATAATGAACTACCGAACGCTGGGCACGTCCGACGTCGAGGTCTCCGAGATCGGCTTCGGCGCCTGGGTCGTCGGCAGCGACTGGTGGGGCGATCGGACCGACGAGGAGGCGATCGATATGGTGCAGTACGCGGTCGATCAGGGGATCACGTACTTCGACACCGGCGACGTCTACGGACACGGCGACTCCGAGCGGCTCGTCGGTCGAGCGCTCGAGGAGGTCCGCGAGGAGGTCACCGTCGCGACGAAGATCGGCTACGACTTCTACAACAACCCACAGGCCGGCCACGGCGAGTTACCCAAGGAGATGAACCGCGAGTACCTCTCGGAGGCGTTCGAGAAGTCCCTCGATCGGCTCGGACTCGATCGGGTCGACGTCCTCCAGTTGCACAACGCGAACGTCGAGGAGATCGACGCCGACGTTCTGGCTTTTCTCGACGATCTCAAATTCGAGGGCCGGATCGACGCGGTCGGCTTGGCGCTCGGCCCCTCGATCGGCTGGCTCGCCGAAGGTGACATGGCGATCGAACAGGAATTCGATGCCGTCCAGCTGGTCTGGAACGCCTTCGAACAGGAGGTCGGCAACCACTTCCTCGAGACCATCGAACGGACCGGCTCGGAGACGAGTCTCATCCCCCGGGTGCCGCATTCCTCGGGGCTGTTGAACGAGCAGGTCCGACCCGAGACGGAACTCGGGGAGGGGGATCACCGCGCCTACCGCCCGGACGAGTGGTACGAGACGGGCTGGGAGAAACTCGAGAGCCTGCGGTTCCTCGAGCGGGACGGCGAGCGAACGATGTCGCAGTCCGCCCTCCAGTGGCTGTTGTATCACGCTCCGGTCGCGACCGTCACGCCGACGTTCCGGACACGCGAGGACATCGACGAGTGGGCCGCCGCAAGCGACGTGCCGGCGCTGTCCGACGAGGAGTACGAGCGGGTCCAGGAGCTGTACGCCGACAACTTCGGGATCGACGGTGACGACGGGATGGACGCGCTCCGGTCCTCGGTCGGCGGCGAGGACATCGACTCGGCCGGGCTGGACAAGGAATCGGCCGGGAGCTGATCCCCCGTCCGGGAATCGAGTCTGGGGAAAGGAAAGTCCGGACGTTTTTATTTGCCGGTTACAGAGAGACAGGAGATGGATACGATTCGGATCGTCTGGGGTACCGCCGCCGGACCGACGGCGATGGCATCCTACGATGCCGCGCTCTCGGCGGCGAACGTCCACAACTACAACCTCGTGTCGGTCTCGTCGGTGATCCCCGCGGACGCGGGTATCGAGGTCGTCGGCGAGGCTCCGGACCTGGGCCCGGCCGGCGAGCGGGTGACCGTGGTGGAGGGTCGGAAGACGCTTGCCCCAGGGGATTCGGGGACGGCCACGGCCTGTCTGGGCTGGTCACGCGAACCCGATGGACCGGGGATCTTCTATGAATCGTCCGGCACGGCTCCCGATGCCGTTCGCGATCGGGCCGAAGCGGGACTCGATGCCGGTCGAGAGCTCCGTCCATGGGCGTTCGACGGATCGGAGTACCGGACAGTTGTTGCGGAGGACGATCCCGATCGGTATACGACGGCGGTTGTCCTCGCCGTATACGGACGGAGTTCACCGATTGTATAAGTGACAACGTATAGCATACGAGCCGACGGGTTTTTATCGCCGTGCTCTGTATCTGCGGGCAGTCAATGCACGGAAACACGCCCCACGGTGGCACATCGACGACGGGAATCGAGCCGACGCCGGAACACCGACGGACGCTACGCCGCGACCTCGTCGACGTGGCGGCCGAAACCCGGGAACTGCTCTCCGACGAGTTCGTCGTCGGCGGCGAGATATCCGACAACGACGGCTCGCTTCGGGCGACGATCGCCGTACAGCCGCCCGCGGGGTCCGTCGTCTCTGCCGGCCTCGAGACCGACACCTCCGACGACATCGAATCGCTCGCCGTCGATCTCGCTGCGGGAGCGGTTATCGAAGCCAAACACGCCGCCCGCGATACCCACCGCGTCGCCCGATAGCGTTCCACTGCCGATCTCTGGGGTGGTCGAAACGGCGGTGCCGTTACAGAACGCCTTTGTTACCCGGTGTGGAATCACGCCTGTGACCGTCGCCGAAGAGCGAATCGAGCGGCTGGACGAACTGGCCCGGCAAGCGGCCCGCTCGGGGGAGGAAGATCTCGCGAGGCGATACGTCCGACGGGCCCGCCGGGTCGCCGAACGCAACCGCCTTTCGATGCCGCGGCGGTTCAAACGGTTCACGTGCGATCGCTGTGACGCGTACCTGATCCCCGGCCGGAACGCGAGGGTCCGGACACGGGGAGGTCACGTCGTCGTCACCTGTGAGTGTGGCGAACACGCCCGATATCCGTACTGAGATCGGAGTCTCCCCGTCGATTGTGACGAAGCCGGACGTGGAAATCCATCTCTTCGTTCGATCGGATGTATCAGATTTTTAAGAGCGCACGTCAAAACGGGGATATGTCACCGACGGACCTCAAATCACGGGCACACGATACGGACGTCACCGTCTGGGTCGGAAAGTCCGGACTGGACCCGGTTGTCGAGGAGCTGTCCGACCAGCTGTCTGATAGAGACCTGGTGAAAGTCAAGTTCCTCCGGGCGGCTAGGGGTGGGACGACGACCGAGGAACTGGCCGAAGCGCTCGCGGATCGGGTCGACGCCGACCTCGTCGACACTCGCGGACACACCGCGGTGTATCATCGATGATGCCGCTTCAGGGTGCCGGGGGGTTCCTCGCCGACATTCTGGAATCCGTCGGTGTTCCGGCCGAACTCGCAGGGCCCTTCGCCGACGCGGTCCTCGGGGCGGCGATATTCCTCGTCGCGTTCTTCGTGCTGTATCTCATCGGTAAGCGAGTCGTCCTTCCGGTCCTCAATCGCCTACTGAACGCCCGAAACCTGGATAGACACGCCAAAACGCCGATCAAAAAGCTCGTCTGGATCGTCTATCTGTTCATCGGGATCACGGTCGCCTTCGGCGTCGCCGGGTTCGACGACTTCCTGCGCTCTCTGGCGACGATCGCCGCCGCCGCGACGCTCGCGATCGGGTTCGCCATGCAGGACGTGCTGAAGAACTTCGTCGCCGGCGTCTTCATCTTCACCGAAAAGCCGTTCAAGATCGGCGACTGGATCGAATGGGACGACAACACGGGTGTCGTCGAGGACATCAGCCTCCGGATCACGCGGGTCCGGACGTTCGACAACGAACTGTTGACCGTGCCGAACTCCCAGTTGACCGACAACGTGGTCAAGAACCCGGTCGACGCGAACAAACTCCGGCTCAAGTTCGTCTTCGGGATCGGGTACGACGACGACGTCGAGCGGGCGACGAATATCATCCTCGAGGAGGCCCGAGCGCACGAGGGGATCATGGAGGAACCCGAACCGTCGGTCCGATTGACTGAACTCGGTGACTCTTCGGTCGGATTGCAGTCGCGGATCTGGATCGATAACCCCTCGCGAGCCGACTTCGTGAAGACCCGCGGGGAGTACGTCAGGCGGGTGAAAGCCCGCTTCGACGAGGAGGGGATCGACATCCCCTACCCGCACCGAACCCTCACCGGCGGCATCGAGGTCGCCGACGGGCCCGTTGCGGGCGAGTAGACCGAACGGGAACCCGATTCCCTGTCCTCCGGAACGAATCGCGTGAGGGCGGACCGTTTTTGAGACGAAAGACCCTTATGTCGGAGCGGTGTAGGTGTTAGTGGACTAGGTCGGGCGGTTAGGCCCCGCTCACAACCCGCGCTATGGTCTTCAGCGGGGACCGAATCCGGGGCGCGTCCGGACCAACCAGTACGGGCCCCGTAAGCTAACGTGGAAGCCTCGTCCTACGAGGGCAGCGGTCCGCGCGCCGGCGTCTGCAGGGACGTTCGGGCGCGGTTAACCGTGGGTAATCCGTCAGGCACGGAAGTGAGCAGCGGGCCCGCGGACAGCTGTCGCCCGTGGGGTCGCGGGGTGGAGGAGGCACGCGGGAACCCCCGTATTGGGCGGGCCGGGCAAACCTCGGGTCCACCCATTCATCCGTATTTGCTACCGGGAGCCGCTCGCTTCGCGGTCAGAGCGGTCGGAAGCCGGTCGGAAATCGAAGTCGGCTCAACCGTCCGATGGCCGACGCCCCGGACACCACAAGGCACACAATCAGTCCCGACTAACGACGTGGTATGGGACTCGGAGGCGCGACCAGAAAGCTACAGAAGGTCGCAGACATGGGCGAGGAGCTGTACAGCCGGATCAACGAACTCCGCGAGCAGATACTCGAGATGCGGGAAACGGTCCAAGAAACCAACGCGCGCGTCGCCGCGGTGGAGAACAGACTCGACGGGCAGACGGCGATCCTCGAGGCGCTCGCCGAAAAGGAGGGACTCGACGTCGACGAACTCCTCACCGAGGTCGCGATCGAGGAAGCGGAAGCCACGAAAAAAAGCGATTCCCCGGACGATGACGGGACGATCCCCGACGCTGAGGGGAACACCGGAAGCGAAGCCGAGTGACCGTCAGTCCATCAACCGACCGTACTCGACTTTGAGACAGCGATCCTCGACGTATCTCTTTCCGGCCGCTTCGACGGTCTCGCCGGCTTCGGGATCTGAGATCCCGAGCTGTGCCCAGACGACCTCCACGTCGTCGCGTTCGATCGCCTCGTCGGCGATTTCTGACAGCTCTTCGCTCGGCCGGAACACGTTGATCATGTCGATCTCCTCTTCGATCGCCGAGATCGAATCGTACGGCTCGACGCCGAAGATATCGTCGGCGTAGGGATTGACCGGAACGATCTCGTAGCCGCGTTCGCGCATGAACTTCGGGATCTCGTGAGCGGCCTTGCCCGCCGTCGCCGAACAGCCCACCACGGCGATCGTTTCCAGCTCGAAAATCTCTCGCAGTTCGTTATCGGTTTCGACTGGCATAGATGGATTAGACACCCGAAGAACAAAAACCCGCGGCGCCGACAACCTCACGCCGCAGGGCCCTCAGAGAACGACTGCGGCCCGGCCGGCGACGAACGCGATCGCAGCTGCGAACATCGATATTTTGAGCCACTTCTGTCCGGACTCCGGATCCCCGAACGATCGGTACGTTCCGACGAGCAGCCCGATGACTGTCGGCACGACCAAGAGGAGATACACCGCGTCGAACGTCCCCAGAAAGTACGGCAGTGGACTCACGACGACGGCGAAACCGACGAACGCCGCCGCGACGGCGAGTGCGTTTCGTTCGCCAACGGCGATCGGGAGCGTGTTCAGCCCTTCCTCTCTGTCCCCTTCGATGTCCTCGACGTCCTTGACGATCTCTCTGGCCATCGTTGCCCCCGCGGCGAGGACGAAGAGGATCAGGACTGTCTCGAGATCACCGCCCACTGCCGCGCCACCGTACAGAAACGTGCTGCCGGTCAGATAGGCCACCAGCGCGTTCCCGACTCCCGGGAGGCCTTTAAATACTTCCGTGTACGCGACGAGCGCCAGCAGGTTCACGAACGCTATGACGATGGCCAAAAACGGCAACAGAAGCGTCAGCCCGACGGCACCCACGAACAGACACAGGCTGAACACGAGCGCGACCCGCGGGCGGATGGCGCCTCGGGGGATCGGTCGATCCGGTTGGTTGATAGCGTCGATCTCCCGATCGAAGTAATCGTTGATCGCGTTCCCACCGCCGGTCGCGAGGACTGTTGCCAGCACGGCGAACGTAGCCGAAAACGGGGCATGCGTTCCGCCCGCGACGAACGCACCGATGAAGGTCAATCCACCGGCTGCGACCGCGTTCGCCGGCCGCGTCAGTTCGAGTGCCCCGCGGACCTGCTCCATGGCTGTCCGAACCGGTGGCGGCAGTATAAGTACCCCGACTCGCCGACGGAAACCACGGAACTTAAGCGCGGGTAGCGGATACGGATTCAATACGGGCGCTTAGCTCAGTTTGGACAGAGTGCTTGGCTTCGGACCAAGTTGCCGCGGGTTCAAATCCTGCAGCGCCCATATTTTTGAGGATGTAATCGCCCGACAGCGGCGGGTTGATATCCCTATCG
>LKMJ01000389.1_pt1 | contig 32786 bp, 32 predicted proteins | sample 643391 | NCBI WGS metagenome assembly LKMJ01 (sample SAMN04112250, study PRJNA286221) | soda lake metagenome | biome: soda lake; feature: Kulunda Steppe; material: water; isolation source: sample PL-Br10 brine of Picturesque Lake | place: Russia: Kulunda steppe | collected 2010-07 | reverse complement strand
GCGGTGGCGACAGGGCCACTCGACTGCACCACAAGTGGTCGGAACGCCGCACTCACTTCTTTCACTCCCTGGCGAAACACATCGTTGAACGGTGTGTTGAGAACGGAGTGGGACAGATCAACGTCGGTGACTTGGAGGGTGTGCGTGAAGACGAGAATGGTGAGTCGAAAAACTGGGGTCGGCACGGTAACCTCGACCTGCACGGATGGGCGTTCGACCGATTCACCTCAATTCTCGAATACAAGGCGAAGGTTGAGGGGATCGATGTCGTGGAAGTGTCCGAACGCGACACAAGTAAGACGTGTTGCGTCTGCGGTAGAGAAGACAAGAGTCAGCGTGTCGAACGCGGCTTGTACGTGTGTGAGGAGTGTGATGCGGCGTTCAACGCCGATGTCAATGGGGCGGAGAACACCCGTCTCGACATCAACGAAAGTAACTCCGAGTCACCACCCGATTTGGGTGGGGATAGGAGTACCGGCTGGTTGGCACAGCCCGAAGTCTACCTGCATGACCTCTCCCGAGGATTCCAACCTCGGACAGAGGTGGTAGACTGCAAACCATAAAATCCCAATCCAGCGGCGCGGTGCCGTGGGATTCCTCCGCGTTCACGCGGAAGAGGATGTCAAGCGACGCGCCGTCGTCTGTGCGGTCGTGAGCCGAAAGGTTCGATATGTCGATATAGTGGCCCGAGATCAGAGTAAAATTTCAAGTCATCGACGGATGAAGTGCAACCGTATGGACGAAACATTCGAGACGATACAAATCGAGTTCGACGAGGAAACTGGCGTCGGCTATCTGACGCTCGATCGCCCCGATTCGTTGAACGCGTTGAGTCTCCAGCTCAGAGAGGAGATCATCGAGGGGCTCCGAGCGCTCAACGGCCTGAATGACGACGGCATCGACATGCGCGCCGTCGTTATCGAGGGTTCGGAGGGGAACTTCTGTGCGGGGGCCGATATCACCGAATTCGAGGACGACGCGCCGACCGTGGATGCCGATCGCACTCACTTTCAGTTCCTCCGGGAGTATCCGATGCCCGTCATCGCCAAGATCCGCGGGTACTGTCTCGGCGGCGGGCTCGAGACGGCGATGTCGTGTGACTTCCGGTTCGCGAGCGAGGACGCGACGCTCGGGCTTCCCGAGGTCGACCTCGGAATCATCCCGGGCGCGGGCGGCGTACAGTTCATCAGTCGTCTCGCGAACCCGTCGGTCGCGATGGAGATCGCGATGACCGGCGACCACATCTCTGCGGATCGGGCCGCAGACCTCGACATCGTCAACCGGGTCTACGACGAGGCGGAACTGGACGATGCCGTCGAGGCGTTCGCGACGGAGATCGCCTCCAAACCGCCGCTTTCGATTCAGGCTATCAAACAGTCCGCAAACCTGGCGACCGAAGTCGGCCTCGATGCGGGGCTCGAGTACGACGGAAAGCTCATCGATCCGCTCTTCGGCACGGAAGATCACGAAGAGGGCGTCAAGGCCTTCGCGGAGAACGACTACGAACCCGAATTCAAGGGTCGATAACCGCCGTCAAATCGAGCGGTTCGTTCCCCGGGTATCGGAGCCGGACGATCCCCGACCGTTTTATCGCTCTCGGTGGCTTTATTAGCTCAAAACGAGACCTCCCTGTGATATGGTAGTAACCATCGACGACATCGAAACAGTCGCAGTCATCGGTTCCGGGCAGATGGGCCGCGGTATCGGTGCGGTCGCCGCCCTCGCCGGTTATGAGGTGTACATCAACGACATCGAGGAAGAACCGCTCGAGGAAGCGAAAGAGGAGATCGAGTGGAGCTACGGCAAAGCGGTCGAGAACGACGCCGCGACCGAAGCGGAGACCGAAGCAGCGCTCGATCGGTTGTCGTTCACGGCGGACTTCGAAGAAGCGGTCTCCGGTGCCGAGTTCGTGACGGAAGCGGCCGTCGAACAACAGAGCGTCAAGGAAGATATCTTCGAGGATCTCGACGACGCGGCCCCGGAAGAGGCGATTCTCGCGACCAACACGTCCGGGCTCAATATCACGGATCTGGCCGAGGTAACCGATCGCCCCGAACAGGTGATCGGCACCCACTGGTTCAATCCGCCGATGCTGATGGAGCTAGTCGAAGTCATCATGACCGAACACACGCCCGAGTCGGTCGCCGACACCGGCGAGGCGATCGTCGAGTCCTTCGATCGGACGCCGATCCGTTGCCGCCGGGATATCCCGTCGTTCATCGTCAACCGCTTGATGCGTCCGTACGGTGAGGCTCCGGCCTGGATGGTCTACCGCGGGGAGTACTCGATGGAAGAGGTCGATTCGGCGATGAAATTCAAAGAGGGGTTCCCGATGGGGCCCTTCGAACTGGCTGATTTCACCGGCGGCCTTCAGATCCGCGTCGAGGGCGAACAGGACCACCTCGAGGACGATCGTCCGATGTCCTACGACACGCCGGTCTGTCCGCTGTTGCATCAGCTCTATGAGAAGGGTCGGTACGGACGAAAGAGCGGCGCCGGCTACTACGACTACAGCGACAGAGACGAGCCCGACATCTCCGTCGACGCCGGACAGGGTTTCGATACGCTTCAGGTGTGGGCACCGATCGTCAACGAGGCCGCGAAGATGGTCCAAAACGACGTCGCGAGCGTCGAGGACATCGACGAGGGCGCAAAGCTCGGCGGTAACTGGCCGGTCGGCCCCCTCGAGAAGTGCGACGATGTCGGTGCGGACGTCATCTTACAGCGACTGACGGACGTGGCGAGCCGCCAGAGCCACACCAACAAGCTCGCCGAAAACCTGCCCTGTGAACTTCTCGTCGAGAAGGCGAAAAACGACGGGACGTTCTACTGACAGGGATTGTTGTCGACTGTTGGGCGATCGATCGCCCATCACCGGCACATCGGTACGGCAACCGGTGTGATTCGAGTCGCGCTCTTTTATCGATCGATCCGCGATAGCGCTCGACGTCTTCACGATCGAGAGTCGACGCGACATCTCCATTCCAAAGCGTTAGGTACCACTGAAGCGAATCCGACCGTATGCGAGCAGTTCGATACCACGAGGCAGGCGATCCCGATGTTTTGCAGATAGACACCGTCGATCGTCCCTCCGTGGACAAAGACGAGATCCTCGTTTCGGTGAAGGTGGCGAGTCCCAATCCGACGGACGCGAAACGGCGCGCAAGCGGTGTGGGGCCGCTCCCGAAGACGGTCGGCTCAGACTTCGCCGGCGTCGTCGAGGAAACCGGCAGCGACGTGTCCGAGTTCGCAGTCGGCGACCGTGTCTGTGGGACGGGATTGCATACAACCCGCTTTCAGCAGGGCTCCTTTGCGGATTACGTCTCCGTCCCGACGGACGTCGTCGCGCCGCTTCCCGACGACGTTACGTTCGGGGAGGGCGCTGCCGTCGCACTGGTCGGCGTCACCGCCTGGCGTGCGCTTCTCGATCACGCGGAGTTACGACCGACCGAGACGTGTCTCGTCCACGGCGGGACGGGCGGTGTCGGTCACGTCGCCGTACAGCTCGCCGACAGTTTGAACGCGACCGTCGTCGCGACGGCCGGTTCCGAGGCGGCTCAGGAGGCCGCTTTCGGGTTCGGCGCCGACGAGGTGTTCAGCTACGATCGCGAAGACCTCCGGACGGCGATCACCGACGCGGTCGGTCCCATCGACGTCGTGTTGGATCACCGGGTCCACGAGTACTTCACGTTCGACCTCGATGTGGCCGCGTTCAACGGTCGCGTTATCCAGTATAGCTCCCTCGATGGTACCGTCGAACACTCGGGCGCCGCCCTCCGGAAAAATCTCACAATTCAGGCGATGACGATGTCGAATCTCGCCACTCAGGAGTCGCTCCCGACGGTCGCGTCCGTTCTCGAACCAGTGCTCGGTTTGATCGCCCGGGGAGAGATGTCTCCCGCGATCGCCCGGACGTATCCCCTCGAGGAGGCTGCCGAGGCACACCGTGCGCTCATGAACGATAGCTTCATCGGAAAACTGCTGATCGAACTCTGAGGTGGCATTTGCAACGTGATCGTTCGATGCTCGCCGAATAACTTGTCATTCCGGACGCCGACGGGACAGGGCCGAACCGTTTTATCGGTCGGGTGTAACCACCACCTATGGGTGAAGTATACACCAAAGAGATGGAGGTCCGTGCTCGAGATATCGATCCACTGGATCACGTCAGTCACACCGTCTATACGGTCTATATGCAGCAGGCCAGACTCAGGTTCTCCGAGGACGTGCTTTCGCTTTCGGATACGAAGTACAACACCGTCGTCGTCCACCTTGAGATCGACTACGAGGGTGACGTGACCTACGGGGATGACGTGACGATCGAAGCCTGGATCACCGATACCGGTTCCTCGAGTTTCACGATGAAATACGCCATCTTTGCCAACGGTGAGCGGGCAGCAGTCGGTGAGTCAGTTCAGGTCGTCATCAACGAGGAAACGGGAGATTCGATCGAGATCCCCCCCGAGTGGCGAGATACGTTCGACCGGTACTGCGGTGACGACGAGACGTCCCCGAACGGGTAATGCGATGGCAACGACGTTCGGATCGTAAAATAGAGTCGACGGATTCTCGATCGTGTTTCTCACTCCCGGCGTTCGATGATCGATGCGATCGAGACCGCGACCACACCGAAAATCCCGGCCAGGACACCGAGACTGAAGATCGTCCATCGGATGGCGTCCTCGAACCCGACCACCGGAGTGGCGACGCCGATGAAAACACCCATAGCGATCGGGGAAACGGTCGCCCCCAGTCGCCCGAGTGTCTCGGCAGCGCTCACGAGCCCGCCCCGAAGCGACGCGGGCGCAAACTCCGGGAGGATGCTGCGATAGAACGATGACGTAAGACCGTATCCGACGGCGAAAACGGCGCCCGTGAGGCTGGCGACCGAAACGGTTGGTGCGAAGGCGAACCCCGCCAACCCGGCACCCATTATCACGTTCGCCCCGATGAGCGGCCGGTATCGATCGGTGAACCTCTCGGCGATCCGACCCGCCTGCGTGGCTGCAACCGCGTAAACGACGCTGAACAACGCGACGATCATACCGGCACCCCGTGGCGTCCCTTCGAGCACTCGAACGACGTGGATAGACACGTACGCCTGAAACCCGAAGTACAGGAAGATCGGGCCGGTATACGCGAGGAGGGTAAGAAAGACGTGGGGGCGGATCGCGAGCCGAAACAACCGGCGTGGATACGATCGCGTCCCCCCGGGATTTCCGGTGTCGCCAGGGGACGGTTCCTCGAACCGTAGATAGACGATAACCGCGATGGGGATCGACATCCCGTACAGCAAAAACGGGACTCGCCAGCTAAGTATCGCGAGTGCTGCTGCGAGAGGGGGAAAGACGGCCTGAGCGGCGCCGACCGCGCCGATCCGCAACCCCTGACCGGTCGCCGCCTCCGCGTCACTGTAGAGATCGCCGATGCTCGTGATGACGACCGGGGAGATACCCGCCGATCCGATCCCCTGAACGACCCGCAATAGGAGTACCGTCCAAAACTCGGAAACCATCGAGATGGCGGCGCCTGCCGTTCCGAAGAGTAACAACCCCGTGATCAGTATCGGCTTGCGTCCGTACCGATCGCTGAGGGCGCCGCTCAGTGGGATCATGACTATCGCTGGTGCCGTATACGCGGAAACCAACAGACCGATCGTCGACGGGGAGGCCCCGAACGGATCGATGAGCGCGTCGAAAATCGGCGAGATGAGCGAGACGGCCAGCGGTGCTGTGATTCCCGCGAGAAGGAGGATCTGTAGCTGTGTGTCCCGGAGTTGCCCCGCGTGTTCTCCAAATATTCGATTACTCATCTGCCACGATATCGGATGATCCGATCGGTCTGCTCATCACGCTTGCCGCCGAGAAACTCCGTGACGGTACGATCTCGACTTCCACGGATCTGCGGTGTTGACACGCCGGTTCGGGTTCAGTACGGCCGATCGAAATTCGGCTCTCGATCCTCTCGGAGCGCCCGGATCGCCTCGTCGTGTTCGGGGTGATTTCTGACCTCCCACTGGGCGTCGATGGCGTCCTGTGAGTAGTCCTCGAAGGACCGTTCGAAGCCGACGAGATCCTTGCAGTGTCGCATCGCCCCGGCGGGCTTATCGCGCAGATCGTTGGCGAGCTCACGGCCGACCGCTCGAACGTCTTCGGATTCGACGACGTCTGTAACTAGACCCGACTCGAGGGCGTCGTCGGGCGTGATGTCTTTGCCCGTGAGGATATACTCCTTCGCCTTGGCTTCACCGACGAGACGGGGGAGCAACCACCCGCCACCGTCCCCCGGGACCAGCCCGATGTTGACGAACTGCTCTCGGAGGAATGCGTCCTCCGCCATCACTCGCAGATCACAGGCGAGCGCGAAGTCACATCCCGCACCGAGCGCCGGTCCGTTGATGGCCGCGACCGATGGTTTCGGTCCGTGATAGAGGTACCGAACGACGTTTTGAACTTTCCAGAGGTGCTCGGCCGATTCCAGCCGGTTGCGATCTCCCTCTTCGCCCATGTCTGTTACGTCGGCGCCGCTGGTGAACGCCCGTCCTTCGCCGGTAAGAAGGATGACGAAGACGCGTTCGTCACTGTAAGCGTCAAACAGCGCGAGCAGGATTTCTTCGACCATCGCATCGTGAAAGGCGTTGAGAACGTCCGGCCGGTTCAAAACGATCTCTGCGCGTCCGTCCGTCACGGTGTAATCGACGTATTCGTACTCGGACATACGTTCGGAGTGCGTAAAGCCCGTAGAAAAAGCTTCGGTCTCCCCGAATGAACGCCACGACGCGTCGACATTTCTGGATGCCGGGGAGTTGCCATAACCGACCGACTGCTCGATGACGTGCGGTTTCACCCATAGTGTTATTAGCTGTCGGCTGGACATCGGAGTCGAACAGTAAAACATGGATTTCGAATTTACAGAGGAGCAAAAACGGTTCCGACAGGACTTCCGCGATTGGCTCGAAGATAGCCTTCCGGACGGCTGGATTCACGGCGAATGGCAGCTCCCGGACGACGAAGAAGAACGGGTCGATTTCATTCAAGATTGGCAGCGACGAAAGGCCGAAGACGGGTGGGCCGGCCCCAACTGGCCGGAAGAATACGGCGGGATGGGTCTCTCCTCGATAGAAGAGATGATCTACGCCGACGAGATGGCTCGTATCAACGCCCCGCCGAACATCAACAGTATCGGGCAACTCGTGGGACCGACCCTCATCGAGTTGGGGACCGACTGGCAAAAAGAGCGTTTCGTTCCGCACATCCTCAACGGCGAGGAGCTCTGGTGTCAGGGCTACTCCGAACCCGAACACGGCTCCGATATTGCCGGGCTCGAGACGAAAGCCGAAAAGGACGGCGATGAGTACGTCATCAACGGCCAGAAGATCTGGACGAGCCGCGCTCATCTCGCCGACTGGTGTATTCTCATGGCCCGGACTGACTTCTCGGGGCCGAAACACCACGGGATCACCGCCTTCATCGTTGATACGGATCAAGAGGGCTTCCAGACGGAACGGATCCATCAGATCTCCGACGACAGGGAGTTCAATCAGGTCTTCCTCGACGACGTCCGCACCCCCGAAAAGCACGTCGTCGGCGAGGTCGACGACGGGTGGACGGTCATTCGAACCATCTCGGCGTACGAGCAGTCGGGAACTGACGCGTTCAAATTGCGGCGGCGGTTCAACGAACTGTTACACTACTGTCAGAACAACGCTCGGGACGGACAACTGCTCGCGGAGCAGCCTCATATCCGCCGAAAGCTCGCCGAGTTCGATACCCGAATCGAGGCCGCGAAACTGACCGCCTACCGGCAGGCGTCCGATCGGATTGACGATCCAGTCCCCGGTCCGGACGGAACGATCGACAAGCTCACGACCGACGAACTCGGGATCGAACTGGAGAACTTCGCGATGGATCTCCTCGGTCCGGAGGCGACCCTCTGGGGAGACGGCCCCGAGGCCGGACGCTGGGCGCACGAGTACCTCATGACCTACGGGATCTGGATCGCCGCCGGAACGGGCGACATCTATCGGAACATCATCGGCGAGAAGGTGCTCGGCCTGCCGAAAGACAAAAAGAGCAAACAGACCCACCGGAGGGATTGAAAATGGACGCACGACTAACCGAAGAACAGAAACGCATTCAGGAGACGGCTCGCGATTTCGTCGAGTCGAACGGTGGTATCGAACTCGCACGGCGTCATATCGATGGGGAACGAGAGCTCGTCGACGAGCTGTGGGAAGACCTCGCCGAACTCGATTACACCGCTATCACCGTCCCCTTCGATTACGACGGGTTCGGCGAAGGGATGGTGTATCTGACCGCGTTGCTCGAGGCACTCGGACAGTATGCGATGCCCGGCCCGCTCGCGGAGACCGCTGGCGTCGCCGTCCCGCTCATTGCGGAGCTGGGAACAGAAGCACAAAAAGAGCGGTATCTGCCGGCGATCGCCGACGGCGACTGTAAGTTCAGTATCGCGTTTTACGACGATCGAAGCAAGTCTCTCCCGCAGGCGGTTCAGATGGACGCCGAGCAGGTCGAGGAGGGATACTCGCTCTCCGGTCGGAAAACCCTCGTCCCCTACGGTGGGCAGGTCGACCGAGTCGTCTTGGCCGCCCGAACTCGTGATGCGAACGACTTCCAGGGCATCTCGCTTTTCATCGTTGACCCGACCGAAGCCGAGATCACGGAACTCGACAGCCTCGACGGTACGAGACCCATGTACTCGTTGGCGTTCGACGACGTCGTCCTCGATGCGGAGTCGATGCTCGGTCCCCATCACGGTGCCGGCGACGCGCTCGCCCGCGGACTCGATCGGTATTCGATTGCAGCCGCTGCGATGCTCGTCGGTGCGGCAGACCGGGCTATCGAGATGTCCTCGGAATACGGCAACGAGCGGACACAGTACGGGCAGCCGATCGGGCACTTCCAGGCCGTCAAACACCGGACTGCCGATATGTGGGTGGACAAAGAGCACGCTCGCTCGATGACGTACTATGCGGCCTGGGCGCTTGAGAACGACGAGTCCGACGCTCTACAGGCGGTCGCGATGGCGAACGCCTACGTCGGGGAGACGCTTCACGACGTGTTCGCGGCAGACGTCAAAAACCACGGCGGACAGGGGTTCACCTGGGATCACGACTCCCATATCTACCTCAAGCAAGCGAAGGCGTGGAAGAACTTCCTCGGGTCGGTCGATCGCAGCTACCAGCGGCTCGCAGATATCAGAGATTACACCGAGCGAACGCTCGCCGATTATCCGGAGCTTACGACAGAGACGTTCCGGTGAGCCTCTAGCCTCGTTTTTCGGTCAATCGATCTGAATCGGTCGGCCGCCGATCGTCGATCTCCCGGTGAGGACAGATCGTACACTAATCGGACTCGCGAGACGCCTGTCCCGCTCTTCGTCTGTGATTTAAATTCATATTGAATAACGAGGTTATGGTTGTTATTTGTGGCTTTTTATGTGTACTCTTGTGCCATCTGGAACGTGGTAGCGATATTCAATGAATGGGATCTCATATCATGCCGTGTCGAAGCGATGACGGAGATGGTGACTCGATCGAGACGTGCGATCTGTCACAAAACGGCTCTCTCGCCGGTCAGTGATGTGCTCTCGGTGAAAAGTCGCGGACTATCGGAAAAGAAGAGATCAGCTACCAGGTAACAGCCGCTTTATCTGGTCGCCGAAGAACGCGATGGCGATGAACAGGATCATCACCACGAGCAGGAACTGCGAGAGCGGATCGTTGAAGAAGATGATCGGATCGCCGCCGGAACGCTGCATGGATCGGATGAAGTTCGCTTCGATGATCGACGAGAGTACGGCACCGAGGACGAGCGCGATGACCGAGTAATCGAAGAGCTTCATGTAGAAGGCCATCCAGCCGAAAATGAACACAGTGATGATATCCACCCAGTTCGATCGGATCGCGAGCGCCCCGACGATAGAGAAGACGAGGATGACCGGGATGATGAGATCGGTCTCCAGTTGCGTGATGTAGGTCCCGATCTTCGTGACCACGAAGACACCGATACCGAGGATGAGGATGTTGCCAGCGACGAGCGAGAGAAGCATGGTGTACGTCAGATCCAGATTCGTCGTGAACAGTTCGACCCCCGGCGTGACACCGTGCATGATGAATCCACCGAGCAATACTGCCGTGGCGGCGCTGCCCGGGATCCCGAACGCGAGCACCGGGATGAGCGATCCCGCGACGGTGGCGTTGTTCGAGGCTTCGGCGGCTATCACACCGGGGCCGTGAGCGTTACCGAACTGGTCCGGATCCTTCGAACTTCGGATCGCCTCCGCATACGAGAAGAAATTCGAGGTGGCCGCGCCGACGCCCGGAATCGCCCCGACGAACATTCCGATGAGCGCCGATTTGACCATCAGAAGCTTGTTCGTCGCGACGGTTTTGACGCCCTTGAAACGCTCACCAGAGATCTCTTGGCTCTGTTTTACGACTGATCCCGGTACGCCGGTGATACGGAGCATCTCTCCCAGTGCGAACATCCCGATCAGGATGGCGACGAAGCTCAACCCGTCGTAGAGCTGGATGATGTCGAAGGTGTACCGTGGGAATGGTCGCGTCTGGGCGACGCCGATCGTCATGATCAGGACGCCGAACATGCCCGCCGTAATACCTTTCAGGAAGGATCCCTGGGAGGCGATGACGCCGATCATTATGATGCCAAACATCGCGAGGATGAAGATCTGCGGCGCGCCGAACATGAGGACGATCGGTTGCAGGTACGGGATGAGGAAAAACAGCAGTATCATCGTGAACGCGCCACCGATCGCTGACGCAGTTGCGGATATCTCGAGCGCTTGAAGACTTCGTCCGTCCCGCGTCATGGAGTACCCGTCGAACGTCGTCGCCGCTGCCGCCGCGGTTCCGGGAACGTTGACCAGAATGGACGCGATACTCGCGCCATAGAGTGCGCCGCTGTAGATACTCACCAACAGTACCGCGGCTGCAGTCCCGTCGAGAACGATCGTCAACGGGAGGACGATCGTCATCCCCAGGACGGCTCCCAATCCGGGGATCGCACCGAGGAGGATCCCTGCGATGATCCCGATCAAGATGAGCCCGAGTATCTCCGCCGTGAACAGCGCGCTGACCGACTCGAAGAACTTGGCCGTCTGGTCGACGTCGTCAGCTGCTTGAAGGAACGCCGGATCGATACCTGCGAGTAATATTTCTAACATCTCAGTTTACCTCCGGGTGAAACAGCTCGGCTGCGATACTTTCAGCGAGGATCGTAAGCGGAACCTCGATCTGGTACGTCTCGAGAAGCCAGCCGGTCTCCAGTCTGATATTGAAAAACACCATCATTCCGTAGGTGACCACCGTTACGGCGACCGCAATTCCAAGAGAAACGGCCCACGATTGCTTCGTATACCGTAGATATGCCAGCACGTAAAACGGTGTAATCCACAGCAGTCCGACTAGATACCCGACCAGCATGTAAAGTCCGGTAATCAGACCCAGAAACGTTGCTTTCCGGTTGACACTCGTCACATTCGGTTCCTGTTCTTGCCGTTCTCCTCGTTCCTCGCTCTCTGTTTCGTCTGCTTCATCGTCCCCGAATGTCTCCTCTACGTCTGTGAACGTGTCTGCATCGGATTCGATGATATTCCGTATTCTGTCCGGGAATATCGACATTCGTCGGACGAGAAGTACGCTCGACATCGCCAGTACGATAACGGCCATCGTTCGAGGGAACGATCCGGCGTACGCATCGTATTGGTATGATCCGTACCACATGTATCCGGACACAATTATCAGCAGCGCTAACAGTCCGAACTCGCCCGGATACAATCTCAAAACCGGCAGCTGTTTCGCCATCAGAATAAATCCTTGTGTGGTGGGCTGGTTATTAGTCTTCGTCAACGAGCTCGTCTAGGTCGAGGGACTCCTGAATGTTGTCCTGAGTTTCGACCCACAGGTCGTTCAGGTCTTCACCGCGAGTTTCAGAGTAGATGTGCTGTTCGGTCTCTTCGGACCACTCCTGCATCTCGTCGCTTTCAATTGCGCCAACGAACATCTCGATCGCGTCCTCGCGAATATCGGGATCGAGATCCGGCGGTGCAACCCACATGTAGCTGATCTGACCGAGGAAGTCCATATCGAAGTAACCCAGGTCGTCCACCCACGCCGGTGCCTCGGGCAGATATTCGTCACCTTCGGAAGTGGCACAGGCGAGAATGTCGAGGTTTCCTTCCTCTATGTTCTCTCTCAGTTCGGCCGACGTCGCGGCCGTACTGACCGGGACCTCGCCGGCTGCCGTCCCGCGGATGGAGTCGTTACTGCCGTCGAAGGTGACGAAGTTACTCCAGTCCCAGCCCTGTTCTAGCTGATCGCGCATATACGCCATCCCGACGTGCCAGCTGTGTCCGAATCCGAGCCCGCCGACGGTGTCGAACTCGCCGTCGTTGTATCGTTCGACCATGTCCTCGAAGTCGTCGAACTCGTGTTCCGGGTCCGCGATGACGTTCCACGTGTAGTGGCCACCGTCGGTGATTCCCGTCAGTTCGTTGACCGAGAATCCGGGTGGGTTAATCAACTCAGCCAGCGGCTGACTCGGGGTGTACCCCGAGGAGAACGTGTATCCGTCGTTCGGTCGGTTGTAGAGTTCGCCAAGCCCGCGCAATCCGGCGCCGCCACCGACTACATCGACCTCAACGTTGATGCCTTCTCGCTCCCCGATAACGGTCGCGAGCTGGACGGTATATCCGTAGGTCAGCGACCCTTCCGGGTAATTCGAGATGATCGTGATGTCTTCTTCGGGGTATCCGTCCTCGTCGGCACCGTTACCAACGGTCTCGCCGTTGCCGTTACCGTTGCCGTTACCGTTGCCGTTACCGTTGCCGTTGCCGTTGCCGTTGCCGGCACAGCCAGCGAGCCCGGCGACGGTCGCTACTGCCCCGCCCTTGAGTATCTGTCGGCGTCGAATTTTGGACATTGTTATGCTCCAACACAAGCCATGAGACGCTCTGATATAACATTTTTGTTTGCCCTGTCACATATTTCAATAATTGAATGATGAAACAAAAACTCCGGCTGATAATTCCGTTTCGATAGACTCGATGACGGCCGGGTGATCTCACCTATCGCGTCCCTTCCGATCGGCTATCGATCGTGAATGATCGATTGCTCCTTGAGGTTCTGTATCTCTTCGTCGGTATACCCGGCTTCCTTGAGCGCTTCGACGGTGTACTCGCCCAAAAGCGGCGCGGGTCGCCGCACTTCCGGGTCCGTCTCCGAGAGGCGAAACGGGGGACGCGTCAGCGTGAACGTACCGTAGCGTGGGTGATCGACCTCCTGGAACACGTCCCGCTCTTCGACGTGGTCCATCTCTGCGGTCTCGGGGACGGTGTTGTGCGGAGCGACCGGAATCCCCTTCTCTTGGAGTTTCTCGAGACATTCCTCGGAGGTCCGCTCGCGCATCCACTCTTCGAGCATCTCGCTGAACTTGCCGGCGTCCTCGAGACGGTTACTGGCGTCGTCGTAGTGGGAATCCTCGAGAAGATCCTCGCGGCCGACCAGTTCACAGAACCCCTCCCAGACGCCACTGGAGTTGAGATAGAAGGCGACACAGACCCACCCGTCGCGTGTTTCAGCCGCCCCATAGAGCCGGTCCGGGAACTTGTAGCTGTTCCGTCCGCCCTTCTGGAACTCGAAGTCCTCGACGTTGTTGTAGAGTTCGAAGGCGGAATCGAGGTTGTGCATCAGCGCCTCCAGCATCGAGATCTCGACTTTCTGCCCGCCGTTGCCGTTATCGCGGTGCCGTAACGCGCCGAGCGTCGCCACCGCGGCGTTGGTTCCCGCATAGTAGTCACCGAGCGACGTCTGCGCGCGGATCGGCGGCTTCTCGTCGTCGAACCCCATCAAACTCGACAGCCCGGAGATATGCTGGATCGCAGTGTCCATCGCCGGCCGATTGGCCATCGGACCGGTTTCGCCGTACCCGGTGACGTGAACGTAAACCAGATCGTCGTTGAGTTCTCGAAGCGTCTCGTAGTCTACCCCGAGGCGTTCGGCGACCCCCGGTGGCCAGTTCTGGAGGAACACGTCCGCCTTCTCGACGAGCGAATGAACCGCCTCCCGTCCCTCGTCGCTTTTCAGATCGATGCTGACCGACCGCTTGTTTCGATTGACGAGTTCATAGGAGGTGCTCACTTCCTCGCCGTCGATGGTCCGATCGCCACCGCGGAGGATATCGCCACTCGGCGACTCAAGTTTGACCACTTCGGCGCCCAGATCTGCCAGATACGCGCCACAGACCGGTCCGGCGATTACCTGTCCCGCGTCGATGACTCGAACGTCCGAAAGTGGCATCCCGTCTACCATAGGTCCTGTCACTAAGTGGCATGGATTAAATATACCGGTTCGAGAAGAGCGATCCCGGGTCGAACTCACGGGGGTCCGATCAGTCCCGTGAAGGGAGTTCGGCGACGACGGTTCCCGTGATGAGGACGTCCTCTTCGTTTTCGACGGTGATGTCCGCCTCGACAGTCGCGTGGTCGTCCTCCTCCGCGATATCGACTACCTCGCCGGAGACGGTCACCGTATCGCCGGGCCAGACGCGGGCGAGGAAACGGACGCGGAACGTTCTGATGTTTTCGACCCCGAACCAGTCGGATGCCATATGTGCCGCATAGCCTGCGGTGCACATGCCCTGGCCGAAGACGCTCGGGTTGCCGGCCTCCGTTGCGTACACCTCATCGTAGTGAATCGGATTGAAATCGCCGCTCGCGCCGGCGTACTTCACGAAGTCCTTCCGCTCGATGTCTTCGACGACGAGTTCCGGGCCGGTATCGTTTACCGAGACGTCCTCGGCGTACAGTTCGTTCGCGTACTCTTCGGTCATTCTGCATCACCCTCCTCGTCTATCGCTCCGCCGGTTTCGATGACGGTCTGTCGTTCGGTCAACACGAGATCGTCGTTTTCGTCCCAGTAGCGAAGCTCGTATTCGGCGAACGTCATCGTCCCGCCTCGGCTCCCCTCGCGCTGGTAGACGTCGGCCAGTTCCACCTCTCCGGAGAGGACGTCACCGACGTACAGCGGTCGTTCGAACTCGTACTCCTGCTCGCCGTGAACCGAGTACTCCGATCGAAACCCGAGATCGAACGGCCGTATCTCATCGAAGTCGTCCGGACGGTACCGCGGGAAGTAGGCCGTTCGAACGAACGTCAGCGGCGCAGGGATTCGCTCGAAACCCTGTTCGACCGCCGCCTCCTCACTTTGGTGGGCTGGGTTGTCGTCTCGGATCGCTCGAGCGAATTCCGCTACTTTGCCGGCCTCGATCCTGAAGTCCTCGATCGTCTCGTAGGACTCTCCGATCTGCTCTTTCAGCTCCTCGATCGGTTTCGTCGGCATCTTACCACTCGCGTTCGTTCTTCGTCAGGTTGATTCCCGCCGCGACCGAGTCTTCGAACTCCTCGGCGATCTCCTGTGGCGTCCAGCCGTCTCTGTTGTACCCGATCCGGGTGATCTCGGGGTTCGTAACGAGCCCGATCTCGTTGCCCGCCGCCCGAAGCGTACAGCCCGTGATGTCTTCCGCTTCGTCGCTCATCACGAACGCGACCATAGCCGCGACCCTCTCCGGTGGCATCTCCTCTCTGGTGAACGGACGTTTCTCCTCGGGGATCGCCTCGATCATCCGGGTGAACGCCGTCGGCATCAGGGCGTTCACTCGGATGTTGTGAGAGTACAGCTCCCGAGCGGTGGTGCGTGTCAGTCCCAGAATGCCCGCTTTTGCGGCCGAATAGTTGGCCTGTCCGACACTTCCGAGCGCGGCACGGCTGGAGACGTTCAGTATCGATCGCTGAGCCGCGTCTTCGTCGCCGCTAACCTCTTCGCGCCAGTGCGCCGCCGCGCTCCGGAGCAACGCGAAGTGCCCTCGGAGGTGAACGTTCATGACGGCGTCCCACTCGTCGCCGGTCATCTTATAGGAGATCCCGTCCCGGAGAATCCCGGCGAAGTTCACGACGCCGTCGACGCGCCCGTACTCGTCGACGGTGCCCTCGATGAGCGACTCCGTATAGTCGAGCGACGAGATGTCCCCGAAGTGTACCATCCCGCTTCCCCCGGCGTCCTCGACCGCTTCGAGGGTCTCTTCTGCCGGTTCAGCGCTTTCACCTTCGCCGGTTACGTCGACCCCGAGATCGTTTACGACGACCGTCGCACCCTGCCGACCCAACTCGACGGCTGCGGCTTCGCCGAGTCCGCGGCCGGCACCAGCAACAATACAGACTTTGTCTGAAAGCATACGAAGGTGTTGTCACATCTGGGGGGCATAAATCCACCGGGTCTGTGATGGACGTTATCGATCGACGAATAAGCGTGCAGTCGGTCGATGAAGCACCGCATCCCCGCTGTGATTCCTCCCGGCAGTGCATATATATACCACTTCCGTAAACAATGAGTCATGAGTGGACCACTGGACGGTGTGCGCGTAATCGAGATCTGTTCGGCGATATCCGGACCGTTTACCGGTAAATTGCTCGGTGATCTCGGCGCGGAGGTCATCAAGATCGAGGGTATCGAAACGGGTGCGGCCGACCGGGTCCGGGATCTCCCGTACGATCGCCACGGGAATTCCGAGTACACCTGGCGATTTTTGAACTACAATACGAACAAGGAAAGCGTCGCCATCGATCTCAAAACGGAAGAGGGTAAAGAACTCCTCTGGGACGTCCTCGCCGAAGCGGACGTCTTACTGGAGAACATGCGACCCGGCTCCATGGAACGGCTCGGCTTCGATTGGGACTCGATCGAAGCGCACAACCCCGAGATCGTCTACTGCTCCATAAAGGGGTACGGTGCGGACGGCCCCTATACCGAACTCCCCGCGCTGGATACGCTCATTCAGGGTGTCAGCGGTTTCGCCACGCAGGTTGGCGAGGGCGAGGACCCGGGAGCGATGAACATACTCGTCATCGATATGATGACCGGGATGTACAGCGCCTGGTCGATTACGGCAGCACTGTTCGAGCGGCATTTCAGCGGACGGGGCCAGCGGATCGACGTCTCGATGCTCGATGCGGCAGTATCGATGCTCGGCCACCAGCTGGCCGAGTTTACCGCCTCCCAGCACCACGAGGAGATCGACCCGGAGTTCGGCACCCGGTTCGTCCCGAAGGGATTCTATGCGACCGCCGAGGGGGACATCGCGCTTTTCATCGGCGACTACTGGCAGGATTTCTGCACCGCGATCGACCGACCAGAGTGGGCCGACCCGGAGCACCCATACGGGACCAACGAAAAGCGGCTCGAAAGAAAATCGGAGTTCCGTGAAGATCTCGAGGCCGTCCTGGCCGATCGAACTGCCGAGGAGTGGATAGAGTACTTCAAAGCCTGTGACGAGACGATCCTTGCCGCGCCGGTAAACCGTATCGACGAACTCTCCGACGATCCCCAGATCGAAGCCCAGGAGGCCATCCAGAGGCGAACCCATCCCGATATGGGCGAGTATTTCGTTCCGAACGTCGTTCCCCGGTTCTCGCGCACCGAGGGATCGATCTCCGAAGCTCCATCGCTCGGTGATGCGACGGATGAATTCCTCGAAGAACTCGGCTACTCGGCCGAGGAACGGGCGGAAATGCGGGACAGAGAGATCGTGGACTGACGCCGGTGTCGGACCGATCGGCCGGTCGTTCGTTTCCCGTAATCCCCATCAGAATAACCGCCGAGGACTCCGTGATCGGATGCCGCGTTCGTACATACAAATGTATTTCAATACCTCCATTCGATATGCGGGACGCACATGGAACACCCAGACGGTGGCGAAGTCGAAATAGAGAGTTACGAGCGGATCGAATACGACGAGCCGGCAGACGGCGTCGGCCGAGTGACGATGGCTCGACCGGGGATGGCGAACGCACAGGACACGCGAATGCTGGCCGAGATGCAAAAGGCGTTCACCGAGGCCGACCGGGACCCCGATATCGACTGTATCATTCTGGCCGGCGAGGGGGATCATTTCTCCAGCGGCCACGACCTTTCCGAAGCGCAGGAAGGCCGGCTCAACGAAGCCTTCTGGGAGCGCCACGACGAGAGCATCGAAGACCAGATGCGCGTCGAAGAGGAGTTCTTCTTCGATCACGCGATGCATATCCGCGATCTCGATACGCCCACGGTGGCGAGCGTCCAGGGTAACGCCGTTCTGGCGGGGATCATGATCGCGGACGTCTGTGATCTCATCGTCGCCAGTGAAGATGCACAGTTCGTGAACCCGAGTCTCCGTCACGTCGGAACCGGCGCGGAAGTGATGACGCTCCCGTGGTCGATCGGGGTCCGGAAGACGAAGGAACTACTCTGGACCGGCGACCCGCTCTATGCCGAAGACGCGAAGGAACTCGGATTGGTCAACCGCGTCGTCCCGGCCGACGAACTCGAAGAGGAGACGCTGTATCTCGCAGAGCGTATCGCGCTCAACCCGACGCTTTCGCTGGAGATCACGAAAAAACAGCTCAACTTCGCGCTCGATCAGATGGGTCAGGAGGACAGCCAGGAGTATCACTTCGTGATGCACCAGATCGTCCACGAGTCGAAAGAGGACGAAGAGTGGAGCAAAGAGGCGGAGAAACGGCGAGAAGAAGGCGGGTTCGGTGCCTGGCTCGAATACCGCGACGGGCCGTTCCGCGAGCAGGCGGAGAAGTACGGCAAGGACGACCCACACATCGAGTAGCGACACCAACGTATCGCGGGCGAACGGACACGCCCGTTTTATTCGAGGACGCTCGCTGTCGGTGAGAAGTCTTCTCACGAAGACAAAAACGATATAAACCCGTGCCGTGATGGGGTCGGTATGTCTGATAGACCAGTGTATATCGCTGGCGCATACGAGCATCCGACTCGAGAAGCGCCAGACAAGTCCTCGATGCAACTTCACGCCGAAGTAGCCAAGGGGGCGCTCGAAGATGCGGGCCTCGAAAAGAAGGATATCGACGGATACCTCACCGCTGGCGTCCCGGAGTACGAAAGCGGTCTTCCGCCGCTCATCATGGCGGACTACCTCGGGCTAGACCTCTCCTTTTGGGACTCCTCCGACGTCGGCGGTTCCTCGTACGTGAGCCACGTCGGTCACGCCGTCAGCGCGGTTCGAGACGGGAAATGCGACGTCGCGCTCGTGACGCTCGCCGGCCGACCGCGATCGCGAGGGCAGGCGACCGGGACGGGAGCACGAGCACTGACCGATTATCAGGACAGCTTCCACGGCGTGTACGGATCGACCACCGTCGGTGCGTACGCGATGGCCGCACAGCGACACATGGCGGAGTACGGGACGACCGCCGAACAGCTGGCCGAGATCCGAGTCGCCGCATCGCATCACGCCCAGTATAACGAACACGCGATGTACCAGGACCCGGTTACCGTAGAGGACGTCGTCAACTCGCGGGTCGTCGCCGATCCGCTTCACCTGCTCGATTGCTGTGTCATCTCCGACGGTGGCGGCGCACTGATCGTCGTCTCCGAGGACGTCAAAGAGGACCTCGATCGGGAGGCCGTCAAAGTCCTCGGACACGGGGAGGCAATCGGCCACCACGAGGCGGGCCGCGTCGACGTTACCTCTTCCGGCGCACAGAAATCCGGTCCCCGGGCGTTCGAGGAAGCCGGCGTCGGGCCCGACGACGTCGACTACGCGTCGATCTACGACTCGTTTACGATCACTGTGCTCGAGACGCTCGAAGATCTCGGGTTCTGTGAAAAGGGTGAAGGCGGCGAGTTCGTCGAAGGCGGGACGCTCAAAGCACCCGACGGCGAGCTACCGTTCAACACCGACGGCGGTGGACTGAGTTCGAATCATCCCGCCAACCGGGGCGGCATGACGAAGGTTATCGAGGCGGTCCGTCAGGTACGTGGTGAAGCCAACGAGGAGGTGCAGGTCGATACGGATATCGCCCTCGCACACGGCACTGGAGGTCGTCTCTCGATGGCCCATGGCTCCGTGACGCTCATCCTCGGAGGTGAGGACCAATGACGTGGGAACCGCGACCGACCCCGAACGTCAACCCCGAGACGGAGCAGTACTGGAAGGCGGCCTCGAACGAGCGGTTGCTGATCCAGGAGTGTCAGGACTGCGGGCTGATTTACGCCTACCCGCGGGCGAACTGCCCGGACTGTTTCAGCGGCGACGTCGAATGGATCGAAGCCGAGGGCACCGGAGAGGTCTACACCTACACGGTCTCCCGACAGATGAGCGGCTGGCCGGAGGAGGATCTGCCGTTGATCCTCGCGTACGTCGAACTCGAGGAGGGGCCCCGAATCACGACGAACATCGTCGACTGTGATCCGGAGGACGTCGAGGTCGGAACGCCGGTGGAAGTACAGTTCGTCGAAACCGAAGACGACGACGTCGGTATCCCCGTGTTCACCCCGATCTGACACCTCTTGAATTGATTCGGAGAAATCGAGCTGTACGCACACCACTCTCGGCTCGTCGTCGTATCGGTCGAGTGGCCGTGTATCTCGGCCGCATTGCCGGGATAATACTTATGCTCCTCGTTTAGAATATTCGGTCGTGTACCGCCGGAGTTCTCGTCGTCGATTTCTCGCGCTAACCGGAGCCGCCGCCGTAGCGGGGTGTGCGGGGATTCACAGCGAGAGCGAAGAGGACACGTCCGGAACCCACCCGCCGCTCGCGGAGTTCGATCTCCCGCTGGCATATACGTTGAGAGACGTGTTCGAGAAGTCTGTAGTATCGGATTTCGACCCCGACGATCCGCCGCCAGTAGGCCGATCCGGCGATCGACGATCCGTCGTTTCACTCCGCAGACGACGCGGGGTTAGCCCGACACGAGATCGTCTTCGGGGTAGAGATAAACGGCGAAGCGAAGGCTTATCCACAGTATATCCTCGTTTACAACGAGATCGTTAACGATCTCGTCGGGGGTAAACCGGTCTTGTCTCTCCTACTGTCCCTTAACCGGAACGGCGATCGGATTCGAACGCGGCGCGTCGTCTTTCGGTATGTCGAACAAGCTCGTCAATAGCAACCTCATCCTCTACGACCGTGATACGGAAACGTGGTGGCCACAGATGCTCGGTGTCGGTATCGCCAACGACCTTCGCGGGTACGCTCTGGTCGAAACCGAAGTCGTATGGACGACCTGGGAGCGATGGCGCAGGAAGTACCCCGACACGAAGGTTCTATCGGAGGATACAGGCGTGATAAGAGACTACGGCGACGACCCGTACGGTTCGTACGGACCGGACCCACGTGGATATTATGCGTCCCCTGACCACGTCCGTACCGTCATGCACGAGGACGATACGCTGCACGCGAAAGAGGTCGTCACGGGTGTGCGGACGTCTGACGGGGCGATCGCGTTCGTCAAAGAAACGATGCGGCAGCTCAAAGTGGCGACGGAAGGTGTAGGTGACGCTCTCCACTCCGCGTTCTATGACGACCGGCTCGATGTCGTCTACGTGTATCGAAACCCCGACTCGGTGTCGTTTTCGTACGAGAATGGACAGTATCTCGCGCCCGATAACGGTTCGTATCGGGCGGACGAAATCCCGCTCGAGTCTGTCGATTCGTTCGACGCGATGTGGTTCGCCTGGTTTGCGTACTTCCCGGAAACAGCACTGGGAGCTACGGAGTATACGCCATTTTAAAAAGCGTCCCGCTCTTCGAGCTCGTCGATACGATCCTCCGAGTATCCTGCAATCTCCGAAAGCACCTGGGCCGTGTGTTCGCCCACCTTCGGTGAGGGTGTGACCTCGGGATCGTCACTGCCCGGATACTTGATCGGCGAGCCGGGAACCGGTATCTCATCGCGGCCTTCGCCCTTATTCGGAACGTAGTTCAACATCTCCCGGGTTTTCAGGTGCGGGTCTTCGACGATCTCTTCGATCGATCGCACCGGTGCCGTCGGGATGTTGTGTTCGAGAAGCAGTTCGACCGTTTCGTCCTGTGTGCGGCCCTCGAGCCACTCGTGGACGATCTCGTCGATCTCTTCGACGTGATTCGCCCGTTTGAACTTCGATTCGAAGCGTTCGTCTCCCTTGAGGTCCGGGCGGTCCATGAGGTCAATCAGCGTATCCCAGTGCCGCTCGGCGATACAGATGATCGCGAGATACCCGTCTTCGACCGCGAACACGTTGTACGGGGCGATCGACATCCCGGAATGCTGATTGCCCGTTCGGGGCGGCAGGTCGGCTTCCTTTATCCACGTTGACAGCGGTGACGCGAGCGTCGGATACACACAATCGAGCATCCCGACCTCGACGTACCGCCCTTCACCCGTCCGCTCCCGCTGGAAGAGGGCGCCGAGAATCCCGGCTGCGAGGTGGATCCCGCCGAGGAAGTCGCTGACGGCCGGTCCGGCCTTCACCGGTGGGTTATCCGGGAACCCGGTCGTATGCATGATTCCACCCATCGCTTGAATCGTCAGGTCCATCGCCGGATAATCGGTGTACGGTCCCTCGTCGCCGTATCCGCTTCCGTGGCCGTATACCAGCTGGGGATTGACCTCCTTGAGATCTTCGTATCCGACGCCGAGTTCGTCCATCTTCCCGACCGCGAAATTCTCCAGGAGAACGTCTGACTCTTCGACCAGATCCTTCAGTGCCTGTTTGCCCTCTTCGGTCTTGAGGTTGAGCGTAATCCCGCGTTTGCTCGGGTTGAGAAGCTGTACTTCCGGTGTTTCGCCGTCGGCCGCCCGACCCCGGACGGTTTCACCGCCCGGCCGCTCGACTTTGATGACGTCTGCACCGAGGTGTGAGAGAATCAATCCGCAGTACGGTCCCTGATAAATCTGTCCAAGGTCCAAAACACGGATACCTTCCAGTGGTCGATCCATAGCGTTCAATCTCTTTCCCCGGCTATATAATTGACGCTGCACCCTATCCCCCCGCTTTCGTCATATTTGATTTCTGATTCGTAAGTCGATAGCCCATTCAGTAAAGATAACTTCCCCCCACTCAATCGCACGAGTGTGATAACTGATGGCTGACATGGAAATCGACGTGAAGATCCACGGACTACCACACGACGTCGCATCCTACGCCTCGCGTGCCGAGAAAGCGGGCGTCGATTGCATCTGGAGCCACGAGACCGCGCACGATCCGTTCCTCCCGCACCCGATCGTCGCAGAGCACACCGAGGACGCGGTGTTCGGAACGCGCATCGCGACCGCTTTCACCCGAAGCCCGATGACACTCGCACAGCTCTCCTGGGATCTTCAGGAGTACTCCGATGGACGGTTCATACTCGGGCTCGGGCCACAGGTAAAAGCCCACAACGATCGACGATTTAGCGTCGACTTCGAGTGGGAATCGCCCGGTCCCCGACTCCGCGAAGTCGTCGAATCGATCCGGCATATCTGGGACGTCTTTCAGGGCAGAGAAGATGCTCTGAACTACGAAGGCGAGTTCTATCAGTTCTCGCTGATTACGGATAACTTCAACCCGGGACCGATAGAGCATCCGGATATCCCGATCTACATCGCGGGGGTCAACGAATACAACATTCGAATGGCCGGTGAGCTCTGTGACGGTCTCTGTATGCATTCGTTCAACACGCCGTCTTACACACGAGACGTTATCGCCCCGCTCATAGCGGAGGGGGCGGATCGGGCGAACCGATCGTCGGATGAGGTGTCCATCTCGGCTAGCCCGTTTATCATCACGGGACGAAACGCCGAAGAGCGAGCGAAAAAGCGCGAGGAGATCCGCCAACGAGTCGCGTTCTATGCGAGTACACCCACGTACAAGGCGGTGATGGAACACCACGGCTGGGTCGACACCGGCAGAGACCTCCATCAGCTCTCGAGAGAGGACCGGTGGGACGAGATGGCCGACCTCATCACCGACGAGATGCTGGAGACGTTCGCTATCGACGAGCCCCTCGAGGAGGTTCCCGGGGCGATCGAGGACGAATACGGTGACGTCGCGGACCGCGTATTGCTCCCGCTGGACGACGAGGAAGACCCCTACTGGGAGGAGCTACTCTCGGCGTTTTAGAGCGTCGGACAGAACGGTCGATCGGCTCGATGGGGTCGCTACCAGTCGAATCACTCACACCTCCGTCGGGTGGTATCTCTAGTCGTGATACGCTCGTCGCCGATCAAACGCGTGATCGTATCCCGACGCTGAGCGAATCGGAGAGCTGCGAGGTACGCGAGTCTTCGATTCGCCTGACTCGAGAATCCTCGATCTTCAGGGCGGAGAGGATGTCAGTCCTGAATAATAGAAACGACGGGCCGGGGGGAGTTCAACAGGATTCGTTGGCTCACGCTTCCGAACAGCGCCTTTCCGGTCGGCGATCGCTTTCGCCCACCGGTGACGACGTATCTGGCGTCCTGTTTGTCGGCGTATTTGTTTATCTCCTCGGCCGCCTTTCCGATGCGCCCGATCGTTTCGTACGGTACGTCGATGTCTTCGGCGGCCGCGGCCGCGAAGTCGGCCGCAGTCTCGCGGATTTCATCGAGATCGGCCGTCCGGCCGTCCCGGGATCCTTTTCTTCCGAGTTCGGTGAATTCGGAACGTGAAATAACGTGGACAATGTGGAGCGGTTCGTCGAACGCCTTCGAAAGCGCTGCTGCTTCGGCGACGACCTGGCTCGCTTCTTTCGAGCGATCGACAGCGGCGATAATTACCATATCTACCCCATCTTATTCTCGTGTTATAAATCTGACTCAGCATACAGAGGATTGTCTACGATCTGGGGACAGATAAGAAAAATAATATTTATTATAAAATTGAAATGATATACGTACCAAATTTAGTGCAAACCCAGATATTCGGAGCTACTGGATAAAAATATAAGAACATTAGTCATTCTCCTCGAATTTTGGTCGTAATAAAACATGTGAGCAATTCAAGTACACCTATTCGAGCCTAACTTCTGTACATTTCTATTATTGGTCAGGAAATGTACTAGGCAGAATGTATAAATTTCTACAATACTATATAAAAATTACTTGTTACATGCGTAGCAGGCGTAATATACCGCCGGCCGGGAGGGGTACGACGGGAATCGTTGCCGGCCGAATCTATCAACGCTTCTGTCCGACGGTATACCACGGCGTTCGACGCGGACGTGAACGAGACGGAGAACATCCGTCTCGGTTTGAACCGAAGTAACTCCGAGTCTTCCGGGCAGTTGTTCGGGGATCGAAGTGCCGGCTGGTTGACACACCCCGGAGTTTCTCTCCGCGATTTGTCCAGCGGATTCCCACCGCAGGAACAAGTGGTAGACCGCGAACCTTAACCTCGCGACTGTGGTCGGACTTCTTCGGCGTGAACGCGGGCGAGGATGTCAAGGGGATTCTGAACAGAAACGGGTATATGATACTGCCGGCTGTACCTCTTTCAAACCACAGCGGAGAGTATACGATGTTTCAGCCCGACGACCGTCGAAATCCACGATATCGTATTCACGGACGTACAGCCGGCAGTATGGGGAATAGGCGATTCGTTCGTGAAACTGTCGGTACGAGCGTCGTTCATTCTCGGTCAGCGGTACCCCCGCCGCGTGGACGTACGAACGAGTCGCGTCGCCGTCGCCTTCCAGGTGATTGGTATCTCACGGCCGCACTGTAACCCGAGGCGCTCTGCGCTTTCCTCTGTTATGAGCGCTCGAAACGCCGTCCCCTCGACGTCTATACTGACGGTGAACACCGTCTCGCCACGTTCTATCTCGGAGACGGTTCCGGCCAGTCGGTTTCTCGCGCTTGTCGAGTCGGGTTCCGGGCTGTCCGTCGGATCGAGCACCGTAATCGTATCCGCGCCGATCCGGAGTTGAACGGTATCGCTTACGTTCACACCACGGTGGATACCGCGTAGCGTACCGACGTCCGTCGTGACCTCTGCGAGCTCTCCCGACGTGGCCGTTATCGTCCCATCGAGAACTGTCTCTGGGACCTGTGCCGTGGCGGTCAACGCGGCCTGAAGTCTGTCGTACCGTTTCAAAAGCTGTGTCGCGTTGTCGGTCAGCTGGCTGCCTCCGCCACCGCTTCCTCCGCGGCGGCGCTCGACCAGTTTTCCGAACGCCGCTTCGAGCGTCTCGATACGTGACAGATCACGCGCCCGCGACCGACCGAGGTTCGTCGACGCCTTCGCTACCGACCCGGCTTCGCCGATCTCTCGGAGGAGAATCATGTCTCTGCGATCGAACTCGACGCCGTCGCGAACGAGCGTCGCATGCCCCTGCCCTTGCCCGCTCGTTTTATCCATTATCTGATTCGTATTCGTGGCTCCTTTTTATTTCTCCCGCCCATCGGAACGAACGGCAGTGTCATGGGAATTCTCGTCTCCGATCGGCGGTTTCGAAGCCCGTCCCTCGGAACCGCGTCTCGGTTCTTCGCGGGGAAACGATGAATCCCGACGATAACCCCCGTCAGTAGACGAGTTCACCATCGATGAACTTCTGGGCGCGCACGTCGTTCGGATCGCTGAAGACCCGATCTGTCGGGCCCACCTCGATGAGGCGTCCATCGAGCATGACTGCCACTCGATCGGCGATCCGTTCTGCCTGATGCATGTCGTGTGTCGCGACGACGACACCGATGTCTCGGGAACGGGCGGTGTCGATCGCGTCCTCGATGACCGCCGTGTTCCGTGGATCGAGGTCGGATGTCGGCTCATCGAGCAACAGGAAATCCGGATCGTACGCGATCGCCCGGGCGAACGCAACGCGTTGGGCTTCACCACCAGATAGCGATCTCGCAGACTGCGTGGTCGCGTCCGCAAGCCCGACGATACGTAGCGATTCGGATACTGCGGTGTCGGTTTCTCTAGAGAACCATCGGCTGATCCTCCCGATCCAGTCCCGGCGGATGTGGCGGCCATAGCTCACATTCCGACGGACGGTGGTATCGAAGAGGTTCGCCTCCTGAAAGACCATCCCGATCCGTCGCCGCAGGGCGAGCCGCTCCCGTTCAGAGAGGTCCCATACGTCCGTTTCGTCGATTTTCACCGTTCCCCTATCCGGCTCGTAAAACAGCGCGAGTAGGCGTAACAGCGTCGTTTTCCCGGTACCTGATGGGCCGATTATCGCTACCGTCTCGCCCCGTTCTATCGAGATAGTGACGTCGTCGAGGACGCTCGCCTCCTCGAAACCGTGGCTCACGCCGGAGAGGAAGATACCGTCGGTCGCCGATCGCTGACGGTCACGAAGCGGTTCTCGCATCATATACGACCACCGCCGAGCCGAAGCAAGAGCCCGTTGATGAGAAATACGAGGACAACGAGGACTCCGCCCAGTATCATCGCCGTTTCGAAGCGGCCCTGACGGGCCTCGAGCTGGATTGCGGTCGTGAGCGTCCGCGTCACCGAGGTGCCGTCGGCGCCCGCGATGTTTCCACCGACGATGAGTACCGACCCGACCTCGCTAATGGCTCTTCCGAGCCCGGCGAGAACGGCGGTTAGAATCCCGTATCTGGCCTCCTTGATCGTAATCAGGGCGACATCGAGTCTCGTAGCGCCCATCACGTACGCTGCGTCGCGAACCCCGTCCTCGACGCTCGTCACCGCCGCGAGGCTGACACCGGTGATGACGGGCATCGCCAGCACGAATTGAGACATGATCATCGCCTCCTTCGTGAAGACCAAATCGAACGTACCGAGCGGACCCTGATTCGAAACGGCAAGCAGCACTACGAGCCCGACCACGACGCTCGGAAAGCCCATCCCTGTGTTGATGAGCGCCACCACGATCCTCTTTCCGGGGAATTCGGCGAACCCGATCGCCATGGCGATCGGAAGGCTCACGAGCGTACTGATCAGGACTGCCGTGAGACTCACGTACAGCGAGACGTAGATGATGCTCTCGATGTAGTTCCGTTCGAAGGGGAAATCAACGATCTGCGGTGTGAACGCGTCGACGACGGTCGTCAGTAACGATACCGATTCTAACATGGCTGGGGTCACTCCTCTTTCGGTGTCCAATCTTCCGGCACGTACTGTCGAAAGTTCGGGTCGTCGGAGACCGCTTTTGGGAAAAACAGCTGTTCGCCTTCGATAGTGTACTCCCGAATCACCTGCTGGCCCTGCTGAGAGGTTACGAATCCGATATACGACATTGCGAGATCGTAACTGACGTGTTCGTGGACAGCGGGATTGACGGCGACGATCCCATACGGGTTCGCGAGCAGCTGTGACCCGCCTTCGATCGGTCCCTCGAGGAGGATCGAGATCTCGAGATCGGATCGCCGTGAGAGGTAGGTTCCGCGATCGGCCAAGATATATGCTGGCGTCTGATTGGCTTGCCCTAGCACTTCACCCATTCCGCTTCCGGCCTCGCGATACCACTCTCCGGCAGGTTCGATACCCGCTGCACCCCATATCTCGAGTTCTTTCGTGTGGGTTCCAGAGTTGTCTCCGCGAGAGACGAACACCGATTCGGTCTCGTGGATAACCCGAAACGCCTCGGTTACGTCTTCTACGCCGTCGACGCCTGCGGGGTCCTCGTCGGGACCGACGACGACGAAGTCGTTGAACATGAGGTCACGGCGGTTGACGCCGTATCCCTCCCGAAGAAACTCGTCCTCGAGTGATCGGGCGTGAACCAAAATGACGTCGGTATCGCCGTTTCGCCCCGTTTCGAGTGCCGCACCCGTTCCCTGAGCGACGGCCTCGACTGTGGCGCCGTATCGCTCTTCGAACGCGAGATTGACTTCACCGAGCACTCCCGTATCGTAGGTACTCGTCGTCGTCGTAAGCGTGAGCGTCTCATCGAGAATACCGGCGCTTTCCCCCTCACCGCCGGTACACCCCGAGAGAACTGCGGTTGCCCCACCGCCGACGGTCACGAGGAACTCACGACGTTGCATCTTCTACGATACAACTATTATTAACTACGTATTTAGGGTTTTTGCTCAATATATTAAGGTTACGTGGTTACAATACTGTCATGCTCGCTGTTTGACATCACAGAGATAGAGGAACATCGATCGGCCGATCGGATCATGCCTGCCGGCCGGATATCCCGAGCGTCGTCCTCTGTCGACGCTTCTCGGGCCGTCGTCGAACGTCTGTGAATTTCGACAATCGTTCCGGTATGCTCGAATTCGACACCTTGTGCGTTCGAGACTCACGCCGATTATCATTGCGTTCGCGCCATCCTGATACTGTCGGACGTACCTATTTCGAATGCGGAAGCGTCCAACCGTCTTATATCTGGAGGACGGATTCTTCCGCGCGGATGAATTTTCACGAAATTACGTCCGACAGTACGAAAGACAGGGAAGTTCGGCCCTGTAACTCTCATATACCGCGAGAGCCATTATCGAATTATGGCGACACCGACGTACTCGCTGTATCGAATTCGTCGTAACGTTCGTGAGAACGTAACGCCGCCACCACGACCGCCTACAGAGGCATTCGACGCCCGTCGAGCGGCGTATCGAGAGATACTCGAAGAGATACACGTACTCGGTGGCGATCTCGCACTCGATGACCTCACTGACTGGATCGTCCACCGCACCGAGGAGACCGGTTCTCTCCCCGATGTATCGTCTACCAGAAAGAGAGCCCGGACGATCTGTGACAAATACGACGTGATACTCCCGAGGGAATCTCCGCTTCGCGATTGACTTCTCTCACGACCTACTCGAGTGCGTCGCGGACCTGTTCGGCGTAACTCCCCTTTTTGCTTTAAATACGTGGCCGCCTTCGGGTCGATGCTCTCGTCGATGACATGAGTTATCTCACTGTCTTTGCACGCATCGATCTCAGCGGCGAATTCGACTATACTGACCGCAACATCGTTGAGAAGCTCTTTCAGAGCTACACCATGCGCGGATCCATCTTTTGAACATTGCGTGTATCGACCTGGTCGCTTTCGAGCAGTAAGCGGAGTTCCCTCGGTGACAGTTCGTTTCCAGCTTCCAGATCTTCTAGAAGCGCCGCTCGGAGGGATCGATCGAGGGGTTATCGTCGCCAATCGGCGGTCCTGAAGCCTGTCTATCGGCACTATATCTCAATTCTTCACAGAAAAACTATGGACTCCGACGATAATTCCTATCAAAGCAGTGTGAGGCGTCCCACCGATGAGTCAAGACCAAGTGGCCGTTGATGCGGAGAAGACAGGTCCGCTGGAGGTTTTTCGACAGTTCTTCTCGCTCCAGCGGGACGTACTGGTGTTGTCGCTGGCGATGTTCGCGTTCAGCCTCGGTTTCCAGATGACCAACCGATTCCTTCCCGATTACCTCGTCTTTCTCGGCGCGACCGGGTTCATCGTCGGGCTGTTCGCTACGCTCGGGAACGTTATCGGCGCGCTCTATCCGTACTACGGCGGCGTGGTCTCCGACCGCGTCGGCTCTCGCTACGCCCTGACGATCTTCGGATTTATTTCGACGTTCGGGTTCGTTATCTGGTTGGTGTCGGCCTACATCCCGACAATCGATCTCGGCGTGATCGCGCTGGAACCGTGGGTGTGGGTGTTCGTCGGCCTGCTGTTGGCTCAATGCTGGAAATCGTTCGGGATCGGGGGACACTACGCGATCGTCAAGCAAAGCACGGACCCTAGCAGGTTGGCACGGGGATTCGCCAGTACGGAGACGTTCCGCCGGACGGCGTTCCTGCTCGCTCCACTCATCGTTGCCGTGCTGGTCGCTGACGCACTCATGCCTGGCTTTCTCTGGGTGCTCGTGATCGCCATCGTCTTCGCACTCCTGGGAACGATCATCCAACACTTCCTGTACGAAACTGACGCGGACTCGATCGGCGACGAATTCGAGGGGTTCGGCCAGATCAAGGACGACCTTCGGGCGCTGCCGGAACCGTTGCGACCCCTGATCGTTGCGGACACCCTTGTCCGGTTCGCGAACGGAATGGTCTACGTCTTTTTCATTCTCGTGATCACCCGACTGATGGAGATCGGGCTGACAATGACGCTCCCTGCCGTCGGGACTATCGACCTCTCGCCGGCGGCGTTTTTCGGCGTGCTACTGGGCGTGGAGATGTTTATCGCACTGGTGACGATGGCTCCGACCGCCAAGATAGCGGAGTACACGGGACTCAAACCCGTCGTCGGGTTCGGCTTTTTCGTGTACGCGATCTTCCCGATCATGCTGATTTTCGCGCCGGAGAACGTCTGGATCTTGGTCGTCCTGTTTGCCTTCTCCGGCCTTCGCTTCGCCGGGTTACCCGCACACAAGGCGCTGATCGTTGGACCGGCAGATCGCGGGGCGGGCGGGCGAGTCACCGGCTCGTACTACCTAATCCGCGGTGCGATCGTGATCCCGAGCGGTGCGCTCGGGGGATTCCTCTGGGAGTTCGTTAGCCCCGAGATCTCCTTTACTCTCGCCTCGGTAATCGGGATGATCGGTGTTGGCTACTTTGCGCTGTTCGGCAAGGAATTCGAAGCGTATCGATGATGACAGGAACATCACGGTCGTCTTCTGAATCTCGGCCGGAATCGAATACCTCGCTGTTTGGATATCTGAGACTCCGTATCGAGCATTCAAAACGACCGAGAGTCGCTCCCGGACGTCGTATTAATATGAGCCGTGTCCTCAGCACTGACAAATCAATCGAACGGAGATATAACACTCCCGGCAGACATCTTCCCAGTATTTCCCCTCGACTATTACCCGGGGTATGAAGAGAGACAGGCTCACTACTGGCAACCTTGATTATCAATAGATCTACCAGATCCCATATTATTCAGGGACAATCTACCAGACATCATATTACCCAGAGACAATCCTGTACGTGAATTATACGCCCGAAACACTACCGGGTGAGGATCTACGAGTAGCCTCAATGGAAGTATAATGAGTGGAATGCTCGCCCGGATACCTGCTCTACTCCGACAGTTCCCAAGATTCGTCAAGAATTGTTTTACACCGTTCGATCATTTGATTGGTGAACTCTGTTGTGATGCGTCCCTGTGGATTCGCTGCTGCACGGTGTTTGACCGTTCCAATAACCCACGGGGAACAGTATGATCTCTTATCGGCCTGTAATCCACGCTTTTCCGACCTCGTAGTTTGCCGGAAGATCACTCGTCGTGAGTGCAGCACAAACGTATTCCTCGCCGGGATACGGTAGCTGCTCTGCGATCAAAACTAACCAGAGTCGAGGATTCGAGCCCTGCCTGAACGGGTGCCCAGAACACATCCCCTTTTCGATAGGCGTCATTCACGCTGTTCACGCGGGTCAACCGCGTACTCCTGCCACTCGTCGTATTCGAACGGTGATTCTTCGTGACTTTCAGCGACTTCACTAGCGTGGGCCGTTGCAGCGTCGATACTCCGATCGTGATCGCTAATTCGCCAGTACCGTCCTCTGTGGTCTACTCGTCCGCGTTCACGAAGCCGTACCAGCGTCGGTCCAACCGACCCACGCTTGACCTCGGTCGCTTGTGCTATTTCGGTCTGCGTGAACGCCTCGTTTGCATTCTCTTCGAGAAATTCGAGTATCTTGGCGGCATTCGTCCCAGGACTCGGTCGTCCTTCACTGTCATCGATCTTCTCGAACCGATCAGCACTAATTGGCATATGTACTGCTTTGTATTAGATGTACTAAATACTTTTCAGGATTCTCTTTTGCGGCCGGCTACGGCCGAAGTGACCGCACATATCAATACGAGTTCAATAGAGTGGTATTTGATAGAGATTCCTTTAGATGTACGCCCGGAACACTACCGAACGACAATCTACTAGTAGGCTCGGTGGAAGTGTAATCGGAAGGTTCAGACTAATTATCGAATGAATTCCGGTAGCTACTCGTTTTCGAGTGCGTCGTAGATTTCTCGGTTTTCGTCCCGATCAGCCTTCGCAGCACGCAGAATCAACTCTCGACGGATCTCGTTCATAACCTCGTCGAGGGG